>Ga0334887_1004998_pt1 | contig 11420 bp, 7 predicted proteins | sample GraSluR1_MG_10_FD_207217 | JGI IMG/M metagenome (GOLD analysis project Ga0334887, IMG submission 207217) | Sludge microbial communities from methane-producing bioreactor in Wageningen University, Netherlands - Granular Sludge_18_07-R1 | ecosystem: Engineered > Bioreactor > Anaerobic >...
TGGGGATGGTGAGCAGAAGCGTGTCCGCCTCGGCGATCGCCTCGTCGTCGGCGAGCTCCTTCACCAGTACGTCGGGCTCGGCGGCGTACCCGCGGCCGAAGATCGCCTTGGTGTTCTGGTCGATCCAGCCGATCTGGTCGCTTTTCTGTTGACCGTGCCCGAAGTAGGCCCGGTCCCGGTCGTCGACCAGGGCGAAGATGCTGCGGCTGACCGACACCCGGGGCGTACGTTCGTGCCCAGCGGCGGCCCACTCCTCGCGGTAGGCGCGGATCTGCTCGGCCTGCTGGACGTGGAACGGCTTGCCGTTCTCGTCGTCCTTGAGCGTGGAGCTCTGCAGGTTCATGCCGAGCCGGGCGGCCCATCGGGCGGTCGCGTTCGATCCGGATCCCCACCAGATCCGGTCGCGCAGGCCCTCCGCGTACGGTTCGACCCGCAGCAGCCCCGGCGGGTTGGGGAACATCGGGCGCGGATTGGGCTCGGCGAATCCCTCCCCCTTGAGCACCTCGAGCAGCACCTGGACCCGCTCGCGGGCCATGTCGGCGTCGGTCGTGCCCTCCGGCGGCTCGTACCCGAAGTAGCGCCAGCCGTCGATGACCTGCTCGGGGGATCCGCGCGACACGCCGAGCTGCAGTCGACCCCTGGAGAGCAGGTCGGCGGCGCCCGCATCCTCGGCCATGTACAACGGGTTCTCGTAGCGCATGTCGATCACGCCGGTGCCGATGTCGATCCGGCTCGTCCGTACGCCGATGGCCGCCAGCAGCGGAAAGGGCGAGGCGAGCTGGCGGGCAAAGTGGTGCACGCGGAAGTATGCCCCGTCGATGCCGATCTCCTCGGCGGCGACGGCCAGGTCCACCGACTGGAGGAGCGAGTCCGCTCCGGTGCGCGCCTGTGAGTAGGGCGAGTCGGACCAGTGTCCGAAGGACAGGAAGCCGATACTCTTCATGTTGCCCATTCAACTACTGATGGTCGGCCATTGTCACACCCACGCCCGAAGCGGACGGCCGGTGTGTCAGGCGTTGTCCCGAACCTTGACCAGATGGTTGACCTCCGCGGGACCGTGTGCTTAATCTGTTGAAGCCGAATAGCTGTGCCCCGCAGCGTGCGCGTTCTCCGCGAAAGACTCACCGTCGTTCGTGGAATCGTCACCAGAGCAATCGCCATCGCCGGGACCGAATGCGAAGAGGGAGACCCGACTGTGCGGAGCCCGGTGTCAATCGCAAATTCCGAGGGTCTGCCGTCGCGGGGTTCGGTGACCTTGCGCAACGAGTCCCCCGACGGCCGCCTGCTGCACCTGCATGCCCGGGTCACCCCGGCCGCGAGGTCCGGTTCTGCCACCGAGGTGCCCTGGGAGATTGGCGACCTCCCGCCTCATCAGACCCGCGACATCGCCCTGCCCGAGGTGGTCCGCCATGCGCTGACCAACCCCGACTGCGAGGGCATCCGGCTGGCTCTCTACTCCGGCGACAGTGCCGGTCCGGTGGCCGTTCTCTTCGTGCCGTTGCGCACCGCGTCGCCCGCGCTGAAGACGGCGCCGGTGGCCGAGCCACCCCAGGTCGGACCCGAGGGCGACTGGTGCCCGTCCCTTTTCGTCCGGCCCCCGCGGCTGGACCTGGTCGCCGAGGGTGAATCGATCCCCACCACTGAGGCCCTCGTCGGCGTGGACTGGACCGCCGAACGCGTCGCGGTGACCCGCAAGATCCGCTGGGACGACGGAAGTCTGTTGCACCGTCGCGAACTCCGTCGGGTCGGCGACCGGCGCATCCTCATGCGCGAGGAGGTGACGGTCGACCATGATCTGAACGCCCCGATCCGGCTGGGCACCACCCTGTTCGTGCTGCCCCAGTACCAGCGTTTCGGCTGTGCCGGTTGGGAAGGCGGCGAGGACTACCGGGCCGTGGCCCTCACCCTCCAGCGGCCGACCGAGTTCGCCCTGGCCGGCGCGGGACTGCCGACCCTCGGCCTGCAGGTGGACCGTCCCGCGGACGTCGACATCTACCTCCCGGGTCCCGGCGACACGCGCCACTCCGGATGCACCTCCGCACTCGGGGAGCCCGAACGGCGTACGGTGGTGAGCCTCGATGTGGGTCAGCCGGGAGTTCGGCGCCCCGGCGACTTGGCCGGCCCGATGCCCGCCACGGTGATCGGCACCGGGCTGTATCGGTGGTCTGTCGAGTGTGCTCTGTCGCCCGACGTGAGGGGACCGGGCTCACCGACCCTGGGGTGATCGCAGGTCGCTCCGAGGAGACGTTCGTGAGGGGTGCCAGTGGGCGGAGCGAGACCGGACGGGTACGCGAGAGGGCGTGCCACCAAGGCGGCCATTGTCGCGAAGGCGACGGAGGTTTTCGCGGAATCCGGCTTCGAGGGCGCCTCACAGCGTGAGATCGCCCGGCGCTGCGGGATTGCCCATGCGACGCTGCTCCACCATTTCCCCACCAAGGCCGACCTGCTCACCGCGGTGCTCGGACAGCGCGACAGCGACCAGACGCCCGCCTTGACCGACCGGAGGTGGGGCCTGGAGGAGCTGTTCGGCTACTTCATCCTGTTGGCCCGTCAGAACGCCACCCGGTCGGGGCTCACCCGGCTGCACCTCTTGCTGGAGGCCGAGGCGGCCAACCCGAATCATCCGGCACGCGACTATTTTGTCGGCCGCAACGCGATGTGGGTGAAGGCGGTCACGACGGTCGTCGCCCGCGAGACACGGGAGCACCCGCTGGCAGTCGACCTGGACGCGGAGTCCGTGGCCCTGATGACCATTGCCCTGTGGGACGGGCTCCAGCTCGTCGAGCCGCTCGCCGCCGAGCACGTCGACGTTGCGGCCGTGCTGTCGAAGTGGTTCGAGCTCCTGCTCGGCCATCCGTTGCCGGCCAAGGGCTCCGATCTGGAGGTCTTGTCGAGCGCCGAGGACCCGCCGAAGGAGGTGCCGCCACGGTGAGTGGGCTCCTGCGACAGGCCCTCCGGCTGCCGACAGCCGGTCCGACCGGATCCGGGGGGATACTCGACGGGTGTCCACACCGCGCTACAAGCTGCTCACGCCGGGCCCACTGACCACCACCGCCACCGTCAAGCAGGCGATGCTCGTCGACCACTGCACCTGGGACGACGACTACAAGTCCATCACCCGCGACATCCGTCGACGTCTGCTGGCGATTGCCGGCGTCGCCCCCGCGTCGCCCGCCGACCCCGGGACGTACACGACCGTCCTCCTCCAGGGCAGCGGCACGTACGGGGTGGAGGCCGTGCTGTCCAGCGTCGTCGCCGAGACCGACCTGTTGCTGATCTGCGCCAACGGCGCGTACGGCGAGCGGATGGTTGAGATCTGTCGGTGGAACGCCATCCCGCACGTGGTGGTGCGGACGGCGCACAACTCCGTGCCGTCGGCCGACGCGGTGGAGGCGGCGTTCGCCGACCACCCCGGGATCACGCACGTGGCGATGGTGCACTGCGAGACGACCACCGGCATCCTCAACGAGGTGGCCCCCATCTCGGCCGTGACCCGCGCGCACGGGGCGACCTTCATCCTGGACGCGATGAGCAGTTTCGGGGCCGTGCCGATCGACCTGACCGGCTGGGGCATCGACTACCTCATCTCGTCGGCGAACAAGTGCCTGCAGGGCGTGCCGGGCTTCGTCTTCGTCATCGCCCGCACAGCTGCTCTGGTGGCCACCGAGCACATCGCGCGCAGCCTGTCGCTCAACCTCTACGCGCAGTGGCAGGCGATGGAGGCCGACGGCAAGTGGCGGTTCACCTCCCCCACCCAGGTGGTGCTGGCCTTCGCGCAGGCGCTGGCGGAGTTCGTCGAGGAGGGCGGGGTGGCCGTCCGCGGTGCCCGGTATGCCGAGAATCAGCGGGTGCTGACGGCCGGGATGTCCGCGCTCGGCTTCCGGCCCTGGCTGGATCGGGCCGTCCAGTCGCCGATCATCACCACCTTCGGCTACCCGGAGGGCGTCGCCGTCGACTTCGCCGACATGTACGGCTGGATCAAGGAGCGCGGCTACGCGATCTATCCCGGCAAGCTGACCGAGGCCGACACCTTCCGGATCGGCAGTATCGGCGAGGTCGACGCCGACGACATGCGGGCGGTCTGCGGCATCGTCGGTGACTATCTGCGTGAGCGGGCCGGGTCAGTCGGTGGTGGGGACGCGGTCGAGGTCGGCCAGCCACAGCTCGGCTGAACTGTCCGACGGCATTCGCCAGTCCCCACGCGGGGACAGCGACCCGCCGCGGACCACCTTGGGGCCGTTGGGCAGCGCCGACCGCTTGAACTGGGCGAAGCCGAAGAACCGTCGACAGAACACGCCCAGCCACTTCTTGATCTCCGGCAGGTCGTACGCCACTCGGTCCTCGGCGGGGAACCCCTCGGGCCAGGCGCCGGCCTGCGCGTCGTGCCAGGCGTGCCAGGCGAGGAAGGCGATCTTGGCCGGCAGCATCCCGCGCCGCAGCACGTGGAACAGGGTGAAGTCCTGCAGGCTGTACGGGCCGATGGTCGCCTGGGTCGACTGCGGCGTGGCGCCGTCGCCGACCGGGACCAGCTCGGGGGTGATCTCGGTGTCGAGGATCGCCCGCAGGGTGGTGGCGACCGTCGGGTCGAACTGGCCCGAGGTGATCACCCACCGGATCAGGTGCTGGATGAGGGTCTTGGGCACTCCGCCGTTGACGTTGTAGTGCGACATCTGGTCCCCGACACCGTACGTGCACCAGCCCAGCGCCAGCTCGGACAGGTCCCCGGTGCCCAGCACGATGCCGCCGCGCTGGTTGGCCAGCCGGAACAGGTAGTCGGTACGCAGCCCGGCCTGGACGTTCTCGAAGGTGACGTCGTAGACCGGCTCCCCTTGCGCGAAGGGGTGTCCGAGGTCGGTCAGCAGTTGCCGTGCGGCCGGCCGGATGTCGATCTCGGCGAAGGTGACCCCCAGCGCGGTCGCCAGGGCCGTGGCATTGGATTTGGTGTGCTCACCGGTGGCGAAGCCGGGCAGGGTGTAGGCGAGGATGTCGGTCCGCGGCCGGCCGATGCGGTCCATCGCCCGAGCCGCGACGATCAGGGCATGGGTGGAGTCCAGCCCGCCGGACACGCCGATGACGACCTTCGGCTGACCGATCGCCGCCAGCCGCTGCTCCAGGCCGCTGACCTGGATGTTGTACGCCTCGTAGCAGTCCTGGGCCAGCCGGGCCGGGTCGGCCGGCACGAACGGGAAGCGGGCCACCGGCCGACGTAGGCCGAGATCGCCGGAGGGCGGGTCGAGGGTGAAGCTGACCGTACGGTAGGCATCCGTGCGCTCCGCGTGGGCGCGGCGGTTGTCGTCGAAGGTGCCCTGGCGGATGCGGTCGGCGACGATCGTGCCGAGGTCGATGTCGGCGATCGCGTCGCGGGGTCCCCGCGGGAAGCGTTCCGACTCGGCCAGCAGGTTGCCGCTGTCGTACACCAAGGTCTGCCCGTCCCAGGACAGGTCGGTGCTCGACTCGCCCTCCCCCGCGGCCGCGAAGACGTACCCGGCGATCAGGCGGGCGGACCCGGACGCGCACAGTAGTCTGCGTTCCTCGGCCTTGGCGACGGTGATCGGGCTGCCGGACAGGTTGGCGATGATCGTCGCACCGGCCAGGGCCGCCTCGGCCGAGGGCGGTATCGGCACCCACATGTCCTCGCAGATCTCGACGTTGAGGACGAAGCCGGGCAGATCCTCGGCGGCAAAGAGCAGATCCGGGCCGAAGGGCACCTCCTGCCCGGCCACCGTGATCGTGCCGCGCACGTCGTCGCCGGGCGCCACCTGGCGGCGCTCGTAGAACTCCCGGTACGTCGGCAGGTAGGACTTCGGCACGACGCCGAGCACCTCACCATGGTGGATGATAACGGCGCAGTTGTAGATCCGGTGGCGACGGTGCAGGGGCGCGCCGACGACGATCACCGCGCCGATGTCGGTGCTGGCGGTGACCAGGTCGGCGAGCGCCTCCCGGGTGCCGGCCAGCACCGCGTCCTGCATCAGCAGATCCTCGATGGCATAGCCCGTCAGGCACAGCTCCGGGAACACCGCCAGCACCGCGCCGGCCTCGGAGACCCGACGGGCCCGGTCGGCCACCGCTGCCGCGTTGGCCCGTGGTCGGACCATCGCCACCGGGAACGTACAGGCCGCCACCCGGGCGAAACCGTGCTGGTGGAGGTTCCAGAAGTCCATGCCCCCAGCATGGCACGCCCGGGTGCGGGTGTTCGGCTCAGCGGCGGCGGATGAGCAGGGCGGCGCCTCCGGCGAGGGCCGCCGCGGCCAGCAGCACACCGCCCAGCGCGCTGCCGCCGGTGGCGGCCAGCGGGCCCGGTCGGTCACTGTCGCCGGCGACCGGCGCGGCCGTCGGGGTCGGCTCGCCGGACGGTTCGGCGCCGGGTGTGGCGGTCACCGTCGGTGTGGCGGACGGGAGGGTCGGTGTGGCGGACGGGGTGGTGGGCGTGGCGGAGGGCGTGGGGGTTGAGGTGGGCGTGGCGGACGGCGTCGGCGCCGGGTCACCGATGGTGAACTCGTCCAGCACCACCGGCGCTTTCTCCGGGGTGCGGACGTCGTAGATGTAGCTGGTCACGGTGTTGGTCGCCGTGTGCAGCACGTTGAACACCGCGTGATCGTTGCTCTGCACGAACGGGAGTTCGTTCCCGTCGGCGTCGGTCAGCCCCTCACCGGTCGGGTAGATCGGCTTCAGCCCGCCCGGGTTGCCCTGCGCGAGGTAGTTCGACGCGTCCCACGGCTCCGGCGGAACCGGGCGGGACCTGCCCGACAGCTCGTCGAAGGCCCCGTACGAGTTGCCGGTGTTGGAGGCCTCCAGCCACTGGGTGCCGTTGTCGGACCGGAAGCGGTTCCACAGGTGGGAGTGCCCGTTGTACACGAGGTCGACGTCGCTGCTCTCCAGCAGCGGTTCCAGATCGTTGAGGAGGATATTGCCCGAGGCCGGGTACTCGTAGCGAACGCCGACGAGGGCGCCGCTGTCGTCGTGCTCCTCGATCCGCTGGGGGTGGGCGAAGGACGGCATGATGTTGTCACCGAGCCCTTGGGGTCCCTCGTGCAGCATGACGATCTTGTAGCGCGCCGACCGGTACTCCTCGCTCGCCAGCTCCTGGCTCAGCCACTCGTACTGCTCGCTGCCGACGGCCAGGTCCTCGAAGATGTGTTCGCCGTATCCCTGTGCCAGCGGGTCGTCCAGGTTCGCGGCAGCCTCCTGATACCTGCTGGTCGAGGTCCGCTCGGTCGGGTCGGGGGTGGCATCGGCGCCGCGCCAGATGCGGGTGGAGTACAGCGAGATCAGCCGGACGTCGCCGTACGTCGTCGCATAGTACGTCTCGCCGCCGGGCGAGTCGTCGGGCAGGGTGAAGAGCTCCTCGTAGGTCCGGGTGCTGAACGAGTTGTTCTCGATCCACCGCTCCCGGACGGCCGGATCGCTCGAGGGGTTGATCTCGGTGCTGCGCTGCTCGTACGCCTGCTCGGCGATCTCCCGCGGGACCGGCGAGCCGAACGCTCCGCCCAGGGAGGTCGCGCCGTCGCGGCGGCCCATCACCTCGTGGTTGCCGATGGAGGGGTAGAGCACGGCGTTCTGCAGGATCTCGCCACCCCGGTAGACGGTCCCCTCGGTGGAGGCCCGGCCCCCGTTGCCCTGCGCCGCGGCGAAGAACGCGCTGCCACGGGTGTCGTCGAACCATTCACTGGCCCGGTCGGGCACGTTGGCCAGGTCGCCGGCCATGAAGACGGCGTCGATGTCGCCGAGGGTCTCGGCGGCCTTCTGCAGATTGGCAGGGGTGTTCGCCATCGCCTGGTGGTCGCTGGTGAGCATGATGGTCAGGTCCGACCCGGGACCCGGCAACGGCTGGAGGGAAAAGGTCCCCGACGCCACCCAGTCGTCCCCATCGAGCGAAACGACCCGGTAGGGGGTGCGGTGATCGCCGGTCAGACCGGTCACCTCGGCCTCATGGCGCCAGACCTCGCGCGGCACGATCGAGCCGGCCTCGGGCAGGCGGTCCTCCGGCAGATGGGACGACGAATCCTCCGCCATCCGCGAGTATGTCGTGGAGTCCGCGGCCACGATCGTCACCCCGGGGATCGCCGTGCCGGCCGCAGCGGCACGCAGCCGGTCCTCGCTCAGGTGTGCGACGGGTTCGCCGACCAGGACGACATGGGCCTCGCCGGCGAAAGCGGTGTTCCACACCACGTGCACGCCGTCGGCCGACGGCGCCTGAAGATAGGGATCGGACAGCAGCTCGGTGCTGCCGACCGGATCGGTGGAGGGTGCCGGGTCCGCCGCGCCGGCCGGCCCGGCGACCAAGGCGGTCACGACGACCGCGGCGGCCAGGCCGGCGCCGATCCGGTGCAGGGGGCGATCGGGGGCACGGTGGGGAGATCTGCGCATGGGTCAACTCCTCGTCGGTGGTGGCCACGTCACGGGCCTGGCATGAAGCTAGGCGGCAGATGTGACGAGTCGCCGACAAGGAGTTGAACGCCTCGTGCTGTTAGGTGTCTGTCGGGGACAGCCCGGCTCCCCGCTCAGCCCGCGAGCGACCGGCTCGTCGGCAGCCACACCCGCATCGTGGCCGGCCCGCGGTTTCCCCAGGAGTGGTACGGGATCAGGGGCAACTCGATCGCCTCACCGGCGCGTGCCCGTGGGCCCGGGCCGTACGGCCAACCGGCCGACGTACGGTCCACCAGGCGCCCGTGGGCGACGACGCGCTCCCCCGGCCCGGCCGCGCCGTCCGCCTCGAGGGTGTCGATGGTGACCCCGTCCACGGCCAGGTCACCCGGCAGGTCGGTCGACTCCAGGCACATCACCACAGGGCCGCGCTCCACCGCGACACACCCGCGCACGGCGTCGATCCGGTCGTCGGGAACGGTGATCCTGGCGGCGATCGGCAGGTCGAGCACAATCTCGTCCCCGTCGTGGAGCTCCCGCGCAACGGACCCGACGGGACCGGCGACCGGCACGCCGTCGAGGGTGGCGCCGTGGGCCCAGCCGGGAATCCGGACGTCAAGCCGGACCGGACCGGCGGGGGCGTGATCGACCCGGATGGTGACCCGGCCGTCGCGAGGATAGTCGGTGGCCACGCTCAGGCCGATCCGACGGCCGTCGCCGAGCGCGGCGTCGATCCGGGTCGGCAGGAACTGCAACAGTTGGAGGCCGCCGTCGCCGGTGGTCGTGACGTAGCTGCCCAGGGACGCCAGCAGCCGGGCGACGTTGGGTGGGCAGCACGACACCTCAAACCACGGCGCCCGCAGCGAGGAACTGGCCCGCGTACTGACCCGGTTCGGGTCGGCCGGCGCCCCCGGCGTACGGACCTGGAGCGGGTTTGCGTAGAAGAACGACCGTCCGTCCTCGGCGACGGCGGCGGCGATCACGTTGTAGAGGGTCCGTTCGATGACGTCGCCGTAGGCCAGATCCCCGGTGGCCAGCAGCAGCCGCCAGGCCACCATGATCGAGGCCACCCCGGCGCACGTCTCGCAGTAGGAACGGTCCGGCGGCAACTCGAAGTCGGCGCCGAAGGCCTCGTCCTGGTGGTGTGCCCCCATCCCGCCGGTGATGTAGGTGCGGCGGGCCAGGGTCTGATCGTACTGGCGCCGGGCGGTCGCGAGCAGCTCGGAATCGCCGGTCTCCACCGCGAGGTCGACCACTCCGGCGGTGAGGTAGAGCGCACGGACGGCGTGGCCGCGCAGCACCTGCGCCTGGCGGACCGGAACGTCGTCCTGCCAGTACTCGGCGCCGAACTCGCCCTCGCCGAGCAGGCCGTGGCCGCGCCGTTCGACGAACAGGCGGGCCTGGTCCAGGTAGCGCTCCTTCCCGGTGACCCGGTAGAGCTCGACCAGGGCGGTCTCGATCTCGGGATGGCCGCAGACCCCCTGGCGACCCTCCGGGCCGAAGGCGTCGCACACGTGGTCTGCGGCCCGGATCGCGACCCGGGCCAGTCCGTCCTCGTGACCGGTGCGCATGCGCGCCACGCCGGCCTGGATCAGGTGTCCGTAGCAGTAGAGCTCGTGGCCCCAGGTCAGGTTGCTGTAGCGGTCCGGCTGGCCGGGGTTGCCGAAGGCGGTGTTGAGGTAGCCGTCGGGCCGTTGTGCGGCGGCCACCAGCGCGGCGATCTCGTCGATCCGGTCCGACAGGTCGGTGCCGCCGACGCGGCCGGTCTCCCAGGCCATCGCCTCCAGCAGTTTGTAGATCTCCGAGTCGGAGAACTCCCGGCCGTGGCGATGGCCGGCGATCCCGCCGTCGCGGACGAGGGCGAAGTTGCCGACCCAGCCGAGCTCGTGCTGCCAGTGCTGGCAGTGCGGAATGGTCGCCTCGGCGTTGACCTGCTGGCGGCGCTGCCAGAATCCGCCGGTGATCGCGACGTCGCTGACCCCGAGCGGCAGGACCGCCCCGGCCGACGGGGAGACCGGTGCCGGCGGATGACGGAGTGTTGTGGACACGATGACCCTCCTGGGGACATGGAAGTGGCGTGATGCGGGGGCGTCCGGGACCTGCGGGGCCGGGTCAGCCCTTGACGGCCCCGGCGGTGAATCCCTTGACGTAGTACTTCTGCAGGGCGAGGAAGAGGAATCCGGCAGGGATGGTCAGCACGACCACGCCGGCGGTGGTCAGCCCGTAGTCGATGACGCCCATGGTCTGCTGGCGCATGTTCACCAGGGCCAGCGGCAGCGGCGCGTTCTGCATGCTCAGCAGGTACAGCGACACCATGAAGTCGTTCCAGGCGGCCAGGAAGGAATACAGCCCGACGGTGATCAGGGCCGGTACCACGGCCGGGACCATCACCCGTACGAAGGCGCTCACAGGGCCGCAGCCGTCGATCATCGCGGCCTCCTCCAGCTCGCGGGGGATGGCGGCGAACGCGTTACGCATCATGAACACGCCGAACGGCAACTGGAACAGGGCGAGAACCAGACCGACGCCGACCAGGGTGTCCTGCAGGCCGATGTCCTTCATCCACACGATCAGGGGGATGAGCAGGGCGGCGTACGGGACCATCATCACCGACAGCACGAGCATGAACAGCGCCCGGCCGCCGCGGAAGCTGAACCGGGCGAAGGCATAGCCGCCGGTGGCGGAGACGATCAGGCTGACCAGCACGGTGACGACGGTGACCACGGCCGAGTTGCGCAGGTAGACGCCCAGCCCGTAGCCGTATTCGCCGAGGGTGAGGTAGTTGTTCAGGCCGATGCCCGAGGTCTGCGAGGTGCCCGGGTGCGGGCTGACCGAGGAGACCACGGCCCAGATCAGCGGCAGCAGGAAGCTGATCGCCAGGATGCCGGTCAGGACGTAGTAGACGACGCGGTCCGCGACGGAACGCCTGTTCATGGTCAGTCCTCCTTCTCGTCCACACCCATGGCCCTCAGTTGAAGGGCATTGAGCAGGACCAGCGCGACGAGGACGAGCACCGACAGGGCGGCCGCCATGCCCAGGTCCTTCTTCGTCTC
>Ga0334887_1005001_pt1 | contig 11408 bp, 11 predicted proteins | sample GraSluR1_MG_10_FD_207217 | JGI IMG/M metagenome (GOLD analysis project Ga0334887, IMG submission 207217) | Sludge microbial communities from methane-producing bioreactor in Wageningen University, Netherlands - Granular Sludge_18_07-R1 | ecosystem: Engineered > Bioreactor > Anaerobic >...
CGCGAGAACATCTTCTGTTTCTCTTCCTGCGTCAGTACGAAATCCGTCACCTGCTTGACGTACGGATACACTCGACGGAGAATCGGGGTGTTCATAATGAACGCCTCGATGGGACGCCACAGCGCCCGGCCCACGACACTGGCCAGCAGCGCCCCGACCATGAGGACGAGCAGCAGGGCAATGAAAAAGCCCACCGCCGAGCCCGCCGCGCCCTCGACGAAGATCCTCGTCAGATCCTCCCGCGTCAGTCCGTTGTCGCCTTGGAACTGCAGGATCAACCACACCAGACCGTGGTTGATATAGACGCTGACGTTCGCCTTGATGATGCCGTAGCCCCATACGAGGATCCAAATCGTCAGCAACGTCGGCAGCAGAACCGCCAACCCACGAAGGAAATAGCTCTTGAATCGTTTGGTTATGCCCATTCCACTGCAACAGCCCTTCGTGCCGCCGAACGTGGCCCCGTCGCAGACGTTCGGCGACGGAAAAACCGCATCTATCCAACGCCAATAGCTTAATTTGCGCCATTTCCATCGTCAACCAAAAACTGCCGCGGCAGATGCCCGCCCAATAGATGCACCATCCCCCCCGGCAACGAAGCCACCACCCACACGAATCGCTGGCAGAACGCCAACGCCAAAGCACTCTCGCTCGTCGTGGCCGTCAGTGAGACGAACATCGCCACCACGCCCGCTTCGAGCACGCCCAGGCCGGCAATACTGATGGGAATCGCGGCTACGACCCACGTGACCGGAAAAACCAGGAAATAGTAGCCAAGCCCGGCCTCGACGCCGAGATTGCGGCCCAGAGGCCAGAACGCCACAACCACGATGCTCTGCCCCACGACCGTCAGCAGCAACGCCGCCAGCATCGTCGCCGGCTTGCGGCAATAGACTGCCAATGCCGTTCGGACCCGCCCGAACAACTCGGTGCCGCGATCGCGCAACCGGCTCGCAACGTGCCCAAGCCGGCGACGAAGACCCGGATGGAAAAACGCAGCCGCTGTCGCAGCCGCCAGGATCACTATGAGCCATAACAAGGCCCCCCTGTGAGCGGTGAGGCCCTCCCGTACGTCCTCCGACCGATTCGCGCCCGGCCCAAGCGGACGGCCACGCAGAAACAGCAGATAGGCCACCCCGGCCATCAGGACCATACCCGCCAGACCGGTGAGCCGGTCGATGGCCACGCTGAGCACCCCTTCGAGCCTCCGATGCGTGTGTTTGGTCACGTAATAGGCCTTGAGAAGGTCGCCTCCGACCGAGCTCGGCATCACGTTGTTGTAGAACAGTCCGAGAAAATACAGCCGTATGGCCGACACGAGCTCGATATGGATCGACTGGGCCCGCAACAGCAGCCACCAGCGAAACGCCACCACGATCTGGCCGACGACGTACGCCGCCAGGCTCAGCGCAAAATACCCCCAACTCAGCCGCTGGAACACCTCCCGCAATTTGGCCCAGTCCTGGCCGTGGAATACCCACACCATCGCCACCGTCGCGACGATGATCCGCGCGACCAGCGATCCGTGCCGGGTCTTCCTGGCGTCCTGTGCCTCGGGCAATGGTGGCCTCCAATAAGCGAGCGTTCCCCCAAATCATACCGACCAAAAGGGGACATGACAAGACATTGGCACGCCCCAATTCGGCGACTCCGCCCACGCCGCCTGCGCCGCCGCTGCCACATCGTCGCACGTCCGGACGCGTCCGGGCCCACGCGATGCAGGTGACGCTAAAAAAGAAATAAGTTTTTGTGTTTTCTTGTTGACGAAATTGGATCCATGGTTTATGTTACAAGAGACATGCCGCCGCATGGGTGGCACCAGGCTACCGGCCGGCCCGAAGCGGACCGGCCGATTGACAACCGGGTAGAGCGAACCGCTCCGCCGTGCGGAGCGCCGACCCAGGGTCGTGCCGCCAATGGCGCACGCCGAAGCCCTGCCGGTCGGGTCCACACCAGTCCCCCCCATCTACCCGTCTACCCGTATCTCCCTGTGGCATTCACCTGGCAACGCACCCCGAGCGCCCCGCTCGCCGCCCATGTCATGCGAGGCACACGACTTACAACCCCACGAAAGGAGCGATGATGAGCAAGCCCGCCAAGAAGAAGTCCCCCGAACGCGTCCAAACCAACGACACCCCCACCGACCGCGTCCCGGCTCCGCCCTCCGAGCCGCCCAAGCGAACCTGCTTCTATTGCGTCTTCGCACACTGGGTCCAGCCGGGCGTCTCGGCCCTGTTCCCCAACGGCTGGATGAGCCGCCTGATGTGCGTCAACTGCGACAGATCGCCGGGCGAGATGTGCGAGGTCTGGCCCGGCTCGACGTGCACGAACTTCCGCGCCCGCCGCGAGCCCCCGGTCCGGCTCGAAGAGCCCGCCCCGCCCAGCGACAAGATCCGCTACATCGCCCTGACCCAGGGCAAATTCGCCATCGTCGACGCCGCCGACTACGAAGCCTTGAGCCAGTACAAATGGCACCTCGTCGCCCCCGGCAAGCTCTACGCCGGCCGCAAGGAAGGCGGCAAAACCATCTACATGCACCGCGAGATCATGCAGCCGCCGCCCGGCATGATGGTCGACCACATCGACGGCAACGGCCTGCACAACCGCCGGGCCAACATGCGCAACTGCACCAATCAGCAGAACATGCAGAACATCCACAAACGCCGCTCCGGCGCCTCCATCTACAAGGGCGTCTACTACGACAAGCGACGCCGCACGTGGTACGCCCGAATCTGCCACAACGGAAAGAACATCAACCTCGGCACCTTCCCCACCGAAATCGAAGCCGCCCACGCCTACGACCGAGCCGCCCGCCAACTCTTCGGCGAATTCGCCCATCTGAACTTCCCCGACGAAGTTCAGACGCCGCCCGTCGCTCGGGCCGCCAGAGGCGGCGTAAAAGGGTAGATGGGTAGATGCGTAGATGGGTATCGTCGCCCGTCGCTGGTCGCTCGGGATTCGTTGCTCGTATCTGGTCTCTCGTATCTCGCGGGGCGAAGGTCAGCGGTTCTGGACATTGGGATTTCGGTCCTTGGGTTTTGTTTCGAGTTTCGGGTCTTGTGCTTCGGATTTCACCGGCCGGACCGCGGTTGGTCTTGCGGCTCGGCCGATTTCTGGTCATAATGGTAGGTATTGAAGCGTGACCTGACGCCAGCGCGAGCGGCGCCCCCAGGTCCTGATGATCTCGTGTGAAGGCAGGAGAAGATGCCCGAGGCTCTTCAATGCGCTGCCCGCAGGATGCGTCCGGCAAGAGACGAGCAAGCAAGGGTGTTCGTAGTGACGCCGTGAGGCGTTCGTTCGTAGTGGCGTCGTAAGACGCTACTTGCATTCGAAGAGAGAATATGCCCTTACGGGCACACTACAAACGAGAATGACGCCTCACGGCGTCACCACAAACGGAGCGCACGAGGAGGAAGGATGTACGACTATCGGAGGATGACAACCGAGGAACGGACGCGAGTATTGGCGGGCCGCAAGACGCTCCGAAGGCCCTGGCATGCGCCGTCCCATTTTGGGCAGAGCCACGGAGTCTACCTGATTTCCGCTGCCTGCTATGAACATCGGCCCATCCTGACATCCCACACGCGACGTGACACATGGGAAGGGATGCTGCTTGACAAGCTCGTCGGGGAGCATGCCGACGCCATCGAAACCTATGCCTGGGTCGTGCTGCCAAACCACTATCATCTTCTCATTGAGGGTGACTTGCGCCTGTTCGCGCGGCGGATCGCACGCCTGCACAACGGCACGGCGACGCAGTGGAATCGGGAGGACCGGACGCCGGGACGCAAGGTCTGGCATCGCTTCTCGGATCGGGCCATCCGCTCGGAGAGGCACTATTACGCGTCCATCAACTACATCCACGCCAACCCCGTCAAACATGGGCATGCGACCTCTGCCGAGCAGTGGCCGTGGAGCAGCTTTGGCCTGTACCTGGAGACGGTCGGACGCGCCTGCCTTGCCGATTGGTGGAGACAGTACCCGGTTGACGACTACGGCAAAGGCTGGGACGAGTTCGTAGTGTGCCCGTAAGGGCATGAGGTTTGTAGTGTGCCCGTAAGGGCATAAGGTTCGTAGTGACGCCGTGAGGCGTTCGTTCGTAGTGGCGTCGTAAGACGCTACCTGCATTCGAAGAGAGAGTATGCCCTTACGGGCACACTACAAACGAGAATAACGCCTCACGGCGTCACTGCAAACGAGCGACGAGCGACGCGCAAATGACGCTCAAAGCGTCATTTCCGGATGATGTCGGTGATTTTCATCAAGCGGGACGTGTTGTCTCTTTCGGCTTCGGAGAGTTTGTCGTGGATGTAGCGGATGGTTTCGTGGATTTCGGGGATGACGACGTGTTCGAGCACGTTGACGCGACGGCGGGTCATCTGGAGTTCGACGGCCAGGAGGCGCGCCTGTTTTTCCTTCTGGGCCAGCTCGATCAGCAGGTCGAACGCCCTCTCCAATGACAGCAGCGCGACGTCCATCTCGCCGGAAGTGGTGGCGTAGCCGTAGCAGATGATCTGCCCCTCGATCTCCTTGAGCAGGCGCGGGACCTTGACGTTCATGACCGAGGCGAACTCCATCGTCATGCTGAACTTCTTGGTCGGCACGGCCAGCGCCGCCTTGACGTGCTCGGGCTCCATCGAGGCGCGGGCCAGCATGAAGCGCCGGAACGTCTGCGACAGCTCGTTCTCGACCTTCTGCCGCAGCGGCTGGATGTCCCGCGCGATCTTGATCAACTGGCGCGAGATCTCGTCGCGCTTCTCACTGAGCAGTCGATGACCCCGGCTGGCCAGCGCAACGCGCTTTTGCAGCCGTAACAGTTCCATGCGTGTTGCATTGACATTTGCCAGCACTTCGTCACCTCGTGCACGTTGAAGTGTAGATGCGTAGAAGCGTAGATGCGTGAAACTACGCTACGCGATTCCTACTCACCTGATTTCTGCTTCGCGCCTGATTTCATGTACTTGTCAGATTCAGCATTTTCCTGCGCAGCGTCTCCACTTCATCCAGCAGCTCTGGGGCCTCGATATATCCAAGCTTGTCGGCGATCATCAACTGGGTTTCCAATTCCGACAACGATCCAACTTCGACGCCCGAGCCGCCCCTTCGGCGATGTTGGCGGGAAAGGACACCGCCGCCCTTCTCATCTGGGATTTCAGCCCGTATTCCTCGTCTTTCGGGAAACGCCTTGTCACCCCATAGACTCGGCTGACAAAGTCGATTCCTCGCTGCCATACCTCCAGGTCTTTATGCGTCTTGCCGTTACTCATCTACCCATCTACGCTTCTACCCTTCTACGTTCCGGCTTTCTGCCGGAACTTCGGCATGTACTTCTCGATGAGCTTGACGTCGATCCGTTTGAGTTCGGCGTTTTCGAACATGCTCAGCAGCTCCCAGCCGAGGTCGAGGGTCTGCTCGACGGTGCGGTTCTCGTAGTAGTTCTGGGAGATGTAGCGGGCCTCGAATTCGTTGGCGAACTTCATGTACTTGCGGTCCTCGTCCGACAGGGCCGCCTCGCCCATGATCGTCGCCAGCTCCTGCATTTCCTTGCCGCGTGCGTAGGCGGCGTAGAGCTGGTTGTAGAGGTCCGCGTGGTCCTCGCGGGTCTTTTCCTTGCCGATGCCCTTGTCCTTCAGACGCGAGAGGCTGGGCAGCACGTCCACGGGCGGCGAAACACCCTGGCGGTGCAGCGAGCGGCTGAGGATGACCTGGCCCTCGGTGATGTAGCCGGTCAGGTCAGGGACCGGGTGGGTCTTGTCGTCTTCGGGCATGGTCAGGACCGGGGCCATGGTGATCGAGCCCTTCTTGCCCTTGATGCGTCCGGCCCGTTCGTAGATCGTCGCCAGGTCGGTGTAGAGATAGCCGGGATAGCCGCGACGGCCGGGCACTTCCTTGCGGGCGGCGCTGATCTCGCGGAGGGCTTCGCAGTAGTTGGTCATGTCGTTGAGGATGACCAGCACGTGCATGTCCAGCTCGAAGGCCAGGTACTCGGCGGCGGTCAGGGCGAATCGCGGCGTGGCGATCCGCTCGATGGCCGGCTCGTTGGCCAAGTTCACGAACATGACGGCCCGCTCGATGGCGCCGGTGTTGTGCAGATCGTCGATGAAGAACTGGGCCGCTTCGAACGTGATGCCCATCGCGGCGAAGACCACTGCGAATTCCTCGCCCTTGCCGAGCACGGTGGCCTGGCGGGCGAACTGGGCGGTGAGGTCGTCGTGGGGCAGGCCGGAGCCGGAGAAGATCGGCAGCTTCTGGCCGCGAACGAGCGGATTGAGCCCGTCGATCGTCGAGATGCCCGTCTGGATGAACTCGTTGGGATAGTCGCGGGCGAAGGGGTTGATCGGCTGGCCGTTGATGTCCAGACGGTGCGTCGGGATGATGGCGGGGCCGTCGTCCTTGGGCACGCCGAGGCCGCTGAAGACGCGGCCGAGGATGTCGGGCGAGACCGCCAGTTCCAGCGGCTTGGCCAGGAAGCGGACGGTGCTGTGCTTGACGTCGATGCTGCTGGTGCCCTCGAAGACCTGGACGAGGACCTTGTCGTTCTCGACCTGGAGGATCTGCCCGTGGCGGATGGAGCCGTCGCCCAGCTCGATATCGACGATGTGGCCGTACTTGGCCTCATCGACCATCTCGACCATCATCAGCGGGCCCTGGATGTTCGTGACTGTCTGGTACTCTTTCACCGATAGCATATGGCACTCCTACGCGTGTCGTGCAGCGTCCTCTGGCGCGGTCATTTCGCGACGGCGGCGCCGTGAAGCGGTTTCATCTGGTCTTCGATTCGTTGGCGGATCTGCGGGATCTTCTCGATCTCATCCTGCGGGATGTACTTGGCGCGGGCGATGTCCTCGCGGACCGCCAGTTTGAAGATCTCGGCCGTTTCCGCTCCGGCTTCGATCGCCTCGAGCGCCTGGTGATGGAAGTGCAGGACGGTCTTGAGCATTTCGTACTGCTTGACCATCGAGGTGAACGTATCGACCTCGTGGAAGGCGTTCTGGTGCAGGTAGTCTTCGCGGAGGGAGCGGGACGTTTCGAGGGCCAGGCGGTCGCGCGGCGATAGGGCCTCGGCGCCGACCAGGCGGACGATTTCGCGAAGCTCCGACTCCTGCTCGAGCAGAGTCATCGCCTCCCTGCGCATCTGCTCCATCTCGTCGCCCTGGTCCTTGTCGCTGAAGGTTTTCGGGAGATATTGGGTGTAGAATGAGTAGGAGGTGAGCCAGTCGATGGCCGGGAAGTGCCGCTGGTAGGCGAGTTCGCCCTTGAGCGACCAGAAGACCTTGACCACGTGCAGCGTGGCCTGGACTACGGAATCGGACAGGTCGCCGCCGGGCGGGCTCACCGCACCGATCACCGACAGCCCCCCTTCGCGCTCCGGCCCGCCGAGACACCTGACCCGCCCCGCCCGCTCATAAAACGCTGCTATACGGGCACTTAGATAGGCCGGATAACCTTCTTCGGCTGGCATTTCTTCGAGCCGGGTGGAGATTTCGCGCATGGCCTCGGCCCATCGGCTGGTGCTGTCGGCCATCAGCGCGACGGTATAGCCCATGTCACGGAAGTATTCGGCCAGCGTAATGCCCGTATACACCGACGCCTCGCGGGCGGCCACGGGCATGTTCGACGTATTGGCGATCAGCACCGAGCGGCGCATCAGCGGCTCGCCGCTGCGCGGGTCCTTGAGCTCCGGGAATTCGGTCAGCACGTCGGTCATCTCATTGCCGCGCTCCCCGCAGCCGACGTACACCACCACGTCCGCATCGACCCACTTGGCGAGCTGGTGCTGCACCACGGTCTTGCCCGTCCCGAACGGCCCCGGCACGCACGCCGTCCCGCCCTTGCTGATCGGAAAGAACGTATCGATCACGCGCTGCCCGCTAACGAGAATATGCTCCGGCGCCAACCGCCTGCCGATCGGCCGCGGGTTCCGCACCGGCCACCGCTGCATCAGCTTCAACTCGTGCGACGAACCATCCTCGCCCTTGCAGGTCGCCACCGTCTCTTCGACGGTGTAGTCCCCCTCATGAATCCCGGAGATCGTCCCAGTGACGCCCGGCGGCACCATGATCTTGTGCACCATCAGCGTCGTCTCTTCGACCTCTCCGATGATGTCGCCCGGACCGACCTTCGTCCCGTCGCCGACGGTCGGCTTGAAGTGCCATTTCTTCTCGCGGTTCAGGCCCGGCACGTCGCTGCCCCGGCTCATGAACGCCCCTTCGCGATCCACCAGATCGGCGAGCGGCCGCTGAATCCCGTCGTAGATGCTCTCGATCAGACCCGGACCGAGCTCGACTCTCAGCGGCGCCTCGGTGTCCACCACCGGCTCGCCCGGACCGATGCCGGTCGTCTCTTCATACACCTGGATCGACGCGGTGTCCCCGCGCAGCTCGACGATCTCGCCGATCAGGTTCAAGGCGCCGACGCGCACCACGTCGTACATGCGGGCGCCGGCCATCCCCTCGGCCACCACCACGGGCCCGGCGACTTTCACTACGCGACCTACTCGTTGTTCTGTCATGGTCAAAACCCTATTAGTTGCTCTTGAGAATGTCGATGCCCGTCGCGAGCTTGAGGACCTTCCCCAGGGCCTCACTGGCGAACCCCTTGGACTGCTGCGTGAACGGCACCACCACCACCGACGGCGCCGGCCGGCTCTCCGTCGGCGCCAGCACCTCGTCGGCCACCTCCGCCACGTCCTCGGCCATCACCAGCAGTGCGTACTCGCCCTCGACGATCCTGCCGGCCGCCTCGACGATCTGCGCCCGATCCTGCTCGATGGCAAACGTGTCCACCCCGAGCGCCGAAAACGGCATTACGAAGTCTGCGTCACCCAGTACTGCCACTTTGCCTTCCATCGATTCAGTCCCTCTTGAAGCGTCCTACGCGACGCGATCGAGAATCAGTTTCGTGTCGAGGTGGTTCTTCTTGGCCGTGAGGATCAGCCGCACGGTGCGGATCTCGTGCTCGGCCATCAGCAGATACGCCACCACCGGCTGAAGCCCGGCGGTGATCTGCGACGTCGACTTCAGGAAGCCCAGCAGGTATTGGTCGCAGAGCTGCTCGACCTTGAGGAACGACTGGTTCGCCGCCACGTACGCGGCGCCGACCTCCAGGATGTGCTGGTACGGGGTGGCCATGAACAGGCCTCCCAGCGCATCGTATCCGGCGTCGAGACCGGTCCAGAACCGTTCGCGGTCCACAAACCCGCCGTCGAGGAACACGTCCCGCTGATCGATCTCCATCAGCTTCTGTCGCAGCATCGTGCGAAGGTTCGTCAAATCGACCTGGACGTGGAACAGGTTCCACAGAAAGGCTGAATCGAGCTGCTCGGCCGTGCCCTGCTCGTACCGCGCCTGCGCGGCGTCGATCGCATGGTCGATCTGGCGGATGTCTTTGTTCTGGTAGTACGCCAGCACCGCCTCTTCCGTCACCTGCGGCAGAGGGTCGGGCAGCAGCGTATAGTTCTCGCCCTGGAAGACCTGCTCGAACAGCTCCGGCGGGACGTTGCCCCCGCTGCTGTAATCCGTGCCGATCGATTTATCCAGCACGGCCCGCCGCACGGCCACGCGCAGGTTCGCGAAATCATCGCGGCTGCGAAACAGCGTCGCCACCTCTTCCGGGACCAGTTGCACAAACAGCTCGCGGACCGCCTCTCGCCGGTCGAGCAGGATCGCGTTGAAGTCCCCCCCGGAGGCGGGAATCGCGTACTCGCTGCCCGCCAGCGCCGCAACCGCCGAGGCGAAGTCGGGCGCGTTGGACATCTCCGAGAGCGTCGCCGCGGTGAGCATCTGCGTCTCCAGAGCGCGAACCTGCGCCGTCTGGTACGCATAGCCCCAGTCGTCGGCCCCGACCGACGGGTAATCGAAGAAGTCGTGCATCGTCTGCTGCCGTTGCGCCTGCATATCACCGGGCCCCGCGCGCGTCGCTGCCCTGGAACAGCTCGCCGCTCAATTCGATTTCGAGGTCGTTCCGCGCCTGGCCGACCAACACGTCGGTCGTGACATTGGTCTGGATCTTGCCGCGTTTGAGAAGGAAGCCGGCCCCGAGAGGGTGCTTCTCGGCCGACAACGTCAGGCCGGCCTTGCCCTGGGCCTTGAGCTGGCTGTTGACCTCATCGACCAGTGCCTGATCGATGCGCGGGTCCTCCTGGCCCGCCACCACCTGCTCGTCGCCGGTTTCGACGGCCTCGCGCAGGAGCCGGGCCATCAGCCGGCGATACTCCTCGTCCGGGAGCTGCCCGATCCGATGACGGCTGCGGGCAAACACCTCGTCAAGGATCTTTGCTTTCTCGGCCAGATAATCCTTCATCGCCTCCATGCGGGCCAGCGCCAGAACCTGGGCCTTCTCCGCCTGGGCGGCCTGGGTCGCCATCTGTTGGGTCTGCTCTTTGAACTGGGCCATCTCCCCGTCGAATCGCGCCTGTTCGGCGACCCGCTGCTCGTCGGCCTGACGGCGAATCTTCTCCGCTTCCGCTTTGGCCTCGGCGAGAATCTTGTCCACTACCTGTTGAGGATTCATAGTCGATTCCTGCTCTTTGGGGTTGCCGTGGTCTGCCTGTCGCGGCGCGTTAGGCGGGGAAGATACCGCCGAGGAGAATGGCAAACATGGTGACCAGCAGGCCGAGCACCGCGTAGACCTCGACGAGCACGGCGTAGACGACGCCGGCCTTGAAGGCCATCTCCGGCCTCTTGGCGGCCATCAGGATACCGCCCGAACAGACCCGGCCCTGATGGATGGCGCTGATCAGGCCGGTCACGGCGATCGGCAAACACGCCCCAATGACCTGTACGCCCTGCTGCCAAGTCAGCACGTGGACGCCGCCTTCCCCGAAGAGGTTCATGTTGAGCAACACGAGGAAGCCGGCGAGGAAGCCGTAGAATCCCTGGGTACCGGGCAGCACGACCATGATGAAGTTCAACCCGTATCGTTCGGGCTTGTCCGTCAGAACACCGGCCGCACTGCGACCGGCCGTACCGATCCCGACGGCCGAACCCGCTCCGGCCAGAAACACCGCCATCGCCGCACCAATCAGAGCCAAACCGTTGCCTAAACCTTCCATATACCTGCCTTTCCTAAGTTGCTGGTCCGCATCCCGTACACAGCGTTCTATTGCCTCATGCTTGCTGCGAGCGACCCGGCTCGTCGTCGCCGGTCACGAGCACATATCTGTTTGCCATCTGCAACGGGCGGAAGTCCCGGCCGCCGCCTTGAAGGAATTTCGGGAAGAACTCCACGTATTGCAGCCGAAGCGTGTGGACAAACGCCCCCAATGCGTTGATCACCAGATTGAACGCATGGCCGCCGACGAACATCAGCGGCGCCAGCAGCCACCCGATCCACGGGATGTCGGCGGTGACCTTGGTCATCACGTTGACCGCCATCCCCAGCCCGGCCGTGGCCATGCCCAGCGCCAT
>Ga0334887_1005005_pt1 | contig 11397 bp, 10 predicted proteins | sample GraSluR1_MG_10_FD_207217 | JGI IMG/M metagenome (GOLD analysis project Ga0334887, IMG submission 207217) | Sludge microbial communities from methane-producing bioreactor in Wageningen University, Netherlands - Granular Sludge_18_07-R1 | ecosystem: Engineered > Bioreactor > Anaerobic >...
CTGGCAAACCGATTGCGGCGGCAAAGGATTTAATGTGTCCCGCATGTTACGTTCAATGGGGATGGGCTCATGTGCGTTAGGGTTTGTTGGGGGGAAAAGTGGTGAAATCCTGCATGAAGGTTTGCATGCGCTGGAGATCGAAACGGATTTTGTGTGGGTGGAAGGGGAAACCCGCACCAATATCAGTATTGTCACCACCAACCATGACCATTATTTGAAGGTGAATGAACCCGGACCGGAAATTTCATCTGCGCGGCAACGTGAGTTGCTGGAAAAAATGCGCAATTTGATCCGGGCTGGTGACTGGTGGGTTTTGGCGGGCAGTCTGCCGCCAGGTGTCGACGAAACCATATATGGCGAGATGATCCAAATCATTGAGGCGGGGGGTGCGCATGCCATACTGGATACCAGTGGGCCTGCTCTGGCGTATGGCTGCCAGGCCGGGGCTTATCTGGTCAAGCCGAATGCAGAGGAAGCAGAAAAACTGACCGGCGTATCTGTGCAGTCCTCTGAAGATGCGGTGGAAGCAGCCAGACACATTCATCAAATGGGGGTCGGTGCGGTCATTATTTCAATGGGAAAATCCGGTGCTTTGTTATCTGCGGAAGAGAAGAACTGGCTGGCTGCTGCCCCGGCAGTCGAGGAGAGCAATCCGATTGGCGCAGGCGATTCGCTGGTTGGCGGGGTGGTGTGGGCATTGAGCTCTGGTTTTGCTGTAGAAGAAGCGTTGAAGTGGGGGGTAGCCTGCGGCGCTGCTTCTGCGAGCATGGATGGGACTACTGTGGGAGGACCGGAATTGGTACGGGAACTTTACCAGCAGGTAGTGATCGAGGAACTGGGTTAGCAGGTTTCGGACATGCGGAAAGGAAGAGGATAAGGGATGGCAACGTATGATATTCTGGAGGAAAAAACATTTCCTCATTCTGAAGAACAGGTTTTTCAAGCGATCCAGGGTGCAATTGCCGGCCTGGAAGGTGAAATCATTAAAGTCGAAAAAGACGAGTCGAAACTCAAGGCGTATTTTCCCAAGACGATCCTGGGGAATACGCTTGGTGACCGCACCCATGCGTTGATTGAATGGGCAGCAGTGGATGGCGGCACGAAAGTGAATATATTGGCGTATCCTGTGGATGCTGTACAGCGCAAATTACAGTTTGGTGCAAGAAAAGGGGTAACCCGGAAAGTGGTTACCTGGTTCTGGGCGCACGTGGAGCATCGCTTGAAGTAAGGCAGATATGGTTCACCGAAAACAGAGATTTCAGGCAGCGCCACAGACCCATGATGTGTGGTGCTGTGTTGTTTTGATAACCAGATGCCCAGATTATTACCAGTTTTTCTATTCCTGCTATAATTTGAAATATGCTATAGAGGTAGAGGACAATCATGACGAGTATCAAGGAAGTCGCTGAAGCTGCTGGTGTTTCCACTGCGACAGTATCCAGAGTATTATCCAATAAACCACATGTCCGTCCCGAACTGCGGGAGAAGGTGCTGGAGGCAGTGGAGAATCTGGGATACCGTCCTAATTTGGTAGCCCGTACGCTTCGCTCACAGCGATCCAACGCGATTGGATTGATCGTTTCGGATATTCGCAATCCCTATTTTACGGCGATCAGCCGGGCGGTGGAAGACATTGCCTATGATCAAGGCTACCAGGTTATTTTTTGTAATTCAGATGAGGACCCGGACAAAGAAGCAAGTTATCTGCGTTTGATGCGGGATCAGAATATTGCCGGGATAATTTTTTCGCCGACAAGGAAGGTTTCTGAAAATATCGCTTCAGTTAGCGTTCATTCCCCCATGGTGATTGTGGACCGGACTGTTCAGGCAAACGGGTTTGAGGTTGACGTGGTGCGCATTGATAATGTGGACGCCGGTTATCGGTTGACAAAACATCTCATTAATAACGGGTATTGCAGGATTATGGGGTTGTTTGGTGAAGCAAGTACCACAGGTCGTGAACGAAGAGCGGGGTTTGAAAAAGCGCTCCAGGAAAGTGATTTGCCTATAGCAGGCAGTTATATGCCGCCCCGGATCGAATCGGGTTATGCAGCGGCGAAAGCAGTTTTGGTGAGTGAGAACCCGCCGGATGCGATTTTGACCACCAACAGCCTGCTTATGGCAGGGGTTTTACAGGCGATTCGTGAATTAAATTTGCAAATTCCCGAACAGGTTGGTCTGGCGGGATTTGACCGAACGACCTGGACGGACTTGATGCAGCCGCCAATTACTTTAATTGAACAACCGACAACCGAGATTGGCAGATGTGCGGCTGAATTATTGCTGCAGAGAATTGAAGACCCGCAGCGCCCGACACGAGAGATCATCCTTCAGGGAAAACTGGTGATTGGCGGATCCAGCGCTCCGCGGGGGCGCATGCAGGCCCTCTCCTGACTTCCCGCACAGCAGGAAATATTGCGGCGTTTTGCTTGCAGTTGTAGGGGGCAGGTACAAGCGAAAGCTTTCTTCGTGCAGGTGCGCTCACTTTTGAACACCCCAGACATTAGCCTGCGGTTTGAAAAGTTTCGGCTTGGAATTTGACGATTGGTGCGCTGCGAAGATCGTATCGAACACGCTGGCGCACCTTCTGCGCAGCAGCACACGCCACTCCTCTCCATAGACAGCGCTAAACAATTACGAAAAATGATTACTTTGTCAGTAAGGTTTTGATATAATGAACCTTATAAATTATTTCATTTTGTGCTGTTGCATATTTCACGGTAACAAACTCAAGAAAGGGAACTCCAATGAATCATGAACACGCATCGTCAGGTGAAAAAAAATTTACGCCGATTGCATTAAAGCGGCGGTCACCTGTTCCTTCGGACATCGAAATTGCCCAGGAATCGGAGATTAAACCCATCTCGCTGGTAGCAGAAGAACTCGGTATTTTGCCGGAAGAGCTGGAACTGTACGGCCCATACAAGGCCAAAGTGAATCTGTCGGTGTTGAAGCGGTTGAAGGACGTGCCAAACGGGAAATATGTGGATGTCACGGCGATTACGCCGACTCCCCTGGGCGAGGGCAAGACAACGACCACGGTGGGTTTAAGCCAGGCGCTGGGGGCACACTTGGGCAAGCGGGTGTTGACCGCGATCCGCCAGCCCAGTCAGGGTCCAACTTTCGGGATCAAGGGCGGAGCCGCCGGCGGCGGGTACAGCCAGGTGATCCCGATGGAAGACTTCAACCTGCATTTGACCGGCGATATTCATGCGATTACGGCGGCCAATAATTTGATTGCGGCGGCGATTGACACGCGTATGTTCCATGAAAGCAATATGAGTGATGAGCGCCTGTTTGAACGCTTTTTCCCGCTGGACAAGCAGGGAGTCCGCCATATTCCGCTGGAGATGCGCCCGCGCATGAAAAAACTGGGTATTCAAGTCGATAATCCTGAAGCTATGATGCCGGAAGAACGGGCGAAACTGGTGCGTCTGGATATTGACCCTGATACGATTACCTGGAACCGGGTGATCGACACCAGCGACAGAATGCTGCGCGGGATCACGATTGGACAGGGGCCAAAGGAAAAGGGCAAAACCCGAAAAACCGCGTTTGATATTTCGGTAGCCAGCGAGATCATGGCAATTTTGGCGCTGACCACGTCATTGGCAGATATGCGTGAGCGCATTGGCCGGATCGTGATCGGGTTGAGCCGCAGCGGGGAAACCGTAACGGCGGATGATCTCGGTGTGGCCGGTGCGGCAACCGTGTTGATGATGGATGCGATCAAGCCGACGCTGATGCAGACGCTGGAAGGTACGCCGGTATTTGTGCATGCCGGACCGTTTGCCAATATTGCGCATGGGAACAGTTCGGTTTTGGCAGATATGATTGGGTTGAAGCTGGCGGATTATGTAGTCACTGAATCCGGCTTTGGCGCTGATATGGGCATGGAGAAATTCTTTGATATCAAGTGCCGCACGTCAGGTCTGGTGCCGGATGTGGTGGTGCTGGTGGCAACGATCCGCGCGTTGAAGATGCATGGGGGCGGTCCGGAAGTTAAAGCTGGCGCACCGCTGGATAAAGCGTATACGGATGAAAACCTGGACTTGCTGCGGGCAGGGCTGCCGAACATGCTTCACCACATCAAGATTGCCAAAAAATATGGCGTTCCGGTGGTGGTGGCGATCAATTCATTTTTTACGGATACACAGGCTGAGCTGGAATTGGTTCAGAAAGCTGCCGTAGAAGAAGGCGGGGCAGAATCGGCGGTGATCGCTGCACACTGGGAATGGGGTGGAGAAGGTGCAGTAGACCTGGCAAAGGCAGTGATTGAAGCCGCAGAGAAGCCTGCTTCGTTTGAATTCCTGTATCCGCTGGAAGGAACGAGTATCAAGGAGAAGATTGAGGCGATTGCCCGCGAGATCTATGGGGCGGACGGCGTGGATTATTCCCCGTTGGCAGAGGAGCGGATTGCCGAATATACCCGCCTGGGCTTTGACAAGGTGCCGATCTGTATGGCGAAGACGCATTTGAGCATCAGCCACGATGCGTCTTTAAAGGGTGTGCCGAAAGGCTTTCGCGTCCCGGTGAATGATATTCGTGCTTCGGTGGGGGCGGGTTTCTTGTACCCGCTGTTGGGCACGATGAGTACGATGCCCGGACTGCCGACGATGCCGGGATTTTATAATGTGGATATTGACCTGGAAACGGGGCAGGTGCTGGGGTTGTCATAGGACAACGCCAATCAGTCAATTAGTTGATTGGGGATTAGGAAAACAAAACACCCGCAAGTATTTTCTTACGGGTGTTTTGTTTGTTTTAAGGAGACCTGGATGCACGCAATGATAGATATTTCCCGGTCTTGAAAGACACTGCTGTTTTTTGCCCCCTTTGTCAAAGGGGGATTGAGCGCCTATTGCGCGATGCTCCACCGGGTGTGAATGCATTGACGCTAAAACACCCGCCGGAGGAGAGATTCGGTATCTTCGTTGAGGAAGCTGATCAGGGGTACTTCCAGCATAGTGTAGGCACCGGGGGACATGGTGGTGACAGCGCGGGCGGCGTTGACCAGGACCTGCGCGGTGGAAGCCGGGTTATGGAAGGTGGTTTCAAACTCCAACTGCTGGTTATCAACACCGCTGGCGCCGCCTTTGCGTGAGATGTGGATACGGTGGCCGCGATCAACCAGCGGGGCGACTTTATCCACTTCGATGAAACGCACATCGTCATGGCTGAAATAGGGATCATCCATGATCATGCGCTTGATCTTTTTAAAGCTGGCGCCAGGCTCCAGTTCCAGGTAAATTTCTCGTTTGTGCCGGCCGGGTTCGCCGGGACGGGTGATGGCGAGGGCGTCCCTGACGCCGGGGTAGGATTTGGCGGCCACAGTGTGCCCCATGCTCATTCCCGGGCCATAGGTGACGTATGAAATGCCGGTGGCAGCCCATAGCTCAAAGATGGCACGGATCATGGTGCTGACGCCGGGGTCAACGCCGCAGCCCATGATGGCTGCCACGTTATTGGTTCGGGCAATCGGTTCAAGGGCGTTTTTTAATTTAATGAAAAATTCGCCGTGCATGTCGAAACAGTCGACCGTGTTGATTCCCTGGGCGAGGAGACGGGGGGCGATATTCGTTACCTCGCGCGAGGGAATGCCCAACACGGCCACATCGGGTTTTTGGGGGAGTTGGTTAATATCACACACTACGGGGAGATCAGGATGGGTGCGTTTGAGGTTGGTCAGGCAATTTTCCTGCTCGACGACGCCGACGAGGGTCATATCTTCAGCGATATTGACGGCGCTCAGTGCGTACTGACCGATGTTCCCGCAGCCCATGACGGCCACTTTGATTTTTTGTTTGACTGTCATTTTTCTCCTAAAGGTTATTGATTGCGTCAGGGATGAATTAATCGACTTGTTCGGGTATAAACGTGAAGGTAACAGGATCACCGCACTGGAGGGCGAGGGCCTTGCCAGTCTGCAATGGCTGGCTGGTTTGGATGACCAGATTCATGTGGTTGGGCAGGTGGGTGAAATCAAAACCAGCCAGGTGACCGATGGTGCTTCCGTTGATCTGCAATTGGTCTCCTTTGAGCAAGATGCCGCCTGCCAGGACTTCGAAGAAACCGAGGTAAGCAATGTGATTGACGCTCGCTCCTGGCTGCGCGTGCACTTCGTCGGTCAGGATGAGTTCATGGATCTCATTTTTGAGCACGACGCGTGAGGGGAAAGGACTTAATTCGAGACCGCGTTCGGGCAGTTCGGCGTTTAATACACAGACCAGCCGACCGACGACAGGAGTTTTGCTGGCGTAAGGCGAGGCTTTGAAGAGATTGTTTTTATAGGGGTCTTTGGGCATATTATTGTGATCCTTGTTGGAAAAGGTGTTGTTGAATCCATGCTTCCATTGTACCGTTTTGTGCAGGAAATATGTCAAAAAAAGGGGTATGCTGCACACATCTTTGCAGTTCTTTCATAAGCCGTTCACGGTGGATGAAAGCAGGTTGATAGTTGTTATTTTTTCGCAGGCAGCGGGGATAGAAGGGGTTGGCCGTGATCAGAAACACTGGCAAGGTTTGCAGGACGTTCGCGATGTGCTGCTTACCGGCGAGGTCAGGCATTTGTAACCAGCGCAGCGCGTCTCCCCTGACGATCATCTTCAACGGGCTGCCGCAGTGGATGCTTGTCCCTGGAGAGGGTTCAGGAAGGATGTTGAGGGCTGCGCCAATTTCGCGGGTGATCGCCATATCGCCCATACCCAGACGAGTGGTCGGGCGGACGCTGGCGGTTTCGTCCTGGCAATACAAGAAAGTCTTGGTATTTATTGCCGCGGAAATCTTGTATTTTGCACTTGGCGTCAGGAGGGAGGCTGTGAGCGTGGTCATCTTTTGCCGTGTTTCGCTGGTTGGGGTATAGAGAGAACCTGACATAGATTGCCGGGCTCTCCCTGTTTGATGATTTTTTGGGTCAGTCGATCTACCCGGCGTGTCGGGAGATGATCTCGATCAATCTGAACATGGCGCGGACGGCGATGGGGGTTGGGCCTTCCAGCGGGCGGCCTTCTTCGTTCAGGTTGCCCACGCCATGAGAAAAGAAATGATATATGATATACGATATACTTATTTTAGTAGAGACAGGAAGGAGAGTCAAGGGAAAGGCAAATCAAGGTGTTATTCGACGATGATTTGGCGGGTGGGGTACGCTACTCAGGAGGTGGAATTATAAAGTTGCGGGACGCTTTCGTTTCCAAGAAGACGCTTGGACGAATTGCCAAATCCATGGCAATCATTCTGCTGCTTGAAAAAAGAGTCAGCAGACACTTGACTCCCTTGGCTTTGCTGGGTTTACCTAAACGCATATTTGATTTGAAATCATCAAAGTAGTCCTTTTTTGATCATATGGCTTATTGAGCAGGCACTTGTGTGGGTACCAGGGTGAAAAATCACTGGGATTCTGCCTCCTTTATCGTATACGTGTTGTAGTAAAATTAAAAGATCCAATTTTCCAAGTCATGCGAGGTAAATATGCCACAGCGATTCCCTGCCACCAGTACCCGTCATATGCTTGCGCTCGCCAGCAAACCCGATCAAAAGGAGTTTCAGCAACTTCTTGAAATAGACCATCGTATTCAAAACCTGCTGATGAAATTTAATCTGGGTGTCGATGCTTCTTTTTCAGAAGGGGGCATGGCAGGATTAAAAGAATTTACCACCCCGGCGGGGTTCGCGCGGATGCAGGAGAAATACGCCGGGTGGTCCAGCCAGGGGGTGAAGGCCTTGCAACTGGTATCCTGTCATTTCCTCTCGTTTGATCTCCATTCAAACGAGGAACAAGCTCAGGCTTTCACTTTCGAGAAATGGGTGTTTGTCTATGCAGATGGCAGGGAAGTGCATACCCAGGGATCTGTAGATGGTTATGATCTCCATCTGGTGAATGGAGAATGGCTGGTTGATTCTGTGCAATTTTATCCTCCTGAATGAGAAGATTCCGGGCGGGTGAACGGTTTTTTCCATGCCCCATCTTTCTAATACAGCGCACCCCATCGCGATTTTTCAAGGCGATGGGGTGTGTGATTTTCTGAACAGTGGATTGCGACGTTACGCTTGTGGTCGATCTGAGAACATGTCCGGGGTAATTTCACAAATTTTCAGGAGATCGGGTAAGGGCGGCTGAAGAATATCCACGACCGGGGTATCCTGGATCAACTGCCGCGTGCGCTGCAACAAGGCGACCTTATCGACAAACGCGGCCGTATAATTGCCCGTCTTTTGCAGGTATTGGGGGTAGAACGGATTGACGGTCATCAAATACAGGGGCAGGGGAGCCTGATAAAGGACTTCACCGCCCCGCGATTTCAGGCTGGCAAAACCGGCTTGCCAGATTTCAGGGCTGCCGGCTGCCAAAAGGTTGAGCGGGCTTTGGAAAACAAAGCGGCTGCCTTCCAGATGGTGGTCAAGTTGTTGAAGCATTTCCTGAAAGAGCTGAGGACTGAAGACACCCGGGATCAGACAAGTGCCGCCCTGGCTGCTTTTCAACCAGTCTGCTACCGCCTGCATGGCCGAGGCTTCCAGCACGGACCCCAGCGCAAGTTGCTGGGTGATGCCAGTGGGAGCGATAAAACTTACTTGATGACTTGTCTCTTCGGAGGAGTATTTCGGGTAGTGAAACAGGCTTTCTATGGCCGCCGCGTGAGCTGCTAATTCAGGGATGCGTTCGTCATAAGCCGCGCCAGTGGAAAGCACCAGCCCGTCCGCCACGGTTAAGGCTGCCAGGCGGTTCAAAGCTCCGTCCACCATGGTCAGGGCCACCCCAAGGCTCTCCAGGGTTGCCAAAAGCTGCTGGATGTCCATCCGGCGATTTGGGCCGGCCAAAACGACATAGCCCGGCTCGGCCACGGTGGCAATAATGATCTCGCCCAGGATGGTGCGCAAGCCGGTGCGTATGGGATCTTTCAGCTTTGCACTGCCATATCCAAGACACGGTTCGGCAGTGGCCAGCAGCATTCCCTTCGCGGCATAATAGCGGGGTTTGGGCAAGCCGGTGATGTGGTCGGTGTTTTCGCCGTCATAGCCAATACTGGTCAGCGCGGTAACAATGCCCGCCTCGCTGACCAGCTTAAGCACGTGCAGGGCAGTGGTGGTCTTGCCTGTATTTTTTGCGGTTCCGACAAAGCCGATCGTTTTCATCGATATCTATCCACGCACCGTTCCCGCGCCGACCCGGCCGGGATACAGGCCATCCTCCTTGCTGCCCAGCAGCCCTTCATAAATCGAAGCCACAAAATCGCCCCGCTCTGCCACAGCCTGCAGGGTTTCGGTGATCTTCTCGTGAATCTCTTCTTTGATCAGCTCCGCTTCGGGGGAAAGGGTAGCCTTCACACTGCCCTGGAAGCGCAGCTGGTCTTTAACGGCCCGCAGGGTATCCACCCGGGCTTGCACAGAGATAGGACCTTTGGAATAGGCTTCATCGGATGAAGCGATGGTAACTGCATCTGCGCCCATGGTGGAGGCCAGGGTGGCATGCAGAGAGGTTTGCAGGGCAGATTGTACCCGGTCAGGGGTATGGGTCATAAAGCCGACCGGCTCGCCCGGCCACAAAGGTGTATCCACAATGTCGCGCCATACCGCCAGCTTGGCCAGGTTCATGTCGATCATGTTGTCGTCCATGCGGCCATAGATGGTCATATAAGGCGAGTAACACAGCAGCGGTTTGGGAATGGGGCGTGCGCCCAGCTTGAGGCCCAGAGCCATCATGATCAAAATCCCGGCGAAGGTTTTATATGGTGGCACGCCGCTCAGTTCATCATTGCCCGGAATATCAAAAGGAATGCCATATTGGGAGGCCAACATCAGGGAATAAATACCATCCACGGTCAGGCGGGCGGGGTCGGTGCCGCCGCCGGTGCTGCCATACGGGATGTTGATCTTGAACAGATCTGCGCCTGCGGCATGGCCGAGCACCTGGGTTTCGGGGGTGTTCAGGCCGCGGTGTCCGCGTACATTCCACAGCGTGTAGGGCTCCAGGAAATGATGGATGAATTTCAGGTTCTCCAGGGTGATGATCGTGCCATCATGTTCATGGGTCAGGTAGCCTTCCAGCAGCCCTTCGCGTTGGGCATTCCAGGAAGGGTCAAAATGAAAGACGCCGTCAATCCCCCACGCTTCGGCGACCTTGATGTGCAAAACATCCATCACAGGACAGCCGGTACCATATTGGGAGAAAAATAGCGGTTTGCTGCCCACATGCCGCAAGCTGCCGAAATTTTCGTGGCTGGTATTGAACAGATTGGAGACGCCGTCGATTTCGGATTGTTCCAGCCAGCGTACGCCGGAGGGCAAGTGCCTGGAACGATAAAAGGCCTGGATATCGGCATCACAATAACGCAGATACTGCTCGAGCAGTTTTTCCCGCTCGCTCGCCGAGCCTTCATTTTCTAGCATTGCGGTGCGAATTTTAGCCCGCTCAATTCCATCGGTGGTTTTGGTGCCAACCCAGTCAATGGCCTGAGTGGAGATTTGATCCAGCAGCTTCTCAATCACCGGATCAAAGAATTCATAAGTATAGCCGCCCGTGATATCGGGCTTTTTGCGCAAATTGGGGGAATCTGCGCCGTCTGTGCTGATGGATGCACGGTTTTCTATGAAAGCAATCACCTCTTCCATCTTCAGTTCGCCGACAAAACAGCCGTCAAAACCCAGCTCAGTGCCAATTTCTTTGGTGATCGCCATCCCGCCTACACCCAAACGGGTTTGGTCGCGCACACCAGCTGCCTCGGCCAGGTCCACCAGTTGGCTAAGAATTTCGCCGACTTTGTAGCCCAGAGTGCGGCTGACGAGAATGGTATCCGCGTTGTGCACCAATGCTTTTTGCACCACTTCTTCCGGCGTGGTGCCGGGCGGCATGGAAATCGCTTCATAACCCGCTTCAGCTAACCTGCGCTGAATTAATTTGATCGCATTGTCATGCACCGGGTCAAGGGGGGCAAGCAAAACAGTTTTCATTTCTCCTCCTGCGTTTCCATCCAGCGGTAATGGTCCCCCGGGTGATGAATGTAGCTGCGAATCCGCACGCGTGCTCCCCAGGCTTTAAATTCCAGAAAGACAATATCACCGTGCGGCAAATGAAGTTCATTGGCTAAACTTTCGGCCAGTTCTTTGGCTTCGTCTTCGGACTTGCAATACAAAAAGGTTTCGATATCAATCGCATCGACAACCCGATCCAACGCTTTTGTCATCATGTTTGTTCTCCGCACAGTTTCTCGTTTGAATCAGAAAAACCAATCCTGGGATAAAAAGTCGGGCAGGGGGAGCGCGATTCCGAAAAAGACGGGATGCACTTCGCCCTGCCCAAACCTTCCCCTACAATGAGGTCGGGAAAAACGGCTCGTGTTTAGAGCATCCCGGCATGACGGCAGATTACCTCAACGGACTTGAATGCGCCTTTGACGGACA
>Ga0334887_1005014_pt1 | contig 11381 bp, 13 predicted proteins | sample GraSluR1_MG_10_FD_207217 | JGI IMG/M metagenome (GOLD analysis project Ga0334887, IMG submission 207217) | Sludge microbial communities from methane-producing bioreactor in Wageningen University, Netherlands - Granular Sludge_18_07-R1 | ecosystem: Engineered > Bioreactor > Anaerobic >...
ACCTCGCTGATTCCGGGTTTGCTTAATTGAATCACAATCCCCTATTTTCGTCAATTAAGGACTTGTTTTTCAACACCCTCTAACGCGACCTGTTGACAAAACGTGAAATTTCTGATAATATAAATTCGTTATTTTCGGAATGCAAATGAAAAAGAAGCTTACTCACCGCCAACAACAATTTTTAGACCATTTCCTGGATATCTACCGGGAGATGGAGTATTCTGTGCATTACGTGACTGTGGCCGAACGTCTGGGCATCGGAAAAGTTACTGCGTATGAGATGTTGCGCTTGCTGGAAGAAAAAGGGCTTGTACGGGCCGAGTACCAGAAGGGCCCGGACCAACACGGTCCAGGTCGTTCAGTTGTTCTCTTTTATCCGACCCAGGAAGCCAATGATTTAATCAACTTATTGGCTGGCAACCCAGCTGATTTAGAAAATTGGCAGATTGTCAAAGAACAAATCCTACAACAGTTACGAGAAGGAAAAGCGGGTGGATATGAAGAGTTACTCTCCAATCTTCTTGCTAGAATTCCAGAAAGACGTTCTAAGTTGGTTATTGTAACAGAATTGATCACAGCAGTGATCCTATTACTTACGACGATTCAGGATACACCTGAAATTCGGGCATTGTTAGAACGTCTACAGCAGATAGGATTGCCCAAGAAAATCAGCTTAAGTGTAATGAGTGGAATCGCTATGCTCCTGTCAGTAATGGAACGCGCCAATCGCCACTATTCCACAGTTCTTCTTTCACAATTCAGTCACTATGAAGACGCACTTTCGCAATTGAATGAAGAGAGCAGACGACAGTTGAGCGAGTTCACGCGCGAGGCCGTTCGCATTCTATCGAGTTAATTTTTTTTATTAATTTTTTCGTTATCTTCGGATTGGAGATTCAATGACCAAAATCGCGATTTTGACAGATAGCACAGCAAATCTTCCAGTGGAGTGGGTTAAGCAATACAACATTCTGGTGATCCCCCTAAAGATTCATTGGGGAAACGAGACCCTTCTTGACGGTGTAGACATTACGCCTAACGAGTTCTATGCTCGATTGTTGCACAGCAAGTCTCTTCCCACTACCTCGCAACCGTCTATCCAGGATTTTCTTCAGGCTTTTGAAAGACTGGCTGAAGGAGCAGATGGCATCGTTGTACCGTTAATTTCGTCTGGAATCAGTGGCACAGTGGCATCGGCTCAGGCTGCAGCGCGTCAGTTTACTCAAGTGCCGGTGGAGATTATCGACACTCACATCACCTCAATGGGACAAGTATTGATCATTCTTGCTGCAGCAAGGGCAGCGGAACAGGGGAAGTCCCTAGAAGATGTAAGACGTGCAGCCGATGAAGTAGTTAAGCGCTTGCGTGTCTTTTTCGCCGTGGACACCTTAGAGTTTTTACATCGTGGTGGAAGGATTAATGGGGCATCCCGTTACCTGGGAACTGCACTCGATGTCAAGCCCATCCTGTTTTTTAACTCCGAAGGAAAAATCGATGCATTGGAACGCGTGCGCACCAAACGAAAAGCTATGCAACGTCTGATTACCCTCGCGGAACAGCAAGCAAATGGACACCCTGTCCATGTAGGGATTGTGCATACCAATGTTCCTCAGGCCGCGCAAGAATTCCGAGACGAAGTAGAAAAGCGTCTGAATTGTAAGGAAATTTTTACCATTGAGTTTAGCCCGGTCATTGGCGTTCATGTAGGACCGGGAACGATTGGTATTGCTTTATATGCAGAAGATCAATAACCCTAAAGGAGGTTGATATGCGTACCTTGTTTGAACGAAGTTTCCTGGTAGGAATCGGATTACTATCCATAACTCACGAGAAAGCCCAAAAGATCGTAGACGAGCTCATCCGACGTGGTGAAGTTCAAAAAGATGAAGCCAAGGATTGGGTTGAAAGTCTGGTTCAACGCGGAGATGAAGAACGCCATAGTTTGCGTAAACTAATCCATGACGAGGTGAAGAGCGCCTTGGATGAATTGGACTTGGTTACAAAGCAAGACCTACAGGATTTGGCATCAAAGATAGAAACTCTAGGCAAGCAAGAAAAAGCTTAAGCGTTTGGAAATAAAACAATCGAGACCAGTGGAGTTATGTCATAAACCCGACAATCACCAACCCCTTCGATAGATACCTGTTACTCTTCTTCGGTCTGGCGCTTATCCTGGCGTGGTATCTGGATTGGTGGAAGAAGAAAAAATGATCCTGGGCTGGGTTAATAATTTCGTAAAGAGCATCAAATGAGCCTGCAGAAGATGTGCACAATCAAACAATTTACTTGGAGGTAGCTAATGGTTACAAATCACCATAAGAACGGATCTTTCCAAAACAAAGCCTTTGACTTGGGACTGGATATTGTCGTGCGAACAGCTCCTTTCCTTTCAAAGTCAGCGTCTTTACGGCACGGTGTATTACAGACGGGGAAATTTGTTTCTTCCCGCATTCGTCCTGCCAACCCATTATTATCCTCTCTCCCCCCTGGCGTATTGACCGATCAGGCATTATTTGGAGAAGCTTTCATAAAAACCTTCGACCGTATACTTGCTCGCAGGTTATCTGATGCAACATTGCGTTCCATCGGTCACAACCTGATCCATGGAGCCCTGGTTCAGGGAGGAGAACAATCAGCGATCTCCCGCTTTTCGAAACAATTTGGGATGAATCCTCCAAGTACGTTGACCATTAGCCCTGGGAAGACTTGCAATTTGCAATGTACAGGTTGTTATGCAAGCGCTGGACCAACGGCAGAAAAGTTGGATTGGTCTACCTTTGACCGCATCATCACAGAAGCGAAAACGCTTTGGGGTGTAAGATTCCTGGTCATCAGCGGAGGGGAGCCGTTAGCGTATCAATCAGAAGGAAAAGGCTTGTTGGATGCGGCAGAAAAGCATCCGGATGCATTATTCATGTTCTACACCAATGGTACCTTGATTGATGAGCAAACGGCCCAACGGATGGCCGCTTTGGGAAATATAACCCCGGCTATTTCGATTGAGGGTTGGAGGGATCGAACCGATGAACGGCGTGGCGTGGGTATTTATGACCAGATTTTAGCAGCCATGGAGCGGTTGCGCAGACTTGGCGTATTTTATGGCATTTCATTGACTGCTACTAGGCATAATGCCGAAGAAATTTTATCAGAAGGGCTCATTGATTACTTTTTTGAAAAACAAGGCGCTTTTTATGGGTGGATCTTCCAATATATGCCCATCGGTCGTTCTTACACTCTAGATCTAATGCCAACCCCGGAACAACGGCTCTGGATGTGGAAACGTTCGTGGGATATCGTCAGGTCACGCAAAATTTTCTTAGCTGACTTTTGGAATCATGGCACAGTCTCCAATGGGTGTATTGCTGCTGGTCGTGCACGTGGCGGAGGATATATGTATATTGACTGGAACGGCTCCGTTTCACCCTGTGTTTTTGTGCCCTATTCACCTGTCAATGTCAATGACATTTATGCAAAAGGTGGCACGTTAAACGATATCTGGGCGAATCCTTTTTTTGCAGACATACGCGGTTGGCAGGAAAGTTATATACAAAGCAAAGGCAACTGGCTGGCGCCGTGTTTGAATCGAGATCATCATGGTGTGCTCAACCAGTTGATTGCCAATCATGAGCCAGAGCCTATTGATGAAAGTGCCCACGCAGCATTACTTGACCCAGATTACGAGAAAGGGTTGGAATGCTACGGTGAGCTCTACGATAACTTATCCAAACCAATCTGGCACGAACAATACCTGCAGGATCAACCCTAAAAGGATTTTCATGTCAGTGGATCTTCGCCGAAATACCATCCCGCGCCACCTGGGTATTATTATGGATGGAAATGGACGCTGGGCACAGCAACGCGGGCTTCCCCGAACAGCTGGGCATCAAGCTGGTGTACAAACGGTCAAAAGGACTGTTGAAGCCTGTACCGAAGTTAGGATTCAGGTATTGACTTTGTATACCTTCTCCACCGAAAACTGGTGCCGCCCAAATGTAGAAGTTGATTTCCTGATGCGTTTGGCGGAAGAGTACACAATGCGGGAATTGCCCGACTTACAGCGCAATGGTGTCCGTCTGCAACTCATGGGGAGACGAGAAAAGCTCCCTGGCTCGCTGTTAGGTGTTTTGGACAAGGTAGCCTTGCAAACAAAAGAGAACTCTCGCTTGATCTTGAATCTAGCCCTTAATTATGGTGGACGAGCAGAAATTGTTGACGCCATGAAAGCAATCATTATGGATCAACGAAAAGGTATTATGAAAGTTTCTGAAATTGACGAAAATATTTTTTCGCATTATCTGTACTGTTCGAATATACCTGATGTCGATCTGATCGTGCGTACGGGCGGTGAATGGCGGCTGAGCAACTTCCTCCTCTGGCGTGCAGCGAATGCTGTTTTCTGGAGTATGCCGGTTCTCTGGCCAGATTTTCGCAAAGAACATCTTCAAGAAGCGATCGGTATCTATGCTAAACAAATTAGGAATTACAACGATGGCACATAACAGACCATCTGTAGGACTGGCATTAAGTGGCGGCGGTGCGCGTGGATTGGCTCATATTGGTGTATTGCGCGTATTGGAACGTGAAGGGATCCCGGTGGATTATTTGGCAGGGACAAGCATGGGAGGTGTCATCGCAGCGGGTTATGCTGCCGGGATGAGTTCTTATGATCTAGAACGGGAATCACTGGCTATTACACGGAAACGTCAAATGTTACGCCTGGCTGACCCAGGTTTGCCAAATGGTGGTTTGATTCGTGGTCAACGGGTATTTGATTTTTTTAGGCGAGAGTTTGGGGAAAAAACTTTTTCAGAACTACTCGTTCCATTAGCTGTGGTTGCTGTGGATTTAAATACTCATCAAGAGGTTGTATTACGAGAAGGGCAACTGGCTCCGGCTTTGCGTGCGACCACCTCATTACCCGGTATTTTCACTCCAGTGGAAATGAACGGCATGCGGCTGGTAGACGGTGGTGTCCTCAATAATTTACCAATCGATGTGGTAAGCAAAATGGGCGCTGAATTGATCATCGCAGTGAATATCGGTTTATCTCAGGATAGTATTGGTCAATGGATTGGAAATCATCGCTGGGTTCCAGAGGGGATTGCCAATACACTGGAAGTTCTTGACGACACCTTTTATGCACTGAGAATTGCAGGACAGAGGAACAGATTACAACAATTTACACCTGATGTGCTGATTTGTCCTGAACTCCCCGCAAATGTCAATGCAATCGTAGGCTATGGACGAGTGAAAGAATTGATTACCATTGGTGAGCAGGCTATGGAAGATCATATCGCTGAAATTAAAACGCTCTTGCAACCGCACTAGTATTGGCCATTTTCGCACAAGGCAATTGAGATAAAAAAGAGAAATTAACAATTATTCGTTTCAAGAACTTCGGAAGGTTAGTGATTTTATGAAAAGTATCACGATCAGTATTGTTACTTGTACTTTCAATAGCGAAAAATATTTGAAAAACGCTTTGAAAAGTATTGAGAGCCAAACTTACCAGCCAATCGAACACATCATTAATGATGCCTATTCGACAGACTCAACTTTAGAAATCATCCAGGAATATATTGAACGAAATAAAAACCGATACAGCATTAAATTCATTCAATCAGAACCGAAAGGAGTCGGCAATGCTTTAAATGTTGCAACAAAAGAAGCAACAGGTGAAATTATCCATTATTTACATTCAGATGATTATTACCTGAATCAGACCTCGTTGGAAAAAGTGGCAGAAATTTTTAATAATAGACGGGATCTTGTGTGGCTCACAGGTAATTTCTTAATCGAATTAGCAGGAAGAAAGGTGGTCATTCCACAAACACGTTTACTGCGCATGAATCCTGAAATAGCTCTATCCTTCATGAACATCATCTCTCACGAAAATACTTTTATGAAGCGAGATTTCGTTCAGAGGTATGGAGGTTTTAACGAGGGTAAGAATGAGGTTGTGGAATACAGTTTATGGCTAAACCTGATAAAAGACAATAAACCGCTAATCGTTGATGATGAATATACTGTTTTTATCATCCATAAAGGAAGTACTTCAACAGGTAGTTTTCTAAAATTCTCTAAGGCAGTCATGAGAGCATTTAATACCCAACGAAAAGAAAAAGTTTTTCCATTAATTGGATACTATGCTGATAAAAGATTTTACAACCAATTCGATTTGATACTTAAGAAGACAACGAAACACTTTCTCATAGAGATATTTTGATCAGTACAGAAGTTAGAAAGCAAATTCGCATGGTTTAAGATGGTTTTTACTCATCTTTATTGGATTTTGTTTGCGAAAGGGATTAATGACTTGCTCAGAAATCAAGCCGCCGCACGTTCTTTTCCTGTTTTCTGATACAGGAGGAGGTCATCGCAGCGCAGCAGAAGCGATCATTGAAGCGATCGATCTTGATTTCCCAAATCAAATTTCAACAGAAATGGTTGATTTTTTCAAGGAATATGCGCCACCGCCATTCAATCTTGCATCTGATCTGTATCTGCCAATGGCCAAGGTACCTGATGTGTGGAAATTTGGATACAAGTTGAGTGATGATCCTCAGCGTACTCGTATATTTTATAACTTAATGTGGCCTTATATTCGGCGAGCAATCTACAGGTTACTAAACGATCATCCATACGATCTGCTGGTCACGGTGCATCCTGTCCCCGTGTTTCCAGTCAGCCGAGCATTGAAACCGGGGTTCCCGCCATTTATGACAGTCGTTACCGATATGGTTTCGACACATACCTGGTGGTTTCATCAACGGTCTGATCTGATCTTTGTACCTACTGAAATTGCGAGACAAAGGGGATTAGCTTATGGGCTCAAACCCGATCAAATTCGCGTGGTTGGGCTGCCTGTTGCCCAGCGCTTTTACCTGCCATCGGAAAGCAGTCATTCGTTTCGAACCAAAATGGGTTGGCCTCAATACCTGCCAGTGATCTTACTCATTGGAGGGGGCGATGGGATGGGGCCGCTCACCAAGGTGGCGCGAATGATCTCCGATGCTCACCTAGATGCAACCCTGGTGATAGTAACTGGACGTAACAATAAGCTTAAGACACAACTCGACACTGAGGACTGGTCGCTGCCCACCTTCATTTATGGATTTACGCACGAGATGCCCAATTTTATGCACAGTGCGGATATTTTATTGACCAAAGCCGGACCTGGCACGATCAGTGAAGCCTTTATCTCTGGCCTGCCGATGATTCTTTACAGCCGCATGCCAGGTCAGGAAGACGGTAACGTTTCGTACGTGGTCAGCGAGGGCGCCGGCGTCTGGGCACCAGAGCCCAATCGCATCATAGAAGTATTGCGTAACTGGATCGATCATCCCAGTGAGCGTGAAAAGGTTGCTGCCAACAGCCGCCGCCTTGCCAGGCCGGACGCTTCGCACCTGATCGCGCGTGCTATCGCGGATCAACTGGGCGTGACTGAAGGAATAATCCAAAGGATACCGGAAAATGAAAAATAAGGAATTTTTGCATAAAACTTCGACACACGATCAAAGTAAGCAGAGCTTAACCGTCATCATTCCTACGCTAAATGAAATTGCGTATCTGCCCAAATTACTGGATGCTCTGGTCGTACAAACCTGGTTACCAGATGAGGTCATTGTAGCAGATGCTGGTTCGAAAGATGGTACAGCAGAATTAGCGCAATCAAGAAGCGTACGCGTAGTACGCGGCGGGATGCCGGCGGTTGGGCGTAATGCGGGAGCTCGATCAGCCAAAGGGGATCTCCTTTTATTTCTCGATGCTGATGTACTGCCGCCACCGGATTTTATTGCCCGCGTTACGGAGGAATTTGAACGTAAAGAATTAGATGTCGCCACATGCTTCATTGCAGCGTTAGATGAAAACCCACCGGATCGGATGATTTGCTTGGGGACAAACCTGTATTTCCGGATCATCCAACCGGCTTCGCCGCATGCTCCCGGTTTTTGCATCCTTTCAAAGCGTATCGCCCATGAAAAAATGGGTGGGTTCGATGAATCACTCGCGCTCAGTGAGGATATTGATTATGCCCGCCGTGCGAAACGAAATGGAAAGTTCGGATTCTTATCCAGCGCCCGCATTCCAGTATCTATGCGGCGAGTAGGAAAAGAAGGGCTTGTAGGACTTGGCCTGAAGTATGCCTGGTGTGAGATGTATGCGTTGATGGAAAAACCGGTACGCAAAGCTCCTTTCAAGTATGAATTTGGAACGTTCAGTCCGCCCAAGATGTCAAACCGTTTGGAATTCTTTTAAATAAGAAGATTGCGCCCTCAATGGAACAAATTGGGGTATCCAATGCAAAGACTCATACGCAATTTACAAGGGCAACTAGGCCGCTGAAAGGTATCGGCAGTGGTGTATATCAGACGAGAGCGCGTCCCATGAACGCAGAAAATGTCATGAGAATGAAGAAACAATAATTATGTTCTTAAAATCACGTTCCTTACGCCATTGGCAACGGTACCGCGAAATTGTTGGTGTCTTTTTACGGCACGGTTTTGGTTTTGTGTTTGACCAGGTGGAACCAGACTGGCATTCCTTACGCCGTGCCCTGCGTCTTTCAGCACGGAAAAAATCTTCTACGCGTTCCGAGGACCTGGCAATACACTTCCGTTTAGCGTTGGAAGAATTGGGACCGACTTTTATTAAATTTGGACAGATTCTCTCTACCCGCCCTGACTTACTTCCACCAGCTTACATTGCCGAATTGAGCAAACTGCAAGATACTGTACCTCCAGCGCCCTGGGAAATGATCCGAGAGACGTTGATCCAAGACCTGGGACATGAGCCGGAGCAGGTGTTTTTGACAATTGACCCACAGCCGATGGCAGTAGCCTCGCTAGCTCAGGTTTACGCTGCGACACTGAACGATGGACAGGAAGTGGTCGTCAAAGTCCAGCGGCCTAGCATCTCTGCCGTGATAGACACCGACCTCGAAATCCTGTCCTCCCTGGCTGCACGCGCGCAAACTACCCAGTGGGGAGAGGTCTATGCTTTTGTCAGCATGGCAGATGACTTTGCCTTCACTCTGAAAAACGAACTGGATTATCGCCGTGAAGGTCGCAATGCTGACCGTTTTCGAGAGAACTTCGCCAATGAGGCTCATTTATACATCCCACACGTCTATTGGGATTACAGCAGCCGACGCGTGTTAGTGCTAGAGCGTATCCATGGCATTAAAATTGATGATTTCCCCGCATTAGACACGGCTGGTTATGACCGCCATCGGATAGCGTTGCACAGCGCGCGTATCATTATCAAGGAAGTACTGGAAGATGGCTTTTTCCATGCCGACCCTCATCCAGGTAATTACAATGTGCTACCAGGGGAGGTGATCGGTGCTATGGATTTCGGGATGGTTGGCTACGTGCGGGATCGGGATCGCCTTGACCTTATTCGACTCTATCATGTCGCTGTTACGTTGGATGTGGATGACATCGTGGATCAACTGATCCGAATGGGTGCGGCAGGTTCCGAGGTTGACCGACCTGGGTTGGCACGTGATATCGGTCGCCTTCTAAATAAATATTATGGCCTTCCCCTTAAAGACATTCGCGCTCGCGAAGTCGTTGAAGAAATAATGCCGGTTGCCTTTCACCATCACTTGCGCCTGCCAAGCGATCTGTGGCTTTTAGGGAAGACGTTAGCCATGATGGAGGGGGTTGGCTTGCAATTAGATCCTGACTTCGATGTGTTTGCAGTGGCCCAACCGTTTGTGCAGCGATTGTTGTGGAACATGGCAATCCCCAACGCGGGATGGGTTCGGGCAGCCTTGCTCGGCGGGGCTAATTGGGGCGAGTTGTTCAACCGCTTGCCTCGAGCTGGAAACCGAATGTTGGAGCGTATTGAGCGGGATGAGCCTTTTAGGATCCAGATCAATGACACAGATCAAATCATCAGCAGGCTAGATCGGCTATCCACTCGTTTATCGCTTAGCATTCTTTTGGGTGCTTTAATCATTGGATTGGCTTTTTTGGTCTCAAATACTTCCCCAAGCTTTTGGGGACAATGGATGATCATCGGTGGATTGGTCTCAATCATCAGTTTGGGAATATGGCTGTTTATTTTGCTATTTCGGCTCAGAAATAATTGATTGCTTTTCCGGAGAAGTCGCAATGACAATAAAAATTCTGCAATTATTTCCACCCAATCGTCGAAGAAAGGCAAGGAATTCATCTTTCTCTCAATGAAAATACGCTTTCTTGGTCATTCCTGTATTGAAGTTATTGGCTATCGCCATATTGTAATCGATCCGGACTTTACCACGGAGCCCGAACCAGGCGTAGAGTACATTTGTGTCACACACGGTCATCAAGATCATATTGGGCGATTGGCAGAGATCCCTACTGGGGTGGTGATCGCCTCACCTGATGTTTGCCAAATGGCGATGCAGATGGGAGTATCACAACACCGTATGAGACCCGTGCAGCCTGGTGAACAGATTGCAAATATCCGGGTTTTGCCCGGGTATAGCCAGACCAGAGGTTTTTTCTATTGTTTTTTGTATTTTCTTCTGTATAGAAGGAAACCAGAACCCGCTACAACGCCTCTCTCATTTCTCATCTTGGATGATGCAAGTTTGTTGCATATTGGTGATGCGCATGAAGCTCCCCTGAACGTGAAGCCGGATATCTTATGCTTGCCCTGGCGGAAAGCGCCTCTCTTTACATCTCACTATAAAAAAGTATTAGTGCGCACAGCAAGGCAATTTCAGGTGCCATATGTAATTCCCATCCATCATGATATGCCTGCTACCATCACTGACACATCCGAGTTGCGCAGGCAGCTCAAATCTACCATCTTGGACGAAAAAAGATGGTACTCATTCCATCAGCAACGTCTCGAAACGGATTAGCATCTTACTTTAATTGTATTTATAAAGAACGACAAAACTTAGAACTCGAAGGAGAAAGTATGAAGAACATTGCCAGAGCATTTAGGGCAGCCATTCTTGAAGGTGCTCAAACTATTATTTGTATTTGCGTTGCCAGCAAGGTGAGTGCCACATTTAACTCAGCATTCCTTGCATCTCAAATGTTCCAGCATGATATTGTTGTGATTGATTCTCAGAATCTCTCAATGGGTCAAGGTTTTATGGTCTTAATCGCGCTGATAACGTTGACTGCTTACTTGATCATATTAACTATTGTTTTGATAATCATTGGTCGCTCAACAAAAAAGTGAAGTTCTCTTAACCGCTCACGCACCTGAGTTTCTCATTTATCCAAATTTTCGCCTATTTTACGGATAAAAACGCGGTTTTCAGGACACTAACCGGTCATAATGGGTGAGCTATAATTGACGCATGGCGTTCATCCGGAAAGTTAAAACGAAAAGTGGAGCAACAGCAGTTCAGATCGCCTACAAACAAAAAG
>Ga0334887_1005015_pt1 | contig 11377 bp, 23 predicted proteins | sample GraSluR1_MG_10_FD_207217 | JGI IMG/M metagenome (GOLD analysis project Ga0334887, IMG submission 207217) | Sludge microbial communities from methane-producing bioreactor in Wageningen University, Netherlands - Granular Sludge_18_07-R1 | ecosystem: Engineered > Bioreactor > Anaerobic >...
AATAAGATGGGCTATACTGAAGAAAATGGTTTTTTAGTGGACATGGCTACTAAAAAGCAAGTCCTAGCCGAAGATGATAAGCCTATTAAGATTAGCAAAGATAAGCAGTATGCCTTAATTTCCGGCCGTCACAGATTTGTAAGGAATGTTGCAGGGTATTCTCAGCTCTTAACCGAGAAAGGACGCATAGACTTACGCCCCGAGTAAAATACAGAAGAATATATTAGGCTAACAAGTATACCTATCATAAAATGGCTATTGAAGGAGGTGGGTATAAAGCGTTAGTGTTTCCTTAAGAACAGGTAGGTTGCGGCCTGCTTGTTAGGTGAAGCAAATGAAAAAAATAAAGCATAAATCAAACAGACTCCCAAGAATACCTAAAGAAGCAAGTTCTTGTGATTCTACATTAAGGTTGAATCAGAATCTAAGCAGACTTGCAGAAATAGGGAAAATCTTGGAGTGGAGACTGAATGCAGAGGGTGGAGCAGGGATGAATAAGCGGGATATGCAGGATAAATTAGACTTTGTGCATAGCCAAATAGAATTCATACAGGCGATAAAGAATCTCAGAGGTGAAGCGTATGGATAAAGGATTTGAGATATACCTCAGAGATTTAAGCGAGGATGTGCAGAGGGAGATGCTGAAGTTTCTTGGATATAGGGGAGCAGAAGATGGGAACTTAGACACGATACCTTTAGCAATTATCCCGCCTGTTGAGAGAGGTGTAGATGATGTGCTGGAGGATTTGAAGGATATTTGGCGTATTGCAGAATTTCAGCATAATCAAATTGAAAGCTTTAGGGATGCTGAGGATAGTGAAAGGCATTTGAAGATACTGCAGGAAGCGATAGAAAGTATACGGCAGAACTGTGATGCGATTGAGGATACACTCTCCAAAATTTTGTTTTAATTTCCTTAAGAGAGGGTAAGTTTCGGCTTATCCTCTAAGAGAAATGAAACATGGTATGGACAGAACAGACAGATATGAGCGTGGAGGTTATAACACCTGAAGGCCGCCACACAGAAACGTTCAGCTCAGAGAAGACACTGCAGGAGGTAGTAAACGCCGTGGGGAGACTCTACGGAGGTAAAGGCTCTGCAATGACGGTTAGGAAAGCCGACGGTTCCGAAATCGACGAATCATACGGGGACCGGGAATTGAAGGATTTTCCTGGGTTGAACATAACTGTAAAAACCGTGGGTGCATAAAGCACCTGCACAAGGAGGATAACTCCACAAGCCTTTTTTGTTTTGGCTTTATACTTATTTACTTACACCTTACAGTTACAGAAATGTAACAAGTGAGACAAAGTGACGACTATGAAAGAAGAAAATAAGGAAGAGACTGTAAAGACTGAGAGCAATACACCAGATACGCACATAGAGACTTCAGATACTCCTTTGGGTGTGGCACAGGAAGAAATAGACAGGCTGCAAACGCGTCTAGATAAAAAGTGTGGGGAGATAAAGATTTTAGAGGAATCACTTAACCAATACAAGGAACAGTCTGCAAAGAAAGGGGTAATCATATACCGTATTTCTGAGAGGGTGCTGCCTGAGTGGTTTTGTGGATTTGAAGCAAAGAAGAAAGGGATATTTGTGGAATGTATAGAGGATAAACTGGTAATATTGAAGCCGTACAAAATGGTTGTAGACTCTGTGGTTGCGGAGGGGTCTCAGAGGATAATTCCTTTTGAGCCTCTGCAGGTAAAAGGTCCACTCTACATTGGTATGGCAATTCCATATGATGAGGGGCGGAGTTCTGGAGATGCGGTATTATATAGGAGAGAGCGGGGGAAATACCGAGTTGTAGATACTGCACACACTAGTAACCATATCTGTTCCTCTTATCCACGCAATATAGATTCTATGGCGGCACTGGAAAAGGCATTTGACATAATCGCTTCAGAACTGACCATCATCAACATAAACTCCATGTTCCATGAAGGGTACCAAGGGCATTTTACATATGATAGCTCCTTTAACCCAATAATGGATTGTGCTGTAAGGGTAGTTCAGAAGGCAGGTGTTGGAAGAATATGCAAAGAATGTGGTGGTCCTGTTTCAATGGATAAGTGCCTGGTCTGTGAGAGATTACAAGATGAAGAGGAATGTGATGAGGGAGGGGGATATGATGAGGATGATGAATATTATTGATTGGTGATGAACTATGACATGGAAATGTAAGTCGGAGGCAATGACGACCTGCACACAGGGTGTATGCCCGCACTACAGCAGCATAAAACGCTCAGTAATAACTTTAGAAAAAGAGGTTGTGGCTATAATTCAGGGGTTGTTAGACAAGTTTCCAGAGCATGAATGGGGGGCATTCCTGATTGGCAAAGAAACCAGTGAGGGCTATGCAATATCCAGTCTGAATATACCCAAACAGAAGGTAACTCCAACATTTGTAGACCTTGAGAACGAAGACTATCCCAAAGACAGTGTTGGATGGATTCACAGCCATAATAAAATGTCTACCCACTTATCCACCACAGATGAATCCACTGCCCTGATACATAAGGTATCTCTTGTTGTAAACAACAAAATGGAGTTTTCAGGGGTGGTAAAACACACTCTGCCTTGCGGAACGAAAACACTTCTGCCTATTGAATCTGTAATCCTGATGAGAGATACTCTGGAGGTAGATACCTCCATGATAGAAATACAGAAGGCCAAACCACCAACCTATTTACCTAACATTGCACCGGGTTGTTGTGCGGTCTGTGGGGGGGTAATCCTGAAGGGACAAAAAACAAAGGCTTGCGATATGTGCGGCAGAATGCTCCATAAACATTGCTATAAAAAATCGGGGGGTAGTTGCAATGAATGCCGTATCGAATATACAGATGTTGACGACGACTTGTGGATGGATAATCGAGATGATGATTGGTGGGAGAAACAAAAAATGGTGTGGGCGTATCCTTAAAAGAAAATGAGAGATGAAATAGAGGTGGTAATATTCGGTGTTGGAGGTGTGGGAAGTAGGGTTGCAGAGATGCTCTACCGATACAGCCGTATAGAACGCAGAATCAAAACAATATATCTCATAGATGGTGATGAAGTTGAGACAAAAAATCTCTCACGACAGAACTTCATAGCATCGGACTGTGGGAAGTTAAAGACAAAAGCACTGAAAGACTACTTGGATTATATAGGTGGTGGAGCAAGTGTAATAATCTGTAGCCAATTCATACAGAACGAAGAGATACTACGCAGAGTCTGTGATGAGAATACAATCTGCATAGGATGTACTGATGATGTGGAAAGTAAAAGGCTCATTGGTAGGTTCTTTAAGGACTATATGATTGTGTCAGTAGATAGAGGGCTCGTGGAAATTACAGTCGATAGGGAATATGACAAAGTGTGGAGTTTTGGTACCGGATATGATGTTGTGCAGGATGTGCTGAATAACACATTTGCATCAGCAATCGTATGCAAGGTATTCAAAGATTGGATAAACGGTAAGAAACTTACAAAGAATATCCGATACAACATAAACACCTTGTCTCAACAAAATTGATTTTCTTTTATTTCCTTAAGAGCTGGTAAGTTCAGGCTTATTGGCTAAGAGAAATATGAGAGGAAGAAGTCAGACAACCATTAAGAAGAGGATGCTTAAGGCATCAGATATAGCAAAGAAGTATAACAAATGGAAGGGAATTGGTGAATCTGCAAATATTGCAGAACTCAACCGAAACTTCTTTGAAATTAGATTGATAAACAAAAAGTTACACTTTCTACGCAAAGTGTAACTACTTAGAATCATTGTTACAGAAAAATAAGCAAGTGTAACATAAAAAAATCTAAAGGGACAGCAAAAACACTCCTTGCATCTAAGGAAATCGAGGTTTACGGCATAAATGAAAATGGAGTGGGGTCAATCTTGGAGACGAAGGTGACTGTAAAGAAGTTTGAAATTAGTAACTGCAAATAGAGTCTGTTTTCTCTTATTGAGCAGCTGAGCTTCGGCTTTGCTGCGTAACGAGACTATGGATGAAAAAGAAAAACGAGATAACGAAATCAAGTGGGGAATCGAAAGGTTCCAGCAGCTGATAAATCCTTTTGGAAGTTCAGATGTAAGAGCAGCGATTGCGGAATTGACAGATGCCGGGTACGGTGATCCTGGAAAAGAATTGTCAGATCTTCTTGATGAGTTCATGCAAGAAACTGGCACAAAAGACATGAGCCAGCTGGATATAACTGCTATCGCGTTTGAGCACCTGCTTCAAAAAGCAAGAGAAGAATTTGACGACATCGCTTCAATTGATATAGTTGACGACCACGACTTTTCGGTTGTCGGAAACTACATGTGCTCTTCTGTGGACTACACTTCGGAAGGAATGGAAACTCTGATGATCGAACTTTCAAAGCTCGACACGGAAACTCTGGATAAGCTGTTCGCTAATGATTTCACGACTTGGTTCTTCGACTCGGTTGAAATAACCAGGGAGGAAATCGAAGAACTGCAAACGAAGAAATGTTGAATTTTGTTTTGGATTCTTTTGAGCTGACCGGCTACGGCCGGTTGGCGATGTAATTCAAAATGAGTAAAATATGGATTGTTGATTTCACGAAAACGACGAAAGGGTTTGGAGACATATTCAGTGGTTATTCAGTGAGTCAGAGCTAGAGGAAATGTGGACTCCCCATAAATACGACCGAAATTGCGGGATGTGCACTGGAGACAAAGCATTCAACAAGAACTACTATACTGAGTGCAAAGAAACTGAAAACTTTGTGCTAGTCAGAAATTCTTGTCATACGTATCTGTTTGACAAGAATTCAGACGAAGAAGTAGAAGTAGGCGAGATGAATAAGAAAGAACTGCTTCAGCTGTTAGAATGCGTGAAAGATGATATAGCTGAAGCTGAAAAGGAAGACAAGACCTTAAAGAGCAAACTTGAAAAGCTCACAGAATAGTCTCGAAGTGGTTTTTTGTTTTATATATTATTCTTATTGTTTAAAATGATTGTGTATGAGGTGTATTCAAATGTTTGCAGATAAGCAGAAGGAGGTGGTTAAGCAATTAGAACTCATTAAAGATGGTATAAATACTTTAAGAGAGCTCACTGATGACGCAGAGAACTTTGAACATCGGTGGGAAGTTGACCACAACCTATTTCTTATGTCTGTTGTTGAGGAGAATCTCCTTGACCAGATAGGCCTATTGCTCAAAACAATAGGGAATGAGTCTTAAGATGATACCTGCATATGAATTATTGAAAAGATATGTTGGAGTCTGGAGGAATTCAGCTACAATGCACCTATTATTGTTAGAGGGTGAGCCTGGAATGGGGAAAACCTTTGAGATTGAGAAGTATCTTAAAGACAATAAACAGGATTTCCTTGTAGTTAATTCTCATATAACTCCTTTAGGCTTGTATAGGACATTATATGTGATGAGAGATGGGTTTATTGTCTTGGATGATGTGCTCAAGCTCTTTAAATCAGAGGAAAATAGGGGTATGCTAATGGCTGCTACGCAAACAGGAGAATCTCCAAGAGAGATTACCTACACCAGCTCTACAGATAGGCTTGGAGACATCCCTCAAAGATTTGAATTTAGCGGTAAGATAGTGGTTATATGCAATAAACTACCTAAAAGAATGGATGCTCTAAGGTCAAGGAGTTATCCATATAACCTTACCTTAACATATGAAGAGAAAATACAAAAAATTACTGAGGTTGCTAACGCAAAGAATATTCCTATAGAGGTTGTGGATTTTATTAAAAGAGCCACAACAAAACACACGCCACCAGATATATTAAATATCAGGCTTCTGTTAAAGTTGGATTCTATTTATAAAGAATTCCCGGGAGATTGGGAATCGCTTGGAACTCACGTAGTTATGCAAGACAACAACATGTATATTCTAAGCAAGATACTTAATGCAGATGTTCCTGTTGAGGAAAAGATTGCAGAGTATATTAGACTTACCGGAAAAAGCAGAAGCTCTTTTTATTACCATAAAAAGAAAATAGAATCTGGTAAGAAATAGAACAAAAAAAGACAAAGAATAATATGGAAAAGAAAATAGAATCTAAGCCAAAAACACTGAACAGCATCTGTATTGACACCTATGATGTGCTTGGTAAACTCGCTTTAAGAATTGAAGAGAATTCTGAATCCCTAAACATTAAGGATACACCAGTACCTGTAGTGATGGATATGGTCATAAACAGAGTAAGCACCTTGAATTCAGAGCTCATCCATAAAAACAAGCACAAAACATATGAAGAGATTTTAGCTGAGCTAGATGGTATTAATGCCCCATTAGGCCCACACTTAGTATCTATGCAGGCCTTGGCGGTAGATACTCTGAAGAGTTTAGTAAAAATATGCAAATCTCAGAATAATGGAGTGTTTGACCCGGATGAAGTTGATGTGTATTGTGAGTATCTACGCACAATTAAAGATAGGGCCCACACTATGCTATTGATGAAAGATGAATCGCCGCCTAAGAATTCAAAGGCAATAAGAGACTACATTAGTTAATTTTTATTTTTTGTTCTTAATACTTATGGCTCTTGCTAGAGAGATTAAAGCAAGGAATTGTTTGGATAGAAATGGTGTTAAATTAGTTTCCTCTATTAAAAGTCTGATGTTTGAGGTAAAGGGTATACCTGATAAAAAGACTGGAGAGGCTGAAGTCTTTAGTGTTATAAATTCAAGAAAAGGCTGGAACTGTGACTGCCGTGCCGGTAGTTTAGGTATGGGTTGTTATCATGTTGAAGCTTGCAGAATATACTGTCAGGAACAGAATATCCCTTTTTGTGAAAGTATTTAAAGAATAATGGATATAGTTATGAAGTTGAGAGTTATTACCGACATATTTCGTGAATTGGGTCTTAATGATACTTCAATACTTAGTGTTTATCGTACTGCTGGACTAGACCTTCCAGAGTCAATTGACCTTGAGTCAATCAGTGAGAAAGAATTGAAATAAAAATCATAGTATTATTTCAATTTTTTCTCTTTATAAAGAGAAGAATTATAATATATTATATTATGTTTGTAAAAACATATATATATATATAAATAATATGATTTTTATGGATAATAATGGGTAGAAAGAAGGCTAGGGTTCGGAAGGTTGCTATCTCAATCACTATTGATGACAAGGTTTATAATTATTGTGTGAAGCAATCCTTAAAAAGAGGCTTATCTCTTTCAGCATATATAAACCAGCTTGTGCGTAATGAGATGGCCTGCTGTCCGGGTGAGCTAGATGAACTTAAGCTATGGGAAGGTGTCTTAGAGAGATATATTTCTGAAGGCAAGTGCGGTGAGGAGGTAGATAGGATTAAAAAGAATATTGAAAGGATAAAGGGTGAGCGTAATGAGAGGAAATAAATGTTCGGTTTGTGTGACTGTTGAAACAAATGTTCTTGAGGAATCAAGGAGGCTTGCAGAAGCAGAAGGCAAAAGCTTATCCAGTTTTGTAAATGATATTTTGAATGAATACCTCAAAGAGAGGAGGGTTAAAGGCTTTTATCCTTGTAAGGTCTGCAATAGAGCTATTCAAAGGGAACCCAACACAACCTGTGAGGATTGCACTTCATACCTAATGAAGATTAAGAAACGATAGATTTTTAGAGTGGAGTATTTATATATATATGTAATCTTATTATGGCAGAAAAAGTAAGTGGAGTTATTCAGGCAATATCTAACAAGCCAGAAAAGAAAACAGTATCTCTTTTGATAGACTCTGGATGGTGGACAATCTGGAAAGATAAAGTGCCGCTTGAAAAGCTGGAGAAAGGGGTATCTGTTTCCTTTGAGGGAGACAACTCAAGTGGTTTTGGGAATATCGTTCCTGGAACTTTAGTGTTTGATGAGTGTGCGGACACGCCAACAACTCAAGCACCACCAAAACCGGCACAAGCATCTAGTCAGACAGGCTTTAAATCAAGAGATGAGGTAATACTGCTTCAGGTGGCTCTTAAAGAAGCTTCAAGGTTTGTAGCCGCCAAGTCCTGTGTGTCTACAGGTAATCCTGATAAGGATTTAATGGAAGCTACAGATTTGGCTCTTGCTGTTGCACAGAAATATCTTGATTGGATGGTTGCAAAAAAGCAGGAAATTGTTTAAAATGGTTTTTGATTTTTCATATTATACTAATGATGAGCTTATCAGTCTAAAATACACTTTAGAAAGCTTATCTGATGATGATGAGATGCTGGAAGCGGTCAGGCTGGAGATTGAGGAAAGGCTAATTAAGATGGAAGGGGATAAAGATGCTGATTGGAGCGGGTATCCTGAGGAGATTGAAGACCAGTCAGATATCGATTTTTGAGGTTATATTTGAAAATGTTATACAGACTTGAAGCAACACTAGAAATCAAACGAATCTTTGTTGTTGAAGCTCCAAATCAAGAGGAAGCAAGACACAGAGCAGAGGTTTGTTGGGGTGAGGTATATCACGAGGGATGCAAAATCAAAGAATGCAAGATATATGTCCAAAAATCCAAAGAAAAAACACCAAATGCCCATACCGATGCTATGCAAGCGACATTGGGGTGAAGTTTGCAGTGAATCAAAAGTATATATAGTTTATTATTCATATATACTTTATAGGCGTGACCTAGAGTCGAACTGGGATGCCTCCATGGGGTCTGTGAAGGGATTGTTTTGGAGGTGGTTACCTCAACCACGCATTTAAGTGATGCTGTGGGATGGATATTACAGGTCAGCGTAATCAGTTAGTTATCCCTGAAAAATATACTCAGAAATAATTCGATATTGGGTAACTTATGAATTCAGGGGGAAATTTTTCGGGTAAATTTGCTTCTCGGTAGGACTAGACTATCCTCTCGTATAAGTGCAACAAGGTGGATAGGTGAAAATAGGAACAACATATCTGCTTATTACAGAAAGAGATATGATATTTAAGCAAAAATAGTGTGTGGATGGAGTATATTGTCTTGCAACAATCTTCTTTTTCCGCTAAATTATGAATTCAGGGGGCTTATACTTCAAGTCAGATATATATTTTTTGTAAGAATTGGGTTATGGAACTCAAAATTGGAGACCAGAGTGTCCTCATTAAGGATAATAGGGTTCATATAACCATAAATAGCTTATTTAGGTCGGCAGGAATACTATATGGCTTTAAAAATAAGTCCCCCGGCATCTCTATAAGTCAGGAAATTCTACGATTTGCGGTTGCAAAGGGGCTGGACTTAGCAATAACAATAAAGCCCTCAACCAAAGTATACAAAATAAGCACAGTGGACTACCTGAATACAGTCCACGAGTATAAATCGGTATACACTACCACCAACAAATACCCTCTTTATGTTTTCCCAATAAATGAACTGTGAACTACCTACCTCTGAAGAAGGTAGGCTTCCGAATTAATTAATTCGGTTTTGGGCATATTCACGGACACCCCGTCTGACAAGATATACTCGTTAGACCTCTTCAATATATTTCTGCTTCCGTTTAAGTCAGCGTTTAAGGAAAAGCCACAATCCTTACATTTGAAAAGTGATTGTTTCTGTCTTGATGTGTTTCTTGAACCGCACTTAGAACAGGTTTTAGAGGTATAGGCTTCTGGAATCTTCAACACCCTCACACCATTCCAATTAGCTTTGTGTTCTATCATAGAGGTTAACTGGTAGTATGGCATATTGGAAACAATTCGATTGAATCTTCTTCCTTTTCCTTTTGCATAGTTACGGATACCTTTCAAGTCTCCAAGTACTATCAAAGAATTACTGGTCAGTGCCTCTTTGACAATCCTTGAAGATATCTTGTTTAGAGTATCCGTAACCTTTCTTTTCTCTATGTTTCCAAGCCGCTTAACTTCTTTAATCAATCCTTTCTTTTGCAGTTTATTGCGAATGTAGCTGTATTTCCTTCTTATTCCCCGAACCTCTTTGCCATAGAATGTTGGCTTCAACGAGGTATCTGAGCTGTTCACGGAACAACCCATATACTTCTCACCCAAGTCTATGGCCAGAGTAGAGGTATAAGTATCAGATAGTTCAATATCTTTCTGAACAGTTATATTCACAAACCAATCTTTTCCTTTTCGGTATATCTTTGATTCGCAAATCTCATAAGATTCAAAGTCAAAAGGCTGAGAAGAAATAGGAAGCCAAATTCCTCCTCGTTTAGCCTTAACAGGAATCCTTATCCAGTATTTGCTTAGTTTATTCGAGGTCTTCTTAACTTTAATCAGGTCTTTTCGGATAATAAGAGGCATACAGCTGTGCTTATATTTCTTAAGCTTTCTTTCCGCTTCGTGAAGGTTTCCTGAATTTACCTTCTTCTTTAGGTTTAAGTACAAATCAGAGTACTCCAAACCTACAGATTGAAACTGCATAAGCTCATTAATCCTATCCAATTCAGAGGAAATCATAGAAACCTTTAGCTTTGTTGGATTGTTGATTTTGCACCGAATAGTTTTCCTGACACTGACCATAACTATATCCGTTAAGTATTAATAGTTCGCTTTCATCCCACGACTGAAGTTCGTGGGGTTTCCCGCTCGCTTTTCCTAAACAGCCATTTTAAAAGCCTATTTTTGGCTGATTTTTTCCCCAAAATCTAGTTCTCCTACAATATGTTTGCATATCTGTATTTCAGTTCCGCAAACCACACACATCTTTCTATGGCTTGGGATAATCTCTTTTGATTTGTGGGGCTTATACGCCTGTCTCAGCCCGCAGAAGGGACACTCTACCACTACCTTATATTTCTTGATTAACATATACCACCCAACATATAATTATTAACTTAATGGATATATAGGTATGGTTAATATGGGGGGGCGGATAATCTGTCCAAAGTGTGGGGGGCATATATTTCAATCTGAACAGAATCCCGGGTATATCTTTTATTGCCACTCCTGTGGCTGGGTTTCAAGATGGTTCCCGTCTTTTTTAGACCCTATTGATGTAACTCAATCAGACCTTAGGGGTCGTCTGTGAACATTTAGTATAGTATAACTCCTATTTGCTAAACTAATAAAACGATATATATAAATAAAACATATTATAATATGGAAAAAATGAATTTGGAAGAAGGGCGGAAGGGTAAAATGACATACTCTAAAATACAGGTTTTAGACCTTCTGAACGCTCTCGCAGAAGAGGTTCAGGCAGTTAGGGAGAAGGTCGCCAAAACAGAAAATGCCTTGGAATCAGTGGACGCTATAGAGGATATAATTAATGACTTTTGGGCGGAGGTTAAAAATGAAAAGAATAACCTATTACAATCTATTGTATTGGAGGACAAACTATGAAAAGGCGTACATGTGTTTGTAATGCCTGCAAAGAAGTTTTTGAACCTGTGCGAACAGCCTTTCTTTGTGAAGAGTGCGAAGTGAGGTTGTGGCTGGCAAGGTTGGAGTTGGGAGTTGAGAG
>Ga0334887_1005019_pt1 | contig 11366 bp, 9 predicted proteins | sample GraSluR1_MG_10_FD_207217 | JGI IMG/M metagenome (GOLD analysis project Ga0334887, IMG submission 207217) | Sludge microbial communities from methane-producing bioreactor in Wageningen University, Netherlands - Granular Sludge_18_07-R1 | ecosystem: Engineered > Bioreactor > Anaerobic >...
CCCGGTTCTCCAGCGCTACCACGGCGAGGGGATCCGTGAGAGGGCCGCAGCTGATGGTCGTATAATCACGCCTGGCAAAGGCCTCGGCGATAAAATCAACCGGGCCGGCCATCCAGCCGCTTCTAATCCCCGCCAATGAAAAAACCTTGGAGAAACTTCCCGTAACGACGCCCTTTTCGTATATGTCCGCCATGGAAGGCGACGAGACTCCAGGTTCGTGAACCAGCCCGCGGTAAGCCTCGTCACAGAGGACCCAGGCCCCGTGCCTGCGCGCTATCTCCGCTATTCTCTCCAGCATTTCCCTCTCCATCAGAGCCCCGGTCGGATTGTTGGGATTGTTGATGCAGATGAGGTCCACGCCGCCTTCGGCCATCTGCCCCAACTCATCAAGGTCGGGAAGCCACGAATTTTCCGGTCTAAGGGCAAGGATCTCCACCTTGGCCCCAAAAGCCTCGGGAATGCTTGTCAGTTGCTGATAGGTCGGCCAGACGCTGATGACCCTGTCCCCCGGTTCCACCAGGGTAAAAAGGGCCAGGAAATTTGCTGCCGAACCCCCGTTCATCACAAGGACCGACTCTGGGCCGATCTTTTCGTACAGGCCGGAGATCAGACCCCTCAGTCTTTCGCTCCCCTTTATGTCTCCATAGGTGAGCCTTGTTCCCAGGAGGCCCGCCATTATCTCCTCCGTCCGGCCGGACATCTGGAGCAGTTCGTAAAGGGTCAGTGAGTCCACACATGTTTCGGCTATGTTGTTGACCGCCAGGGTCTCCCACCGGTTCATCCACTCTTCCACGCCGAAGGGGCTTATCTTCATCGATATCACTCCTGACTGAATCGTTTGTTCGACTTTTTCAGTATGCACGGTTATGAAGAATAAGTGAAGGGGTCCTGTTTTGAGTATGTCAGGCAGACTGATACAATCATGCATGTTGAATTATAATAATCCCCCTTTACTGGGGGAATTGTTTCTTCCCCGGGAGGGAATCAGCCAATGGACTGGTCTAACCGCTTCAGCGACATTGTCAGAGAACGTCTTGAGGATTCCGCCATCGCAGTAATGATGAATATAGCGGCCCGGGAAGGAGCCCTTCTTCTTGCTGCCGGTGAGCCGCTGGAGGATCTGTGCCCCTCGAAAAGACTCAAAAAGGCCTTTGAAAGAGCGCATGAACAGGAATCTCACACCTGGGGGTACAGCCATTCCAGAACGGGTGTGCTTCTCCTGCGAAGGTGGATCTTCGAGCGGATGAAGAGTGACGGCATCCTTCCTGGCTGGGTATCACCGGACAACATATTCATCACCAATGGTTCCCAGGAGGGTCTTTCTCTTCTCACCGAAAGCCTTTTTGATCCGGGTGATACTGTCATGGTTGAATCGCCATCCTACCCTGATGCTTTCGGTGTGTTCCGTAAGGAGGGGCTCGAACTTGCGGGAGTCGACCTGCTCCCTGACGGGCCGGATATCGGATCGATGGAAAGGCTCCTCTCCGATCGGAAAGTGAAAGCCTTCTATACGATCCCTTCCTTTCAGAACCCGACCGGTTTTTCTACGAGCCGGGAGAAGAAGATCCGCATCCTGGAACTTGCCAGGAAATACGACTTCCTCGTTATCGAGGACGAACCCTACAGGGACATTTCCTTCGACGCGGCTCCGCAGGGAAGTTTCCTGGCTGCCGCGGGTGATGACGACAGGGTCCTGTACATGGGGAGTTTTTCCAAGACCATCTCCCCGGGTCTGAGGTGCGGGTGGATCGTGGCCCCCGAACCACTTGTGGAGGTCCTTCTAAAACTGCGAACCGCGGGAACCCTCTGCCTGCCCGATATAGTTCAGCAGGCGGTTTATGAGTTTGTTTCGGAGGGCGATTTTGGAGAACATCTGAAACATATTTGTGAAGTCTACAGAAAGAACCGGGATGCCATGGTTGATTTCCTGAGGAGACTTGCCGGACCAGAGGGACTGGAGATAAACGTCCCCTCGGGGGGATTCTTTATCTGGGGGGAAATCCCATGGATAAAAGATATAGAGAGATTTGGCCTCTTTGCTATCAAGGAGGAAAAGGTTGCCTTTATTCCCGGCACTCACTTTTTCCCCGGGAAGGGCATGGGGAGAGACTCTCTCCGGTTCTCCTTTGCCAGAGTAACGCCGGAAATGGCCGAAGAGGGCGCGAAGAGGATGAGAGATGCGCTGATAAAGTACAGGATGATCCAGGAAGGAGAAAACAGAGAATGAAGAACTATTCCGACAGTGAACTGTACCGTCTCTTGATGGATCTGGTAAGGATACCGAGCGTCTCTCCTTCATCGGAGCGGGAGAACGAGATCGCCCGCTTCATTTATGACAGGCTTTCGGGCCTTGAGTATTTTCAGAAGAACCCTTCTGACCTTCGGTTGCTTCCGCTGGAGGGGGACTCCCTTGGGAGACACCTGGTATTTGCCATTGTCAGGGCTCCTCTGAAGACTGGCGACACGGTGATACTCGCCGGGCACATGGATGTGGTCGGTACCGAAGCCTGCGGTTCTCTGGCCCCATGGGCCTTCGATCCTGAGGAGTACACCAGCAGGATAGGAAACACGGATATTTCTCCCGAGGCAAGAGAAGACCTCGATTCCGGCGAGTGGCTCTTCGGGCGTGGTATTTCCGACATGAAGAGCGGTGTCGCTACAGGATTGAAACTGCTCTTGGACGCGGCGCGCGATCCGTCATCCCTTGATTCGAACCTGGCGGTTTTGGTAGTCCCGGACGAAGAGAACAACTCCTCGGGAATGCTTTCTGCCTCGTCATATCTGGCCCGCTTCCAGGAGCAGGAAGGACTCCGTTACCTGGCCTGCGTGGAGCTGGAGCCCACATTCGCTACGGGAGACGAAGCGAAGCCGTCGATATATCTCGGAAGCATAGGCAAGATAAACCCCTTCTTCTTCTGCGCGGGCAAGGAGACCCACGTCGGGGAGTATTACGAGGGTTTCTGCGCCGCGCCGATAATCTCCCGGATAAACCTCATGCTGGATGGCAATCCGGATTATGCGGATCAACTCTTCGGCAAGGCCTACCCGCCTTTTGGCTGCATGCGCCAGGTGGATCTGCGCCGCGAGTATTCGGCCACTATAATGACCAGGGCCTTTGCCTTTTACAGTTATCTGACAGCGACAAAACTGCCTGGCGAGATCCTGTCGGGGATGAGAAAGATTGCTGAAGAAGCCCTGAAGGGGGCTATAGAGCAGTACGAGGCCAATGCGTCGGCTTTCGCGAAGAGATGCGGATTCGCGGCTTCGCCAAAGAAATGGATGCCCACGGTTCTGACCTTCGCCGAACTGTCTAAAATGGCCAGAGAGAGGTTGGGCGACGGGTTTGACCGGTTCGTAAAGGATTCGTTGGGATCCGCCCCCCCTGGCTCCGACGAAAGGATCCGCGCGGCCGCCCTTGTGGAATCTATGGTGGATCTCTGTGCCATACCGGGTCCTATGGCGGTCATAGGGTTCCTCCCCCCGTGGTACCCTCACAGGGCCAACCTGGGCAGTAACGATGGGGAGAAGTTGATGGAGAAGGTGGCAAAGGAGGCATCGGAACTTGCCGGCAGCAAGTTTGGCGATCCCCTTGAGATCAGGCCCTTCTTTGAGGGCGTCTCGGATCTGAGTTACTGCGGATTCCAGGGTGACAGCAGCGAGATGGATCTCTTTGCCGACAACATGCCCGGATGGGGTTCTCCATACAGCCTGCCGAAAGATGCTCTGGCACGGCTTGATATCCCGATATTGAACTTCGGCCCCCTGGGAAAAGATGCCCACAAGAACACCGAACGCATCCATCTACCCTACGCAATGGATGTTTATCCGGAGCTGCTTGCCTTCATCGTCAGGCGTATTTCGAAAGGAGAGACGCAAGCATGACAGGAGGTGTTTTACCTGGCAGAGAATGCCCTGAGGCTCGTTCTCTATAACACCAGGTATTGCACTGGAAACGGCTGGGGTTACCATCTCCCCTTTCCGTTTGCTGCCACTCTCAGGACTACCAGCGGATGCGCTGAAGCAGTAAATGAATATATATCCTCCCTCTCTCCAGATCTGGTTGGCCTGGTCGAGTCCGATGAGGGGTCATGGAGGTGTGGGGGAAAAAGCCAGCCGGGGGATCTTGCCCACCGTATCGGCGGCAGGTATGTTTTTTCCCAAAAATACAGACACTCCCGTCTGGCGGGGCGCATCCCGATCCTTCGGCACCAGGGCAACGCCGTCATTACCCGCCTTCCTTTGTCCGGGACCACTGTCCACCGGCTAACGAAGGGGATCAAAAACGCGGTTATCGAAACCGGGTTCGAAAAATTTACATTCCTCCTGGTCCATCTTTCTATCGGGGAGAAAGCGCGGAGGGAACAGATAATGGAAATTGCCCGGATAGTACGGGACATTTCGGGGCCTGTTCTTCTGGCGGGGGACTTCAATGTCTTCCATGGCCAGACCGAACTTGATCCACTGATCGATGCCGGTCTGGCAAAGGCCGGGCCTGCTCTCTGCATGACCTTTCCCAGCGGCAATCCCCGGCTCGGCCTGGACCTGGTCCTCCACTCAAAAGAGATATCCATCGTCGGTTTCGATGTCCCTGATGCCCGTTTTTCGGATCATCTTCCTGTCGTTTGCGACTTTACCCTGGAGATGTCCCCGGGGTCCTTTGGAGGCGCGCAATGGGCATGAACATGGGATTGATCCTTGTCCTGGCCCACGATATTGCTTCCGTATCAATAAGGCTGATCTCCCTCTGCATTCTCCCCTCTCTGCATACCCCCTCAGTAGCCATGGCATGGTTGCTGGTCATTTTTTTCTGGCCCATCCCCGGCCTCCTGCTTTATCTTGTCTTCGGATCCTACCGGCTTCCCCAGAAAAGGAAAGAACGCCACGAGGATCTGATCGGAAAACTGGGCAGGGATTGCTGCCATATCCACAAAGCAGAACGCCCCGGGTCAAAAGATCTTCCGCCGGAACTGCTCCGGTTTGCGACCCTCGGCGAAAAGCTGGGAGACATGCCGCCGACCAGGGGAAACAGGGCCGGGGTCATAGAATCGACCAGCGAAATGGTTCGCCTTCTGGCGGAGGATATCGACAGGGCCAGGGATCATATCCACCTCCTTTTCTACATTTTTCAAAAGGATGAAGTTACCCTTCCTGTTTTTGAAGCCCTCGAAAGAGCCTCCAAAAGGAACGTTTCCTGCAGGATCCTGGTCGATTCCCTGGGGTCGGGGAGCTTCCTTCGGAAAGATGCTCCCGCAATGAGATCATTGGGCATCAAGGTAGCCGGGGCCCTTCCGGTGAGTCTTTTCAGGAGAAACCCCCTTTCCGCGAGGTTCGACCTGAGGAACCACAGAAAACTGGCAGTTATCGATGGGCGGTTGGGGTATTTCGGCTCCCACAACATGACGGAGCCATCCTATGGCGGAAAGGCGGGAGGCCTCCTGTGGGAGGACCTGACCCTGCGAGTCGAGGGACCCGAGGCGCTTCAGCTGCAGCGGGTCTTCCTTGAGGACTGGTACGTGGAGACGGGCGAACTTATCAGCGAGAACGGCGGAGATCCCCTTTTCAGGCATGACGGCGAATTTATCATGCAGACCGTTCCCAGCGGCCCGTCCTACAAAACGGAAAACTACCAGAGGCTTATCGTGACAGCCCTCCACTCGGCTTCCAGAGAGGTTATTATCACGACACCCTACCTGATCCCCGATGAGACCCTCGTGGAGGGTCTCGAGGTCGCGGCGCTGAACGGGGCTTCCATAAGCCTGGCGATCCCCCGAAGGTCCGACCAGTTTTTCGTCGGGAACGCCGCAAAGGCATATTACGATCTCCTTCTGCGCAAGGGTGTCGGTATCTTCCTTTACGACGGAGGAGTGATCCACGCCAAGACAATGACCGTCGACGGCAGTCTCTGTTTCTTCGGTTCCAGCAACTTTGACATCAGGTCCTTTGCCCTGAACTTCGAGATCAACTGTATTCTTTACGGGGAGAAAGCCGTCTCGATGGTTAGGGATGCCCAGATACGGTTCCTGGACCAGTCAAAAGAGCTTTTTGCGGAGGAGTGGGAAAAACGCCCGTTCCTTTACAAAACTGTCGAGGGGATAGCAAAACTTATGAGCCCCCTTCTGTAGAAGAAAGGAGAGAGGCGTGTGAGCAAAGAGAGCGTGCTCCTTCTGTTCGACGAGAACAGGCCCTTCTGGAACGAGACCCTTGTAGATATGGCGGGTGAGGTCCCCTCGGTCCTTCGGGATCTTGCCGCCGAAGGGCTGCTGGCAAGAGTGGATGATGGTTTCTGCCTCACCGATGATGGCAGGGAAACCTTCAGACAGTGGGCCTCTGAATCATGGCTCGAGTCGACCCCGGGAGAGGTGCCGCCTGATCCGCCTCTGGAGGGGATGAAGCTCGAGACGTCGCTGCTCTTCGAGAGGGGTTTCAGAGGGTTTCATGGAACAAAAAAGGTGACCGTTTCTCCGAAACTGGAGATATTCCCGGCAACATCTCCGAAAGAACTCTTTTCCATCTCTGGCGAAAAGTTGAAATGGTCTTTCGAAGAAAACCCTCAGGTGCTGAGCCTGAAAAAAACCTTTCCCCGCGACAGGGAGCCTGGAGAGGAGAGCTTGCGCGATGTTGAGGATCGGGTTGACGGAACAGGAGCGAAGAGAGTTCCCTGGTCGCCCCATCTGCTGTGCGTCAACCAGTGCGATTATGTCTGGTACTGGAGAAGCCGGGCAGATACCGACAGGTGGGGGCTGCTTAACGCCGACAGGCTCTTTCTGAGTCTGGTCAGAGACCCGGGGTCTTTCGATCTGGAGCAGGCAGCCAGCGACATGGCCCATTATTCTCTCTTCCTCATGGACAACCGACACGTGTATCTCCCCGGCTGTTTTGACATAGATGTCCATCAGCAGAGCGCGTTCACCTGGTGGTTCTGGTGTACCCGGACCAGGGCGGGGGCTCAGGATCTTGCCTCGAGACTTGGCAGTGAGGGAAGAAACCTGGTCCTTCCCGCCGAACCGACCGATGCATGGACCATCAGCATGGAGGACCTTCGAAACTACGACCGAAAGGCCGAGTCTTTCTACGAATTCGTGGATGATCTGGCCATTCCGGTGACGAGGGGGGGTGCCTGATCTGAGCGATGTAGTGTTCGCTTTCATGCTGACCCTCTTCGCCGGTCTGGCAACAGGGGTAGGAAGCGCTATCGCCTTTTTTGCCGACAGGACGAACTTCCGTTTCCTCTCCATATCGACGGGCTTCTCAGCCGGGGTCATGCTCTATGTCTCGTTCGTCGAGATATTCCTTAAAGGCTCCGAATCCCTTATGCGCGTCTATGGGGAAGTTGCCGGAGAGTGGGCCAACACGGCCTTCTTTTTTGCGGGGATCGCGCTTATAGGCCTGATAGACTATTTCATCCCGGAGAAAGAGAACCCCCACGAGACAAGGACCGAAGAAGAAACGGCTCCCCTTCACCAGGACCCTCCAGAAAAAAGAGAAGCCCGGGTCCCGAAAGACAGCCCCCGGGAGAAAGGTCTTTTGCGCACCGGTCTCTTCACGGCCCTGGCCATAGGTATACACAACTTCCCTGAGGGGCTGGTCACCTTCATCGCCGCCCTGGAAGACCCGCAACTGGGGATCGCCATAGCTGTCGCCGTGGCTCTTCACAACATTCCCGAGGGCATCAGCGTCTCCGTCCCCATCTTTTATGCCACGGGAAACAGGTCAAAGGCCTTTATCTATTCTTTCCTAAGCGGTATGGCCGAGCCCGTAGGGGCCCTTATCGCCTACGGGGTACTGCGGCTTGTCGCGGGGGGTGAATTCTCTCCAGCGCTCACGGGAGGGCTTTTTTCTATGGTGGCGGGGATAATGGTCTATATCAGCCTCGATGAACTTCTCCCTGCCAGCAGGGCATTCGGAAAAGGTCACGACAGCATCCTCGGCCTTGTGGCGGGAATGGCCGTGATGGCCCTCAGTCTTCTGCTGATGTAGCTCTATAGAAAAAGCGCCACAAAAGGATCCGCCGAAAGCGCCGAGAGAAACCACGGAGAAGGGTATTTTTGGTGAGGGCCCAGGGCCAGACCAGGAACCAAGGCCATCTCACCACGGAGAACGCAGAGGGTGGAGCCCCGCAGAGAAAACCTTTCCTTGTGAGAACCTGGGACCCTTGCCCCTCCTGCCTCCCGTATCCAGTTTCCCGTCTCCTTGCTTCTGCCTGTCATTCTGAGGACCAACGGGACGAAGCGGAATCCGCCAGCAGGCGGACGTTCCGCGCCATTTGCCCACAGGCGGGAATCTGGGTCAAATTCCATCCGGATACTGGCCGGGGCCCTGAGTGAAGTCTTTCCGAGAGGCAACTCGCCTGAAAACGTTCGTTTCTCCGCCTGCTTCGGGGCGATCGCACAGTGCCGGGAAAAGGCTCCGGCAGGAGTGCTTTCCCGGCCCCTACGCGACGGCTGCGAAACTCACCGGCTCCTGAGCCTTCGGCAAAGCCTTCCCTCCGGCCCTTGGTCTTCCAGTCTCCCGTCTCCTGCCTCCAGTCTCCTTGATTTCTTTGTCATCCTGAGGAGCGTAGCGATCGAAGGATCTGTGTTGTTCTTTTAAGGTTTTCCTGACTCCCGTCTCCTGCCTCCTGGATTTTGCCTGTCATCCTGAGCGCCGTGTAGTAATAGAGTGCATGTTTCAATATAAAATTCAAGAAACACCAAGAAACATTCTCAGCTTGCTTATGATGTACGAGTGGCAGGGAACAGTTGCAGGAGGGTCGTTTCCGTTGAGTCTTCCGAGGCCGGTGCGGTCCGGAGTCGCCTTATCAGGGATGAGTCTTCCTGAGGACATCACCGAGGCTTGCTCCGGAGGCTTTTTCGAATGCCAACCCTGTTTCCCTTGCTCTGCAAAGCCTTTTTTGAGCGGATTCAAGAGCTGCAGGGTCCGGACGGAACTTATGTTCCATTAACTCGTATTTTTTGTCCAGGCCTGTCACTCTGTTGCCCGTGGTTACCTTGTCTGCGAGGAAAAGCAGTGACCGGCCTGAAAGCAGAGGTTCCTCCTCGGGGAGTTCCATGTGGAACCTGACAAGATCGGCAATGGGAGAAAAACCCCATGAATCCAGCTGCAGGGCGGCTTTCACGGCGTGATCGGGATAAGATCGGGCCATATCATGAAGTAATGCTGCCATTCTCAAAAGAGGCGGGTCTACCGGAACGCGATCTTTCAGGTGGTCAGAAAGACTATCTACAACCTTTGCAACGGTCCTGCAATGATTCCGGACCACTTCAGGTGTTGCCATTATTTCCCAGAGGGCCAGGCATTCCTTTTCGGAAGGTACTCCGTTATTGAGGGCAAGGATTTTTAGCAGAGAATATTCCTCTGGCGTGTTCATCTCGGCAACGATCCCCTCGTCAGGTGTATCAACGGTAAGAGCTTTTTCTTCATGGAGAGAAAGGAGTCCCCTCAGGCCCCCGTTACCGTCCCATTGTAAAATTTCGGGGACAAGCCCGGAGCTTATGAGCGGAGGATGGCCTCTCTTGCCAAGGAAGGACGGAAAGACGACATCCAGACCTTTGTTGTGAGAAAAAAAACTCTTGAGGTTTTGGAGGGTGGAAGGTCTTACCATCGGTACGTCGACGGGGAGAAGGAAAAAAGCCCCGATTTTTTCCGAAATGGCGGATACCCCCGCCAGGACCGAAGAAAACATTCCGCTTTCGCAAGATTCATTGAAAACAGGTCTTGCCCCATAACGGAGGGTTTCCTTTTCAACTTCTTCCCGGTGATAGCCGGTGACTACGATTATTTCTTCCATGTCCGATTCGGACATGGAAGAAATAACAGTCGCCAGAGCGGAACGACCTCCGATGTCCAGCATGGCCTTGCATCTCCCCATCCTGGAAGAAAGCCCTGCCGCCAGAACAACTCCTGCTGTTCGAAGTTCCCCGGAAATCATGCCGACCCCATCCGAAAATACCCGGTCTTCTCGAAACCACTCACAATAATCGAAATTTCATTCCTTTCCAGAAACCTTATTCCGGTATATCGGGGGTCGAACCGGAAAGTCCCGGGGAAGGGAATATCAAAAAGGGAATGTAGCAGGACCCGGAAGATGCCAGCATGGGACACTACCAGCCATCTCCCACCTGCCTCGATCAGGGATATGACAAATGGCACGGCCCTTGCCTCCAGGTCGGCAAAGGATTCACCACCTGGATAACGGAAAAGGTAAAGATCTTTCTCTCTTTGCTCCCAGAGTCGGGGGTACTTCATCGGGATGTCTGACCTCTTTTGCCCATCCCAGTCCCCCAGATCAATCTCTGCCAATTCTTTTCTGACCTCAGGTTCGACATCAAGGTCTTTGCAGATTATTTCTGCTGTTTCCATTGATCTGTCCAGGGGGCTGCAGAAACATCCCTGCCAGGAGAACTGCTTTGCCCAGGAGGCCACCTTTTCTGCCTGGATTTTGCCGAGCGACGACAGGCCTGGCCCGGAATGACCGAGAAAGATGTTTGCCGGCGAGGGCAGGTCGGGCTCTCCGTGCCTTGTGAAGACAAGGCAGTTCTCTGGCGGTTTTAGAGGACAATCTCTCTTCCGTGAAGGTATTGTTATCTCTCGTTCATTTTCCATCATTATTATCGGTTTTACCTGCCTTTGTTTTTCCTTGAGGATCTGAAAAAGAAACCGGCCAGGAGCGAAACCGGCCGGTTTCGCAATGGGTGAAATTGATCAGCAGAACTTTTCCCTGAAAGCGTCTCTTGCTCTTTCGCTCCTCCTCTGGCATTCACGGGTAATTCCCTCACCAAAATCGAAAGAATGGCCTGTTATCGAGATGGTCCAGGCATCTTTGTAAACCTTGCCGAGGTCTTCCGCCAGGGATAAAAACCACGAAGGTCCGAAAGAGTGAATGTTCAGGCCCGGATTTGCGGTGGCGTCGGGATGGGTCTGTTCAAGCGAAAACCCCTCGCCGTATTCTTTGAGCGAGGCATCGACGAAGACAAGGGTATCATCCGCTTCTATCTCCCAGGCAGCCTCGGGCAGAAGCTGGTGTCCAAGCCACAGGGAAGCCTCTTTTCCTGCCCTATTCAGGTCTTCGGCCAGGAGTGGGGCCAGATGGTGGCCGACGCCGTCATCCTGTCTGAAGGGGTTGCCGTACCCGAAAATACGGTAGGATGTTTTCGTGCCAGTCAGTTCTTGACCTCTCCTTTCAGGTTCCCGTCGGCCTCGAAAATTTCAAGGTGCAGGGGCATTCTGCCCACGGCATGGGTGGAGCAGGAGAGGCAGGGATCGTAGCAGCGGATGACGTGCTCCATGCTGTTGAGAATACCCTCGGAGGGTTCGCCATTTTTTATGTACTCCCTGGCGACCATTTCCACGCCCTTGCTCATTGCGTA
>Ga0334887_1005022_pt1 | contig 11361 bp, 9 predicted proteins | sample GraSluR1_MG_10_FD_207217 | JGI IMG/M metagenome (GOLD analysis project Ga0334887, IMG submission 207217) | Sludge microbial communities from methane-producing bioreactor in Wageningen University, Netherlands - Granular Sludge_18_07-R1 | ecosystem: Engineered > Bioreactor > Anaerobic >...
ATAATATTCCACTAACAGGGGCCTTTTCAACCCCTAAAACCTGTCTACCTAAGGCTTTTTCGCTTCTTGCTGTGAATATAATTACAGAATCTTCATTTTTGTTTATTATATTTTTTAAACCCTTTTTAATTACTTCCAGTTCACTTAAGGTAACTTCTCCCTCAAATACCGAGTTCTGTATCCAGTTAAGATGTTTCCTCAGGTATCCTTTGACTTTGTTTACCCTTTCCACTTTGATATCATACACAATTATGGCATACACTTTTACCACCACATCACAAAGGGTTTATATTCCTTGGTGACCAACAAGTGTTTAATAAGCTTATAAGACTCTAATCTAATCAAACGCCGGTATGAAACTTTTCTATTAAGTTCACGATGTTTTATAGTTTTCTTAAGGCGTTCATCATATTCTTTGATGAAAGTTTTCCTTCCCTGGTCATTTAAAAGACAGTAATTGAGATCCTGCTCGAAATCCTTCTCCTGCAACATTTTTTTATTCACCAGATAGAATATGAGCCGATCCATCAGTATGGGTTTGAATATCTCGCTTAAATCCAGGGCTAGGGAATATCTTCGCTCGGATGGTTCATGAAGGTAGGATATCGTTGGGTTAAGCTGGGTATTGTAGATTTCTGTGAGAACTGTAGAATAAATCATTGAATTCCCAAAACTAATAAGGGCATTAACCATATTCTTTGGCGGCCTTCTACTCCTACCCTCCATTTTAAAGCCTTCAGGTAGGATTAAATCCATTTTGTCGTAGTAGTGGGAGCGTATTCTGCCTTCCACATTCATGAATTCTGTTATCTCTCTACAGGAATCTAAACCGTTTAAAATCTCATCTATATTATTTTCTATCTTATAATAGGAGAGCACCTTCTCCATGTTACGGGCCGCTCCTTCCACCAGTTTACCGGCGATTAATATCCTCTTATCATGATCTAAATAATTTTCAGCCTGTTTTATAAGTAAATCACCGGATAGGAGGGTTTCCCTTGGATAGAAACTACCATCATAAAAACCGTAGTAGTTAAAAAAGTGTATGGGCACTCCTTCCTTGGCTAAAAGGTGTACTGCCTGGGAAGAGAAGCTCAGCGAACCATAAGCATAGATAGAGTAGATCTTGCTGATGGGTATGGGTCTTTTACCATCCTTATTATGAAAATAAAGAGTGTTCTCCTTTCTTTTTAAAATTCCATCGGACATAAGGTAGTAATTCTTTTTCATAAATAACCCCCCCAATTTTTAAGTTTGATAAAGCAGGTTTTCTACCTCATCAATTAATTTTTTATTAGATTCAACCATGTCATGTGCGAGACTCTCGTCATAAATATAGCTATAATCAGCTCTTTCTCTTGTCTTCATAGCAAAATCAAAATCATCAAGAAGTTCTTCACTGATAAGACTGTTTTCAACAAATAAAATTTCAATTGCAAATTTAAGACATATATGGCTTTTTTCTCTAGACCCTCTACTGAAAAGAAGTCCTCTAAAGGCATGAAAAATGGAATAGTAACTTTGGACGATGGCCCATTTATAATTTTCCTCTTTTACAGATTTTTCAGCAGACTTTAGATCATAATGGGCTTCTTCAAGTTCTTTTTCTACCAATTCAGCATCTATACCAATTTGTATATTTTTCCTCGTTTTTTACACTTTTCAAATTGATATTTCATGCAGAGTTCTTCCTTTTTTTATTCTGGTATAAAATGGTTTATCCTTCTTTTTTAACGTTCTTAATTCTGTATCGTTAACAATCACTGGCGAAATTTTTCTTTGGATTTTATTCTGGTACTGGTCGATTTTTTTGTTCACATGTTTTACTTCATCTGAAAGTATGAATAAATCTATATCGCTTTCTTCGGAGTCTTCTCCTTCTGAACAGCTTCCAAAGAGGATAATTTGTGATGAAACTTTCTTGAGGTCTTTGACCATTTCATCGATTTCCATTAGTGTGAATACCAATTTAAGTTCTTTGAGCAAAGGATTTTCCATATTTGCTCTGTATATGTTTAACTTTCCTTTTTCCTCTTTAATTACCAGTTCTTCCTTTTCTAATATTCTCAAATATCTACTTGCACTTCCTAATCCTATTTCAAGTCTTCTTACAAGTTCCCTAGTGTGATACTCTTCTCTATATCTCCTGCCAAGGAAACATATCATTTTTAAAGATGGCTTTGAAAAAATGTTCATATTCTGGAACATGTGTTCATTATATGGAACATATGATATTTAAATCTTCTTATATCAAACAAAGCAAAGCTCATAATAGGCACATCTCAGGCAGGCAGGGACTTTTTGAGGTGCAGGCATTTTATCGCTTAAAATATTTCCAATTCTCTTTATTATATTCTTTATCTCTTTTTCATTTCTTTCATCAAGCTTTAATGTTTCCCTGCGCCTGATTTTGGGATAGTCAATGATTCCAACAGCATCATTAATTCCCTTCTCATTTTTAAGGTAGTAAAGATAGTAAAGTAGCTGGTAATGGTGGGCTTTACTCATCTTTTTACTCTTCTTAACCTCATGAATTTCTAGGGTCTCGCCTTTTCTCACGAAATCAAAGCTGATAAGATTATCAATGGTCCGATCTTTTTTTATCTCTTTTATAACTATCCTTATGAAGTATCTTCCCCAACAAAACCAGTTCCGATTCTTGTTCCATCTGGATGTGATGTGAGAAAAGCCAGAGTTTGGTCTTGCAGATGAAATAGTAGTTTATCTGAGTTCCAATAATTCTCAATTGTTTTTCTGAGTCTGCAAGCATGGTTTTAATCTTTTCCTATAATACTTTAATCTCTTATGTTATTATGGAGGGGAAATGAGATACAGAATGGAACATGCTGGTGAAAAGTTTGACGAGTCTTAATGATATTTAATAAAAGATTATAGATCCTTGGACTTAAAGAACTCCTATAATCACTTTTTTGTATTATTGAATAACATCTTATTTTAACTTAAAGGTTCATGTATAGTACACTATCAAAGTCTTTTTTATCTTTTCCTACGTAACCCTCTGCGTAAATATCATCGACAAGCTTTGAATAATGTTTTCTTTTAAAATATCACCTTTTGGACAATTTTATGGCTGCCTTTGAATCCGCCACCATGTCCTTGACAGGTAAAGTAAATGGAAAAGATTACCACAATCACCATCTAAGAAATAAAAGAGCAAAAACGTTCCTCAGTGGGTATCAAGATAGTTAGACAGGTATCAAGATAGTTAGACAGATGGTGGGGAATTAGTAATATTGATTTCTATGTTAACGTTAAAGTAGGCTCAACAAAAAGAAATATCTCCAAAAAAGAGGTGGCTGAAGGCCGGGAAGTAGTAGAGGAAGTGATAGAAGAAATAGGGGATTCTAAAGGATGATTGAATAACCTATAGATCAGCCTCCCAAATTCCATAACATCCTATTTTGACTCCGTATTTTGAACTGAATTTCGATCCTGGTGATAAACAAATTTTAGGATCACTTATGCATTGTCCAGCCCCTTTATTACTACTTTTATCCCACTCTCTTCCAACAATAGGTTCAATATCTCCCCTGAAATTTTCAAAATTTAAATTTTTAATATCTACGTGGGCTAAAGCTATGTTAGTCGTTTCTGATGTTAAATTATTAAGATCTACAGATACTTCAGAATCATAAAGGTTTACAGGATTATTTTTTTCTCTAATTTTTTTCTTTTGCAATTCAAGCTGACCAAACCCATAATTGCGTTCTCCACCAATTTGGATACTTTCAATTGAATCAAAAACCTTGATTGGATTGTTATTTATCCTGAGGGTAATTTTTTTCTCTCCAATTTCAGCAAAGGAAACGTCATAATCTTCATTTTTATCCAAATCAACAAAAAGATAGCCTAAAAGGTTATCTGGTAAAATAAGTTCAAATTCATGCAAAGAACTTTCTTCTGCCGTTTTGGAACTTTTATCAACAGCTGTTGAGATATAAGAAGTAACAAAATCTCTTTCAAACTCTTCTTTACTTATAAAATATTCATTATTTTCGCCGAATCCAAATCCATTATCAGTGTAATTAGGATATAAAACACTTTCATCTTTTAAAGGATAGAAATAACTGAAGATCATGTGTTCTCGAACAAATTCTCCAACATCTTCATAAAGTTTTGGTTCATAACCTTCCATTGCTTCTCTTGCCAATGTAGCAGTTACAGCACCCCACATAGTTTTTCCAGGAATATAATATCTGGTTCTATTTATAATGCCCAGTTTAGAACCATAACCAATATGAATTGGTGTTTTTACTTTAAATTCAAGTTCGTAACATTTCCACAATTATCTCACCTTGCATAAATGATGTAAAATTGAATATCTTATTTTTCCTCATCTTTAAGTGCTTTGGCATGGTACCTGGCGTAAACTAACGTTTTTTCAATTAAATCTTTAGCTAAAAACATGTCATTGATGTTTCTTGTTATTTCCTGAATATTTTTTCTTAAGTTTTTTTCATTTGCATTTTGGGTTAATTCCACTTTATTGAGAAGTTGTGCTATTTCTTTCTTGATGCAAGCGTCATTTTTAGATTCTAAATATAATATAAAAGCAAAAAGTCCATCTTCTTGTAGAACACCAAGAGATTTTTGGATTGTAGTTTCATCACTTTTACATTTAGCACATTTAGCAATTTCCATCCCGTATTCAGCACAGAAGTAGTCAAGATTATTCTGAACCATTTTAACCACCGTTCAATATTCTTAACCTTCCAAAACCTCTTGTCTGCATGCCTCCGATCCCTAATGTTTCAAATAGTTCAAAACTATTTTTTATTGTACGTTCAACATCATCCCCCTTAGCTTTTCGGAGTTGGCCTTTTTCCATTAATTTTGCATTGAAATTCTCTGGTTGATTAAATACCACATTGAACCAAAGAATTGTAGCTCTTGGTATTGCTTCATAAGTAAAAAGAGCGCCTTCTTCAGCTGCACCGGTTCTTGGATCTATTGATACCGAAGTTCTTACTTCCAAATTGGAGTTCACAATTTTTTCAAAGATATCATCATGTACAACAACCACTCTCTCTAAAATTTCATCATTAATGTTAAATTTATCCTTAAATTGTGATGAGTTTGTAAAATCTGGAGAATTTTCTTCTCGATCAAGATCAAGGTATAACCAACCCAAATTTAATTTTTTTAGTTCATGATTTTCCCCAATCTGCTTTGAAATGACAAGTTCTTCTTTTCTCCTCGGTTCAACTTTCTCTTCATAAACTTCTTTCAAAAAACTTGGGCAGGTAACCCAAACAGGCCCAATCATGGAATGTACAGGAAAAAATAATATTCTTGCATCACTGAATTGTGCCATTCCGTGGAGGCTTTCGGATATTCTTTCTTCTCCTCCTTTTCCATTATTGACAAGTTTGGTTCTCTCTGCACCAGTATACCCAAAAGATACACAAACAGGACAAATTCCACAAGGTTTATTATTATTCAGTTCTTTTCCTAATGCACAAGATTCTTCGGGAATTTTAAATTTTGAATCTTTGTTTCCCACTTCTCTGTAATAAGCATACGTTCTTGCGTTTCCCTCAATGCTTGATCCTGGAATCTTCGGCAAATTAGTTCCTGATTCTCTTACTATTGTATTATCCACTCTTCCTAATCTGTAACCACCAGTTCCTATGTGTATAGGATCCAAAGACATTGCAAAATAGGCTTTAGATTCATATTCTGCATTACTCATTCTTTCACCTTCAAATCAATTTTCATTATATTTTTGTAAAGTTCGATTGCATCAAAAAAAGAGCCTTCTAGAATACAGTTTAATAAGAAAGGTTTAATATTGTTTCTCCAGTTAACATTATTCATAAAAATTCCTGAGATTTTATTTTCTAATGCCGATTTTACAATATTCTTATAAACATTATTTTTCTCATCCGTTACTTCCCATTCCTGTTTTTTAGCAACTATTAAACTTTCGAGATCTATAATAGGTGTCCAAGAACCCACCATTTCAAATAAATCTCTTAATCTTTCGAATTTGTTAATATCCTCCAGTAAATATGGTCTTGATCCATCAATTCCAAAAATAGAGTTTACTCTTTTTTTATTTCCCCCGAGCACTATGTCAAATCTTCTTGCAGTTGTGTCGAGGTATTCAAAATCAAAATAGTTTAGATAAAGATTCAATTTGTCTTTAAATGCCAGTTCAGTAACGTGCAATGTTTCATCATCGGAAGATAATAAATATGGATAATATTTGTCAATAGCCCCATTCCCCTGTACATGTTCTATTTTCCAGAAAATTTCTTTTTCATTTAGAGTTATGGGGATTATAGGGTATCCAAATGGATTTTTCTCGTTTCTTATTGGTGCATTATCATATATGGATTGTTTTTCTATAGAGATGTAACCATTTTCAAATTTTTCGTTTTTAAGTTTAAATTCATCTCTTAATCTTCTTGCAGCGTTTAATGAAGCATAAATTGGATTTTTTCTATGTGAAAACACAATTCCCATATTTAAAGTTAATTTTCCTAAGGCTTTTGAAAATTGTTCCTTAAATTGTTCGTCTATATTTTTGACGACATCAACAGCTTTATTAGCAGGTAAAATGAACATGAACCCATTAGGAGATGATGAAATTTCCCTAAATTGTTTGTAATTATTATCTCCATTTTTGAAATTTGCTTTAAATTTGCCTATTTTTTCTCCCTCTTTAAATATAACTACGTTCTTGCCCTTTTTTATATGTCGACCATGGTTCTTCCAAAAAGAGTTTCTTTCTTCATCTGAAAGATTATTTCTATCTATTCTTTCAATTGTAAAAAATTCACAATTTTCTTGATTAAACACTTCAATTAATCCAATACCCGGAATATCTGCTTTATATATTCCCTCATCTTCTTTAAAATTTTCTAATTCAAATTTTAATCTTTTAACTGAGTGTATTTTTTTCCTGTTATCTTTTATAACATCATTCGAAAATTCTTGTAATTCTCGCCAAATTCTATGAGTCCTTGATGGTGAAGGAGGTTTGGTTGTTGCAATTTCCGCAATTTCTTTTGCTATTTTGTCTTTTTCTTCAGAGCTAATTTTTTCTTTATCAAGATTTTTTCTGTTGTCTTCTGATAATCTCCAATAAAATTCTCCTATCTTGCTTTTACCACCTAAAAAAGTTGATTCACGTTTTGATAAACCGACATCATCTTCATTTACTCCTTTTATCATGAAATCTTTATCATTCACTTTCTTTTTGATTATTCTTAAAAATTTTAATGGTGTTTCTTTCTCTATTTTTTTATATTCAGAATCGTTGATATCTTCAAAATGTTTCTTAGCATATTGATGTTCTTCTAAGTCTTCTCTTGTTTTTATTTTTTGGTATTTTAAAAATTCACCACTAAGCCATTTATCAACAGGGTGAAATATACCTGTTACAATAGCTATTTTTCCATTTTCATCTGCTATTTCATCAAGCCATTGAGAATCTTCTTTTTTTGATTTCCCAATAGCCTTATATCTAAGACTCCAACAGAATTCACATAGATAATCACTCTTTTTCCCTTTCCATTGGGGCATTTTGCCACATAAAACACACTTATCTCTATTTACAGTTTTATTCCATTTTTTATACCAATTAGGTTCAAAATCGCTTGAATTTTCAATAAAATTATTTTTTGCTTTTTTTTCTGCATGTTCTTTTAGTTTTATTAACTCATTACCATAATATTTTAATTCTGAAGATTTTTCAATTACAGGGAGAAGTAATCCCTCTGTTTCTTCATTAAATATTCCAAAAATTTTTCTTTTGATATAATCAAAAGAGCTTTTATTGGTAGGTGTTATTAAAAAACAAAGATTGTTCTCATCACTATAAATATAATTTCCAAGAGGATATTCGACTTCTAGTAAAGATTTAAGTCTATTTTTAATTTCAAAAAGTTTGTTATTTCTACCACGTAAATCTAAAAGGTTAATTGACTGAGAAAGAAATTTTAATCCATTAAATGAGATCACTAATAAGTCCAAATCACACTCATCATCAAAATGAGCTGTTTCTCCAATATTTGCAAATTTTTTCCGTATATCATCATTAAGAAGAGATTTTCCAATAAGTGCTTTTGTTATAGTACCACTCATATAAGAATGATCAAAAAGAGTTACATCATTTGCAGCTCTTCTTGTTTCTGCTAAAGCAATCGAAAAATATAATGAAATACTGTCTATTATTCCATTGTGGAAATCTCCCCATTCTTCTATTGATAGATGCTTTTTTTTTAATTTATGGAGTTTTCCAATACTTTTTTGCAGTTTTATGTAAAATTCTTTTCGTTTTTCTTCTAAATTTCCCGGGATTTTCTCTTCTTTTCCAAAAACAGAAGATTTATAATCCTTCTGTTCTGCAATGGCTTTCCCCCTATCCTCAGAACTATCCTTGTTATCTGATAAATTAATAATTTCTTCGATCCAATTCTGAGGCCAATAACCCTCATAATTCTTTCCAGCGTGATGATATTGAAATCCTTTAATTTCACAATTTTTAACATTTTCTAAAACATCTTGAGGAATACAATTATTAAGTAAACTTTCGAATTTCAATTTAAAAATCTTTTCAACACTAATAGGAACACTATTTTCTTTAACATCATTATTATATTTTTTATGATGATTCTGTCTGTTTTCAGAAAGCTTTCCAACATCATGCAAAAAACCCATACATTCAACTAACAAAATCAGAGCTCTATTTTCCCCCAATTTTCTTAATTTTTCTGGAACTTCCGAACCCATTTTAATTAGCTCCTGTATAATTCTTGATATACTCTTTAAAATCCTCGAATGTTCCTTCTTTTTCAGAATTATCATTAACTTTGAATTTTATTTCATCTTTAACAATACCATATCCCGAAGTTGTTTTAGCTCCAAATCCGTGTTTTATGAACATATCACTTATTGAATCTATTAAAAATGTTAAATCACTATTTATTTCATTATTGGTATTTTTTTTCCCAATTAAATCAAAGGGAAAATATAATAAATTAAAAATACAATTTTTTCCTCTCTTTTTTAGTGGAACTGTTTCAAAATAGATAGGGCCTCTTGATGGTGTTTTGGTTTTTCTATCGTGTGGTGTAATTACATCTAAATTAACTTCATCAAAAAATGTAGGATAAAAAACAAGTCTTCCCCTTAAATTAGGATTTTTATCATGATATATTCCTTCAACTTTCTTTTTATATCCACTATTCAATTTTCCAAATTCTTTATCCAAAAAGTTAGTCATTTTTTTCTTTTCATTCCCAAAAAGTCTAAGCATTATAATCCTAGCATTTACCTTCTCTAAACCCTCTTTCCCTAACACATTTCTCATTGCAGAATATCTTAATGCCCCTTTCCACGAACTTGGTCTAACCAAAGGCGTTTTAAAAACTTTATCTTTGCAGATAGGGTTATCAATTATGTAAAACTCTTCATCATCCTTACTGATGTAAGATTTCTTTAGTTTAAAATCAATTTTAAAGAGATAAGAATGATTTAAATCTGCATTGATTCTTTTAATCTCTGAAATTCCCAAACTTTTTATTAAATCATATTCTTCAGATAAATTAATGAATTTAATCATGTTTTTATATTTTTCTTTGACTTTACGATTTTTTTCTAATTTTAGTAATTTTAAGCGCACAAAATGATTGGGAACATTATCCTTTTTTATCCTTTGATTATCAAGTTCCGTGTAAAAATCATAGCCCATATAGTTTTCCCCCTTGTTTAACTATTAGTTCTGGATCTGGGCCCCAGACACTTAGAATATTGTCAACATCAACAGGGCATTTTTCAACTCCAAATGTGTTTTCCCAAAAATCAACACTAACCAAATTGCTTTTTAAAATTTTTTGCACTGTTTTTTCATCCACACCTATTTTTTTAGGGATTTCAGGTATCCAACCCCACAATTTCATCTCCCATGATGGTTTTCCTGTTTTATAAAAATTCTGGTTATAAATATGTGAAACGTGAATTTTTGAAGCAGTTTTTTCTAATATTAATTTATCTATACTTCCTTCTCTACAATTAACGCACCAATATTTCCTTTTATCTTTTTTTATGGAATGTTTCCAACATTTTAAATGTATTGGCTTTGTTTCCTTCATAGAAACAAAACCCATTAAATAATGTCTCAAAATTTTATTGGAATATAAACTTCTTATGCTTCTTTTCACCCAAGGTGCTGATGGGATATATGAAAAACTCATATAATCCCATTCCAAATAATTTCCTTTCTTTTTATCAGACATTGTTTTAAACAGACCCTTACTAATCTCTTTTGTAATCATACCAATGGATTCAGTTTTAATAGGGACTTTGTAAAAGAAAAATTGATCGATTTTAGGCAAAGGTAATGAATAAGTATTCTCATTTCGTGGCTTTGGAAGATTGCTTAAATCTTTTTCACCATTCTTAAAATTTTCTTTTGAAGATAAAACTCCAAAACCTTTCTGTGTCATTGCACCGAGCCCCCAATCAATAGAAAGTTGGAGGAGTAAACCTAATAAATCAATATTACCTTCATTTTCAGGTATTAAATCAAATTCAAACCCACCTACTAATCCTCCTTTATTCTTATACGCTTTTCCAGTTTTATCATAATAACCTAAAAAAACGGGTCTTTGAGATTCATTTGGTTTTGCAATAATAAATGGTGCATTCAACAACTTTTCAGAATTTAATTCTAATTTAAATCTTCTTTTCCATCCAGTACACCCAAATAACTGACAAACAGGACAAATTTGTTCATCCAAAGATTCTTGAATTGATCTACCATTTTTTATTGAATTATCAAATTTTTTGTAATTCAATTCACATCTTTTATCAGATGTAGGATCACAAGCATACCCTCCTAAACCCCGTACAAGTGCTTCATACCACCATCTAAGGGAGCCTATAATTCCTGTTTCTTTTATGGTTTTACATTTTCCATCAACATTTCCTGTCCAAAGAGGTGTTAATGTTTTTATTTGCATTACATCATTCCTCTAATCATCCAGTAAGATTTATCAAAGATTTCAGTTGACCTCAAACAACCGAATTTAGGCATCACTCATCTTTAAATCAATTAGGTATCTAAACAATAACAATGATATTCCGGTATCAATATACATTTTCTTGATCATCCAAGTTAACTAATCCTTTTTCAAAGTCATACTCTGCACATGCAATTTTTATAATTTTATATGCCTCAAAATACCTGTCTTTATTACTATTTATCTTATAGTACTGTTTTATAGGTATTTTTATCATATGTTTAGTTATTTCATTGATCCCTTCAAAATTCAATTTACCCCTTTTTGAAAATCTAGAATCTCCGTATATTTTCCTAATAAAATCTTCAGC
>Ga0334887_1005026_pt1 | contig 11353 bp, 9 predicted proteins | sample GraSluR1_MG_10_FD_207217 | JGI IMG/M metagenome (GOLD analysis project Ga0334887, IMG submission 207217) | Sludge microbial communities from methane-producing bioreactor in Wageningen University, Netherlands - Granular Sludge_18_07-R1 | ecosystem: Engineered > Bioreactor > Anaerobic >...
GCCCGAGGTCGGCGACCTTCACCACGCCGACCATGACGAGCGCGGCGGCGATCACGACCAGGAGGACTCTGACCGCCCTGCGACGCCGACGGAGCCGTGGCACGGTGGCGGCGACCCGTCTCGGGACAGAGTGGTGGGGGCCTGCGGGCAGATCGTGGGTCACCCTGGTGAGCCTAGGGATACCGCGTCAGGACGGGCTATCGGCAGAACCCAGGACCCGATGCTCGGGGCACCCCGGTTCTCCCCTGACCGTCCCGCAACGCCGATGTGGAGCGGATGACGGGAATCGAACCCGCGTTCTCAGCTTGGGAAGCTGATGTTCTACCATTAAACTACATCCGCGAAACTGCTGGAACAGCATAGCGGCTCACCGCCGCAGATGCACACTTTAGCAGACGTCCCCGGGCGGCCGGCCGCCGCGAGTTCCCGGCCCGTTCACCCCCTCGTCCTGCGGGGCATACTGGCAGGTGTGGCACATCCGGAAACCGGAACACGGCGCATCCTGGTCGTCGACGACGAGATCCCCCTCGCAAGCGTCATCGCCTCCTACCTCGAGCAGGCGGGCTTCCAGGTCCGGCAAGAACACACCGGCCGGGCGGCGGCCGAGGCGGCCAGGAGCGAGGACCCGGACGTGATCATTCTCGACCTCGGCCTGCCCGGGATGGACGGGGTGGAGGTGTGTCGGCGGATCCGGACCTTCTCGGACTGCTACATCCTCATGCTCACCGCACGCGGCGATGAGGTGGACCGGCTGATCGGACTGTCGGTCGGCGCAGACGACTACATCACCAAACCGTTCAGCAACCGCGAACTCGTGGCCCGGGTCCGTACGGTCCTGCGCCGTCCGCGGCGGCCCGCCGGTGGTCCCGGAATCGAGGATGACCCGACCCGGGTGTTCGGCGAGCTGCGGATCGACCCGAACGGGCACGAGGTGTGGATCGGGACGACCTCCGTCCACCTCACCCGGACCGAGTTCGACCTCCTGGACGCCCTCTCCCGACGCCCCGGGCTCGCGTTCGGTCGTCGTCAACTGATGGACGAGGTCTGGGGGCCGTCCTGGGTGGGCGACGAACACGTGGTGGACGTCCACATCGCCAATCTGCGCCGCAAGTTGGGGGACGATCCCAACGCCCCTCGCTACGTCCTGACGGTCCGCGGCGTCGGCTACCGGATGGGCAAGGGATGAGACACACCAGGTCGACCACCGCCCGCTGGGGACTGGGCACGCGGCTCTTCGCGTCCCAGGCCCTCACGCACGTGGCCAGCGTCATCACGGTCGGCCTGGTGGCGGTCGTCGTGGGCCCGCCGCTGTTCCACGCCCACCTGCTGGAGGCCGGCCACCTCGCGGACTCTCCGGAGATCCCCCACATCGAGCGCGCCTTCGCGGACGCCGGTCTGGTCTCCCTCGGGGTCGGGCTGGCCTTCGCCCTGGTGCTCTCGCTGGCGGTCTCCTGGCATGTCACCCGCGGGATCAGGACCCCGGTCAGCACCCTGACCGACGCGGCGTTGCGAATGAGCGCCGGCGACTACGACGCCCGGGTCTCCGTCGCGGGACCGGGTTCCGAGCTCGCCGCCCTCGGGGACTCGTTCAACCGGATGGCGGTGCGACTCGGCAGCGTGGAGGAGACCCGCCGACGTCTGCTGTCCGACCTCGCCCACGAGATGCGCACCCCGGTCGCCACCCTGAACGCGTATCTGGAAGCCGTCGCCGACGGCGTCACGCCGTGGGACGGCTCCACGCGAGCGGTCCTGGAGGACCAGGCCGAGCGGCTGACGCGCCTGGCGCGGGACCTCGACGAGGTCTCGCGGGCGGAGGAGGGCCGGGTGACCCTGGATCCGAGCGTCCAGAGCCTGGCCGGTCTCGTCGACACGGCCGTCGGCCAGTTCCGCCGACGCTACGACGACGCCGGCGTACGTCTCGTTCGCCAGGTGGCGGACACCGAGCTGACGGTAGATCCGCAGCGGGTCGCGCAGGTCCTGGGAAACCTGTTGGCCAATGCCCTGCGCCACACCCCCCGCGGCGGTGAGGTCACGATCACGGCCGCGCCGCATCGCCGGACCGTGACCATCCGGGTGGCGGACACCGGAGAGGGGATGAACCGTGAGCAACTGGCCCATATCTTCGAGCGCTTCTACCGCGGGGACACCGCCCGAGAGCGTGACAAGGCCGGATCGGGCATCGGCCTCACCATCGCCCGGGCGCTGGCCGAAGCGCACGGTGGCAGCCTGACGGCGACCAGTCCCGGCCCGGGACTCGGCTCGACCTTCACGCTCACCCTCCCGCTGGGACATCCCTCCGCCGACGGCTGACCCGACGCCGCCCCCGGCGCGCCGCACCCGCGCCGCGATCCGGCTGGACCGCGCGACCGCCGCTCCGGGGCGTACGACCATCGGGCCCTGAGGTCACCGCGTGGCGCGGAGCAGGATCATCATCCCGGCCTCGGCGTGGTAGAGGTTGTGGCAGTGCACCGCCCAGTCGCCGGCATCGGGATCCAGGTCGATCTCCCGCGTCTCCATCGGGGCGAGCAGCACGGTGTCCTTGCGCAGGCCGGTGTCGGCCAGCGCGAACGCCGGCCCGTGCAGGTGCAGCGGGTGGGTCATCATCGTCTGGTTGGCCACCCGGATTCTCAGCCTCCGGCCCACGGTGGCAGTCAGTGGCGTGTTCTCGCCGAACGGCGCGCCGTTGATGCCCCACGCGTACGGCTGCATCTGGCCGTTGAGGGTCAGGTCGAGCGTCGCGTCGGGGGCCCGATCCGGGAGACGTACGGCGTCGGCGGGCCGCAGCGCCGACCCGACCAGCACATCACCGTCCAGTTCGGACGGCTTCGCATCGGCGGCGGGCGTGGCTCCGGCGCCGGTGCGGACGATCGCCATCGCCCGGCCGGTCTTGCCGTACGGCTGTGCGACCAGCGGGAAGGCGCCGTCACCGAGGGTGACGACCACGTCGTAGCGCTCGCCCATCCCGATCCACAACGCGCCGGCGTCGGTGGGCCGGACCGGATGCCCGTCGGAGTGCGTGACGGTCAGCCGGTGCCCGCCGAGAGCGACGCTGAAGAGGGTGTCCGAGGCGGCGTTGATCACCCGGATCCGGACCCGCTGGCCGGGCTTCGCGCTGAACGTCTCCGGATCGCCCGGCACCCTGCCGTTGACCAGGTAGTGCGGGTAGGTGACGTCGCCGCCGTCACCCCACGGCGAGGGGCCCATCATCATCCCTCCGGAGGAGGGCGTCGAGGCGCCGCCCGTCATCCCGGACCCCGTCGTGCCGTGTCCCATCGACCCGTGGTCCATGCCGCCGTTGCCACTCATCCCGCCCATCGATCCGCCGTCGGCGAGCAGCTTCTTCAGCACCTCGTCGGGGGTCGTCCCGGTGCCGTCGATCCAGTCGTCCAGCACGACGACCCACTCCGCGTCGTACGCGCCGGGCTCCTGCGGATCGTCGATGATCAGCGGCGCGTACAGGCCACGGTCGAGTTGGACGCCCGAATGCGGGTGGAAGAAGTAGGTGCCCGGATCGGGCGCAGTGAACTCGTAGACGTACTGTGTCCCGGGCTTGATCGGATCCTGGATCACCCCGGGCACGCCGTCGGCGGCGTTGCGGACGCGTACGCCGTGCCAGTGCACCGATGTGTCCACCGGCAGCTGGTTGTCCACGGTGACGCGCAGGAAGTCGCCGGCGGTCGCCCGGATCAGCTGCCCGGGCGCCGCATCGCCGTACGCCCAGGTCTGCACGCTCGTGCCCGCGAGATCCAGGGTCGTCGGCTTCGGGGTCAGCGCGGCGGTCACCACCCGCTGACCGGGAGTCGGCGAGGCGCTCGGGACCGGGCTGATCGCTCCGCCGAGCGGGGCGGTGGTCCGGGAACAGGCTGCGAGGGCGCCGCTCCCCACCAGGCCGAGGCCGGCGAGCAGGAGCGTACGGCGGGTCGGTTGGGGTGAGCTCATGCGGGCAAGTCTGACCGGGGGTTCCCCGGCGAACGAGTCAAGATGGCACAAAGATCCGGTCAAGAGGGCCTGCCGCCGACCGCTACCGGCTCTGCCCGCCGTGACCGCCATGCCCGCCGTGACCGCCATACCCGCCGAGACCCAGGTGCATCACCAGCATCATGCCGACGCACATCAGGGCCGGCAGGAGAGCGCTGAGGCCGGCCTGCCGGACGAGGATGAGATAGCCGGCCACAGCGACCATCGGCACGCACATCAGCAGCATCATCCACTTGTGCCCGCCGTGCCCACCGCGAGCCGGGCGATCGCCGGTCGGCGCCCCGTCGTGCTGCGCACAGTGGTCATGCTGCGCGGGGTCGTCCGCAGCCACGTACGTCACGGGATCACGCGGGCTGTCGGAGCGTTCGGAGGTCGGGACAGGGCGGGACATGGGGTCTCCTGAGCGGTGAGAGGGTTGGCGGGATGAGGGTGCGGTGGATCGGACGGTGGTGCAGCGGCGGGGCCGGCGGCCGGTGTCAGGACGGATGGTGGGCGGCATGGTCCGCCTGGGAGATCGCGGGCACCGGCGACGTGGGGTCGGGGCGGATGACGTCGTTGATCAGCGGGGCGACCCAGAGCGTCGACGCGGTGAACATCACCGCGTAGATGACCGTGGCAACGGCGGGCGCCCACCAGGTGCCGAACCGCCGCCGCAGTCGGAGCAGGAAGGGCACGCTGGCGGCGAATCCCAGCGCGGCGAACAGGATCGTCCCGCCCGCGCCGGCCACCAGAGCGGCCCCCAGCAGCGGGGTGACGTGGTGCAGCACGTGCGGTGCAGCACCGGAGACGACGCCCAGCGCCCCGGTGAGCGCGGTCAGCAGGCCCTTGCGACGCCGCGTCGATCGGGTCGATGCCGCGGCGACGGCATGACTCGGGCACTCAGTCACCCCGACCGCCGCGGCGGCGGCAGCGTCCGGGACGCCGATGGGCGCGTCGTCGGGGGCGGTGGTGGCCTCGACGGGGCCGGCGGAAGTGACCATGCGTCGAGCGTGCCGCACGGATTCCGGCGGAACGGCGAAGGGGCCGTCAAGGTTCCCTGAAGGCTGGACCAGGTCCGGCACGACGACCCGGGTGGTCCTGACCCGACCCTGATCTCCCGCTCTGGTGTCCCGGCCGTCGGACGACTAAGCTCAAGGCATACCCCTAGGGGGTATGTGAAGGACCGCTGGGAGCCCCTCATCGGCGCGCTCCCTTCGCAACCCCGTTCCCGGCACGAGGGCACCGCCGACAGAGGGGCGTGCCTGGAAGGAGACAGAAGATGAGCGCACAGGAAGGAGACAGAAGATGAGCGCACAGGAAGGAGACAGAAGATGAGCGCACAGGTCGTCACGATCCTTGCCGCGCTCGCCCTGACCGCAGGGGCGCTGTGGTTCTTCTTCGGGCCCCGTACGTCCCGACGTGCTGCCCTCAGTGAGGGCGTCCAGGTGATCGACGTCCGGGTGCAGGGCGGCTACTCCCCAGACCTGCTGCAGGTCCGCAAGGACCTGCCGGTCCGCATCCTGTTCGACCGGCGGGAGACCGGCGAGTGCACCTCACACGTGGTGTTCCCCGACTTCGGGATCAATCAGGCCCTGCCGGCGTACGCCACCACGGCGGTCGAGTTCACCCCGACGAAGACAGGACAGTTCGAGTTCGCCTGCGGGATGAACATGATCCACGGCCGGCTCGACGTCCTCGACGACGCGGCGCCGCGGACGAGCACGGTACGCACCGACGAGGACACCGCCCCTGCCGACACGGCCACCTCGACGCCGGCACCGGTCCGCGACCTGGGTTCCGGGAGGACCGGCGGACAGCCGGCCGCCGCGACGCTCTCTCCGGAGGATGCCGCGTCCGCCGAACAGGCGGAGACGGCCGAGCGCCGGGCCGAGATCCGCGACCTCACCCGCCGGGTGATCATCGGTGCGGTGCTCACCGCCCCGGTGCTCTTCGCGGTGATGGCGGCCGACCTGTTCCAGGCCGGCTGGGTGCCGATGGTGCTGATGAACCACTGGGTCCAGCTCGCCCTGATCGCGCCGGTGATGGTCTACACCGGCTGGCCGATCTACAAGACCGGCTGGCTCTCGCTGGCCCACCGGTCGGCGGAGATGAACTCCCTGATCACCCTCGGCACCACGGCGGCCTTCCTCTACAGCCTGGTCGTCACGATCGCCCCGGGCGTGCTGCCGGGCGACCTTCAGCAGGTGTACTACGAAGCGGTCGGGGTGATCCTGACCCTCATCCTGCTGGGCCGTCTGCTCGAGGCCCGCGCCAAGGCCGGCACCGGGGAGGCGATCCGGGCACTGATCGGCCTGCAGCCACACACCGCCCACGTGGTCCGCGAGCAGGTCGAACGCGACCTGCCGATCGAGGAGGTCGTCGCCGGGGACATCGTCGTCGTACGTCCCGGAGAGAAGCTCCCGGTGGACGGCGAGGTGGTCGACGGATCCTCCGCGGTGGACGAGTCGATGGTCACCGGTGAACCGATCCCGGTGACCAAGCGCAGCGGCGACACCGTGATCGGTGCCACCATCAACGGCACCGGCAGCTTCACCTACCGGGCGACCAAGGTCGGCGCGGACACCCTGCTCGCGCAGATCATCACCATGGTCCGCCAGGCCCAGGGCTCCAAGGCGCCGATCCAGCGCCTGGCCGACAAGGTGTCGAGCTACTTCGTGCCGGCCGTCGTGCTGATCGCGATCTGGACGTTCGTGGTCTGGCTGCTGGTCGGCCCACCGCCGACCGTGGTGTTCGCGCTGGTCGCGTCGGTCTCGGTGCTGATCATCGCCTGCCCCTGTGCCCTCGGCCTGGCCACGCCGCTCTCCATCACCACCGGCACCGGCAAGGCCGCCCAGCACGGCATCCTGATCCGGTCGGCGGAGGCTCTGGAGACCGCACACCGGCTCGACACCGTCGTGCTGGACAAGACCGGCACCATCACCCGGGGTGCCCCCGAACTCACCGACGTGGTCGCGGCCGGGCCGTACGCCGAGGACGAGCTGCTGTCCGCCGTCGCCACCGTCGAGCGGTCCTCGGAGCACCCGCTGGCAGCGGCGATCGTTGCCGGTGCGCAGGATCGTGGTATCGCTCTCGGGACGGTCACCGGATTCGACTCGATCACCGGTCAGGGCGTCCGCGGCATCGTCGGCGGAGCGGAGGGCCCGGTGACCGGCGCCGAGGTGCTGGTCGGCAACACCCGGCTGCTCGCCGGAGCCGGCATCGACCCGGGCCCGCTGGCAGCGGACGCCGAACGACTGGCGGCCGATGGCAAGAGCCCGATGCTGGTTGCGGTCGCCGGCCGCCCGGCCGGGGTGATCGGCGTCGCCGACACGGTCAAGGAGGGGGCCGCCGAGGCCATCGCCGCGATGCGGCAGCGGGGGATCGAGGTGGTCATGATGACCGGTGACAACCGGGCCACCGCCGCCTCGATCGCGAGCCAGGTCGGGATCGCCCGGGTGGTCGCCGAAGTCCTTCCCGAGCACAAGGCCGGCGAGGTCCGCCGACTGCAGGCAGAGGGACGCGCCGTCGGGATGGTCGGCGACGGCATCAACGACGCGCCGGCACTGGCCCAGGCCGACGTGGGCTTCGCGATCGGCACCGGAACCGACGTCGCCATCGAGTCCTCCGACATCACCCTCATCTCGGGTGCGCTGTCGGGGCTGGTGACGGCGATCGACCTGTCCCGGGCGACCATGCGCAACATCCGGCAGAACCTCGCCTTCGCGTTCGTCTACAACGCCATCGGCATCCCGATCGCGGCGGGCGTGCTGTACCCGGTCTCCGGACTCCTGCTGAGTCCGATGATCGCGGCGGCAGCGATGGCCCTGTCGTCGCTGTCGGTGGTCGCCAATGCCAACCGCCTGCGCGGCTACCGGGCCCCGCAGCCCACCACCTCGACCGTTCCCGCCACCACCCCGGTGGTCGAGATCGGCGGTCGGACCGTCGCCGATCCGTCATCGCTCGACCGGCCGCGCCCGGCCGAGGAGCACGCCGGCGACGACCTGCCCGAGCACGTTCACCACGACCATGACACGGAAGGACCCCGCCCGATGACCACCACCGATCCCGTCTGCGGCATGACCATCGACCCCGAGACAGCCGCCGGCTCCGCCGAGTACCACGGGCAGACCTACTACTTCTGCTCCCAGGGCTGCAGGACGGCGTTCGTCAGCGATCCGGCGTCCTTCCTCGAAGGGAAGACCGCGTCGGGACACGGCCGAGGGGACGGCGCCGGCCACCACCAGCACTGACCGGCGACCTCGCCGGGAACCGTTCGACCCGGTCCGCCCCTGACCCGTACCCGGACCACCCCCGCACGTCGTCCGCCCCTGACCCGTAACCTCGGGTCGCCGGGCGGGGGCAGTCCGCTACCGTCCGTCCCAGGGTTCCGCGCCCGCCGCCAGCAGGGCCTCTTCCAGGGGCCCGGCCACGACCGGGTTGCTCGCCAGGAAGAACCCACGGCCCGGGCCGTCGCCGTTCAGTCCGCCGATGTGCACCCCGGCCTCCCGTGCGACCACCATCGCACCGGCGATGTCCCACGGGTTCAGTCCGGTCTCGTAGTACGCGTCCAGCCGCTGCGCCGCCACGGCGCAGATGTCCAGGCTGGCCGCGCCGAGCCGGCGGATGTCACGCACCACGCCGAGCATCCGGCCGACCACCTTGCCCTGCTCGAGGCGGCGGTCCGCCCGGTAGCCGAATCCGGTGCCGAGCAACGTACGTGCCAGGTCGACCTGCTTGTCGAGGTGCAGGACCCGGCCGTTGAGCCGGGCACCGGCGCCCAGAGCGGCCTCCCAGGTCTCTCCGGCCAAGGGGTTGACGACCGCCCCGGCCAGCCCGGTCCAGGTGGCCGGATCGGGATCGCCCTCGACGACCGCCACCGACACGGCCCACCACGGCAGGCCGTACGCGTAGTTGACCGTCCCGTCGATCGGATCGACCACCCAGGTCAGCCCTGACCGTGACCCGGTCGCCGTCGACTCCTCGCCGAGGAATCCGTCGTCGGGGCGCACCCGGGCGAGCTCGCGGCGGATGGCGGCCTCCACCGTACGGTCCGCGACGGTGACGATGTCGGCGACCGAACTCTTCCGGGCGGCGATGTCGACCCCCTCGGCGCGCATCTCCCGTGCGATCCTCGCCCCCTCGGTGGCCAGGTCCACGGCCAGCCGGTGGAGCCCGGCAAGACCGGGGTGCACATCGTGCGGAGTGGCGGTCATCTCATTCGCTCCAGGCGTGGGTCGGTTCGTGGTGCAGGCGGGCGTCGGCCGGATCGAGCTTGTCGAAGGACGGCAGTTCCAGCCCGGAGAAGTCCTCCACCAACGGCCGCAGCACGGTCGCGGTCGCCCAGTTCCGCTCCAGGAGGTAGTGGTCGGAGCCCGGCTCGTCGCGCAGGTTCGGCGGCGAGTACCGCAACGGCACCGTGCGCGGCAGGTGGTTCTCGCCGGTCAGCTCGACGCCGGTGCCCTGGGTCGCCGTGTACTGCGCCAGCGGAGCCGCGCGCAGCCCGCGCAACTGGTCCAGCGGCACGTCGGGGATGTTGAGGTTGAGGAAGCGGCGTTCGAGCTGCTGGAACTCGAACCACTCCATCACCCGGGTGGTGACCGCCTCGGCCGCGGCCCAGTTGCGCGGCACGGCGCCGCCCGCCAGGGACACCGCCATCGTCCGCAGCCCGATCCAGGTGGCGGTCAGGGCCGCCCCCAGGGTGCCCGAGTGGATGATCGAATGCCCGGTGTTCGCACCGATGTTGATGCCGGCCGCGACCATGTCGGGCTCGACCCCGAACTCGTTGGCGGCGGCGAGGAAGACGATCTGGGCCGGGGTCGCCTCGGCCACCAGACAGCGGACCGAGGTGGGCATCCCCTCCGGGTGTTCCACCTGCTGGACGACGTCGCCACGCTGGGTGCGCATGCCGAGCGCGGCACTGTTGCCCGGGGTGGGAATCGCGGGGGCGACCACGAGCACGTCGTGCCCACGACGGCTCGCGGCCCGGGCCATCGCCGCCAGTCCCGGGGAATCGATGCCGTCGTCGTTGGTGATCAGGATCTGCATGGCTGCTCCTCGTCCACGGTCGCGGCCGACCCGGCCAGCCTAGCCCACCCGGACCGCGGCTCCTGCCGGCTCAGCCCGCGCGTACCGGCGTCTCGACGACCCGGCTGCCGGCCGGCGTCGGTGTCACCGCCCCCCGGGTGATCGCGGCCACCGCGCCGGCCAGTCCCGGACCGTCGTTGTCGGCCACCCGCAGCCGTACGCCCTCGGGGCCGTACGCCCGCTCGACGACCACCGCCCCGCGGGCCAGCAGATCCGCCTCGACCCGGCCGGCTTCCGCATGGCCCACGAGAATGTCCCACAGATCGGTCCGCACCAGCGTCACCCGCGGGGCGGCGGCCAGCACCCCGGCCACCGCCTCGGAGTAGGCCCGGACGAGCCCGCCGGTGCCGAGCAGGGTGCCGCCGAAGTAGCGGACGACAACCGTGGCCACGTCGGTCAGGCCCGACCCGGTGAGCACGTCGAGCATCGGCCGACCGGCGGTCCCGCTGGGTTCGCCGTCGTCGGAGGAGTGGCGTACGGGTTGGGCACCGGCCACGCCGATGACCCAGGCGCTGCAGTGGTGCCGCGCCTCGGGGTGGGCCGTACGCGAGTCGGCGACCAGTTGTCGGGCGCCGGCCTCGTCGTCGACGCGGCGCAGCAGGGCGATGAAGCGGGACCGCTTGACCTCGGTGGCGTGGACGACGTCCGGTCCGCAGGCGACGGTCCGCCGGGAAGCGTACGGATCGGTGCCGCTCATCCCGCGTCGCAGGTGCCGGCCGGCAGTTCGTCGAGATGGTCCTCCAGCCAGTCCGCCATGGTGTCGAGGTCCTCGGTGCCGTCCCCGTCGGGGTTCTCGACGCCCATCGCCACCGCTATCGACGCCGAATCCCCACGGCCCTTGCCGTCGACGGACACGACACCCATCTGCCGGCTGGTGTAGGTGCCGTTGTACGGACCCCATCCGCCCTTGAACGCGGCACCTTCCAGGGTGCCCAGACCCCACCGGTGCTCCGCGCTGACCTTTCGCATCTCCTTCACCACCTGCTGGGCGTCCTCGTCGCACGACAGCCCGGCGACGAAGGTGGCCTGGTCGGTCAGCGCCCATGTGGTGTACCCGAACGTCACCCGCCCCATGGAGGCGTTCTGCCCGACCTTGGTCTTCTTGTCGCCGTTCTCCGCGAGGACCTTGTCAGTGGCCCTGCGCGCCTGATTCGAGGAGCCGAGGCTGACCCACAAACTCTCGGCCGCCTCGTTGGAAGACACCGTGATGGCCTGATGGATGAGGCTGTCGATCGAGTCGGAGTCGGGGTTGTTCTGGTCGGCGGCGACCGCGATCGGCACCTTGATCGTCGACCAGGCCATTCCGGACTTC
>Ga0334887_1005036_pt1 | contig 11342 bp, 5 predicted proteins | sample GraSluR1_MG_10_FD_207217 | JGI IMG/M metagenome (GOLD analysis project Ga0334887, IMG submission 207217) | Sludge microbial communities from methane-producing bioreactor in Wageningen University, Netherlands - Granular Sludge_18_07-R1 | ecosystem: Engineered > Bioreactor > Anaerobic >...
TCTTCGCCGGGGCCACGGTGAATGCCCTGATAGGATCGATGTGCACCAGGCGGTTACGGGGCATAGGCCAGAGGCGTGCCGAACCCGATGTCGTCGAGGAACAGCAGTCCGCTGCCGCCGGCCGCCGGGTTGGCGCGATCGCCGATGCCGATGTACATCGTGTCAACGCGAGCCATGTCGACCCCGTCCAGCTCGCTGTAGGGAATGGTCCAGGCCTGCCAGGCGGCGACCGTCAGCGCGTCGGGATCCGGGTGCGCGACGACCGCGACGTTGCCGGTGCCGTCCTCGATGGCCACGTAAAGCGTGTCGGCCACGTTGGTCTCAGCGCCGTAGAAGTGCAGTCTCAGTGTCTTGGCGTCGTTGACGGTCCAGTCCTGGGGGCTGTCCCAGGTCCGCGAAATCTCCGAATAGAACGGGGCCTCGACGTTGTCATAGCCCAGCGGCATCGACTGCCTGCCGCCGTGGACGATTGTCCTCTCGGCGAACGGCGACTCGGTGTAGCCCGTGATCGAGCCGGTGTCGTTCGTCCAGCCGTCGATCCACGTCTGGAAGATTGCCTCTCCCGCGTCGATATCGTCGGTATAGCCTTCCATGTCATCGATCATCGCGTACTCGGCCGTGGTGAAACTCCAGAGGTCGCCTTCGCGTGCGGCGGGATTGGCCTCGGGATTGCCGGCATCGACCTTCCAGTAGTACATGTTGCCGAACGCAAGATCGTCGGGCGCGAAGCTCGTCTGGTCGGCGGTTGCCGCCAGTGCCAGTGCCTCCGGGTCCGTGCCGAGGTAGACGTCGTGTGAAAGCGCGTCGCGACCGGCCCGCCAGCTCAGGACCGTATCGACGCCCACATCGACGGACCCGACTGCCGGCTCCGGCTGCCGAGCATGAACGGGAGTGAACGTGAATCGGACCTCGCTGAGACCGTACTGTTCTCTCGTCCCATAGGCGCTATTGACGAGCAGACGAACGTACTGGGCTGCCACGCTATCCATCTCGATCGTCGTGTTGTACGTGTATGCGGCCGTGGCCGTGGCTTGGGCCAGTTCAACCTCTCCAAACACGGTCCAGTCGATTCCGTCGAGCGAGTATTCGATGGTGGCGTCCTTGATCCCGAAGCCGAGCATCAACTCGAATTGGGCGTTGTAGTTCCACACGAGCATCTCATGAAGCTGGTAGACTCGGTCAAACTCATACTGAATCCACAGAGGCTCGGATTCAGGCGGTTCGGCCAGCCACATGGCCTCACTGGCCGTCGAGTGCTGATCGTTTTCGTCGAGCCCCGATCTATCGGCCGTGTTCTCCGGTCCGGCGCCCGCTTGAGAGATCCCGTTGCTGGTGGCGATCACGTTGGCAATCGGATAGGCCAGCGGCTCGGTCGTGAAGCTCCAGAGAAGGCCCTTGAAGATGGTGTTGTCGGGGGCCGAGTTCACCTCGTCGATTCGCCAGTAGTAGGTTTGGCCGAACTCGAACGCACCAGCCGGGTCATACGTGGTGTCGGCCTGGCCCTGGCTGACAAGCACGCCTCTCGGATCGCTACGGTCGGCGTCGTTGACGTCGTCCCAGGTCGTGCCCAGATAGACGTCGTGGGCGACGGCGAACTCACCCGGCATCCAGCTCAGCATGGCCTCGAGCGGGACATCCGTTGCTTCGTCGACCGGCTCGGGGCCGTATGCCAGAGCCGGCGAGACGGGACCGTCGGGAAGAAGGAAGTCGTTCTCAGGGTCGAACGTGCCGGTAAACGTCGAGAACGCCACCGATTCGTATTCGCCGACGAGCTGGCGACCGCCGTCGACTGAGCCATGCCGAATGTTGCCCCACGAGATCCAGCGGGTGATCTCTTTGGGCGAGCCGTTGTCGCTCTGGAAGATCGGATTGCCGTCTTTGTAGTAGGTGATGGTTTGGGCGCCGTCGTACACAATGGCGTAATGATGCGTCTGGCCCACAGCCGGGATCGGTTCGATGTTGTTGTTGACCACCTCCGTGCTGCCGTTCCAACAGCCGGCCGAGAGCCCGTCGTGGAAGCGGATGAAGCACTGGCCGCCCAGGTCCATGATCGGGGCCATCGCCCCGCTGGGGCCGGTGGGGGTGAAGATGGCTTCGACAACGAAAGCCGTCCCGGTGAACTCCGTTGCGTTGTTGCTGAACGCCGAGGCGTCAAACTCGAAGCTCTCCTGGCCGCTGCTGTCCGCATCCTGGAGAATCCCCAGTCCTGCCGATACGACTTCCGTCCCGTTGTGCGCTGCGAACGTGCCGGTCGCATCGATCTCGCGTGATCCTAATGTGTAGTCCGTGCCGGAGAGGGTCCCCACGAAGTCCACGAAGATGACCGGTGTGACCTCAGCCGCACCGACCAGGGCCCCACTCAGAAGGACAAAACAGATTGCACTCGCGACTTGCCTTGACATGATGTTCCTCCGTCCAAAAAAAACTCGATCATCTGCCGCTTTGGCGCCGATCCCCGGCCTCCCTTGGGTGGGGGTACACGCTATTCCTCCATCCCTCCGAGGTTCGGACGACGCCGTTGGCGAAAACGCCACAAGATTACCTATACTACCATCGCATGGGCCATCCATGCAAGGCATGGTTGCGTTTTCTTTTCACCATTTTCCGTTCAGCGATCTTCTCGCTCGACGGCGCCGCGCGTGATCCTCAGCCCCTGATGGATGCGGTCCACCCATCGCGGCTCTCCGCGATAAGGTCACTGTGTCACCGCCGGCCGGCCGAAGGCGATGTCGTCGATGTAGACAGCGCCGGTGCCGCCGGCCGTCGGGCTGGTTCGGTCGCCGACACCAATGGTCATCGTCCGCACCCGGCTCAGGTTCACACCGGCAAAGTCACTCAGCGGAATCTGCCACTCGTTCCAGCCGGAACGGCCAATGATGCTCGCATTCGGGTGCGTCACCACCGCCGTCCGACCATTCGCATCTTCCAAGGCCACGTACAGAGGAGCCGGGGCGTTGCCTTCTGGCTGCTCGACGCCGACGTCGGCCACTTGCCAGTTGCCCGTGACGTTGCCCGTCGTCGAGACGCTGTCGAACTCAAAGGTTCGCAACTCGCCGGAGGCGTGCGAGGTGACGGCCAAGCCGATCAGGACCGGGTCCTGCATCGCGATCGTAACAGGATTGTCGCCCTGTTGCTGCCACTGCTCGCCGTCGGCCGACATCTCAACCGTAAAGATGTTGCCCTGCCGCGTCAGGCGGACCCAGTACGGCGGCGCGATGCCCGTTAGCGTGCGGCTCGAGTCCGAATCGCCGTTGGCCTCGCTGCGCCACTGGAACGTCCCGCCGTCGCCGTCACCACCGGTGACCGCGCCCATCACGTTGATCGCGCCGGCATCGAGATTCTGGCGGATCATCACGCCGCCCTTCGCCCAGGCGTTCGTCCCGGTGCCGTTGCTGAGCACCCGGACGGTCATCGAGCCATCGCCGCTGAGGCTCTTGTACGCATAGCGGAACTCATCGCTGTTGTCCCAGATGTCCGTGCCGGCGCCGGTCAGAACGATCGCGCCGTCGTCGGCCTCATAGAACGCCGCACCCACACCGGCGACGAACAGCCGAAGCGTGTCGGCGCCGTTGACGGTCCAGTTCTGGACCGAATCGAACGAGCGCGACGTCTCAGAATAGAACGGCGAATCCGTGTTGTCGTAGAACAGCGGCATCGACTGCCGTCCGCTGCGAACGATTGTCCGCTCGGCAAACGGGGCCTCCAGGTAGCCGACGGTCGAGCCGGTCTCGTTGACCCATCCGTCGAGCCACGTGTCGAAGATGGCCTCACCGGCGTCGATGTCATCGGTGTAGCTCTCGAACCCTTCGATCAACTGATACTCCAATGTCGAGAAGCTCCAGAGATCGCCGGCCCAGACGCCATCACTGACCGCGTCGATCCGCCAGCAGTAGGTGGTGCCAAAGTCGAGGGCATCCGGCGCGAAACTTGCCTGGGCAACCGTACCAACCATCGGCAGGTCATCCGGGTTCGTACCGAAATAGACCTCATGCGAAACAGCCTCGCGGCCGGCACGCCAGCTCAGGGTCGTGTCCGGATCGACGTCGCTGGCCCCATCGGCCGGCTGCGGCTCGCGCGCCTGGGCAGGAATGTATGTGAACCGCACCTCGCTGAGACCGTACTGGCTCATCGTGCCCCATCCGCTGTTGACATTCAGTCGGACGAACCTGGCCGCAACCCCTTCGAGATCGACGACCGTGTTGGCGGCGTAGTCGGCCCGAGCGGTGGCTTGGGCAAACTGCACGTCCGCCAGGACAACCCAGTCGGCGCCGTCGATCGAATACTCGATCGTTACGTCCTTGAGCCCAAAGCCAAGCACCGACTCAAACATCACGTTGTAGTTCCAGACCGCAAGCTCGTGGAGCTTGTACACGCGATCGAACTCATACTGGATCCAGACGGGAAGCTCTGTGTCCCGGGGCGTCAGCCACATGTGAGCGCCGTCGATCGAGTGTTGATCGTTTCCGTTGAGCCCCGCCCCATCGACCGTGTTCTCAGGTCCCGCGTCGACGTCGGAATGGGAAGCGGTCGCCATGACGTCTTGAATCGCATAGGCAACCGGCTCGGTCGTGAAACTCCAGACGTCGCCTCGATAGATCGCCGCATCCGGCGGCGCATTGACTTCGTCCACGCGCCAGTAGTAGGTCGTTTCGAAATCGAGCAGGCCGGCCGGATCGTAACTGCTGTCGTTCTGACGCTGGCTCAGAAGCACACCCATTGGATTGGCTCGGTCGGCCCCTTCGACCTCCTCAAACGAAGCGCCGAAGTACACATCGTGGGTGTCAGCGAATGCCCCCGGCGCCCAGCCAAGCACCACGTCACGAGGCACATCGACCGCCCCATTGGCTGGAGAGGGGCTCTGGGCAGACGTCGGAGGAGCGCCAGGCAATACAGGCGCCGCGTCCGTCGTCCAGGTGGCGCCTTCCACCGTCCCGTGGTTTTGCCGAGGCGAACTGTCATGAACCACTGTTCCCTGCCCCTCATTGAACCTCCAATAGCCGATCAATCCTTCTTCAGACCCTGAGATTTCCTGGCCCATGTTCTCCTGGATTTCCATCTCGGTGCGGGCGCACTCCCAGATGCGGATCTCATCCATGATGCAATGGGAATACTGACCGCTGCTGTGTCGCGTCATACCGATGCGCAACATGTTGCCGTCGTAGCTGGACAACGGAGACCCGGTTGTCGTGGTCGATGCGGTGTGGGCTCCATTGACATAAAGGTCCAGATACCTGGTGGCGCCGTCGCCTCGATAGACCGCCGCCACGTGATGCCATTCTTCGTTGGTGATTCCGGTCATCACGGTCAGCGCGGCACTGCCCCGGGTCCTGAACCGGCTGCGCTGAAAACTGTACCGATAGCCGCAGAGCGAGCGCGTGTCGTCAAACCATCGTGCCCAAGTCTCTATCGTGAACGTATCCCCATCCTCGAATATGTAATCCTCAGTGGGGATCTCCACGTAATCATCGACTCCGTCGAACTCCAGTGCGTATCTGTCTGCGGCATACGCGGCCGGTGCCGCCCATAGCACACAACAGGCAATCGATAGAACTACGGCCGGCATAAATTCGATGCGTCTTCTCGGCATGACAATCCTCCTTTGCTTGGCGCTGTGCCACACAAGAATGCGCGGCTCCGACCTGCCGTGGTCGGCGCCGCGCGTGATCCTCAGCCCCTGATGGATGCGGTCCACCCATCGCGGCTCTCTGCGATAAGGTTACTGTGTCACCGCCGGCCGGCCGAAGGCGATGTCGTCGATGTAGACAGCGCCGGTGCCGCCGGCCGTCGGGCTGGTTCGGCTGCCGACACCGATGGTCATCGTGTCGATCCGGCTCAGGTTCACATCGGCAAAGTCGCTCAGCGGAATCTGCCACTCGTTCCAGCCGGAACGGCCAATGATGCTCGCATTCGGGTGCGTCACCACCGCAGTCCGACCGTTCGCATCTTCCAAGGCCACGTACAGCGGAGCCAGGTCGTTGCCTTCCGGCTGCTCGACGCCGACCTCGGCGATCTGCCAGGTATTGCTGACGTTGCCGGTCAAGGCCACGTTCGAGAACTCAGCACTCGTGGCCTGATCGGCGTTGTGGCTGGTCAGCGCCAGGCCGATCAGGACCGGATCGGTCATCGCCAGCGTCACCGTGTCGCCGCGCTGCGTCCAGTTCTCGCCGTCCGCAGAGGTGTAGCCCAGAAGCGTGTTGCCTTCACGCGTTACCCGGACCCAGTACGGCGGCGCAAACGGCCCGTCTTCGTAGGTGTGCTGCGAGACCGATGCGCCGTCGGCCTCCATGCGTTGCTGGTACGTTGCGCCGCCGCCGTCACCGCCGGTCATCGCCATGAATGTGTTGATGGCGCCGGCCTCGGTGTTCTGGCGGATCATCACACCGGCCTTGCTCCACGGATCGGGGCTGTTGTCGAGGTAATCGACGCGTGCGGTGATCGAGCCGTTGCCGCTGAGCGTCCGGTAGGCGTAGCGGAACTGATCGGCCTCGTTCCAGATGTCGTCGCCGATGGCGTTCATCAGGATCGTGCCGTCGGCCGTCTCGACGAAGGCCGGGGCCTGACCGGCGACGAACAGACGAAGCGTGTCGGCGCCGTTGACCGTCCAGTTCTGGACCGAATCGAACGAGCGCGACGTCTCAGAATAGAACGGCGATTCCGTGTTGTCGTAGAACAGCGGCATCGACTGGCGTCCGCTGTGGACGACGGTTCGTTCGGCGAACGGCGCGATCATGTGACCGACCGTCGAGCCGGTCTCGTTGACCCATCCGTCGAGCCAGGTGTCGAAGATGGCCTCACCGGCGTCGATGTCATCGGTGTAGCTCTCGAACCCTTCGATCAGAGCGAACTCCTGCGTCGAGAAGCTCCAGAGATCGCTACTCCAGACAGGGGTGCGCACGTGGGCCGGGTTGATCGCGTCGACCACCCAATAGTATGTGCTGCCGAATTCGAGGTTGTCCGGCGCCAGCGCAGTGCTGTCCACCGTTCCGATCAGGGCCAACTCGTTCGGATCTGTGGCCATGTACACGTCATACGAGGCCGCGTCGCGCCCGGCTCTCCAGGCCAGCGTGCTGTCCACACTGACGTTGGCCGCGCCGTCGCCCGGTTGCGGCTCACGCGGCTGGGCGGGGATGTACAGGAAGCGGACTTCACTGAGCCCGAACTGCGCGCCGCCGCCGAAGTTGCTCTTGGCGTTGAGCCGGACGTACCGGGCTGGTATCCCGTCGAACGGGACCGTTGTATTGGCCGCATACGTTCCCCTGGCCGTCGCCCGAGCAAATTCGACGTCGCCGAGCACAATCCAGTCCTCGCCGTTGGTCGAGTACTCCACCGTTACGTCTTTCAACCCGAAGCCCAACAGCAGCTCAAACATGACGTTGTAATTCCAGACGAGCATCTCATGGAGCATGTAGATGCGGTCAAACTCGTACTGGATCCAGAGGGACTCGCCTTCCGGCGGCTCGGCCAGCCACATGTGCTCCGCGGCGGTAGAATGCTGGTCGCTTGCGTTCAGACCTGAGCCATCGACCGTGGTCTCGGGACCCGCCCCGTCCTCGGAGATCCCATTGGTCGTGGCGACAACGTTCGCGACCGGATAGGCAAACGGCTCGGCCGTGAAGCTCCAGACGTCGCCCTTGAAGATCGTGTTGTCCGGGGCGGCGTTGACTTCATCAATACGCCAGTAGTACGTCGTTTCAAAGCCGAGAATGGCTGGCGGATTGTAGCTGACGGCGGTCTGCCCCTGGCTGACCAGAACGCCTCTCGGATCGGCCCGATCGGCGTCATTGATGTTGTCGAAGTCGGTCCCGAAGTACACATCGTGCGTCGCGGCGAATTCACCTGCCTGCCAGCTCAACACCACATCACGAGGCACATCTGTTGCGTTGTCTTCGGGAACGGGCGCCGAGGCCTTCTCGCTGTCGGGTCCGAGGCCGGCCATGGCCTTCTGGATCTCAGCCGGCGGCAATGCGCGATCGTACACGCGGATGTCATCCATCGCACCGAGGAAGAGGCGATCCAACGCTCTCTCGTTGTCCAGGACCCCCACGGCCAGCCCAAAGGAATCGGTCGGATCGAATACGCTCATGTCGGCCGTGGAGCCGACCTGCTCTGCGTTGACATACAAGGTGATCTGGTCGGCCGACTTGACGATCGCGGCATGATACCAGGCGCCGTCGGCATACGAGGCGGTGGTGTAGACGTTCACGCCGCCACCGGTCCCGAGCGGATACCGATGGAGATAGCGCAGTGTGCCGTCGGCCTGGACCTCCAGCAGAATGCCGTGTTGCACGCCGACGGCATAAGCCGACAGGATGTCCCGCTGACCCGCCGAATCCACACGGAACCAGACCGTCATCGTATACTCGGCCAGTTGGAAGTGGCCGTCGATGAAGATGTAGTCATCCACACCATCGAAGAGCAGGCCGCCTCCGTAAACGGCCTCATCCAGCCATTCGGGCTCACCGAACAGCGTTCCATCAACGCTGCGGCCGCTGGAATCGACGGCTGTCGTTCCGGCGCCGTCGTCGAGTTTCCACCAGCCGACGAGACTCGGGTCGGCCGCACGCGCCGCGCTCAGGCCAAACGCTCCCAGCACCATGGCGACGGTCAATACAGGCATGAGTTCTCTACGCATGATCGTCCTCCTTCGAGAAGTTCGACATGGACCCGCTCCCGGTCACAGGCGAAAGCGGGACTCCTCTGTCTGCCCTTTATCTTCGGCGACCCTGCTCGCATTTTGACGGCCGAGTCCGAGCCGCAGAACGCGCCGATGAACCTTCGCCAAATCGCCACTTCCCTGGGGCAGCTTTGCGAATCTGCCGTGCTCCGATCCATACACTTCCGATAGACCATTGTGGCTCCCGGGCCAGGGTCGATACAACCTCATTGGCGCGCAAAAAACCCTCATTTTGTGCACAGCACAGCGCCAACTACCGCCGTCCGTGCAGGTTGCGGTACCTTAGGGGCGTCATACCGGTGGCCCGTTTGAAATAGCGCGCCAGGTTCTTGGCGTCGGCGCAGCCCAGGGCCGAGGCGATCTGCGATACGGACAGGTCCGTGGTGACCAGAAGCCGGGTGAAGCGGTCGACGCGAACGCGCTGGATCTCCTCGTGGGGCGAGCGGCCCAGGGTCCGGGCGAAACGGTCGTACAGGCTGCGCCGAGAGATGGAAACGGCGTCGAGCACGTCGTCCACCTGAAGGGCCTCCTTGCCGGCCCGCCGATGGATGAAACGCAGCGCCGCCAGGACGTGCCGGTCCTCTACGGCGAAGACATCCGTGGACTGCCTCGCCACGACGTGGCTCGGCCGGACGACGATCATCGGGGAGGCTGCGTTTTGGCCCTGCATCCGCTTGTCCAGCACGGCGGCGGCCTCGTAGCCGGCCTTCTGAGCACTGAGGGCGATGCTCGACAGGCGCGGTGTCGCCATGTCGCATACCAGGTCGTCGTTGCCCAGCCCGATGATGGCCACCTGCTCGGGCACGTGAAGCTCGGCGGTTTTGCAGGCCTCCAGGACGCACTGGCTCTGATCGTCGTTGCAGGCCATCAGCCCCACCGGCTGGGGCAGCGATCTGAGCCAGTCTACGAGGGTGCGCTGCTGGCTCTGCCAGGACCGCTCGCCGGCCGGCCTCGACTGGTCGAAGTCGAAGCAATGCGGCTCGAAACCCGCATCTCTGACCCGTCCGCAGAAGCTGCGACCCCGCCGGCGCGACCAGAAGTAGGCGTTGCCGAACCCACAGTAGGCAAAATGCCGGAAGCCGCGACGCAGCAGGTGGTCGGCCGCCAGGGTCCCAATGGCCCGGTCGTCCGTCAGGATGTTGGGGATCCCCGGAAATGGCTCGCTGTAGGGAGCCACCACGACGGGAAGACCGGCTGACAGGAGTTGGTCGGTCCACTCGCGGCGACTCTGCTCGCGGATGATCGCACCATCAAGGTCGAGCCGGAGAAACCGCTCCAGAAATGGCCGTCTGCCCGTGTTGCCCCAGTAGAACGGTGCCGGCCGGTGGAAGATCCAGGGCCCGTGCGCGCGGGCGTACTTGGCCACCCCCCGGAGAATCGACCGCCCGTAGGAACGGGATGTCTCCATCATCAGCAGGATTCTTCGATGTTCGTGCACGGTTCGTCGGCCCTCGTCGTAAGGCTGCCACCGGCCATCTTACCCTGTCACAGGGGCTTTGATCCAACAAAACCAGGGTGATCGGCGCGCCCAATAGGGACGAAGCCTTGCATTTTGGTTGAAAACGGAGGCCTCCTGCCATACCCTGAGATCCGCCAACGGGTGACCACCGCATCACAAGGTCCGTACGATGGGGGTGGTTTCACACTCGATGAACCCGGCGGGCATGGCCCGCCTTGCTTTGGAGGTCAGACGATGAACGGCAGCCCAGCAACAACCCGACTGTACCATGGAAAACAGGCCATCCTGCTCGCAGCGCTCCTCGTCGCATGCATGTGCCTTGCCGCCGGCGCCGAGTGGAAGCCGGCCGACGGTCCCCTCATGACGAAATGGGCCCGAGATGTGAGCCCAGACAACGTCCACGCCGAGTACCCCCGTCCCCAGATGGTCCGCGAGAGGTGGCTGAATCTCAACGGCCTGTGGGATTATGCGATTCGCCCGAAGGACGACGGGCAGCCGAAGGAATTCGACGGCCGGATTCTCGTGCCGTTTCCGGTCGAGTCGGCCCTTTCCGGCGTGATGAAGCCCGTCGGCCCGGACAACCGGCTCTGGTACCGTCGGAATTTCGACGTGCCCGTGGCGTGGGCATTCGCATCCTGCTGAACTTCGGCGCCGTCGATTGGGACACCACCGTATGGGTCAACGGGATGAGGGTGGGCAACCACCAGGGCGGATACAACCCGTTTACGTTCGACATCACGCACGCCCTGAGGCCCACGGGTCCGCAGGAGATCGTGGTCTCGGTATGGGACCCGACCGACGCGGGCACTCAGCCGCGCGGCAAGCAGGTCCGCCGGCCCCACGGCATCTGGTATACGGCGGTGACCGGTATCTGGCAGACCGTCTGGCTCGAACCCGTCAGCCGGCGCGCGATCGAAGGTCTCAAGCTGACGCCCGACCTCGATGATTCGAAGCTCATCATCGAGATCGGCACGAAGCTGACCCGCAGCGACAACGTGACAGTCAAGGTATCGGCCGATGGTGAGACGGTCGCCGAGGCCAAGGGCCTCAACCGCATCGAGGTGCCGATCCCCAATCCGCGCCTGTGGTCGCCCGACGACCCGTTCCTCTACGACGTCAAGATCACGCTCGGTCACTTCAATCAGCCGGTCGTCCACGACGAAGTGAAATCCTATTTCGGCATGCGGAAGATCTCACTGGAGAAGGACG
>Ga0334887_1005041_pt1 | contig 11339 bp, 8 predicted proteins | sample GraSluR1_MG_10_FD_207217 | JGI IMG/M metagenome (GOLD analysis project Ga0334887, IMG submission 207217) | Sludge microbial communities from methane-producing bioreactor in Wageningen University, Netherlands - Granular Sludge_18_07-R1 | ecosystem: Engineered > Bioreactor > Anaerobic >...
GCTCCAGTCGCCTTACCGCTTCCAGTTTGAAATCCGGCGAATAGTACTTCGCTGCCATCTCGCACCGCCCCTTTCTGACTTACAGTATATGTCTCTTTCTACTGTCTATCAAATCGGGGACGGGGCATCTATCCTTGCCAGTTGCTCCATTCCCCCGAGTTCCTCTGCGGTAATGTTAAGGAGAGCAGCCTACAGGAAATTTATAATTCGCCGAAGATGGAACGATTCAAGCATCACACGGTGAACGAGATCGAAGGATGTAAAACGTGCGAACTGAAATACTTATGCGGAGGCGCCTGTCAGGCTCGTCACTTCAGCGAAACCGGCACTATCGACAAGGCCGGAGGTTTTTGCGAATACGAAAAACGAGGCATCATCAACGGCATACTCCGGAACTACGAGTTGAAGGCGCTTTGAGCGTACATCATGTTACTGGCTCTTTTATCTTCACGAGGCGCAACTCCTACAATGCATTGGACTTCGGAGTTGCGTCTTTCTTGGTAGACTAATGCTTACTTTTTCGTTGAAACAACTGTTGAATTACAAGAAATGGCTGCTCATTCTCTGCTGCTTTAGTATTCTCACTACCCTCATCGGACTTATCGTGCCGTATTTTACGGCTCGCTTTATTGATGTTGTCCTCATAGGGAAAAGCATCGAACATCTTCGGATGTTCATCCTCCTTTTCTGTTTCATCGCTCTTTTTGAAATCGTATCCGGCTACTATTCATCGGTCTACTCCGCCAGGATTCATGCAGAATCAGCATTTCGCCTGTCAAGCACACTTCTTGCGCATGTTCAGAGGTTGCCTCTTCGTTTTTTCCAACAAACAAATTCTGCTTACCTCGCTCAGCGAATCCAAGGAGATGTAGACAGCGTCGTGGCCTTCGCTTTAGGAAATATCATCAATGTTTTCGTGAGCATCTTCACGTTCATCGTAGCTGGAGCATTGCTCTTCTCTATAGCTCCGCTGTGGTTGTTTCTATTCTTGGCCGCGTCTTTGGTCTATGGAATCATTTATTACGCTTTCAGAAAGCCTCTGAAAAACTGGTCGCTGCGCGAGAGAGAGGCCCAGAATCTCTATTTTTCTCACATAACAGAGCAATTCCGCCATATAAAATCAATCAAGATCCATGTTCTCTATGAAGAATTTCATGCGCTTTTGAAAAATAGTTTTGGCCTCTTGCTCGATATTTTGCTCTCCCGGACAAAACTCAGCTTCTGGTTCTCATCGGCCGGGAGAATCACGCAGCGCATCTTTATTCTCTTTTTCTTTTTAATCGGTGCACTGCAGGTGATCGATGCGAAACTCAGCATAGGAAACTTTGTCGCAATAAATAGCTATTTTTCCATTGCATTGGGCAGTGTTTCATTTTTTCTTGGCCTAGGGCAGTCGTATCAAAATGCGAACGCGGCGTATCAAAGAATAAAAGAACTTTTGGAGCACCCCATAGAAAAAGAGGGTACAGAACTACCAAAGGTGATAGAAAGCATCACGGTGACAGCATTATGTTTTGGACAGGGTGAAACCGAAATTCTTAAGAATTTTTCCTACCAGTTCAAAAAAGGGAAAGTCTATTGTATTATCGGCAACAACGGGACAGGTAAAACCTCGCTCCTGTATCTGCTAATAGGGTTATTGCGGGCTCAATCAGGAAGCATACTGTTTAACGACACTCCACTTGAGAACATCGACACGGCATTGCTGCGACGAAGGAAAATCGCTTTCTTGGAACAGGAACCTGTTTTGATCAGAAGCTCCTTAAAGGACAACATGCTTCTTGGCCATGGAAACGAGACCTTTCTCGAAATGTGGATCGAAAAAATCGGGATGGACAAATTCATAACATCCAGAGATTCGTCAGAATTTATCATCGACGATCATCTATCGGTAATTTCCGGCGGAGAAAAACAAAAAATAGCTCTACTGCGCGCGTTTGCCAAAGACGCTCCCTTGCTCCTTCTGGATGAACCGCTTTCGGCCCTTGATGAAGATGGTGTTTCAAGATTGATAGAAGCTATTAACCAAGTGAAAGAAAACAAAATTACCATAATAACAACACACAAAAAAGAAATCTTGGCGGCAGCCGATGAAATAATACAGATGAATGCAACAAACTAAGATTTGGATTTCTACTTTATAATTATTTGGGTTTTTAGGCTATATTTTATAATTTTAAGAGGTGATGATAATGCGTAAAAGCAATTTCTTCTCCAAGTGTGTGCTTTTTCTGTTTTTAGCTGTTGAATTTTTATCATCGTCTTCCTCTCAAGCAAATGATGACGTTTTTGAAAAATTCTCTAAAGAAGTTCGTGCGAACGCTGTGCAAATACAAAAAAATATTTTTGAGAAAAAAATACCTGTTTATTTGACTGTTGACTGTGAGCACAAACCAACAGAAGACAAAATAAAAAGTTTGGTCAGTAAAAAACTTAGAGAGCTTGGGGACATCTCGATAAAAACATCACCAAGAGAATCTATAGCAAGCATTCATGTTGTTGCTGTTAATTTGAAAGGCATAGACCTTGTTGCTATGTCCGGAGTAATCTGCAGAAACTCCAAATGGGTAGAGATTATTTTTACAGGCAATATCACTGAAACCCTGGATTATGCAGACGAATACTTAACATCTTATGTTCTGACAAATGGGAGAAACTCGTTTTCTGATAACATTAATTCGCTCGTTGCAACATTCGATACATCTGCAATACAGCCCATAAGGAGTCTAGTGGAAAGCCGCTGATTTTCCTTATCCTTTTCAGGAAAACTAAATTTCATCCTTCATCGTGCATAATCTGCGAGATGATGAGACTAATCGCAAAAAGCGTTTTTCTTGAACCACCTGTTCGTCGATATGAGATAAACCAAACAAGCCCTTTTCAAGAGAACAATGGGAGTTAGATCGCTACAGGAGGGATGTAGAAGACTACGTACAGGAGTGCGAAGAATATGTACGTAATGCCGAAAATGATATTAGGGCAATTCAGCAAGCCATCAAATCTGCGATTTCAGATGCCAACAATGCCGTAGAAGAGTACAACAGTTTTTTGAGAACAGGCTTTTAACTGTCAAGAGCTACCGAAACCCGCACAGGGGGTGCTTGTCATAGTTCATGAAGAGCTTTCTGAAAAAGAGCACGACCTCAGAAGCAGTTTGGTCGACATGGCTGTCGAAGCTTGGCGCTTCGGCAAGGTGGTGGACAGAATGATGGCAAAACTCGACGCCGGTGAAAAAGGGCGCTATGTGAATCAATTCCGCTGGTTTCTCAAAAAGACTGAGGAAACGCTCGGGCGTTCAGGGCTTCGCATAGTCAATCTGGAAGGGCATCCTTTCGATCCGGGGTTTGCCGCCAGTCCTCTGAACCTCGAGGATTTTGGCCCGGACGATGCTCTGTTTGTCGATCAAATGATCGAGCCTGTTATCATGGATGATGCTGGGATTGTGCGCACCGGCACGGTGATGCTGAGGAGGAGAGACTCGTGAAGTGTTACATCGGAATCGACCTTGGAACGACGAACAGCGCCATCTGCACCTACGACGGAGAGAACATCCGTATCTGGAAGAGCCCGGAGCAGAACGACGTGACCCCCTCGGCAATTTTTCTTGACCGAAGAGGCAATAAATATCTTGGACAGAGGGCGTACGACAACGCCGCGCGTAATCCCGACAACGCCGCGACTCTTTTTAAAAGATTTATGGGAACGAGCACACCTATCAAGTTCTCCGCCGTCGACCTTGTAAAAACACCCGAGGAGTGTTCCGCTGAAATACTGAAGACGCTCTACGGATACCTCCCGGAGGAGATCCGGAGGGAGCCCGAAACAGGGACCGTTATCACTGTTCCGGCGGCGTTCAATCAGATGCAGAAGGATGCAACGCTGAAGGCCGCGCACATGGCGGGCATCGGTAATGTCGCCCTGATGCAGGAACCCGTGGCCGCCCTGATGAGTGTTATGCAAAGGAGGCGAGGGAACGGGAAGTTTCTGATCTACGACCTTGGCGGGGGAACCTTCGATATCGCGCTCGCCGAGAGTACCGGTGGAAGGGTCGACCTTCTCGCGCACGGCGGAATCGCTATGTGCGGTGGTCGCAACATGGATCGCCTTCTGTGGGAGAACAAGGTTCGTCCTTGGCTGTTGGAGCGATTCGATCTTCCTGTGGATTTCTCGGTCTCCGAGGAATACCGCCCCCTTATTCGTCTTGGCCTTTGGGCGGTTGAACGGGCGAAAATCGAACTCTCATCCAGAGAGGAGTCCATGGTAACGCTTTCGGAAGCCGAAATCCGCATGCGAGATCTAGGAGGGGACGAGGTCTATCTGGAGGTCGAACTCACTCGCTCCGATCTCGACGAACTGATCGAAAAGCAGATCGACGATACGATACAGGAGACGCGAACCCTTCTTGAGAAAAGCGGGGTTGGAGCGACCGATCTGGATTGCGTCGTGTTCGTCGGAGGACCGACAAACTACAAGCCTTTGCGCGACAAAGTGGCTTTCGAGCTTGGAGTGGAGGCGAACATCGACGTGAATCCGATGACCGCAGTCGCCGAAGGCGCGAGCATCTTCGCGGAAGCCGTCGACTGGAGTTCTCAAAAACACGAAAGAAAAAGCTCCCGGGGAAGAGTGGAGTCGGGAGGATCGCTCCCTCTGACCTTCGAGTACATCTCCAGAACTCCGGACAGCAAGGCGAAGATAGCGGCAAAGCTGGCGTCCTCGCAGGGAGACGGTTGGGAGTTTCAGATAGACAGTCCGGACACGGGATGGACCTCGGGAAGAATGGCGCTACGGCACGGTACCATAGTGAATGTTGTGCTCCCCAAGTCCGGAGAGAATCGCTTCAACGTTTTCGTTTTCGATCCGCAAGGCTCACCGGTTTCCCTCAAAGAGAGCAACATCGTGATCGTGCGTACTGCGGGAACGGTAGAGTCTATCACGGCTTCGCATTCGCTCGGACTTGAGGTGCTGGAAAAACTCGGGGGCGAATCCCAGCTTTTCTTTCTTGTGAAAGCCGGAGATTCGCTACCGGCTAAAGGACGCAAAAAACTAAAGGCGGGAGAGGCTTTGAAAGCCGGAAGCCCGAACTCCCTGAACTTCAAACTCTGGGAGGGAGACATCAAGGACAGAATCCACGACAACCGTTTCGTCGGTTGTCTCAAAATAGATGGAATAAGCTTCGACGACGGTGTGATCCCGGCAGGGGCTGACCTTGAATTCGACTACGAAGTACTCGACTCGGGAACGATATCTGTTGGTGTCGAAATACCCTGCGTCTGTGCATCGTTCAAGAAGGAGACTTTCAACGTCTACGATTCACGCGAAGGGCAGCGCGACTATACCGAATCTTCCCCTGCTATCGTAAAAGAGGCTGAAAGAGAACTCGGAGAACTCGACGCGATTGCCGAGAAGATTTCCGAGAGCGGTGTGGACGATGCCAGAATCGAGCGCACAAGAGAAAAGCTTGAGGTAGCCGCCGGACTTGATCCTGACGAGAACGATCCCGAGAGGGCCAAGGAAGCCGATGAACGGATTCTGGAGGCAAGAAAATTGCTTGCCGAAATGCGTCAGGATCATCAGAAAGTTTTTCGGCAGATGGAGCTTGACAAAGCTGTCGCATTCTTTGTGACGAATCTGGAAGAACATGCGAAACCTTCGGAAGCGACAAATTTCAAGAATCTCACCAAAACAGCACAACGCGCCATCGATACCAACGACGCAAGCTTCAACGGCTATTTAAAAAACCTGGAGCGCATCAATTTTGAAATTCTTTGGCGTCAACCGTGGTTCCTTATCGATCACTTTAAATATCTAGCGGCATCACCACATCTTTTCACCGATAAACAGCATTTTGAAGAGCTTTGCGAAGGCGGAATGCGCAGCATCCGTGAAGACAATATGGATTGCCTTAAGGAAACCATTTTGAGCCTTTATACTATAATAAAACAAAGCGCCAACGTAGACGATATGTATGATGCGGTAAATATTATACGAGGATAGGCGAAAATAAGTGAGAAATCTGCAACGGCTCCCCAAGGGATTCGCTCTTGACAACGGAAGCGTTGTGCGCTCCTTACTTTACGAGGGGGAAGAATGGTACATCCTAGACACATCAGGAGACTATACACTTCTGATGGTTGCTCCATCACTAAGTCAAAGATGGACTGCCTCGAAAATCTTGGAAGAAAAGCTTCTCGGAACGATGAGTTACGAAGGGTACACTTTTTCCGTGCTGAAAAGCAAGAAGAGTTTTATCCTTTCGCCAGTCGAAGGGGGAAGATCTCCCGAGAGCAAGGTCGACGGAATGGCGTTTTCCCTCGCACTCAAGGAATCGAGACGCCTTGACGGAGAATCCTCTTTTCACGACGCGATTTACGTCGAGCAGTACTCGCGCCTTCTTCCTACATGGACTCTGACGCCGAAGGTCGACGATGAGATAGTTCTTGGGACATGGCTGTCCGGAGGGGTTGTAATTTCCGCGCTTTCATTCCGAAGACTTACAGCGTTAGTCGGGTGGCTTCCCCCGGCCGATCTTGCGGAAATCGTCGAGACGGCAGGCTTTGAAGTCTCAGCAAACGTCCCTCTTTCAAAGCAAAGAAAGAGAGAGACAACTCCAGCAGGGGTAGTCAAGAAACAAAACGACCACCCTGCCGCAGTCACTTCAAAAGAGATACTTTCGAGAGGTTTTACTCTGCCTGGCCGTCAGGCTCTGGAAGCGTTCTTCAATGAGCATGTGATCGATATCGTTTTCAACAGTGAACGGTACAGCAAGCTCGGTATCGGTTTCCCCTCGGCGATTGTGCTTCACGGTCCTCCGGGGTGCGGAAAGACTTTCGCCGTGGAGCGTCTTGTGGAATTTCTCGACTGGCCGTGTTTCTCCATCGATTCAGGGAGTGTGGGCAGTTCCTATATCCACGAGACCAGCAGAAAGATATCCGAAGCATTCGACAAGGCGATCGAGGCAGCCCCGTCTGTTCTGGTGATAGACGAGATGGAGTCTTTTCTTTCAGAGCGCGGAGGAGCGGGTACGTCCGCGCTTTTTCATGTAGAGGAGGTCGCGGAGTTTCTCAGAAGAATTCCGGAGGCCGGAGGGAAACGAGTGCTTGTCGTTGCGATGACCAACATGATCGACATGATCGACCCTGCCATACTCAGGCGAGGACGATTCGACCACGTAGTCGAAGTGGAGATGCCTTCACGAGATGAAATCAAGACTCTTCTTCTCTCCCTTCTCGCAAAGCTTCCGGTCGAGCCGGATGTTTCTCTTGAATCCGCGCTGAGTTCGCTTTGCGGAGCACCGCTTTCCGACATCGCGTTTCTCGTGCGCGAGTCTGCTCGCCTGGCGGCGAAGGCGGGGAAGGCGCGAATCGATCAGCAAAGCTTCGATGATGCCTTGGATAGAGTACATCGAGCCGAAAAAAAGACACGACCTCAAATCGGCTTTTGAGGAGGAATGAGGATGAATATTCTCCGCAATCCCTTTCACATACTTGGCGTCTCACTTTACGACACGAAAGAGAGAATCTTGGAAGCCGTAGAGGAAAAAAGCCTTCTCGTCGACAATGAAGAAGAGCTTGCACGCTGCTGTGCGGAACTGATAAACCCGAAAAAACGCCTCCTCGCGGAAATCTCATGGTTTATCACGGAAGATGAGATTTCTCGCATCGCCGTACTCGAGACATTACAGCGAGAGCCGGAAAAAGCCATTGTCATAATTGAGAATTTAAAACATAGCGAACGTTTTAATGTTCTTCTTTCGGCCCTGTCAGCGAAACCGCCTACACTCTCAAAGGATCTGAGCACGTGGATCGTCAGAATTGCTTTGGAATATGAGATGATCGATGTGGAAGAACTTGTCGAGGACATCGGCGATAATCGCTTGGCATCTGGATTTTCCGTTGTGGACCGACGGATGGTGGAAGAAGCTCTGCTTGAACAACGCAACTGGTGTCGGGAAGTGCTGAAGAACGTGCTGGATACCCTCCCTCCGAGAGAGTTGATTCAAATCGTTACCACGACAGTTGATCAGGCCACAAATTATGGGAAAAAACATGCACCTGGAATAATCGATGATCTTGTGGAAGCCTACGAGGTGGAGGCACAGACTTTTTTCACCAAAGAAACGGAAGGTATCGAACGCCTTCTTGATCTACTCAAAGAGTACGCCGATGAGAAGAAAGCGGATGATATCCTCTTTTACTTGACTGATAATATTATTAAAATGGTGGATAACTGGGCTAGCGTGGTCCAGCCTATCCAGGTCAGCGCGCAAAGCAGAGGCGTCCTACATACACCAAGCCAGGATATCGCTGATCTTCTACGCTCCGCATCTGTCACTTTTTTCAATGAGCATGACAAAATCGAAATTGCACAAAAAATAAATACAATGCTTCGGAGAAACTTTGCAAGATTTCCTCAAATAGTCGAGCAGTTGCATGAAGACGCCAAGACACTCAAAAGCATCGCCCAGAAAAGAACTCAAATGGCACAGCAACAGAAAGAATGGCAAAAAGCGCTTGAATACCAAACAAATATTGGCGGGTTATTTTCAAAGAAAGTATTTAAAATGTCTTTTAATGGGATTGAATGGGAAGATAAGCATTGGCAATTGGAGGAAATTAATAGAATACGCTGGGGTGGAATAGCAAATGGTAATTCCAACCCCATATTTTCTATAAAGTCGGATTCAAACATTTCTTATCAAATACTTTGGGGAGAGCCTCTTTGCAAGATAACAACGTCAAATAAGGATATATTCGATAACATTGCGAACCGTTTATGGAAGTCCGTTGGAATAAGATTGTATATTGAAATGCTAAGCGGTTTTCAAAAAGGCAAGATTTACAATTTTGGGCCTATCAATTGTTTTGATTGCGGAGTAAGCTTTGACAGTACAATCACTCTTGAACATTTGAAGGAAGTCGAATGGCTCAATCATGAACTTAAAAATCAGAATAATCAAATGGCCCAACATAATCTGCATCACGCTTACGTTTCTATCTCACGACATCATATTTCCCAAAAAATCTATACGTGGAGTCAAGTTGATATAGAGAACCATAATGGCGCACTCTACATCGCCCCTAAGTCGCAAAATATAAAAATGCGCCTTTTGAGTTCAACGATAGGAGGTGCTCGCTTCTCTGATTTTGAAGAAAGCAACTATCGCTTTCCCTACTTAGACTTTGATAATATAATGATCCTTGAAGCTGCAATTAGAAATTTTATGAAAAACAAAAATATAGCTTTTATGAGTTCTTTGCTTGAAATGTAAACGTTTATAACGAAGGGGGCGGTTAAATGACAAAAGGATCTCCTGAAGAGAATAAAAAAGGCTTCGCCTCCCTTGATTCTCTTGCATTCGATATTGAAAAAACCCTTTTGCAGGCCAAATCTTTGGGACGTTCACCCACCAACAGGTCTCAAGAAAGCACTACCGAGGGCCAAGAGCCAGAAGAGACAACACTTCTGACTTCACAACAGAATTCTGCTCCCTTTTTGCGTGAAAAGAACGAAGACCCCCAATTACAGTATATGTTAGGAGAAAAATATTTTCATGGAGATGGAATACAAAAAGATGTTCCTCAAGCGATAGAATGCTGGAAGAGATCAGCAACACAGGGAAATGTGCTTGCTCAATATCGTCTTGGCCAAATCTACGCCGAAGGGTTAGATGTGACGAGAAGCAACGAAAAAGCCTTCTTTTGGTTTGAAAAGGCAGCAATTCAAGGAAACGCCAGTGCACAATTTAAGCTAGGCGTAATATATGCAAACTTCTACAAAAACGATATAAGAGCCGCTGAATGGTATTCTAAAGCAGCGGAGCAGGGCAACCTTGATGCATGCAATAATCTTGGAATTATGTACGCAAATGGCCGGGGTGTAGAAAAAGACGAGAAAAGAGCCGTCGAATATTATCGGAAGGTTGCAGAACAGGGAGACGCGACAGCCCAGTACAACTTGGGATTGATGTATGAGGAAGGACGAGGCGTAAACAAAGACAGCGAATTAGCAACCTTATGGTTTCAAAAGGCTGCTGCGCAGGGCCACGCAAGAGCTAAGGAAACTCTAGAAAAAACAACATCGAAAGAGGAAGCGATCACAGAAGTTGAACATCCGAAAGATAAGGAAAAACAGAAAGTATTCAGCTTCTCTAAATTTGCATTTTATGCTCTTTTAGGTCTTCTTTTGCTCTTTTTTTACATTCCCTTCCCATTGGCTAGTACGCAAACACCGCCGCGAAGAGAACCCGCTTCTTCCGCGACGCTCCCGCGAACGCCTCCCTCGAAAAGCACGTCAACACCTGCTCCTACACCATCCAGCTCTTCTTTCGAAAAGCCTCCTGTAGGAGAAGGACATGTTCTCTCGACACCTCAGATTCAGTGGTGTTTACGCGAAGACATCCGCTTGGATGCCATTCGTCCACATATCAATGAATATAACGAATCAGAAGTAAGGCTCTTCAACGCTCTTATTGATGATCGCAATAGCAGATGTGGCAATTATAAATATAACCAGAATTCGATGCTTGTTGCAAAGGTTAATGTAGAGGCAATGCGTAATGAGATTATCGTGCAGGCGATCTCCGAAGTAAAAACGTGGGGGAGAAGAGTAGCAACAAGCCCCGTTCAATTGCCCACACCGACTCCAAAGCCGACGCCTACGGTTCTTCCGACTCCAAAGGCTTTGCCCGCTGTAGCACTGGACACTCGAATATCACCCTCTCCATCACCGGAGAAACCAGCTTCATCCGTACCGAAACCACCCAATACACCAATAACACCCTCAGGAGCCCCAAAGCTGACTGCAAAAGAGATAATAGAAGTTCAGCAACTGCTAAAAAACTTAGGCTACAATCCTGGCCCAATCGACGGAAAACTCGGGCCGTCAACGAAGAGCGCTATCCAATCATTCAATAAGGATCAAGGAGCAGAAGCCAATGATGCTATTGACCAATCTTTACTATTTCGCCTCAATTTTGAAAAGCTGAAACGAAAATAGCAGCCTTGGTTAACTCGCTCCCCTCCTCACCCGCGCCGCATGCACGACTGCAGGTCGTTCGACGTGTACGCCAGGTGCGCGGCCAGGGCCTCCAGCGCGGCTTCGAGGGCGCGCGCCGTCACGGCGTCGAGGATGGCTCGGTGCTGGCGCTGGGACTCGTCCCTCATGGAGGCGAGGTGGAGGCGGATGTTGCGGTCGGTCTTCTGGCGCAGGCGGGCGAGCATGTCGAGGGTCAGGGGCCGGTCGGCGGGCTCGTAGAAGAGGTTGTGGAACATCTGGTTGAGGTCGCGCCACTTGATGCAGTCGGGCTCGCGCTCCATCAGGTCGAGCACCTTGGCGGCGTC
>Ga0334887_1005046_pt1 | contig 11334 bp, 11 predicted proteins | sample GraSluR1_MG_10_FD_207217 | JGI IMG/M metagenome (GOLD analysis project Ga0334887, IMG submission 207217) | Sludge microbial communities from methane-producing bioreactor in Wageningen University, Netherlands - Granular Sludge_18_07-R1 | ecosystem: Engineered > Bioreactor > Anaerobic >...
TATGAACCTATTTATTAAGAAACTCTATTCATACTCACGACTGATGAAACGATTCAGTACCTAAAGCGGTATTCTGATTGCTTGAACGATTTCTATCGAATTATATGGATGAGTTCCCTTGAGCAGCATCTGGACGATCTTATCAGTACAACAGGTGAATAAAAATCCCATGGGGTAAGCCCCACGGGAAAAAATAAAAACCGTATCACTTAAGCCGCGTGTTATCCTTTGACAGCACCTATAACAAGCCCTCCGATGATCTTACGGGAGATTACTGCATAAATCAGAATAATCGGGATGATTGACATTGCAACCCCGAGATAAATGGCGCCGTAGTTATCTGAATAAACTCCTCTGAGCATCGCAATCTGCAGGGGAAGGGTGAACTTGGTTTTTGAAAAAAGAATCGTCAGAGGCATGATATAGTTGTTCCAGGATCCGACGAAATTAAAAATGGCCAAGGTTGCTATCGCCGGAGTAAGCAGCGGAAGGATAAGAAAATTGAACGTCCAGAATTCTCCCGAACCGTCAACTCTTCCCGCTTCAATTAGCTCATTTGGGATTGCTGAATCAATATACATCTTCATGAAAAATACTGTCGGGGGGTGGGCTATCCAAGGGATTATCAGAGGGATGTAACTGTCGAGAAATCCCAGCCTGCTGTGCATAAGATAATACCCAACAAGACCGAGTTGCATCGGAACCATCAGTGTCATCAGTACTAAAAAAAACAACTTTCGGGAGAACCTGAATGAATACTTTGAAAACCCGTACGCAGTCAGAGAACCGAAATACAAAGAGAGCATGACAGAAGGAATCGTCACACTGAGACTGTTTGCAAACCCCCTCCAGATATTCATGCTTCTCTTGATATGCTCATAATTTCTTCTGAGGTTGTCACCTGGAAGGAGGTTGAGGCTTCGAACGATTGCCACATCACTGTGAGTGGCATTGATCATCGTTATATAGAAGGGCAAAACCGACAATACTGCAAGGAGTGCGAGCAGTACATAGATCAATAAGTTACCCCCGATTTTTCTCAATGGATTGTTCATGAATCCCTCCTCTGCAAATTGCGGAAGGCTACAATGGAGAACACAAGGATGAGCATAAACAGCCCGTAGGCGACCGTTGCCCCATATCCATAGCGGCTGTAGCGGAAGGACATGTTGTATAGATGCATCACCATCGTCAGGATGGATCGGTTGGGGTCTCCAAGCCCTCCTGTGAGTACGTTAGGAACGTCAAATATCTGCATTCCTCCAATAATTGCGGTTATGACTACATAGGTCATGGTGTTCTTCAAAAGAGGTAGGGTGATCTTGAAAAACATAGTCGTTGAGCCTGCACCATCGATGCGGGCGGATTCATACAACTCATCTGGTATTGCCTTCATTCCAGCCATTATTAGGAGGGTAGTGTACCCAAACCATTGCCACCACTGAATAAAGGATACAAAGAAAGATGTCCAGAAAGCAGATCGAAGCCAGTTCGTCGGTTCACTGAGAATCCCAGCGCGTAGAAGAAGCTGGTTTACTGCCCCTCCTTTCCAGTCAAGCAATAAAGCGAAAAGAATCGCAATAGAAGTAGCGGTGATCAAGTTGGGAAGATAAAAAACCGCCTGAAAAAACTGAGCTCCCTTCATCTTCCGATAAGTAAACAAAGAGCCAAGAAGCAGGGCCAATCCGATTTGAGGAATCGCAGCAAAACCCCAAATCCTGAAAGTGTTTACGATTGCAATACGAAAAACTTTGTCACCAATGAGACGTCTATAATTTCCAAGCCCGACAAACACCCGCTCGTTGAAACCATCCCATGAGAAGAAGGTAAGGAAGAAGGTATAGAGTATGGGAAATAGCTGAAAGACCACAAAAATGATAAAATACGGTAGGATAAAATAGACCCCGTAGCGGGCGTAAGAAATACGTTTCATGCTCTCATCCTCATCGGCAATAACGATGCAGGCCCTGATTGCTCAAGGCCTGCCTATCTGCTAACGAACTACGATATCTGGATATGCGTTTGCAACGCTGTCCCGGAAATTTTCAATTGCCTGATTGCGGGTCAATTCTCCGTCTATATACAGGCTGACTGAACTTCTGAACATTGCTTCAATCTGCTGGTCGTATCTGGTGACCAAGGAAGGGTTGATTCCCATCGCAGCATCTCGGAAGAATGCATAGCTGTTCTGTCCACCAAGGAAGGGAGTCGAAAAACCTTCGGTGACTTCATCAATGACCCTCAGATCGCTTACCAATTCTCCGCGTTCTCGTGCAACGGTATGGAGGAAATCTTGGTTCAGAGTCAAGAACCGCAAGAACAGCCAAGACAATTCAGGGTTTTTGCTGTTTGCAGAAATACCCCACCAGGTACCTCCCCAGAAGAATGGTGCCGGCCCGTCAGTGACTGCCCAGTTCCCGGTATAGTCTTTAGGATTGGTGATATTCGGTTCAACTCGTGGAATGATGCCAAAGGGCATGCCCCAAGTTGGATATACGTATCCGATGACAGAGCCTTCCTGCATCAATGTTGTCCATGAAGGTGTTCCTGGTTCTGCATTGGCGCTGAGGTTCTGATCTCTGATGTACTTGGCCAAGGTGATGTAATCCTCGATAACATCATCAATTACCAGACGGTTGTCCACTACCCATGGCTTGGTTCTCGCATTGAAGAAGAACCATCTGATATCCCACCAACTTGAGAATAAGTGAACTTTATTTCCACTTTGGTCACGAACTTGTGCAGCGACCTTCATGAATGAGTCGATGTCTGGCCAAAGAGCACTTACTGCATCGGGATCATCAGTACCAAAGAATTCTTTAGCAAGGCTTCTGCGATAGAAAAAACCGCCCGGAGTTGCCTGCAAAGACAAAGCTCTTTGGTTGCCTCTGCTGTCCTTTCCCAGCTCGCGAACGTAGGGGATCATATTCTTGGTTAACTCATCGGCATTGAACGGAGGAGCACTAATATTTGCCCAAATCCTGTCAGATTCAATCCACTGGAGAATCCAGGAAATCTCTGCTGAGAATACGTCAGGCTGGTTGCCTGCAGTTACTGCAGCATTGACTCTGGCAATGTACTCAGGGCCTCCCGGGGTGTGAGTAAACTCTACTTCAACGTTCGGATACACTTCATTGAATTTTCTGATATACCACTCCGGCTCATCGGTAAATGACCACAAGGTAATCTTTCCCCGATAGTCTTCTGGAGCACGTTCAATAAACGCATCCTGAGTAGCCTTGGGTGTTTCCCTTGTTCCTGCAGCACTGAGAAGTACCGTTGAAAGACACAAAATAAGACAGAAAACTAAGATTTTTCTCATAACAATTCTCCTTTTTTTATCGTAATAAATCTCATGAGTAAACGCGCGTTCATAAAACTTAAAAATTTTTACTCCCTCCTTATACCACTTTATGAATTCAACTTTCCCGTTGAATAAACATCGTAGGAATAATGATATTGTTTGACTGAATAGGACGGCCTTCCACGATGTCGATAAGCCGTTCAACCGCCTTGTCTGCAATATCTCTCTTCGGTGCACATACTGTGCTCAGTGAAGGTTTGATGTATCTCGATAGCTCAATGTCGTCGAACCCTACAACCGATACATCTGTCGGTACCGATATGTGCATCTCCTCGAGAGCTTTAAGCACCCCGATGGCACACTCGTCATCTCCTGCGATAATCGCATCCGGCTGATGCCTCTCCATCAACTGCTTTGCTCCGATATATCCCGACTGTTCAGAGAAATCCCCAGAGATTATCAGATCCTCAATAAGCGGGGCTCCTCCAAGCCGTTTCATAGCTAGCCGAAAACCTGTGAGACGCTCTCTTCCGCTATAGATACCCAAGTTTCCTGTGATATAAGCAATCTTCTTGCAATTTTTTTCAAGTACATGTCTCACAGCACCTTCCATGCCGCCTCGATTGTCAAAATTTACTGTAGAAGGAGTAGTGCTACGACCTTCACTGGGAATCTCCTTATGGTCAAGGATTACAGTAGGAAGCTCATAGAAGGGCCTTACTTTTGGATTCTTATTGGCGACCCCTACAAAGATAACTCCCGAGGCTACACGGCCGAAAAGCAGGTCTCTGGTTCGTTCCCACGAATTGGGAGCCGTCGACTGGGTGACGATGGCATCGTAGCCTCGTCGATTTGCACTGTCGATAATAAGAGCCGTCAAAGGAGCGAAAAAGGTACTTCCTGCAATCTTGTCAGCGTAATAATCGTTATTATTGTTTACAAAGAGCATCAGGATGCGGGACTGCACTCCTGCAAGGCTCCTGGCCTGCTGGTGGGGGACGTACCCCGTTTCCCTGATAATCTCCATCACCCTGTTGCGGGTTGTATCCGGAACGTTAGGGTAATCATTTACTACCCTAGAGATGGTGCTTCGGGAAACATTGGCTAGTTTTGCAATATCATCAGCTGTGACTCTAGTCATAATCGTACCATACCACGGGTTTTTATGAGACGCAAGCTTTTTTGTAAACGCGCGTTTACGGAATCATTTTTCAATGCTATGCTTGGGTACATCAACCGCAGCATCGAAGGAGATCTTCATGAAGAGTTTTAAAAATCCGGTGATTCCAGGTTTCTATCCTGACCCATCAGTCTGTATAGCAGGAAAGGATTATTACCTAGTCACCAGTACCTTTGAATATTTTCCCGCCGTTCCGATATTTCATAGCACAGACTTGTTACACTGGACACAAATCGGTCATTGCCTAACGAGAACTTCCCAAGTGAATCTAGCTGGAAGGCCGAGCTCCCTTGGGATTTTTGCTCCTACGATACGGTATCATGAAGGAACCTTTTATATGATAACCACCGATGTTTCTGGAGCAGGACACTTTTTTGTCACAGCCAAAGACCCCAGCGGCCCTTGGTCTGATCCCATATTTGTCGAAGGCCCTGGTTTTGATCCTGACCTGTTTTTTGATGATGACGGGAAAGTCTATTTTTCACGTGAGGATATCACAGGACATGGCATACGCCAGCAGGAGATTGATATTTCTACAGGTACGCTGATCGGTGGGGAGCGCCTTATATGGGACGGGTTGGAGGATGTTCTCTGTGAGGCTCCGCACATTTACAAGATCGACGGGATGTATTACTTGCTTGTTGCCGAAGGGGGCACATACAGAGGGCATATGGCGGTCATTGCAAGAGGACCCAATCCTTGGGGGCCCTTTGTGTCTTGTCCCCATAATCCGATTCTGACTCATCGAAACCGAGTTCTCTCAAGTGTCCAGGCAACCGGACATGGGGATTTGATACAGAAAGAAGACGGATCGTGGTGGATGGTTTTCCTCGCAACCCGTCCCGTGGGGAAATGGCATCATTTAGGACGAGAGACCTTCCTTGCACCGGTACGATGGGAAGAAGGGTGGCCTGTCGTAAACGACGGAAACGAGATTACCTGTAGCGATGAACCAGTATATGAGGATCAGGTTGATGACGTAACCTGTGACGGTCAATTGCTTATGCCATGGAATGTTCGCGGCATCCTTGATCCTCGCTATATCAAAATTCCTTTCAGCCACGCAGGAGTGGATCTTACGCCGAGCCCGGGCAGAGTGGGCGATACTTTTGGAAGTGCTTTTATAGGACGTAGGCAACGTTCCTTTGAGTGCGAGCTAAGTGCTACTGTGACTGAAAGTGACCTGAAATGTGGTGAGGAGGCAGGATTAACCGCTCTAGCCAATGAAACCCATTATTACTGTATTGCCTTGAGCGCAACAGAAGAAGGGGAGCGCGAGGTAATCGTACGGCGCAAAATTGGAACCCTTGATACTGTAACAGTTCGCAAGAAACTTCCACGGAACGTGATTGCCGAAAAAGGCCTTCGATTGTCAATCCGGGCAGATCGAAGATGGTATTATCTTCAGTTCAATGATCCTGAAAGTGGGGAGACGATCCTCCTTGATTCGGCTGAAACACGGTACCTTTCAACTGAGGTTGCAGGAGGCTTCACCGGAGTATATCTCGGTCTCTACGGGTCATCGTCAGATGAATCAAACACGATAGTTTCCATGAAAGAGGTGAGGATGCAATGACAGAAACACGTCCCTATGTACGTTGGTGGTGGTTTGCAGGAGATATCAAGAACGAAGATATAAAAAGGCAAATAACATGGTTTTCCGAGCAAGGTTTCGGTGGAGTGGAAATTGCATGGGTATATCCATGGCCTTTAAACCCCTCTCCAAAGAAGATATTGAGGCTGTTTTCCTCTGAATGGGTTGATGCTGTGGCATACGCCCTTCAGACTGCCAGATCATGTGGTATTTCAGTGGATTTCACCTATGGTACCTTATGGCCTTTCGGAGGAACCTTTATACCGAATGAGCATGCCTCGCAATGCTGGGACGGACCATCAGAACAGCGGCTTCGCAGAAGCTGGGAATCAGCATATTCTGAACAGCCGGGAAACATCATGAACCATTTGGATGCCTCCTCATTGGCGATGTATGACAGCATTGTCGGTGCTGCCTTGGAAAAAGTACTCAAGAAAGCCTCAATAAATGAAGATAGTACAACCCCTTCAGCCTTCTTTACAGATTCATGGGAAGTGCATCCAGAAAAACTCTGGTCAGTACCCCTTGGAGCTTTGGTACAGTCTTGGTATGGATGGGATATGTCCAAGCCCCCTGAAGATGTTCTTTACGAACCGAAGCAACGGTACCGTTACCGTGAGGCTCTTGCTGAAATTATCCTTAAACAGTTCTACCACCCCTTGAGTGCTGTCTGCAGATCCAGGGGAGCGCTCAGTAGAGTTCAAGCCCATGGAGCCCCTACCGACTTGATCCGAGCTTATGGTTCAGCAGATATTCCTGAGTCCGAGGCTGTCCTCTTTGATCCTTCCTTTTCTCTGATTGCATCATCGGCAGCGGCTATATCGGGAAAGACCGTTGTTTCTGCAGAGGCAGGAACCTGCCTATATGGTTGGAAGGCTTATCCCCAAACCGGACCGTTTCAAAAACAAGAGGATCCCTCAGACGTTTTACTGTGTGCATACAGCTTGATCGCCTATGGCGTAAACCATCTTGTCTGGCACGGAGCGCCTTTTCAGACGCTCAAAGAAAACCAGGAATTTTATGCATCGATTCATATAGCGCCGGACGGAAGCCTCAGCTCAGCAATGAAGCCGATCAATTTGATAGCGCAGCAGCTTTGCGAGTATATGAGAAGAGGTATCCCAGCCTCGGAGGTAGCGGTGTATCTCCCTCTGGAAGATCGATGGATGGAAGACCGGCTAAAACCCTCTCAATGTAGGCCGAGTGCTGCATATCATTGGGAGTTGCACTATGAATCCTTTCCCGATTTCCTGCAAGGCTATCAACCTACATGGATAACTGGGTTTGCTCTTTATGAGTCCATGGAAATTCATGAAGACCGTACTTTTTCCGTCGGGAAAGCCCGCTTCAAGGCTCTGGTGCTCAGTGGGGTTTCATGGGTGTCGACCCGAGGAGCAAGAGCAATCATTGACCTGATCGGCGCAAAAGTTCCTGTGTTGGTCGACGCTAAGCTGCAGGTTATAGACGGGTATCCTTTGAAAATGAGCGTTGATGAACTCCAAAGAGAACTCGATGTTCATGTTGCTTCGGTACAAAAGAGCTCAATAGAGCTTAAGAGCCTGGGAATTGACCCATGGGTCATAAGTGAAGATCCTTCTGTATTGTTTCGTCTTCGAACTCAAACAGACAGGATGACCTATTATATTGCTCCACAAGAGGCAGCAGAGATAACATATCCGATGGAATACCGACAAAGCAGTGCCTGCAGAGACCACAGCTATAAGCTGTATCTCAAAAAACCAGAAACTGGATACGCCTTCTGTCAAGTGGATATGAGTCCGGGGGAGGCTGTGGTTATTGAGGTTTCCCAAAACCAAGAGCCCACAATCCATCGTTTTTTCGATCCTTTCAGGCAATAAGCAAAAAGAGCTATTTCCAAAGGTAGTCCTAAAAGCAAACACCTTCAATCAACTGGGGCTGTTGCGTCAGAGTATGACCGCCCCCAGTGTCTTCTCAATAGGGTGCAAGTGCCAGCTCAGCCTGTGTCTCATGTGATAAAGCGATGATGTTTCATCGTGGCGTCTCATTATATGAATTCCTTTGGACAGAAATGAGTACGCCCTAATCGTATTTGATTCTTCTGGAAGTATCTGGACCGCTATTAGGGTGCATCCTCCGATAATATGATTAAATTTAAACATTATTAAGCTATTTAATAAAAAGAAATTAACTAATGTTTGAATATCAAATTACATGAATATTCATTTGGATAAAGAAATTACTCTGAAAAAATATTTGACAACCTTGTTGAAGAGGTTTAGACTTCAATACACAATGTGCAATTGGTTAAACAGACTCGTTGTCATTGAAAGGCTACTTAATCACCGAAAAAGAGAGGTATGTTTATGAAGAAAAGAAGTTTGATGCTTGTGTTGGCATTGGTGTTGATTTCATCAATGGTATTGTTTGCTGCTGGAACAAAGGAAGCTGCAACCGGGGATGATTATAAGTTGGTGCTCAGACTTAGCCATGTTTTCAGTCCGGCTGAACAGCTCACCATTTCAATGGATGAAGTAGCTGCGAGTATCTATGAAAAGACCAATGGTGCCATTGAAATCCAGACATTTCCTCAGGCTCAGTTGCCAGCCTACAAAGAAGGTGTGGAACAAGTGGTTCGTGGTGCAGATTTCATCTCCGTTGAAGATCCTTCATTCATCGGCGACTACGTTCCTGACATGAGGGCTCTCTACGCTCCTATGCTGTATCAGAGTTTCGATGAGTACGTGGATCTCGTCAGACGACCTGTAGTGCAGGACATGATTGCAAAGGCAGAAGAGCAGGGAATTAAGATTCTGGCTCTCGACTACATCTATGGATTCAGAAATCTTATCACCGACAAGGAAATCAGAACTCCTGCTGACTTGTCAGGAATGAAGATTAGAGTTCCTGGTACTGAGACCTACATCAATACCCTTACTGCGATGGGAGCTATTGCAACTCCACTTCCTTGGGGTGAGACACTCTCAGCTGTACAGCAGGGTGTCATTGATGGACTGGAAGGTTCAGAATTCACCAATATTGGAACCCGTGTCTATGAAACCCGCGCAAAGAATGTCGCAACTACTCGTCACATTCTCGGAACCTGCGGCGTTTATATCTCAACGGATGTCTGGGCAAGAATTCCTGAGAGATATCAGACCATCATCCAGGAAGAGTTTACCAAGGGCGCAGACCATATGGTCAACTTGCTCAAGTCACAGCACGCTGGTGTAGTGAAAGAGCTGGAATCCTATGGCGTGAAGTTCAATGATGTAGACGGCAATGCGTTCAGAAAAGCACTTGCGCCGATGTATGTCGAGAAGGCTGGAATGACCCCTGGAGTATTTAACAGAGTATTTGCAGAATTGGATTCCATGCGATAACATGGAACGACCGACACGCACGAAGCTTTCGGCTTCGTGCGTAATCTTTTTATCTGGGGAGCATTATGGGCGTACTACTAGGCAAGCTGTACAAAAATTTTGAAGTGATACTGAGCGCATGTTTCCTTTCCATCACCGTCGGAGTAGTAATCCTCAATGTGATACTCCGCTATGTGTTCAGCAGTGGATTGTTTTGGGTGGAAGAGGTTGCGACCACTGCATTTATCTGGAGTGTGTTCATTGGTTCGGCTGCGGCCTACAAACGCAAGATGCATATAGGTATTGATCTCATAACTAAACTTTTTTCTGAAAAGGTACGTGAGATTATCGCGAGTGTTGTCAATGTGCTTATGGTGCTGATCAATGGCTATGTCTGCTATCTAAGTATTCTCATGATCAATGCGAACAAGTTCAAGAGCACTCCGGTCTTGAATGTTCCATCAATGTACGTGAATTTAGCGATTACTGTTGGATTTGGTCTCATGACCATCCACTCGATTCAATTTCTCATCAGTGAGGGCATCCTCCTGGTACGAGGCAGGAAAGAGTCGCCTCGTGAGTCTTTATAAGGAGGATATTGGTATGACATTATTTCCTATCGTCATCGTCATGGTGCTCTACTTTTCCAGCATACCGATTGCATTTGCGCTCATAGCTGCCGCTCTAGCGTATTTTACTTTTGCATCGACAGGGACTCCTCCTGATTTGATATTGCAACGATTTATAACCAGTGCTTCCTCCTTTCCCCTATTGGCTGTTCCCTTCTTCATCATGGTCGGGGAGATCATGAACTATAGTGGGATCAGCGAAAGTCTTATGAAGATGGCCGATGTGTTGACAGGTCACATGAAAGGTGGCCTTGCTCAGGTGAATGTAGTATTGAGTACACTGATGGGAGGGATTTCCGGATCAGCAAACGCCGATGCTGCGATGCAGGCGAAAATACTGGTACCGGAGATGGAAAAGCGCGGGTATGGCGCGGCTTTCTCGACCGCAATCACTGCTGCTTCTTCTGCAATTGCGCCGGTCATTCCACCCGGAATAAACCTGATCATTTATGCACTCATTGCTCAGGTTTCCGTTGCCAAGATGTTCATTGGTGGATATGTTCCCGGTATTCTCATGTGTATTGCCTTGATGATTGCTGTAAACATCATCTCTAGACGCCGTGGATACCAACCTGTTCGAGAGAAAATGTCACCACCGAAAGACATTTTTCTTCAGCTGAAAGAGTCAATCTGGGCACTTTTATTGCCGTTTGGAATCATCATGGGAATCCGATTTGGTGTGTTCACTCCCACTGAAGCGGGAGCAATCGCTGTGCTGTTCTGTACGATAGTCGGCGTTTTTTTCTATAAGCAACTCAAATGGGAACATCTTCCGATTATTCTCAAGAATACGGTCTATTCAACCAGCGCAGTCATTCTTATTATCGTATCGGCCAATGTGTTCGGTCTTTATCTGAGCTGGGAACGGATTCCTCATAGTCTTACCCAAATACTATTGAACTTCTCTGGCTCTCCTTGGATGATGCTTGCCATCATCAATGTATTCCTCCTTCTGATGGGGATGTTCCTTGAAGGTGGAGCTGTTCTCATCATCGTCGCACCGCTTTTGGTTCCGGTTATGCGTATGATGGGATTGGATATGGTTCATTTCGGCTTGATTCTCATTGTAAATATCATGATTGGTGGAATCACTCCTCCGTTTGGCTCCATGATGTTCACTACCTGCTCAATCACAAAGGTTCCTGTGGGAGATTTCATCAAAGAGGTGTGGCCTTTTATCATAGCTTTGTTGGTAGTGCTTCTGATTGTGACGTATATTCCGTCAATAGTTTTGTTTTTACCAAATTTATTGTAGTAGTTTTTTCTGGGAGGGATGAGGATGGCCA
>Ga0334887_1005049_pt1 | contig 11326 bp, 12 predicted proteins | sample GraSluR1_MG_10_FD_207217 | JGI IMG/M metagenome (GOLD analysis project Ga0334887, IMG submission 207217) | Sludge microbial communities from methane-producing bioreactor in Wageningen University, Netherlands - Granular Sludge_18_07-R1 | ecosystem: Engineered > Bioreactor > Anaerobic >...
GTTCACGCCCGCTCGCGAAAACGACCTTGAATTGCGCCGCCATTCGCACTATAATGTGAATCAAGTCCGCACCAATTTACTGCCCAGCTTGCGCTTGCCCTGGTCGCCCCGGAGCGGCGATTCCCTACCCTTCTGCGCATGCAAGGCCGGATTTGCCTCGCTGAGCGTCATCGGACGTTCAGACGCCCTTCTCTCGTTAGGCGCTGTACAGACATCGACAAAGCCTGTTACGCTCCCGCTTGCGTAGACGCCTGCCATTGTGCAGATTGTCTGCGTCCTTCTTCGCTACACTGTCGTTCTTCGCCGGCAACCTGTCGGACTGCGCCGGTGCGTCATGTACCTGTGTATCCATTGTTTCCCATCCAAAGGAGCAGATCGATGCGCAACAAACTGTGGATCTTCGTCTCGTTATTGTTGGTAATCGCGCTGGCGTTGACGGCATGCGGCAGATCCCCAGCCGCCGAGGCGCCGGCTGAAGCCCCCGCCGCGGCTGAACCGGCTGAGCCGCCTGCCGAAGAGGAAGCCGCCCCGGAACCGACCGAAGCCCCGGCTGAGGAAGCCGCCCCGGCTGGAAGCGGGCCGACCTTGACCATCTGGGCCGACGAAGTTTCCGCGCCTGTGCTGGATGGGCTGTCCGACGCCTTCGCCGCCGAGAACGGCATCCAGATCAACGTCGTGCAGAAGGGCTTTGACGACCTGCGCAACGACTTCAAAGTGGCCGCGCCCACGGGCGAGGGGCCGGACATCCTGCTCGGCGCGCATGATTGGCTGGGCGAGTTGAATGCTAGCGGCCTGTTGGCCGAAGTATCGCTGGGCGATAAGGCGGATCTCTTTGCCCCCAACACGGTAGAAGCCTTCACCTACATCGACGGCAAGCTCTACGGCATGCCTGTTTCCGCCGAGAATGTGGCCTTCTACTACAACACTGAACTAGTGCCCGAACCCCCGACCACCTGGGATGAGGTGAAGACGCTGTCGGCCGAGTTGAAGGAAGCGGGCAACAAGTACGGCTTCCTCATCCAGGCTAACGACCCCTATCACTTCTACCCCATCCAGACGGCGTTCGGCGGCTATGTCTTCGGCAAGGACGAGAGCGGCGCCTGGAACCCGGAAGACGTAGGCATAACCAGCGAGGGCACGATCGCCGCCTTCAACTGGCTTGACAGCATGTATAAGGAGGGGTTGCTCGAGGCCGGGGCCAACATCGACAGCGGCCTGCTGCTCTCCGCCTTCCAGAACGGCGACGCCGCCATGGTGATCAGCGGGCCGTGGGCGCTCAGCGGCTTCCGCACCGCGGGCGTGCCCTATGCCGTCGCTCCCATCCCCTCAGCCGAAGGCCCCGGACGTCCCTTCTTGGGCGTGCGCGGCTTCATGATCAACGCCTTCAGCCAGAATCAACTGCTGGCCCAGACCTTCCTGCAGCAGATCGTCGCCACAGAAGAGACCCTGAAGGCTATCTACGACCGTGACCCGCGGCCGTCGGCCTTCCTGCCGCTGGCGGAGGTCATCGAGGATGTCGACCTGTTGGCCTTCATGGAAGCCGGCGCCGTCGGCGATCCCATGCCCAACATCCCGGAGATGAACTCCGTCTGGAAGGCGTGGGGCGATGCCATGGAACTGGTCAGCAACCAGACACAGGCTCCGGAGGAGGCTCTGACCAACGCCCAGGCCCAGATCGAAGCCGCCATCGCAGGGCAATAAGCCATGTCCAGCTTAACCCGGACCGAAGCGGGGGGCGCGCCTGCGCCCCCCGACGCCAAAGCCGCCAACATGCCCTCGCTGCTGCTGCGCATGGGCGTGTTGGCCTTCATCGACGCCATCACTATCTGGCTGGTCTATGGGTTTCTGGCCGACGGCAACTTCTTCCTCGCCATCGTGCTTGCCGCCGTCACCATCTGGCTGAACGTCGTCTTCCTCAGCGACCGTTATTACCCCTTGCGTTGGATCTCGCCCGGCATGGCGCTGATGGCTCTGATGGTCGTCTATCCCATCCTCTTCACCATCGGCGTTTCCTTCACCAACTACGGCTCCGGCCATCTGGTGACCAAGCAACTCGCTGTCCGGCAGATCGAGTCGCAGACCTATCTGGCCGCAGACTCGCCCATCTACTCCTGGGCGGCGTATCAGAACGCGGCCGGCGACTATCTGCTCTGGCTGACCGACCCCGATACCGGCGCGGCGTTCATCGTCACGCCCGGCGAGGAGCCGGTCGAACGCAGCGGCGACCCGCCTGCGCAGATGGACGGCTACACCCAGATCCCCATGAACCAGATCTTCCCCCATCTGGGGCCGCTCTCGGCGCTGGTTTTCGGCGTACCGCCGGACAGCGCCTTCCGCGTGAGCCAGCAGGTCATGGGGCAGGCCGCGCAGTATGAGCAGAAGTACATCTACGATGCCGCACAGGATGCGATGATCGACCAGGAGACCGGCGCAGTCTTCCGCAACGTCAACGGCACGTTCACATCGGACAGCGGGCAGACGTTGTCGCCCGGGTTCGCCTCGACGCGCGGCGTGTACAACTACGTGCGCCTCGCCACCGATGCCGGCCTGCGCTCCACCTTCCTCGGCGTCTTCGTGTGGACGATCATCTTCGCCACGCTCAGCGTCTTGCTCACCTTCTCGCTGGGCATGTTCCTGGCGATCAACTTCGACGTGCCCGAGATGCCCTTCAAACGCACGCTGCGCACCCTGCTGCTGATTCCCTACACGATCCCCGCTTTCGTGGCGGTCCCTGTTTGGGTCGGCTTGCTCAACCCGCAGTTCGGCGTGATCTCGGCCGGCATCCGCAACCTGCTCGGCATCGCGCCGCCCTGGTTCTCGGACCCATACTGGGCCAAGGCGGGCATCCTGCTCATCCAGCTTTGGCTGGGCTTCCCCTATATGTTCGTCGTCATCACCGGCGCGCTGCAAACCCTGCCGCCGGATATCTATGAGGCTGCCGACCTGGACGGGGCCGGGCCGTGGGCCAAGTTCCGCCGGATCACCCTGCCTCTGCTCTTGATCACGGTCGGCCCGCTGCTGGTGGCGTCCTTCGCCTTCAACTTCAACAACTTCACCGTCATCGACCTCTATAGCCAGGGTGGGCCGCCCATTCCCAACGTACCCACGCCCGTCGGCCATACCGACATCCTGGCCACCTACACCTATCGCATCGCCTTCGGCTCTACCGGCGTCTCGGACTATGGATACGCCTCGGCCATCACGGTGATGATCTTCATCATGCTCATCATCATCACCATGTTCCAGTTCCGCTTTACGACGATGCTGGAGGAAAGGGGCGAAAATGTCTGAGCCAAAGCCAAGTGCACGCTTTACCACGTCGGTCGGCTCAATTCGCCGCCGCAAGCGTATGACGCTCATCTGGCGGCTGGCGCTGGCCGCGGCCGCGCTCACCTTCGCCCTCTTCCCGGTGCTCTGGGTCTTCTCAGCGTCGATCAACCCGACCAACTCGCTGGTGGGCCAGCCGTTGATCCCGGACAACCCGACCTGGGACAACTACCGCAAGCTGTTCACCGATCCGGTCAACCCGTTCCCGCGCTGGTATCTCAACTCGCTCATCCTGGCTGTGCTGGTTACGGTCGTGGGGACGGCGATGACCACGCTGGCGGCCTACTCGTTCTCGCGGTTCCGCTTCGGCTCGCGGCGCGCCTTGTTGCAAGCAGTGCTGCTGATCCAGGTCTTCCCTAACTTCCTCAACATGGTGGCCCTGTTCCTGATTTTGCAGCAGATCGGGGCACGCATCTCCCTGTTCGGCCTGAACACCTATGGCGGGCTGTTGCTGGTCTATTGGGGCAGCACGCTGGGGGCCAACACCTGGCTCACGAAGGGCTACTTCGATTCCATCCCGCGCGACCTGGACGAGGCCGCCATGGTCGACGGAGCTTCGCCGTGGCAGACCTTCACACGCGTGCTCTTGCCGCTGGTGCAGCCGATTCTGGTCGTGGTCGGCCTGCTGACCTTCATCGCCACCTATTCGGAGTATGTGCTGGCAAAGGTGCTTCTGACCGACAAGCAGATGTACACGCTGGCGGTCGGGCTTAATGCGATGGTGGCGAACCAGTTCGCGCAGAGTTGGGGCGTGTTCAGCGCCGGCGCGCTGCTGGCCTCGCTGCCTACGTTGGTGTTGTTCCTCTTCTTCCAACGCTTCCTGGTCGGCGGTCTGGTCGCCGGCTCGGTCAAGGGCTAGGCGGGCCGCCGGCGCAATCAAGCATCTATACGCGACAAGGGCCGGGCCTCACGCAGAGGATCGGCCTTTGTCGATCCGGTTGACACGTCTTGACGATTAGGGCAGACTGATCGCAGCCGGCTTGGAATCATGCCGGCGTACAGGCGAACGATGTCCAGACGTCTCAGCGATACCACACCCGAAACCGAAGCCATCCTCACCGATCTGCTACGCCCGACCCCCCCGTGGCGCAAACTGCAGATGGTCGACGAGATGAATGCATTGGTGCGCCGCATGGCCCTGTCCGGGCTGCACGAGCGTCACCCGCAGGTCAGCAGTGAGGAACTGCAGCGGCGTCTGGCGGACGTTTTGCTGGGGCCGGAATTGGCGGAGAAGGCATACGGCTCTCGAATGCCCGACGCCGCGTCTAAGTTGATTTCCAAGGGGGAGCTGATGGTCATGAATGCGAATGCCGCCGAGATTACGCTGCTTGTTTGCCGGGCATTCGAGGAACTGGGGATACCCTATGTGATTGGCGGCTCTTTGGCCAGTGCTGTACATGGTCACAGCCGGTCCACCTATGATTGCGACATCGTAGCCGGCATTTATCCGCAGCATGTACCTGAACTCATGGCCCGTCTACACGAGGAGTTCTATATCTCTGAAGCGGCGATCTACGAGGCGCTGGAACGACGGAGCAGCTTCAACTTGATCCACCTGGGCAGCTTATTCAAGGTGGATGTCTTCGTGCAAAAAGAACGGCCCTTTGAGCAAGCCCAGTTGGCGCGCGGGCGCGCTCATATCGTCGCAGATGATCCGGAGCGTATGGCTGTCGTTGCCAGCCCGGAAGACGTGATTTTAGCGAAGCTGGAATGGTATCGCCTGGGTGGAGAAAGCTCAGAACGCCAGTGGGAAGACGTGTTGGGCGTCCTGCGCGTTCAAGGTGACAGATTGGATCGACGCTATCTGAAAGAGATGGCGGCTGAGTTGGGCGTAACCGATCTTCTCGAACGGGCCGAGGCGAAAGCCTTATAAGCGAGGCAGCATTCTTGCCACCAGATATACGCGGCGTGGGGCGATTCGCAAAGACCATGAAGCGCACCCGAGCGATTCAGCGACGTTGCGCGTAAGCGGTTCGACCTGGCATAATAACCGGACTATCTCCCGTATTTTTCTGCAAGGCGGTCCCCAACAGCGCACAGGACCGAGTGAGGAGACGCACTATGCCGGACAGCGAAGAGCCCAACCGCCGGATCGACGCCGAACTGGTCGAGCTTCGCAGCCGCGTGGCCGCGCTGGAGCAGGAACGGGCGGCGCTACAACATCAGGTCGATGCGTTGGCCGGCGAATGCTACCGGTTTCGCACCCTGATCGATCATTTGCCGGACTATATCTTCATCAAGGACACTGCCAGCCGCTTCGTAGTCAACAACCGCGCGCATATCGAACTGCTCGGCTGCGCCACACAGGAAGAAGTGCTCGGCAAGACCGACTTCGACATCTTCCCGCGCGAACTGGCCGAACAGTACTACGCGGACGAACAGATGCTCATCCGCACGGGGCAGCCGCTGATCGACCGCGAGGAGAAGACCGTCTCCAAGACCGGCAAACGCCAATGGCTCTCCACTACCAAGGTGCCAATGCGCAATCCCGAAGGCGAGATCATCGGCCTGGCGGGCATGAGTCGCGACATCACGGCGCGCAAAGAGGCCGAGGCGGCGTTAGCCCAGGCTTTCGGCGAGCTGGAGAAGTTCACCTACATGGTCTCCTATGACATGCAGCGCCCGCTCATGGAGATCGCGAGCGAGCTGGAGCGGCTGCAAGACCGGCTCGGCGGGCGCATCGGCGATGTCAGCCGCGGTATCATCGCCCGCGCCGTTGACTCCTCGCAGCATGTCCAGCGCCTCAACAACAGCCTGCTGGCCTATTCCCGCGTCGAGACGTGGGGCACCATGCCGGAGCCGACCGACAGCCGCGTGGTGGTAGAGCACGCCCTGGAGAACCTGAACGAGCGCATCGAGGAAGAAGGGGCGGAAGTGATCGTCGAGGACCTGCCCCAAGTGCTGGCGGACCCGGCGCAGTTGTTGGAGGTGTTCTCCATCCTGATCAGCAACGCCGTCGATTACCGCAGTGAGGACCCGCCGCGCATCCGCATCAGCGCCGAGCCGGCGGACGGCATGTGGCGCTTCGTGGTGCGCGACAACGGCATCGGCATCGACCCGCAGTATTCGGAGCAGATATTCGACATCTTCCAGCGTCTGCACGACCAGATCGAACGTCCGGGAACGGGCATCGGCCTGGCGATCTGCAAGAAGATCGTCGAGCGGCACGGCGGCAGCATCGGCGTCGAGTCGCAACCCGGCGAGGGGGCCGCCTTCCACTTCACCCTGCCGCGCGTCGAGGAAGGGTCCTAAGCCCCGGCTTCCGGCGCCACGCGGCCAAGCCAGAAGCGGCTGAAAGCCGCGGCGTCGACGCGCGTGACCACGCGTACAGCATTTCCTGAAGGATGGATGCGCTCGGTAAGCCATCCATCTTCTATTTCCGCACGCAGCCGCAGTTCTTCGATCTCGATGCCCTCGCGCCGGCCAATCGCCGCGGCGCAGGCCAGCGGGTCATGCTGGAAGTTGATGATGTCGGGCGGGAGGCCGGGGCAGCTTTGGCCGTAGGTCGCCTCGTGTCGCTCGTCTTGGGCGAACGCCTCCGCCTGGCGTGCGATCAGATCGCCCAGCGCGCCCGCCGCGCGTAGGGCGGGCAGATCGGTGCGGCGCAGGGCTGTTTCCGCCGTGATCGAAAGCGGGATCAGGGTCGGGTTTGCCTTGCTCAGAACATGCCGGGCCGCGGCGACGTCGGTCTGTACGTTGTAATCGTCCTCATTCTGCCACTGGGGGAAGCCCGCCCGCGGCGGATAGACGTACCCGCCCATGAGGTACAACTTGGCCTGCGCCAAGATGCCGGGGTAGCGGATGTCCAGCAGGTGCAGATTGGTGTACGGCCCGATTGCCACGACCGTGGCTCCCTGTTCGATGCTTCGCTTCAGCAGGTCGAGCGCGTCTTCGAGCGGGCCTGGCGCAGGCGCGACCGGCTCCGGCCAATAACGATCCTCCGGCGGCAGGCCCATCCACGCACGGAAGCGGCCAAGCGCGTTGTCCGCGCCCGCGGCCACGGGGATGTCGTCGCGCCCCTCCAGCCGCAGCGCATAGCGCACGTAGCCGGCGCGTTTGCCGTCAATCTCGCCTACGGTGGTGACGCCGGCAAGCTCTACGTCCGGCGAGCGCAGCAGCAACGCCAGCGCGCAGAGGTCGTCGATGTCGCCGCCCAGGTCGGTGTCGAGGTGGATGAGGGGCATGGCGTGCCTTTCTCGTTTAGCTTGTGTCAGGTCGCTACGGACGCAATCTCGGCCAGCCAGCGCAGATCCGGCCGGGCGGCTAGCTGCGCGTCGATCTGCAATGCCGGCGCGTCGAGAAAGCCCAGGAAGCGGCGAAAACAGCGCTGCAACTCGGCCTGCATCTCGGCGGACGGCCTGACCTCTTCTTCCCACCACCAATTCTTGACGACCAACGCGCCGCTACGCTTGTCGCGACCGGGCTCGAAGCGCGCCACAAAGCGGTCGCCGTACAGGATGGGCAGCACGTAATAGCCGTATTCCCGCTCGGCTACCGGCTTGTAGACTTCCCAGATATACGAGAACCCGAAAAGCCGGCGGATGAAGCGCCGGTCCCACAGCAGGTTGTCGAGCGGCGCGAGGATGGCGACGCGCGGAGCAGGCGTGTCCCCGTCCATCGCCTGCTCCAAGAGGGCGCGGTCCTCGGCGCGCAAGTAGCAGGGCGTGTCCAGCCCCTCCACGGCGACCTCGATCACCCGACCGCGCCGGACCAGCCGTTCCAGCGCGGCCGTGCGCTCCTTACTCTTGATCTCCTGCATGCCCAGCCAGGCGTCGCCGGCCTTGTTCCAGAGGAGGCCGATGCCGCCCAGTCTGCGATACACATACCAGTCGTGGTATTCCTCGTCGGTAGGGTTCGGCTCCGATGCGACGAGCAGGTCGTGCGCGATGTGGCGGCGGGCGAAATCGTAGACCTTGCGCGTATGCACCTTGTGGTAAATGACGAGTTCTCCCCACAGGTACATGCTTTCCAGGGCGGCGCGTGACAGCCGGGTCGGAGCCCACGCCCAATCGACGGTTTCGTTGTGGTCCAAGTCAAGGGAGGAAAGCGGGCCGCGTTCGGCGATTGCCTGGCGCACCTGGGGCAGGATGGCCGTGGCCGGCTGCGCGCTGTCTCCGAAACGTTGGCGGGCGGCCTCGCGGCGGCGGCGAAAGTAGGGCCAGTCCTCCGCCGGGTAGATGGACATCACCTTGTCCAGCCCGTCGAGCAGCTTGCGGTCCTGGTAGAGCAGCTCGTGAAGCATGGCGGGCCGGAAGTCGGCCACGCGGGCTTGCAGCGTGAGTTCGGGGCTGCTGCCGGCGATGTTGAGCGGGTCATACTGGATGCAGCCGACGCGCCGGATGTGGTCGAGCACGCCCGCCTTGCCGCGGCGGGCCTGGGGCGGCCATAGCCCCTGGTAGGCGAGGAGAAAGCGGCGCGCTTGGTCTGTGCTGAGGTGCATGGTTTATTCCGTTTGTCGAGGGATGCGTCGAATCCGATGACCTTTGCCGTTAACCGCCACAAACGCTTCGTGCAACGCTTCTTCTGAATAGCGTTCGAGTACGCGCGCAAGTTCGGCATGGACGGCTGTCATAGATGAGGGCTGAATGCGCAAGTAGATGACGCCAATTCCTAGCCGGCGCACAAAGACCAGGTGTCCGAAATCGCGATCGCGCGTGACGAACAATCGGCGCTGGTCTTGGGCAGCCTTCAACACCGTCTCATCGTCCGCACGGGATAGCCCTAACTCCGCAGCGAGCACGATGTCGTGACCAGCCTGGGCCAGAAAGCGCGCCGTAACGGCGTATACGTCTTGGTCCAGAAGCATCCTCATCATCAGTCCGCCGACACGGCTATGTCTTCGGCTGCTACCAAGGCGATGGCATAACTCATACAGGCGTGAATATCATCAAGGGTTAGGTCGGGGTAGTAGTCTGTAATGATATCGGCAAAACTGATGCCCGCGTTAATCAATTCCAGGACGCTTTGCACGGTGATGCGCGTGCCGGCAATGCAAGGCTTCCCGAAATGTACGGCTGGATTTACGGTGATTCGGTCAAACATGCTGTGTTCCTTTCCCCATCCTTCGCAACACGGTTCAATGCCTCCCATATCACTCGAGCGCGGCGAGGGCGGCGACCTGGCTGCGGCGCAGCGCGTCGAGCGGGTCGGGCAGGTCCGGGTGCAGTTCGAGGCTGGCGCGTCCGCTGTAGCCCGCCTGGCGCAGGGCGTCGAATGTAGCGCGCAAAGTCGCCTCGGTCAAGATGCCGTCGTGCAGCGCCAGGTGCAGGTCGCCCTGCCCGTCGTTGTCGTCCAGGTGCACGTAGCCGATCAGGGGGCCGGCGTCCGCGATCATCGCAGGCAGATCCTCATGTGACATCTGGGCATGGCCGATGTCGAGCAGCAGGTAGAGGTTGGCGTGTCCCACCTGGCGCAGGAAGGCCAGCGTGTCGGCGATGGCGGGCAGCGCCGTGCCGGGGAAGTGCTCGATGCAGAGGCGAATGTCGAAGTCGGCGGCGTGGTCGGCGATGCGGGTAAGCGACTCGGCATAGCGCGCCAGCCCTTCCTCGCTGCCGTCCTTGCCGGGCACGACGTAGGTTGTGAGGATGTCCAGCCGGTCCGCGCGCAGGATGGCCGCCTCCGCGGTGCGCACGCCGGCTAGGCGCTCGCTGCGGTCGGCGCTGTCCAGGGCTGTTTCCGGCGATATGCCGAAGGAGAGGCCCATACACGAGATGCGCAAGCCCAGTTCGTGCATGCGCCGGCGGCTGGCGTGGTGCAGAAAGTCGCCGGGCCGGATGTCGATCCAGGCGATGCGCTTTTCAGCTATGCGGTCGAGCACGTCATTATCGGGGCCGGATAGCCCCCAGGTGCAATAGGCCAGTTCAATGGTCATGGACAAAATGACTCCGTCTTGCTGTTGATTTCGTTCCAACTAAGGCGCCGGCCGTAGCCCGATCTCCGCCTGCTGAGCGTAGGCCTGCTGAGCCGCTTCAACATCCTCAATGCTCTCCAGCCATTCGAACAGCGCTTCCCAGTCATCCGCATCAATCACGGCGAAGCATTTCCCATGCACGGTTACATACTGCACACTCTGCAAGACCTCAAGTCCTGTCATTGCGGTCACCTCCTTGCTCACGGCACACATCGTGAGGACAGCTTAACGAGCTTTTTGGACGGCGGGCAGGGGTTGCCCCGTGACCTGGCTGTAGAGGACATCGGGATCAATGTCGGTGCCGTTCGGCCAGCAGACCGTCCCGCTGTCCGGGTTGACCGCAACTTGGCGGAAGTAGTGCTGTTCCGCCAACGGCGCGAATACGCCGGTGAACGTGACCAGTTTCGTGATGTCTACGTCTCCCTCGACGCCGTCTTCGAAGGTGAGTCGGAGCCGGTATGCACCAAGCGGACGGACGTCTATTACGTCTACAAGCATTTTTCACTCCAATGGTTGAATGCTTTTGAGTGGAAGCTGCATGCCGGCAAGCTGCCAGTTTTCTTCCAACTCCGATCGATGTAACGAAGCCCACTCCATCACCATACCGAATACGCGCGGTGATAACTGCCCCTCAAGAAGGGCAAGCGGTTCGATCATGACAACAGCCTTTTGCCCGCTGTATCGGACATGAAAATGTGGCGGCGGATGATCGCTGTAATACATGAAAATGCTGATACCGAAGAATCGGCTGATTTCTGGCATAGCTCTCATGGATTCTAGATCTGTCGTCGCGCCGTCAGATACACCGTGCGGCTGCGCCAGGGCAGGACCTGGTTGAGGAACTGGCGACGGTAGAGCGCTTCGACCTGGGCGATCTCCGCCTCGTTCAGCAACGCGGACAGCCGTTGGCGGTAGGTAGGGCGACCCTCGCCCGCGGGCGCAAACCAGCGGTCGAGCAGCCCCGCTGTCACGCGCATCTCCGTCGCCTCCTCCTCTGTCTCCCACATCACCGCAAAGCCGGACGCTTCCCACAGTGCGGCCAGGTCCGGCGCATCCCAGTTGACCAGCGCATCGTCCTGGGCGACGTAG
>Ga0334887_1005050_pt1 | contig 11325 bp, 10 predicted proteins | sample GraSluR1_MG_10_FD_207217 | JGI IMG/M metagenome (GOLD analysis project Ga0334887, IMG submission 207217) | Sludge microbial communities from methane-producing bioreactor in Wageningen University, Netherlands - Granular Sludge_18_07-R1 | ecosystem: Engineered > Bioreactor > Anaerobic >...
ACCAATCCGAAAACTGCCGAAGTCAGGTACCAGGCAATGGGGCTGGTTTTCCTGGTTTTGTGTGGTTTTGTTTTGATAGGTTTGACTGGTTTATTGGGTTTGACTGCCAGCGGAGAGGCCTCCTGCTGGACCGGCACAGTGGGACGGATGGTCTCCTGTTGAAATGCTTGTTCTGCATGCAAGAGCATGGCATATTTTTGCGCAGCCATTTTGTTGCGCGGGTTGATTTCCAGGCAATGCTTCAGGTACACACGTTTTTCATAGCGGGTGGGTGATACCACTGCCAGCAGATACCAGGCACGGTCTTCGTCGGGGGCATGCTGCAGGATCACGCGCAGGAATTCTGCAGCTTCGACGAATTTTTTTGCCTTGGCAAGTTCGATGGCCTTCAGCAAAGCCTGGTTGGTGTCTATCATAGCAAGGTTAATCTTCAGTTCGTTTGCGTAGTATCCATAAAAAGATGGTCAGCAGCACTGCTGCGGCCCATAACAATGACTGATAGCGCTGGTACCAGGGCGGGTTGACCACCCCCAGCACCGCGATTATGCCGATCATCAACATGACAAATAGCGCCCAATTGCGTTGAATCAATGCTTTCAAAGTGCGTATCGCCTCATCTATTGCAATCTTCAGGCCAATCCTGGCCACGGCAGGATTGATAGTGTTTCTTTATTATATAGCAGCCTTGCCGGTTATGCACATTAAACAAAACAGGCCTCTGGGTAAGAAGCCTGTTTTCAATGTATGCAGTTTTTAGGGTTTAGACCGGGGCAAGTGTGCCTGAGAAGATCAACCATGCCAGCAAAGTTTTGGCAGCCAGGCTGAGGACGATGTAAAATTTTTCACCGAACAGATAATCTTTCCAGGGTCCCACTTTTTTGTATTGCATGAACATGTTGATGGCAAAGATGTTGAAGAACACGAACAGCGACGGGATGATGGCATAGACGAAGTCGGGGGGGCGTGCTTCCGGGTTGGTAGAGGAATTGATTGCGCCCAGGAAGTACATCACCAGCACGACCCAGGGAACGATGCCGGCGATACAGCCATAGATGAAGGCTTTCCAATCGACTTTTTTCGTGAACTGGTTGATATCTTCCATAAGTATGCCGAACAGGTTCATGGAGGCATTGACACCGAACAAGGCAATCAATGCGCCTATGTCGCGGACACCAACCAGCAGGCCGATCAACACGATCATCCACGAGGAACTGAGGGCATATTCATAGAAGCGGACGGGATTCTTGCCCTTTGCCAGGTTCTGCTGATAGCGTTTGTAGCCGACGGTTGCCAGCAGGAAGTGGGCAGCGGCGGAGATGAGCAAGAAGATGGCGGTGGCAATGCCAAAGGGCAGGTCATAAAAGACACCCAGCTGCGGTTCGAGGCTGAAGTTTTCGATGTTGAAACGCAGGTAGTTGGTGTTGATGGGGTAGGTGGTGTCGTTACTGAGAACGATCATCAGCACACCCTGGATCAAATGAAAGAAGCCCATGATGGCATTAAAACGACGGAGACCCTTCATTTTTTTTGGGTCGATGGCAACAACTTTTTCTGGTGGCATATTTTTCTCCTAATTAAATGTTTTTAAATGCGAATAGTCAAATAATAGATTTGTGGTGTAAGAGATTTCTCATAAACCACTCTCAAATCATTAATGTTTTATTATTATTTTGGTTGGGATGTATTTAATGGTGAAAGCGGGCGACCGGATTCGAACCGGCGAATGTTAGCTTGGGAAGCTAATGCCTTACCACTTGGCGACGCCCGCACAGTGTGTTCGATTATAGTATCCTAAATGGAGGCTGTCAAGCAGGCAGTCAACGGGCAAATTATGTTATAATCCCTCGCAGTACGTTGCGGAATCTTAAAAAATTCCCTCCCGCAATCCAAGGAGTTTTCATTGCCGTTTAATCCTTTCAACTGGCTCATGGGGTTGTTCTCACTCGATATCGGTATTGACCTGGGCACAGCCAATACATTGGTGAATGTTCGTGGTAAAGGCATCGTTATCAATGAACCCTCGCATGTGGCGATTGAAAAACGCACCCGCAAACCGATCGCGATTGGGGCGACCGCCAAGGAAATGGTTGGACGCGCGCCTAACAACGTGATCACGGTGAGGCCGCTGCGCGACGGGGTTATATCGGAATTTGAAATTACCCAGGCAATGCTGCAATACTTCATTTATAAAGCCCACCAACAAAGCATTGTGCCGCTTCCGCGTCCGCGGGTAGTGATTGGCATTCCTTCGGGTGCAACCGAAGTGGAAAAACGCGCGGTATATGATGCAGCAACGGCCGCTGGTGCGCGTGAGATCTATTTGATTGATGAGCCCCGCGCGGCAGCCATCGGCGCCGGGTTGTCGGTATCAGATGTGCGCGGTGTGATGATGGTGGATATTGGCGGCGGCACTACTGAAGTCGCCATCCTTTCGATGGGCGGGGTGGTCGTTTCACGTTCACTGCGCGTGGCGGGCGATGAATTGGATGAAGATATCATTCAATATCTGCGCAACAAATATAATTTGCTGATTGGTGAACGCATGGCAGAACAGGTGAAATACACCATTGGCTCTGCTTATCCATTGGAAACGGAAAAAACCATGGCGGTGCGCGGGCGCAACCTGGTGACGGGCTTGCCGGAATCCATTGAAATTTCCTCTGTGGAAATCCGCGATGCCATCTCAGGCTCTGTCAAAGTGATTATTGACACCATCCGCGATGCGCTGGATGAAGCACCCCCAGAAATCGGGGCTGACCTGATTGAAACTGGCATCTGCCTGGCTGGCGGCAGTTCGCAATTGCAAGGATTGGCAGACCGCCTGAGCGATGATCTGAAATTAAAAGTATGGGTGGCCGACGATCCCATGACCTGCGTGGCACGCGGTGCTGCGGCGGTTTTAGGAAATCTACCGGAATATGCCCATATGTTAACAGGTTTGGAGCGATCTACCTCTTGATCCGCTTGAATCACAAGAGAATGAGAAAATGAAGCCCCCAAAAATCCATACCTGGCAGATTGGTGTTCTCCTGCTCCTCATGGCAGGTATGATCACGCTGTCAATGAGTGGTTACTTGAGCGAGATGTTAGGCGGGGCAACTGGCCCGTTGGTGTCTCTGCAGTCCTGGGTGTCGAGCCGTTTTGTGCGCATTTACACATTCGTCACAGCTTCCTCTGACGTAATCGGTTTGGTGCAGCAAAATGAGGCTTTGGAGCGGGAAGTAGCGAATCTGCAAAAACAGGTCATTGAAATGGAAGAGGATTTGCGAGAAGCACAGCTCTATTATGCGCTGCTGGACTTTGCACGCAGCAAACCCGATAACCAGTATATTGCGGCGCTGGTGATCGGCAAAGACCCCAGTCCGTTCATGAACTATGTCATCCTTGACCATGGTTCCAGTGATGGTGTCCGCATGGGCATGCCGGTGATAACAGAAAAAGGACTGGTTGGTCGGGTGGATGCGGTGACAGCCAATGCCGCCCGCGTTCAACTGGTCAATTCACCTGATTTTGCCGTGAATGTACAGACACAGAATACCAACGCAGAAGGTGTTGTGACCGGTTCGATCACTGGGGCATTAGTCATGGATATGGTCATTCAGACTATGACGCTGCAGCCTGGCGATTTGGTATTGACCTCAGGCCTGGGTGGCAACTTCCCCTCGAATCTGCTGATTGGTGAAGTGAGAACCGTGACCAGGCAGGAGAATGCTTTATTCCAAAGCGCTTCGGTGCAGTCAGCGGTTGATTTCCGTCAATTGGAAGTGGTATTAATCATCCGTAATTTCCAGCCTGTAGAGATCGATCCCCTAATCCCGCAGGAAGGATCATGACCGATGAGCGTAATTATCGGCCTTGCCTACCTTTCAGTGGGCATGATGCTTCAAACCGCCATTTTAAGCCGAATCCCTCTGATCAATGGAACCGTTGATCTAATTCTGATCGTCCTGATCGCCTGGGCATTACAGGACGGACCTGAAGAGTGGGAGGTGTGGGTATGGACCCTGGTTGGTGCAGTTTTGTTGGGGTTTGTCTCAAAAGCTCCCTGGCCTCTGTATGTCATTTCTTACGCAATCATCATCCTGTTGCTGCGGCAGGTGCAGAAAAAGATGTGGAAAGCCTCTGTGCTTCTGCTATTTTTGGGCATCGCTTTGGCTACGTTGTTCCAACAAAGCTTGTTCTATGGGTTTTACCGCTTTGTTTATACTGTACCATTGCCATTAAATGAAAGTTTTCTTTATATTATTGTGCCGTCAATGGTGTTAAACTTGTTATTCGCATTTCCCGTTTATCTGGTTATCAAAGATACCGCTGAATGGCTTCATCCACAGGAGGATGTCTGATGTCTGAAAGTACACGCAGTGATTTCCAACCCTGGCGGCTGCGTTTTGTCATAATTGGCTTGCTGGCTGTGTTTGGCCTGTACCTGGGGCGATTGTTCGTCCTGCAGATTGTGCGCGGCGAGGAATTTGTGGCACAGGCAGATGATAACCGCACTACCACGATCACCCTGCACACCGAGAGGGGGGTGATCTACGACCGCAACGGGATTGTACTGGCGCGCAATGTACCCTCGTACAATCTTGTGATCATTCCTGCCGAATTGCCTGATGATGACGGTGATATCGAAACCATCTACCGCGAGTTGTCAGCTTTGGTGGCCGTGCCGGTAACCGCGGGTGAAGTGACTGATGAAACTGCGCGTTTGTTTGCTCCGTGCCGCACAGATTTTGGCATCAAAGAGATTGTTTTCATTGCCGGTTCCATCGCGCCTTATCGCGCAGTTCAAATAGCCTGTGATATCCCTGAAAACATCGCCATGGCGATCAAAGAAGAAAGCGGCTTGTGGCCTGGGGTAGACATTGAGGTAGTGCCAATCCGTGAATACCCCACGGGTGTGCTTACCGGCGAGGTAATTGGTTTTTTGGGGCCGATTCCATCTGCTTTTGAAGAGTATTATCGTGGATTCGGGTATGAACCGAATATTGATAAGGTCGGTTATGCTGGCGTGGAAGCTTCACTGCAGGATATTTTAGGCGGGGTGAATGGCTATCGCGTGGTCGAGGTGGATGCGCTCGGGCAGGTCATCCGCGACCTGGAAGACCCCGTGGAACCGATCCCCGGGCAGAATGTGAAATTGACCATTGATTTGCGATTGCAAACCGCGGCGCGGGCAGCGTTGCTGAAGCATTTTGAGGGCTGGAATGCTTGGAGCGGAGAAGAATGGCTGCAAAATGGCGCGGTGATTGCCATGAACCCCAAAACCGGTGAGGTGCTGGCAATGGTGTCTTATCCGACGGTAGAAAACAACCGCATGGCTCGTTTCATACCTGCTGAATATTTTAACCAGATCAGCAATGACCCCTGGAAACCATTGCTGAATCATGCCATTTCAGCTGAACATCCTCCCGGATCCGTGTACAAACTGGCAGCATCCATTGGTATTTTGAATGAGGGGATTGTCGAACTTGACGAGATCATTGAGTGTCCTGAAGCGGGTAAAATTACCGTGCTGCAGAAATTCACCCCCAATGATCCGGGTGTTCCTCAGGATTATGTGTGCTGGCTGCGTGACGAAGCGGGCAACCGAACCGGTCACGGTGATGTTGCCTGGCATCAATCCATTGCCTGGTCATGTGATGTGTATTTCTACAAGGTGTCAGGCGGTTATCAGGACGAGGTCCCGCAAGGCCTGGGGGTGTGGTTGATGGGCGATTATGCCAGGGCATTGGGCTATGGAGAGGTAACCGGCATTGAATTGCCCGGAGAGCAGGATGGCCTGGTGCCGGACCCCAACTGGAAACGCATTAACGTGGGAGAAACCTGGGCAACCGGCGATACCTACATCGCTTCCATGGGACAGGGCTATGTGCTGTCGACCCCGCTGCAGGTGCTGGTTTCCTTCAACATTTTGGCGAATGAAGGTAAATATATGCAGCCGACACTGGTGCATGATCTGATTGATGCAAGCGGTGAAGTGGTCCAACCATTTGAACCAAGGTTAAAATGGGACATCACCCAGGACGCGTTGATTCCGGTCTATGATGAGAACCGGTTTGCCACCGGAGAATATAAAACGGTGGACCCGCAAGTGATCGCCGAAAGCATGGTCGGGATGCGGATGGTGGTGACAGATCCGCGTGGAACCGCCCGAAGGATTTTTGAGGGTTCGTTTGTTGAATCGGGCGGCAAAACTGGTACTGCCGAGTATTGTGATGACAAAGCAGCTGCCGCAGACCGCTGCCGGTCTGGCGCCTGGCCGGCGCATGCCTGGTACGTTGGGTATGCACCCTATGATGACCCGGAAATTGTGGTGGTTGCGTTTGTTTATGACGGCACAGAGGGCTCAGAAGTGGCGGCCCCGATTGTTCGTGAGGTTCTCGAAGCCTGGTATTTATTGCAACAGCTCGATCAACCGACTGGTAATTGACACCATTTTGATCCATGCAATTTTAGCTTGCCTTGCTATAATGAATCGATGATGATGGATACCATGCAACAAGTTTCTGTGGAAATAAAAGGTGTGCAAAATGCCCTGCTGGTTACCTTCGGTGAGGGTGACTGGCTTTTGGCTGAAGCGAGCCTTTTGCAGCGGGTAGATGCGCAGAATGCCTTTTTTAAAGGAGCGCGTTTGGTGGTGGATGTGGCTGAGCGTGATTTGAAGGCTGCTGACATGGGTAAATTCCGCGACTTGCTCTCTGAACGGGGGGTGTCTTTATGGGGCGTGTTAACCACATCGGTCACAACCCAGGAAACTGCTCGCCGGCTGGGTCTGGCAACACAACTGCCGGGCAGCAAGTCTGTGCGGCGTCTGTCAGAACGAAGGTCAACCGAGTCACAAGAACAAGTGGAAGCGCTTTTGATCCGCAAGACGCTGCGCTCCGGTATGAAAATCGAACACAGCGGTCACGTGACCGTGATCGGTGATGTGAATCCGGGGGCAGAGGTTGTCGCCGGAGGCGACGTGGTCGTGTGGGGGCGGCTGCGCGGTAGTGTTTCTGCCGGTGTGGAGACCAACCCAAACGCGATTGTGTGCGCCATGGAGATGGAACCAACGCATTTACGGATTGCTGATACAATAGCTAACGTTCCCGCCCGCAGGCGTGGTGAAAAGCGAGGGCCGGAAGTGGCATCTATTTTTAAGAATGAAGTTATTTTTCGTATCTGGAAAAAATAAGCAGAGGTAGAAGATTCATGGCAGCAAAAGTAATTACTGTTACATCTGGCAAAGGCGGCGTGGGAAAAACCACCAATGTCGCCAATATCGCGGCAGGGCTGGCGCTGGGCGGCAGCAAAGTGGTGTGTATCGACGGTGATATTGGTTTGCGCAATTTGGACGTGGTGCTTGGTTTGGAAAACCGCATTGTGTATGACCTGGTGGATGTGATCGAAGGTCGCTGCCGCTTGCGGCAGGCGATGATCAAAGACAAACGTATAGCTGATCTTTATTTGATCCCCGCAGCGCAAACACGTGACAAAACCGCTGTTTCACCCAGTGACATGGTGAGGCTTTGCGACCAGATGCGGCCTGAATTTGACTGGATTGTCATTGACTGCCCGGCGGGCATTGAACGCGGCTTCCGCAATGCATTGGCACCGGCAGATATGGTGCTGGTGGTGACTAACCCCGAAATTTCGGCCGTGCGTGATGCTGACCGCATTATCGGCCTGGTGGAAGCCGAAGAGAAAGGTCCTGCACTGTTAATTCTGAACCGTGTCAACATGGAGATGGTCAAACGCGGCGATATGCTCACACCTGATGATGTCGTTGACCTGTTGGCAATCGAGTTGATCGGTATTATTCCGGAAGATGAGCAGGTATTGGTGGGCAGCAACCAGGGTGTACCGGTGGTGTTTGACCAGAAATCACGCGCCGGACAGGCGTTTCGCAATGTTTGCGCCCGATTGAATGGTGAAAATGTGCCCTTCATGGATCTGGAAGCCCGGCCGGCATTGTTCGGCCGTTTGGGCAAACTTTTCCGCGGTGCCGCGGATTAATCAACCAGTGATAGGAACAGGCTATGTTCAGAAGAAAACAAAAAAGTGCCTCCAGTGCCAAAGACCGTCTTCAATTTGTGCTGATTCATGACCGCACTAACCTGACGCCGGAGCAAATGAACCGGTTAAAGGACGAATTATTGACAGTGCTGGCAAAATATGTGTCAATTGATGGGCAGGGTGTCAATATCTCGGTTGAACAAGACGGCCGTGAACAGCGCTTGCTGGCAGATATTCCCCTGAAACCCGCAGAGACCTTGCGTAGAAGGTAGAAAAAAGGTTTGTTCAAACGAGAGTTGTGGCGTAATTTCGATTTCCTGCTGTTCGGCGGGGTGTTGTTCTTGGGGGTGTTGGGCGTGGTGGTGGTGAATTCCGCCATCGCCGGTTCGATCGGCCTGGAAGGATTGGCGCAGCGACAGGCGCAATTCCTCGCGATTGGTCTGGTGGTTATCGTCGGGGTGGCGATTGTCGATTATCGTTACCTGGCGCCTCTGAGCCCAATTATGTATATGATCATCATTGGCTCGCTGATCTTTATCTATGTGTTTGGGTTTGCTGCCTTTGGTTCCCGTCGCTGGGTGACTGTCGCAGGCACCAATATCCAACCTTCTGAGATTGCGCGCCAGGTGTTGATCCTGGTACTGGCGAATTATTTCGCCATGAAGAAAGATGAGCCCAAGAATTGGAACTGGGTGATGCAAAGTGCGGCTTTGATGGGCCTGGTTTTCATTCTGGTGGTCATCCAACCTGATTTAAGCTCTTCTATCGTACTGGCGGTGATCTGGTTTGCCATGATCTGGCTGGCGGGCGTTCCTGTCAAATACTTGATCTATTTGATATTGATCGCTATGTTGATCGTGGCAATTGTGCTGGCTTTGGGCATTCTGCCTGATTACATGATGCGACGTATTAACAATTTTCTCGTGCCGGACGAAGAAGCCAGCTATGGTGAACAGTACAATATCCAGCAGGCGTTAATCACGATCGGGTCGGGCGGCTGGTTTGGTCAGGGGTATCAGCAGAGTTCACAGGTGCAGTTACGTTTTCAAAAGGTTCGTCACACCGATTTTATATTCTCGGTGGTGGCTGCCGAATTCGGACTGGTTGGTGCAGGGGTGGTGATGGGAGCCCTGTTATTCATTTTCTGGCGCTGTTTTGTGATCGCCAAAAATGCCGAGGATCTTTACGGGGCATTGATCGCCTATGGTATTGGCGTAGTGATGGCATTTCAAACCGTTGTCAACATCGGGGTGAATCTCAACCTGCTGCCGGTCACCGGCCTGACGCTGCCGTTCATCAGTTACGGGGGTAGTTCCATGGTATCATTGTGCCTGGGTATCGGCCTGGTGGAGAGTGTCGCCATGCATACGGCTGCCAAGCGGCCGGACGCATTGGTCTGAACCACGCTTGTTTGAGGAGAAGGATGATGAGTGAAATAAAACCTGTACGTGTGCGCTTTGCGCCGTCACCAACCGGGTATATGCACCTGGGGCATGCCCGTACAGCCCTGTATTGTTACCTGCTGGCGCGCCAGACCGGCGGGCAGTTTTTGCTCCGTATCGAAGATACAGACCAGCAGCGGTTTGTTGATGACGCCATGGATAATATCACCACAGGTTTGCACTGGTTGGGCTTGCAGTGGGATGAAGGCCCCGACATCGGCGGACCGTTCGGCCCGTACCGGCAAACCCAACGACTGGACAAATACCAAGAAGTGGCGCAGCATTTACTTAAAACTGGGCATGCTTTTTACTGCTTTTGTACACCGGAACGCTTGAATGCTGTGCGTGAAGAGCAGCGGGCGCAGAAAATTAACCCACATTATGACGGCACCTGCCGCCATATTCCGCTGGATGAAGCCCGTGGACGGGTTGCGGCAGGAGAGAAAGCTGTTATTCGCTTTATGATGCCCAAAGAAGGCGCTATCACGGTGAAAGATGAAATGCGCGGTGAGATCACAGTGGAGTTGGAAAATCTGGATGATTATGTGCTGGTGAAATCCAACGGCATCCCGGTCTATCATCTGGCTGCCATGGTGGATGACCACCTGATGGAGATCACGCATGTCTTTCGCGGCAGTGAATGGCTGCCATCGCTGCCGCAGAATGTATTGTTGTACCGTACCCTGGGCTGGCAAGAACCGAAATGGTATCACCTGTCGGTGTTTCTCAAGCCAAGCGGTAAGGGTAAATTGAGCAAACGGGACTCTGCCCAGTTCAAACAGGGTGGATACTCGGTGATGATCCATGATCTGGAGGAGTTGGGCTATTTGCCCGAGGCGGTCAACAACTGGGTGGCGTTGATGGGTTGGGCTTATGATGACCACACAGAGTTTTTCACCACGCAGGACCTGATCGACAAATTTGATGTCAATCGTCTTAATCCCAATCCTTCCGCGATCAACTTTACCAAGCTGGATCACTTCAACGGGCTGCATATACGCAGCTTGCCTTTGGAAGACCTCGCACAGCGAATCAAACCCTATTTTGCGCAAGCCGGTTACCAGACACGGGATGATGTGCTGCTGCAGATCGCGCCTATCATTCAGGAACGCTTGAAAACCCTGGATGATGCCCCGGAGATCGCGGGTTTCTTCTTTCGAGATGATGTAGTTCCGGTAGCAGAAGAATTGGTGCAGAAAAAGATGACTGCCAAAGAAGCGCTTCTGGTGGCCCAGCGCGCCACAGACATCCTTGCTGGCTGCGAGGCCATGACCCATGAAGCCGCCGAACTGCCTTTACGGGCTCTGGTGGAAGAATTGGGGACGAATCCTGGCCAGGTGTTTGGCGTCATTCGTGTGGCGGTCACCGGACAGCAGGTAAGCCCGCCCTTGTTTGAAAGCATGGAGATCATCGGTAAGGAGAAAGTGCTGGCGCGCATGCGGCAAGCTATTGCCTTACTGGAAACATTGGTGCAGGCTGGCTAATAAAATCTGTCAAGGCAAAGTAGAAATGTCCTATTGGGAGCAAGATAGAAATGTCCTAATGAGAATCTGGAATGAGGATAGGCAAGCCATTGATCTTCTTGCCATAGGAACGCCAGGGATGATCGACCGGGGGAGAAAAAGGGCGACGGTCGAGGGACTTGGAAGACACCACCTGAGCCTGAGGAGGTTGTTTGTGAAAGATGTCAACGAGCAGCGGTTGCGAGTTGAGAAAAAAAGCGACGTTGTCATCAGCATCGAGAGTAACGAGGGCCTCGCGGCCGATGAGGTACTGAGGGGGTCTGGAGGTACGAATCTGATAAGTGGTATTGTTAAAAGCAATCTCAAGGTTTCTGGAAATCTTGCGAAAATCATGGATGGAAAAAAGGAAAGGCAGGTCGATG
>Ga0334887_1005054_pt1 | contig 11314 bp, 10 predicted proteins | sample GraSluR1_MG_10_FD_207217 | JGI IMG/M metagenome (GOLD analysis project Ga0334887, IMG submission 207217) | Sludge microbial communities from methane-producing bioreactor in Wageningen University, Netherlands - Granular Sludge_18_07-R1 | ecosystem: Engineered > Bioreactor > Anaerobic >...
ACAATATGGACAAAACATATAATCGATTTTATACAACTTGTGACAAAATAAGCACTCTATATAAACCTCTGCACCGTGATGATTGATCAACGTCTTCAAAGCCGCCTCCAAAAAATAGAATAGCCTGAATTGCTCCAGGCTTAATGCGAAGTCTCGCCGTCGATGAAAACGATATCGAACGGACCCCACTTGTGGGTGCTGTCCAGCATAGCGCCGGTCAGAGTGACGGTTCGAGTATAGCCTTCTGGAGACTTGTCTGGCTTCTCTTCCGGATCGATCAAGCCGAACATCCGGATAATCATCTCATAATAGACCGATCCAGTGATCACGGTCTCCGAAGTGAGATCGAAAGCCAGCCGCATCGTGTTGAACGCGCCGCTTTCGGGTCCTGTCGAAGAGTCGTCACCTCTCCAGAGCTTCTGCCTCAACTCATCGGTCTCGAAGGTAGCTTCCATTTTGCCGACGATCTCAGGCTTGCCGTCCAGAAGTTCGGTCGGAGTGAACGACGAATAAGACCTCTTCCGCTCACTGTCAACCGTTCGTGACAGACTGATATCGCCGCTCATCACAGTGAAGGTCGAAGGCTCCGATCCGTCGAAGTAAACGGCTTTGTTTCCGAGACCTAAACCCCATTCACCGTTTACGGTGACATGATCCGGGAACGTTGGTTCAGTTGTGCAGAACCCCTTCGAGATCCCCTCCAGGCGCACGTCCATCACTGGATCTTCGAGGTTCTGGAACGGGAACGCTAATTCGACGATCTTGGCCCCGGCCAGATATTCAGTCCGAGAATCTGCCATCTTGCCGAACATGGTCAAGGACTTGCTGGTGAACAGCTTCTGGATCACGTCGTAGGTGAGGGTATCGGTCTCGTCGAAGCTCGATACGTCACCGTTCCATGACTGAGTAGATCCGTCAATGTCATCAAAGACGTAAGCCGCGTTCCAGGGGTTCGCCTTGGTGGTCGGACAATTCGCTACAGCCGCTCCGGCGGGTGTGCTATCATCAGCCAGCACCGCGCCATCTGCGACCTGAATCGGGGTGGTCGGGTCTGGAGTGACCCAAAGGAATCCGGCAGCGTCAGAAGTTCCCCATGCACCGGATCGCACATCGACGTAAATGATAACCCCGACTGTGGCCCCACCAGCCGTAAGCGTTTTTCCGGCGGTGAACGTCGCGGTTCCGCCGTCAAACGGTACACACTGGCAAGCAGTCCCGATATACCCCGACAGATGGATAGCCGGAGAAGCCTCATCAACCACTTCGACGTAATGCCGCCTGTCTCCAGAAGATACTTGAGCCTCCCGGAAGTCCCTCATTAGATCCGAGATGAAGGCATGGGTCGCGGTCTTCATCACGGCCACGGTGGAGATCTCAGAGAAGTAGACCACCGATTTGTTCCAGTGGGCGTATACCGAAAGGGCCGTCTGGTTCGCATCCGCAGCAGTGTCCTTTCCATAGTCCGATCCAACCACTCCTGGCTGAGCATACAGGCTTTCGGAGTTTCCAAACGTTCCCTGGACCTCACAAAGCCAAAGAGTATCACCAACTACCTTGACTACTTTCCCCCTTGCGAATGAGGTCTCACCGTGGATGATATCGCCCTGGGCGAACGCCACTCCACCGTCAGTTTCCACCGCGATAGTATATACCGGAGTCGATACATACGGGTTGCCTAGATAGCAGCCCACCATCTCCTCGATATAGTTTCCAGGGGCCAGGAGGAGCTTGGATATGTCTCCTTTCGCATGACCTGCGAGAGCTACCTTGGATCGCGGGAACGGTTCGCCGTCGATCATCCGGTCGTACTGCTTATCGACCGATTCGATGATGGAGAAGTCGCCGCCGTCCAGAAGCTTCAGCCTCTTCTTAATAATCGTCTCGGCGCTGGTTCCGGACTGGAGGGATAGACCCACCCCCCCAGTTTCCGGTCTGTTGTCAAACGTTGCGTAAGCCATTTCAGATCACCTCACTCCACGATCAGGTAGACCCAAATCGTCTTCGACCCGTCGAGCGTTCCAGCAACGTTGATGTTGTTAAGTTCAACATCGGTCCCGTCTTTCACCAGGGTCTGGGTGGCATCGATCCCGCCGTCGAACTTGACGGCCATAAGCTGATAGTCGTTGTCAACGGTCATATCTAAGCCGAGTTCGTCGGTCTGACCTATGGTTATGGTCTGATCGTCGCCTGATTCCTTCGCGCCCGTTATCTGGGTGATGGTCTTGAACGCCTTGTCGGTATCCGCCAACGATGAGGACGCGGAGAAGTTCACGTACTCGGTTATATTCTCGCCCTCGATGTTGGTTCCCTCGAAAAGAACCCACCCCGTAAGCGTACCGCTGGGAGTTACTGAGAGAGTTCTTGGAACGTCTGGTTGGGCGTCCAGATCAACTGCCGCTAGAGTGAACCCAGTTTCATTTACGGATGTTGCACCTTCGATGGTATCAACCGCAGCCACGATCGGGTCTGTTATGGCCTGGACATGGAGGTAGGTTCTTGCCTGGAGAGTGCTTACATCAGATGCAGCTCCATAATAGGACCCTTCCTGACCATCGAGTAAGTCAGCGTTCAGGTTCGGAACCAAGGTGGTCGAGGTGATCACGAACGGCGCGGTTCCGATGGCCTTGGATACCGTCACAGGTTCGGTGAAGGTTCCCGTGGTTCCTGACACTCCAGCATCTGACGCGATAGTTCCAGCTGTGAATGCCCCGACTACATCAGCGTCGCCCTCAACCGAGAGATCGTCCGCTATCCTGGCATCGTCGGTAGAATATAAATGCTCTGCTTGAACTATCCCAGAATACGTCGCTCCTGCTCCGGTGGTGGCTCCAGAAGTCGTCATCGTTCCAAATGATCCCGCCCCGGTGGTCGTGAGGTCTCCAGTTCCAAGATTCACATCGGTATCGCCGAGGGCCGTGATATCGCATCCGTCCTTGATGTCGATGCTATACCTCAGCGTATTCCCGATGAAGGGGTCAGCCGAGGCCGCCCCTACCAGAAGGGCCACGATCAGCCCTATCAATATTTTCTTCATGTATCGTTCCCCGTTGCAACGGTTTAGATTTACGTGATAAAATAGGACGTTCTCAGATAAAAATATATCCGTTCCCTTTGAGCCTACAAGGGAACGGGCGGGGATTTATTTCTGACACTGTGGGGCTGCGGGGCGAGGATCGGGCGCTAAGATCCTATAATCATATCGTTCCCGGCAATGGTGTTTCCAGATGTCCCCCAGGCCACTAGTCCGGCGAAATTATTTCCAACGACGGTATGATTATGGCTTGGATCGATGTTAATGGCATATAGATAGCCTGAAACTTTTCGCGCCATGTTGTTATTTATCATCAGATGTGTCGTGGTGTCTTGGGTGGCATCTATGATAACTGCATACCCCCCGTCATAAATAACATTCCAAAATTTATTCCCGATAATCTGGGAATAGTCCGACCCGGCGGTGATGACAATGCCCCATTTCGTAATGCCATCGAAGTCATTCATACTGACAACGTTCTGGTATCCATCAAGTCGCATGGTGGCAGTGTCGACTGCCCCTGACGAATAGTTACACCATATATGATTCCGGGAAATGTGATTATTATTTGCCGAGGACATATATATCGATATATCCGACCCCCACCCGACCTCATTGTCAGAAAACATTAAATCGTTCCCCGAGAGGTATAACCCATATCTATAAACATTATAAATATAATTTCTGGAAACTTCCCCTCCTCCGAGAGACGTATTGGGGGCATCAATATGTATGGCATCGGCGCCAATGTTTACCATTCGACACAATCGGATATTATTCTGGTTCCCTGAAGTCCAGAGAATGCCGTGCTCATCAGCTATATATTCTGATCTATTTCCATCGAACGTTACCCTGTCAATCTCGTTTCCAGTGGAGTTGATAAGCAGCATTGGACCGCTAGTCGCAGGATCGAGTATGACCGACACGGGATAATATGTAGGAGCTGTTAACCGTTTTTGACCGTTAGGAAACCATATAGGATTTGAACCGTTCACAACAATTGTAGAAGTAATAACGACGGTGCTATACCCATCCAAATACGCTTGGACAACCTGCTCGGCGTCGTCTACTCCGTCCGTAATGTAGTCACACCACAATTGAGATCCAACGTATGCATACGGTCCCGATCCCCCTAAGGTGGCATTTAGTAGATTGCTGCCCCGCATCTCCACATCACCGACAAACTCCGTCGCCGGGAGCCTGTTTACCGCCGATCCGATCCCTGTTATCAGTAACAGGGCCATTATCATAATTTTGAGCTTCATTTTTATCACACCGTCACATATTCTAATATGAGCGTAAACGTTCCTTGGGTCGCCGCACCGGGCGTTATGAACGCTTTGATTACCGACCCGGACGCATAATATTTGTTTGGGGTGTACGTGTCGTTCGTGGTCCCCTGAGCATCCACCACGGCGGCGGCCATCAGGCAGGACTCATCACCGTCCTTCCCCAAAGTCACCGAGCCGTCGTCGTAGGCCGTCGTAACGACCTTCCCCACGAATCGGATGAACCCGTTCGCAGGCATCGTGAGGAGCGTAACCTCATTATCGGCGTCGTCGAAAGGCACCGCAACGACGGCTTTCCGCACACCTCCCTGAGACGCCAGCTTCCCATCCGCCGATATCGTGAGCGTGTCGTCATCAATGCCGAAAGCGCACGGCGGCCTGGTATCGCAAACCCCGCCAACGCTATAAGATCCGTTATCGGTTGACCTGATCCCATTCTCGTCGACACAAAGTATAGCCAGTTCTATATAATCAGTAGAATTTAGATCAGCCGGAAGCGGAGTGAAGTTCTCCAAGAAATCGTCGGCGTCGTCGGGAACGGCCTCGGTTCCAGCAAACCGAACGATCGTATTATCAGAGAGCTTCACACAAATCGCATCGTACCGATGGTATCCTTCGCTGGCGGCTGGAATGGATTCGATAGCAGGTGATGCCCCAGCATAAGCTTTCCAGATCCCCGCATTCGAATAATGACCAGCAGCCACATTGACAGAAGACGCGCTTGCCCTCGTCACCTTCATCCCATTAGGGTCGTTAGAGTCGATGAGAACGCCGTTCCCTGCCCCGGACTGGCGGAGATGCCACCATGTACGGGCGAACCCTACAACATCCTCGTTTTGCGGCGGAAAAAGGGGATAGTTTGCCATGCCTGATCACTCTGCGGTATCGCCCTTGACTCTGATCTTGACGTAAATTCCCGATTTGGCCTGACACCCAACCGGAACCTGTCTCTTCAGCCAGATCCCGTACTTCTCTCCCGCGGCCATGTCACCGATCACTTTTCCGTCGGCGTAAGTCCTGGCCTGAGACCATCCGGCCAACCCGGTAGGTGCAACGGATTCCGATGCGATGGTCTGGATGGGATCGGTGTTTGGCGTTCCAGGGGCTTCTATGTCAAATGAAATTTTGTTATGCTCACATTTTGTGCCGACCACATGCTCAACCTTGGAGGTAGAATTTGAGCCCCGCGTGCATCCAGTGAACTCGGTCGTCGAATTTTTCGCGGTATAAGTGATCTCCTCGTCACCGACAAAGAATGCTCCCGAATCGGGGAAATCTGAATTATCATCAACGGTGACGGTCGTTTCGGAACCGTCCGCTTCAAGCTGCACGGTCAACGCGCACATCGGGAGATTGTCTTCCATCCAAGCACGAACGGCCTCATAAGTCAGAGAGCCGTGGTTGTTGTGCTTGAACATCGCCCGGTACTCAGTATCTCCGGCTTCGGATTCCGCCGACGTTACGTTATCGAAAAGGTTTTCGACCGTATCGTCTGTGATCTCAGCTGACGACATGTAGCCTCCAAGCCCGTCGGGAGACGCCTCCCCGTCAGCGGATGCAGTACTTTTCGAGTTTTTTGTCAGTATATCGCTTGCTGTAATTGGCATTTCCATCACCTATACAGAATGTTTTTCTCTCCACCGCACGTCATAATCCATGTTCCCAGCCGACATCGTAGCCGCCAGAGCTTCATCCGTCGCACCTGACTGGATGTAAGGTAGAGGTCGCTGCCCGCTGATGCTGTGATAACTTTCCAGAACGTAGCGGGAAAGGTTCAACGAATCTCCAGAATCGCAGACTATACGCCACCGGAAGTCGCCGAGCCCCGCAAGTTTCGTGAGAGTGTATTCTTGGAGGTCGCCGTTTTCCAGGGCACGATCGACCTCCCACCAATAGTTACCGTCGCTGGAAACTTCGAGGACGGGATCACTGACGAGAGACGATATGGAGAGCGTGAGAATGGGATCGCTGAGGAGCGGATGGCCGATCTGATACCTCATCACAAGACTGGAAGAGTTTGCGAAGACGAGATGGTCAGTATCGAAGGTGACATTGGCCGAAGAGACCTTGTTTCGATCCATACGGGTGATCGATTCGACCGGATCAGCGGCGGAAAGGACCGCATAGAGGAGATCAGGATAGAAGGTCAGAATCGCCTCGTCGTGAAGAACGTCGGCGATCTCCAGATCGTAACCGGTGATGTTATGAGTGAGCTTTGCCGCCGCAAGGTTGGCGGCTGAATACTTTCCCGTGATCGCAATCGAGGTGAAAGGCGCGTTCACGTTCCCGGCATTGACGAGCGGAGTTATATTAGTCGGAGACGATGAAATTGTACCTGAAAGTTGCTGGAGAGATTCACCGAGAGAACATGGCGACGTAAGGACAAATTTGACCTCACAGTCAATATCAACCGTCCCTGGATACTGAAACGAAACGAGACACGACTTGATCAGCCAGCGGCGGGTTGAATCTTCGATCAGATAAGTATCGTCTTCATCAGGATAATAATAGTTCCGGATATCGTAGGCCATCAACGACTCTAACGCCGATCGGGTGAGACACGTAACTTTGATCTTGAACTCGGTAGCTTTCGCTGATACCGAATCGATGAAGACGCGGTTGCCGCTTATCACTGAGGATGCCCGGTAGTCTCCAGCTTTCGGGGAGTCGATGTCTTTATAGACTACGTACCCGTTCGCGTGACTTAGTTCCAGATCGCCAATTTGAAGAGTCATTTCATTTGAACACTACTATTTTATTCTCTGAAGTATAATAGCTTGTCGCCCTCCCCATGAAGTAGGGATGATTCACCACGATCTGAGAGTTCAAGAGATCCCATTTCGACTCCATAGGCAGGATTCCCAAAAGGGCTTCGGTCGTCTCAGGATCGATATCGTACATCAAAGCACTCCACTTTTCCGCAAGTTCAACGCTGGCTTCGCAGTTGAAACTGCACGGGAACCAGGGGATGATCCGGACTCCGAAATACCTGAAATGGACATATAGGCGAGGGTCGCCGTGTTCGATGGTGATCGTGTTTCCATCTGTCTTGCACCCCGGAGTGTTTTTGGCGATCTCGAAAACGGGATCATAGGTCGTCTTCCAGAACTCGGCAAACGCTTTCCGGCAACATTCTGGATATCCCAGAAGCTCGCCGATAGATACGTTGTCGGCGTCGCCGGACGTATCGGGCTGGGATGCTTTTACGATTGCAGCGGCAACGTCCAGGTCTCGCGCCAGGACTCCATAGACGAGGGTGTCCGGTCCAAGATCCGCGCCGTCCTGATGAGTATGCGAGAATCCTCCACCAGCCTTAACCCGCCTGATGGACTGGAACGCCAGCCCGTCTCTCATGATCTGGTCTATCTGGCGATCGTAATCCTGAGGATTCAAGTGGTACATCGACGCTTCACGCATACCTCGCTTGACCGATTCATATTCGGCATTGGCTTGAAGCTTATTGGCGTCCCGGAACAGATCACGAATCCAACCATGCCCGTAAGCCGGAAGGATCTCAGAATACGGCATCGGAGGATTGATCTTATCTTCCACAGCCGCAGCCTCCTTTTTGGTTTTGCGATTTATCCTGTTGCTGGAGTTGGTCAGGGGGAGGAGGTGATCGCCATGTCCCGTTCTGCATTTTTCCGACGAAATTTATTCGTTGGCCTTTCATATAAAAGTCATCATAATAATCAGGCACGTCTAACGCCATCTGGATGTTTGGCATAAGACCCTTGATCCTCGTTTCCAGAAATTCGTAGAGCCCGTAATAGGCTTCGCAGAACACCGTCTTCCGTCTCGGATCGCCGCCTTCTCCCTCACCTGGACATCCCCCTCCACAAATATCGAAATACCTGCATCCAGCGCACTCGGTTTGTTTCAGGACGTCGGCCCTGGCTTGGGTCGCCCTTTCGGCCCGGAGGTAGAACCCCTGCTCGAAACACCGATCACATCGCGCCAGCGATCCATCCGGCATGATGGTCTTGCACATCGTAGTCAGGTAGTCACATCTCGCCACGATGCAACATGCCAATGGCCCGCACCCGATCAGGTTGTCAACCCATTCTCTGACAGGCAGGCATTCAAATCCTGGATTTTCCAGAGTGGCTTCCGCCAGCCTGATCCAAGCCGTCTTGAGTTCCGAAGGCGACAGCTGATATTGAGATAAGGTCGGATGCCACGACGGTACGAACATCGGATTAAACCGGCCACGATTCGCGTGAACTTGAGCCCATTCTATGAGCCGATCCAAATTTTCTCCAGTCGCGTTCACTTTTGAAAGTATTGTGATGGTGCCGAACGGGATTTTCTCGTCCTGGAGCCGCTTCATATTGGCGATCAGATTTTTCTGGTATTCGGCATTTCTGGCGGGATCTCTTGGGCCTCGGAGGGCATTGAGATCTGGTGGACCATCAACCGATATACCGATATTAGTATTATATTTTCGGAACAATCTTATATGCTCTGATGAGAGGACCGAAAGCGAAGTCTGGATATGAGTTTCACCCCTCAGCGTATGAACCGCCTTCAAGAAAAACTCGAGATCCTTGATAGGCAGACTCAATACCTCGCCCCCATGGAGGATGATCGCCTCTCTTGGATCTTCTGAGATCTCTTCCAGCGTTACGATCATGGCCCGCTTGTCATATTTTATATCTTCAGGAACGGATGGATCTGAAAAACAGTACTCACATCCCACTGGACACTCCAGTTTAGGGTACAATAATATTGTCGCCATTTTAATCAACCTGCGTTATGATCGGTATGGTTACAGAAGTCCACAAAGGGAGTGTGGCTGTAGACGTTATAATGTGGAGTATGACTATATACATTATAATGAAGCGTGTGATTATATGGGGTATGTGAATAATAATTGTAGAATGCCGTGTGATTATATGGAGTATGGTAATAAGTGTTACTATGCGGGGTATGGCTATAATCATTATACGCCGGGTTATTATAAAATGGAGTGTTTCCGAATCCAGTGCTATTTGAGTGCCCATAAGATCCATCTATATGCCCCCCGATTGCGTTACAATGGAGAGGTGGGCTATAATACATACAATTATAATTATAATGGTTATCGGATGGGTATATATTCAACCAGCTATAGCAATGGTGGGCGTGCCACGAATCGGAAAACTGGGTATGCGAATATGATGTATTCAGATGATAATTGGCATGTGGAGAATGGGAGTAACTATTCGTATGAGCAACATTTGTATGCGGCGTGTGATAATAATTATTAGTGTGCGCTACGTTTGTGTGTGGAGTGTGGCTATAGACATTATAATGAGGAGTGTGAGAATAAGAATTGACATGACTTACATCATTATAACAAGCCGAATTATCGACGTAAAAATCGCCCTGGAAAGCATCAGGACAAAGCTCTGGAGCCGAGTCCGAATGACCCGCACAGTCCAACCACGCATCAGCATAATTTGAGAAGTCATAACATGTATTAGTATGTGAACTATCGTTATAACTAGGGGTGGTGTTACAGTGATCAGCATAAGTCATAGCCCAACCCCGTAGTTTCCTTCAGCCATCCCAAATCGAAAAGCTCATCCCGGACGAAATAGACTGGTTCTCCTGCAAGCCCTTTCACCAATGCTGGCAATCCTTCGCTGGGGCATAGCGGTTGTTTCGAAAACGTCAAATCCTTGAACCTATCCTTCAGATCTTCATATTGCTTTTTGCGGCTTTCATTCGAGGTCTCCAGGTGTTCGGCGTGTCTCCTAGCTCGCTCGACAGCGTTTCCTGGAAACAAATACGGAAAATGGAACCGGGGATAATCTACCATCTCCTCTGGAGCGACGCCCGACATCCCATGCCCGCCCTCATCAGATCGAGCCCCCACCATAAATCCTCCCCCCCCATCGGTCATCGCAAGACCAGGAAGGTTGCGGGCTATCCTAACGCTCTTAAAATCCTTATATGCGTTTTTCGTACACCACTGAGTATCCCATCCTGGCTGCCTGATGGAATTGCATTCTGTATTTTTCATTAAATTAAGCAGATCAAATATCGTCGATTCATGCCAGACAGTATCACCCTCCAGGGAGATGACCCATTCAGAATCTATCAACGGGAGGATCTTCTGGTTCACCACGTCGTCCACAAGCTGGAAATGGGTAGACTCAAAATCAGTATCCGGGATCTGGAGAAGCTCGATTTTAGAGGGCCATGTTTCCTTCGTCCTCTCGAATGCCTCCAGCGTACCGTCGGTTGATCCCGCGTCGTTAATATAAATCTTGTCACATATTGGAAGGACTGATAAGATCCCTTCGACGAACACGAATCCGCCAGTGATTGCATCTCGGATGGTCAGTATCCCGGCGAGAAAAGTCATTTCTTGGAGGTCTCCAGATATTCTTTCGTTGCTTTGAGGACGTATTCCCATTGCCCCTCGGCGGGGAGCTTCTTATCCTTTACCAGAATCGCGGCATCCTGAGTAATTTTCCCGATGTCTCTGACATAAGTCTTAGGAAGCGAAGGTGCTAAGACTGTCTCGATCAATGCAAATATAACTTCGATATTTTTTATGTTATGAGCATGTTTATCGTAACACCATTTTGGAATCGATAAACCATTATCTTCGTCAACAATAACATGCTCTACCGCCTTAGTCGTCTTCTCGATGGGTCATCCCTCCTCTCTATCGCAGCCTTCACATCATCTTCGGTCTTCAATTCGTCCTTGAAAAATGCGGCCTTGTCTTCCGTCAACGCTCTGACTTTAGTCTCCAGCTTTGTGTTAGCCGCCTTTTTTATCGTAACCGATTTATCCTTTTCCTCGAATTGTTCTACTGGGACCCAAATCTCCAGCAACTTCATCTTAAGCTTGTTCTCGGATCGTGGCCTCAATATCTGGTATATCTGGAGTTCGCGGCCCTTGTATCCCGGAACTCCGAAAGCCGTTCCTGGTGTAATGTAGAGTTGCCGCTTATCTACTTCGGTTTGCAGCGCCCTCCTCTTCTCTCTGATCTCATCCG
>Ga0334887_1005060_pt1 | contig 11300 bp, 9 predicted proteins | sample GraSluR1_MG_10_FD_207217 | JGI IMG/M metagenome (GOLD analysis project Ga0334887, IMG submission 207217) | Sludge microbial communities from methane-producing bioreactor in Wageningen University, Netherlands - Granular Sludge_18_07-R1 | ecosystem: Engineered > Bioreactor > Anaerobic >...
GAGGTATCAAACGCGGCATGTCGACGCGCCGCGTTTGATACCTCGCGCCGCGTTTGGCCCCTCGGGTGTCCGGAGAGGGGCCGCGGGGGCTCACCGCGATGGTCCACCCCGATCCCCGCGCCGGTCCAGGATGAACGCGGCGATCCCGGCAACCGTACGGTCCTCGTCGCGTGACAGCCGGGTGAGCCCCGCGGCCGCCGCGGATCCGGGGATGTCCGCGAGGGCCTGCGCGAGTCGTTGCCGGGCCGGCGAGCCCGCGGGGGAGCGGTGGAGCCGGTCGAGGAGTCCGGCCGCTATCCGGTCGGCGCGGGCATCCCGTTCGGAGCCCTCGGGGCCGCGGGCCACTGCCGCCAGCGCATCGGCGGCGTCAACATCCGTGGGCCCGCCGGCGTCCCCCCTTCCCTCGGCCACCATGTCGATCAGGGTGGGAACCGCGTCGGGCACGCCGCGCTCCCCCAGCGCCACCGCCGCCCGCCGGCGTACGGCCGGGTCGCGGCCGGCCACGGCACGGCGGAGCGCCGCCGTCGCCGGGGCGCCGGACAGCTCGGCCAGCGTCTCGACGGCCCTGGTCCGGATCCGACCGTCGTCGGAGTCCAGACCGGCGGCCAGCACCGGCACGGCCTCGTCGCCGGAGCGCGCCAAGGCCCATCGCAGGGCGCCCGCGACGTTCGGGTCGTCCTCGGCCAGCACCGCCTCGACGAGGATGCCGACGGGTGCCGGGCCACGGTGCGCCGACGCCAGGGCTGCCCGCTGGCGTTCGCCGGCGTTGGCGGCACCCAGGCCGTGCAGCAACGCCACGATCCGGAGGGCGTCCTGCCAGTCCTCGGGGTCGGCCGCGCCGACCCGGCGGAGCCGGGCGAGCAGTTCCCTCTCCCGGGCGAGGCGCTGCTCGGTCCGGGCCACCAGACCCTCGACCAGGTCCGACGGCGTGAAGCCGGGATCATCGAGCGCGCGGCCGATCTCGCGCAGGGTCAGCCCGAGCGAGCGCAGACTCTCGACGTGCAGCAGCCGGCGGAGGTCCGCATCGGAGTAGTCGCGGTAGCCGGCGGCCGTCCGACCCGTCGGCCTGACCAGGCCCAGTGCGTCGTAGTGCCGGAGCATCCGGGCGCTGATTCCCGACCGTCGGGCCACCTCACCGATGCGCATACCCCTACTGTCCCGCGTCGGGGTGACCGGTGTCGGTACCGGTCTCCTTTTCGGTTCCGGTATCGGGTCCGAGGGCGACGATCCTGCGCGCCTCGTCGATGGCGTACGCGAATCCGGCGTCCGGATCGGCCATCAGCTGCTCCGTGGCGACCGCGTGTGTACGCGTACGGGGATCGGGGTCCGACCGCGCTGCGGCCAGCATCGGGGCAGCGTCCTCGTCGAGGGCGATCAGGGCCCGACTCAGGCTCAGCTGCGTCGCGCGGTCACCACGGCCGAGTTCGGTGGCCAGCGTCGCCGCCAGGGCGGCCCTCTCCTCGCCGGGCACGAGCACGACCGCGGCCCGCCAGGCGCTGCGGGCCACCTCGTCGTCCGGATCATGCAACAGCCTGACGCCGATCGCCGGCCAGGCGCGCCGATCCCCGATCTTGGACAACGTGTGCAGGGCCTGGCTCCTCGCCTGCGGGTTCGCCGAACCCAGCTCGTGGATCAGCCGGGGGACCGTGAGCCCCGGCGCGTGGCGGGTGATCGCCCAGGTGAGCATGTCGCGGACGAAGAAGTCCGGCTCGATCGCGCAGCGGGCGACGAGCGCGTCGAGAGTTCGCTGGTCCGGGCGGGTTCCGGCGGTCAGCGCGGCTTGCAGGCGCGTCGAGGGTCGTGGGGCCGACAGGGCCTCCAGCAGGGTCAGGGTCATGGGAACCACCTCCTGGTTCCCAGGAAAGACCCTGCCACGGTGTCAAGGTCAAACGTCTCCGGCGCCGGCCCGCTCTGCCGGGCCCGTCACCAGGCCCGCCCGTCGAGCTGCTCGACAACCCTCGCATCCGTGAGGCCGATCTGGTCAAGTTCGTGAGGCCGATCTGGGCAAGCTCGTGAGGCCGACCTGGGCAAGTTCGTGAGGCCAACCTGGGCAAGGTTGTGGCTTCCGTGCCCGCGGTGAGCAAGAATTGGCCATGCCCTACTTCGACGGCGCCGTCGGGCGCAGCTACTACCGCCATTGGGCCACAGCCGGTCGGCCGCGCGCGGCGCTGGTGTTCCTGCACGGCATCAACGAGAACACCGGCCTCTACCACCGCTTTGCCGCCGAGCTGGGTGGCCACGGGATCGACGTGTGGGCGCTCGACCAGATCGGGCACGGGCTCAGCGAGGGCGAGCGGGGCCATGCCGGCCCGCTCGAAGCCCTCGTGGCCGACGCCGGCGCGTTGACCCGGATCGCCCTGGAGGAGTCGCCGGACGTGCCGCTGGCCATCGGCGGGCACTCCCTGGGCAGTCTGGTCGCCGTCCTCGCCGCGCTGGACAACCCGGACACCTACGTTGCGACGGTGGTGAGCGGTGCGCCGCTGTCAGCGCCGGACTGGCTCACCAAGGCCGTCGCCGCCGGCGGAGGTGCCCTGGACTTCCCACCCGAGGCGCTGTCGTCCGACCCGTTCTACGTCGACCAACTGGCCACCGACCCGTTCGGATTCGACCTGCCGGACGGAGTCGAGGTCCTCGACGCCGTCTTCGGCCCGGCGTGGCGGCGGCTGGAGACCGAGTCGGCACACTTCCCCACGCCCCTGTTGGTCGTCCAGGGTGAACGGGACACCATCGCGCCGGTCGCCGGCGTGCAGCCGTGGCGGGACCGGATCCCCGACCTGCGGCTCGAGGTGATCGAGGGCGCCGGCCACGATGTCCTCAACGAGGTGGCGCACACCCAGGTCGCGGACCTGGTGGCCGGCTTCCTGGTGGGGCAGGTCGGCGGACCCGGCCGACCCGGGCTTTCCGTGTCTCCGCAGGAGCGGGCAGCGATCGACGGGCTGCTGCGCTTCCCGCTGCTCGGTGCCATCAACGGTCGGCGGTCGCGGCGTTTCCCGGTCGGCGGCACCATCCCGTCCGGTGAACTCGCCTTCACCAGTTCCCGGCCGGTCCAGCCGCTCAGCGAGGTGGAGCGCGCGTTGGTGTTGGCGACGGTCACCGGCGTGACCGGGTGGAACTTCGGGATCACCCATCATCCCGGATACGCGCCCGCACTGCCGAACTACTCGGGCTCGGCAGTGGGGAGGACCTTTCCGTCGGCGGCCGGATTCCACACCACCGACTTCTTCTTCACCGACGACTCGGGCACGTACTTCCTGTCCAGCCGCGACGCCGCACCCACCGGGGAATGGGACGGCGAGGTCCCCGACATCGACACCTGGCTGGCCGCCACTGTGAGCCGCTATCGCAGACTGTCCGAGCATCGGCTGTGGTTGCCGCGCGAGGAGCCCTACCTGGAGGGGCACAACACCTGGATCGCCAACCATCCCGGGTCCCTGCTGGTGATCCCAGTCGCCGACCTGGCCCAGCACCTGATCGCGAACCTGGCCTTCTTCATCCAGAACGGCTACGGCGTCTACGACGACGTCCACGATCGTCCGATCCCCGGCGCGGACGACCCCTCGTTGCGGCACGCCGGTGAGCCGTTCCCGCTGTCCTTCGTCGAGCAGTACACCCTGGCGGAGGCCAGCGCCGAGCTCATCACCGGTGTCTACAACGGGCACCTGTTGTTGGGGGCGATGGGACTGGGCGGCTGGACCTTCGACGGGATCGACCGACTGTCGATGCTGGGGGCCTCGGGCAACCCGGAGGTACCGGGTCTGGGTTTCCACGTGGAGACCGACGAGCGGTGGACGCTGCCGAACCCGACCGGCCTGCCCGGGGTTTTCGAGACGCTCGCCCGCCCCCACGTAGGTGACGCCGGCGAGGCCGTGGAACGGTACGCGGAACGCAAGTTCGGCCCCGGCGGCCCGTTCCACCCGCGCACCGGCGGACCCTGGCGCGACACCGCCGGAGTACGGGGGTCGGCGGCGCCGTACGATGCCCGGTTCCTCCGGCTGCTGACCGAGGAGGTGCGGTACGTGGATGAGACCTTCGGCAAGATCCCCGGCACCGTGCAGACCGTGCACATCCTCAACTACCTGCAGGCGCAGCACCTCGACCCGGACTTCTACGACCATCACTTCGGGCCGGGGGCGTACCTCCCCACCCACCGGGACCACCAGGACACCTGGCACTGACCCCGGAGCCCTCGTCGATTCCACGCACCGAGGTGTGACAAGTCGACGGTGGCCCCCCAGGGTCATTCCCGGGGGGTGGGAGGGAGGAACGGCTCGTCAACTCCCGGGAGAACGTCTCACCCCGCGGGAACCTCCTCAGCCTGACCTTGCCGACGACCGGGGCCTAGCGGCCGGTGCCGCCCGGATCCCGGTCGGACCAGGGCAGCGACCGGCCGGTGAGGTTCGCGGCGACCTGGAGGGCAATGGCCACCCCGTGCATCGCGTCCTCGACGTTGCGCGGCACCCGGTCGAGGCGTTCGGCCACCACGATGGTGCCCTGCAACGTGACCGACCACGGAACCTGGGTCGCCAGCAACAGCGCCCGCACCTGTGGACCGACCATCAGCCGGCCGAGCAGTTCGTCGTCGGTGAGCACCCGGAACCGTTCGTCGAATTCCGGATCACCGGTCCGCAACTCCTTCCCGCCGACGACACGGCGGCGATCCTCGACCCAGCCGACGGGCACGATCCGGACGTCGTTGAGCGGGAACGACAACTCGACCCAGCAGATCGTGGCGTGCACGCGCCGGGTGTGCTCGGGGTCGGTCGGTTCGTGGATGACGTGCGCGACCGCGAACCACTGGTCATCCAACGCTCCGCTGAACCCCTCGCGGAAGACCAGCCCGCGCGACCATTCGCGCAGCCGGTCCGGCCGGGGACGGATGGTGGCCGCGTCGGTGGTCCACTCCCAGCCCCGGTGGGCGGATTCGGCCGCCAGGTCGGCGAGTCGGCGGCGCTCTCGGCGGGGGACCTGGACGAGCGTGACGATCAGCCACCCCACGAGGGGAACGGTGATCAGCAGAGTGACGATCGTCCCCATCAGCGCTCCCCGCCGGTCCGCGGGACCCCGGACAAGGGCGTGGGACGTACGGACCGATCGAGCATGCCCTCCATGCTAGTCAGCGACCGGCCCGCGCCTCCCGTCGTCGCCCGGCGCAGACCCCCGGGGACTACGAGCAGCCGACGCTGCAGGAGTCACAGCCCGTGGGGAACGCCGCGTTGGCGAGGTCGATGTCGGGCATGACGAGGATCCGGTGGCCGGCCAGCGGGATCGTCTCGGTCCGGTCGCCGGTGTCGACGCTCATCTCGCTGTCGGTGAAGGAGAGGGCCATCGGCTGTTTGACGGCGACGTCGCTGACCAGCGCGAGCTGGGTACGCGACCTGATCCGGCGCATCCCCGACGCCCCGACGGCGATGACGTCACCGGAGGTGACCACGCGGACGAGGTGGCCCGACTCGTCGAACTCGACGGAGTTGCCGTCGGTGTCGACGGCCAGGGCGTTGACGTTGTAGGCCAGCACCTCCCCGACCGGGGTGTCCAGAGTGATGGGCACGGCCGGTTCGAAGGACTGCAGCCGCCCGCTGGGAAACAGTCGGATGCCGGTGCGGGCCGGGAAGACGCCGAGCGGGGTGCTCACCCGGACCACCTCGCCGGGCCACAGCATGAGGCTGCGCACCTCACCGCCCGGGTAGAACCGGAGGCCGATGATCCGGCTGCTGATGAGGCCGAAGGAGAACTCGAAGGTGAACTTCTCCGCGAGCGTGGCCTCGTCCTCCTCGGTCCAGCTCGCCCCGATCCGGCCGTTGAGGGGGAACAGGGAGTTGAGGGATCCGTCCTCGTGGAAGGTGACCAGCTCGGCGGGCAGGGGGCCGATGGGGGTGTCGATCGGGGTCTGCTGCTCCAGGGTGATGCTGCGGACGGTCCCGTTGTCATGGAAGGAGATCGACGTGACGTCCTTGGTCCGCTCGTCCGGGTCGGAGAACCGTGGGACGAGGTCCCCGTACGGGGTGCTGATCGTGTTCGGCTCGGTCACCCGGCATTCCCGCAGGTGACCGTCGGCGTACGTGGTGGAACTGGTGATGCCGCGAAGGGCGAAAGTGGTGGTGGTCATGGCTGCCTCTCCAGTCTGCGAGCAGTCCGGCAGCGAGGAACCCCCGACGCAGATGGCCGGGCCTGAGCCGCCGGCAACTGCGGCGTTGTCCCGGCGGGATGCCTGCGAGGCTAGTCCGTCGACGGCTTGTGTAGTAGATGTCGGCGGCACCCTTCTCGCAACCGTAACGTGAGGGCCGTCGGGCGGGGCTGCAGAGCCGACGCGGCCACCGCGAGCGCCAGGGCGCCGACCTGCACCCGGCGGGCCAGTCGGATCGCCCGGGTGACATCGCCGGCCCGGGCCGCTCGCCCGTCGCCGAGCTCACCGCGGTCCTCGACCCGCCCGCCGTACACATTCGACCCGCCGAGCCGGATCCCCAGCGCTCCGGCGAAGGCCGCCTCGATCCGGCCGCCGTTGGGGCTGGGGTGGGCGGGGGCGTCCCGGCGGATCGCCCGCCACGCCGGGCCCGAGGCGCCGGCGGCGAGCGCGGCGCCGATCCGTGCGGGCAACCAGTTGACCAGATCGTCGGTGCGGGCCGTGACCTTGCCGAAGCGCACGTACCGCTCGTTGCGGTAGCCGACCATGGCGTCGAGGGTGTTGATCGCGCGGTGGGCGACCAGCCCCGGGACGCCGGCCAGCGCACCCCACACCAGCGGCGCGACGACGGCGTCGGAGGTGTTCTCGGCCACCGATTCGATCGTCGCGCGGGTGACGCCTGCTTCGTCGAGCGCCTGCGGGTCCCGGCTGACCAGGTGCGTCACCTGCTCGCGGGCTGCGTCCAGGTCGCCGGCCTCCAGATGGCCGGCCACCGCCCGCGCCTCGTCCTCCAGCGAGCGGCCGCCGAGCACGGCCCACGTCGTCGCGGCGGTCAGCGCCAGCCGGGCGAGCGGGTGCGTACGGGTCGCCCGCTCGGCCAGCCACCCGGCGGTGGTCACCGTGCCGGCCAGCAGGAGCAGATGGGCCGCGCCGGCGGCGACCGAGTCAGCGTACGTGTGCCGCTCCAGCCGAAGCGCGGCCTGGCCGAACAGCGCGACCGGATGGCCCCGGCGCGGGTCGCCCAGCAGCCGGTCCAGCGCGAAGCCGAGGGCCAGTCCGCCGGGTCGGGCGAGGGCATCCGCCAGTCCGGTGCCCCGAGCCACCCGGCCTAGGGACACCATGGCCGCCCCCACAGGTAGTCGAAGGCCGTTGTGTACTCCCGCAGATAGCCGGCGCGGTATCTGCTGTCGCCCTGCCATGCCTTGGCCTGCTGCTGCAGCTCGCACCGCTCGGCGAGCGCGGCCGGCCCGGGTGAGCCGATGATGACCTGCGCCTGGGCGCGTTCCCACAGGGCGTACGTGTCGTCGGCGCGCAGGGTCCGGATGGCCGCCACCGAGGACGGCAGCACGAACACCCCGGCGAGCAGCGCGGCCAGTGCGGGAACGGCGATCCGCCAGGTCCGCGCTGCCAGGGCGGGAGCGGCCGGTCCGCCCCCTGCGCGTCCGCCCCGCGCGGGCCACGCGGCCAGGGCGACGACGACGATCCCGACGAAGCACGCCCAGATCCATGGCGTCCCCCGGTACGCCTCGCCGAGGCCGTCGACGAGTTGGTGGGCCTGCGTGGACACCGACAGGACCGCCGCTGCGCTCGCCGCCGACACCGCCAGCGCGACGGCCAGCGCCACCAGGGGCCGGCGATCGGTCCCGTCTGGTGCCTGCGGGCGATCCTCCGACGGCAGGACGGACCCCGCCCCACTCGCCGTGGAGGCGAGCACCCACCCGACGGCCAGCACCACGCCCCACAGCCAACCCCAGGCGCCGAACGGGTGCGGGGCCGGTACGCCGGCGCCGAGCTGGTCCCGGGTGATCGGGATCCCGGTCACGGGGACCGCGTTGACAAGCTGCCAGACCCAGGTCTTCAGCACCGGCCCGCGGATGTCGAGGGCCAGGCCGACGTACACGTCGGTGAGGTGGGCGGCGATCTGTGCGCGGACCACCCCGATCGCGACGGCCCCGGCGACCAGCAGCGTCCCGCCGAGGATCAGCGAGGAACGGCGCCGACCGGCGAGCACGACCAGCACCGCCGCGAACGGCAGTGCGGCCCAGTGCAGTTCATAACTGAGCACGGTCACCACTGCGGCCAGGGCGACGACCGCGACCGACACCACCCGGGCCGGCCCCGACCCGCCTGCCCACCGCCCGTCCAGCCACAGCAGCAGCGCGCCGAGGCCGAACATCAGCACGATCCCGCCCTGGCAGAGCACCACGAAGGTCGTCCAGCCGTTCTGCGCCGGGTCGGTGGCGGTGATCCCGGCCAGGTAGCCCACGGCGAAGATCGCGGCCGCCGTGCGTGCCGCCAGGCCGACCGATCCGCCCGACGGGCCCCGCAGCAACCGCCACAGCAGCGCGAACGACCCGACGACCGCCACGCTCACGGCGAGTTTCACCAGGCCGTGCACGACGAACAGCGGCAGCCCGGTGGCCACCGCCAACTCCATCCCCGCCAGGTAGACGACGTGCTGGATCGCGACGCCGACCGGGGCGATCCGGCCGGCCGCCATCCGCCACGCCATGTCGTGCACCGTCCATGGCAGCACGGCGAACACGTTGTCGTGGAACCGGTGCGGGGCCGCGATGTAGTGATAGCGCTCGTCCGACATCACCGGCGCGAGCAGCCACGGCAGGGCCAGGCCGCCCATGCCCACACCGACCAGCGTCCGGCCCACGGCCGGGAGTGCCCTGCTCATCTGTCGCCAACCTCCTCGCAGGTCAGCATGTCACGGGCCGGCGACAATTCTGTCCGGAGGAACCGTACGCGACCGCCGTCAGGCCGCGACGCCCACCCTCAGGCTCCGACGACCGCGGCCACCACGGCGGCCCCCGCGGCCGTCGCCTCGATGATGGCGCCCAGCACATCCCCGGTGATCCCGCCCAGGCGGCGTACGCACCACCACAACAGCACGCCCGCGCAGACCAGCCCACCGCCGGCGATCGTCGGGCCGGCCCACACCGGTCCGCCGCCGAGCACGGCGACGCCGGCCAGCAGCCCGGCCCAGACCAGCCAGACGACGGCCGCGGCCCACGACGGCACGGATCCGGCGACGGCCTGGCCGAGTCCCTCGGGTCGGGCGGCGGGTACGCGGGTCAGGCAGCCCAGCACCAGCGCAGCCCGGGAGACGCAGATCACCGCAGCCACCATCAACCAGCCCCAGCGGGTGGTGAGCAGCGACCCGTACGAGGCGGCCTCCAGCCCGATGACGACGACCAGGGTGCCGGCGCCCATCGGGCCGACGTCGCCGGTGCGCATGATGGTCAGCGCGCGCTCGCGGTCCCAGCTCGAACCGAGTCCGTCGGCGGTGTCGGCCAGCCCGTCCCAGTGCATCGCCCGGGTGAGCTGGGCGACCAGTCCGACCACGAGCAGCCCGGCGACCAGGTCGGGTGCGCCGAGCCGCCAGGCCGCCCAGCCGATCCCGGCCGACACCAGTGCCACCGGGATGAGGACGACCGATCCGAGCACCATGGCCGTACGGGCGATGGGTCGGGTGACGCGGTCGACGGGTCCGGCGGGGACGCGGGTGAGGGTGCCCAGCGCCAGCCGGAACCCGTCAGATGACATCGGACAGGGTGGCCATCTCACGGACCAGCGCGATGCCCGAACGCAGCAGCGGGACCGCGCAGATCGCGCCGGTGCCCTCGCCCAGCCGCATCCCCAGGTCGAGGATCGGAGCGAGGCCGAACTGCTCCATGGCGAAGGTCAGCCCCGGCTCGGGGGACCGGTGACCGGCCCGCATCCAGGCCTTCGCGCCCGGCGCGATGGCCTCGGCCATGGTCGCCTCGGCGGCGGCGATGACCCCGTCGATGAGGACCGGCACGCCGGCGCGGGCGGCCGCGATCATGTATCCGGTGGCGGCGGCGAGGTCGGCGCCGCCCAGGCAGGCGAGTCGCTCGACCGGGTCGGCCAGCCGGTCCCCGCAGCGGGCGATCGCCTCGTCGATGCAGGCGGCCTTGCGTCGGACGCCCTCGGCGTCCAGTCCGGTGCCCGGGCCGGTTACCTCGATCGCCGGGACGCCGTACGTGGCGGCGATCAGTGCGGCGGAGGGGGTGGTGTTGCCGATGCCGACGTCGCCGGCGATGAGCAGTTGCGCCCCGGCGGCGATCTCCTCGGCGGCGATGGCGGCGCCGGCGGCCAGCGCCCGCTCGGCCTCCTCGCGGGTGATCGCGTCCTCGACGCGGATATTGCCCGAGCCGCGGCGGATCTTGTACGCGACCGCCTCGGCCGGGACGTCGAGGTCGGCGTCGACGGCCATGTCGGCGAGCCGGAGGTGGACGCCGTTGTGGCGGGCCAGCACGGCCACGCCCGACCCGCCCGACAGCACCTCGGCCGAGACGCCGGCGGTGACCGATGTCGGGTACGCCGACACCCCGTCGGCCGCGATCCCGTGGTCGCCGGCGAAGACGACGACGCGGACGTTGTCCAGCGGGTCGGGAGGCAGCTTGCCCTGCGCGGCGGCGACCCAGCAGCCGAGCTCGGTCAGCCCGAACAGGGCCCGGGTCGGCATCGCCAGCGAGTCGCAGTAAGTGATCGCCTGCGCGTACACCTCGGGGGAGGGCGGGGCGATGGTCGACCGTTCGAACGGGGCGGCGGCCTCGGTGGGGCCCGACAGCTCGGTGGGGGTCGACGGATCGGTGAGGGTCATGAAATCTCCAGCTCGACGGCTCGAAGGTGGAGTGGAGACGCGCCCGGACCCGGCAGAGGTCCGGTGGATACGAGTGAGTGGAAGGTGGACCGACGGCGGGTCCGAGCGCGTCACCACGGCATACCGGGACGCGCTATCCAGAACACAAGGATGCGACGATCATGCTTTCCTCTCCGGGATGGCGCGTCCCGATCGTGGTAGCACGCGGGCCGAGTTCCTGACTTGAACTCACAGTGGCGCGACCGTGCCGGACTCTCACCGGCTTCCTCGGGTACCGCGCGATGCTGAGACTCACACTACACGCCGGGCAGGTGCTCGTGCGCGGGGTGGCCCGGCGGCTCCAGCTGGAAGGTCGAATGTTCCACCGACACGGGGAAATGCGCCGCGACGCAGTCCTGCAGCCGGTCCAGGATGAGCGGCGCGTGGCCGGAGCGGAAGCACTCGTCCTCGATCACCACGTGCGCCGACAGCACCGGCAGGTCGGTCGAGACGACGCTGGCGTGCAGATCGTGCACCCCGCGGACATGGTCCAGCGAGAGGATG
>Ga0334887_1005062_pt1 | contig 11297 bp, 13 predicted proteins | sample GraSluR1_MG_10_FD_207217 | JGI IMG/M metagenome (GOLD analysis project Ga0334887, IMG submission 207217) | Sludge microbial communities from methane-producing bioreactor in Wageningen University, Netherlands - Granular Sludge_18_07-R1 | ecosystem: Engineered > Bioreactor > Anaerobic >...
ATACGCAATGGCTGCCCGCCTCGGAATACGAACCCGACAATGCGCTGGTGGGTGATTTTGAATATCACGACCAGCGCAGCCTGGCAAAGCGGCCTGAAATTGATTTGTATGTTGCCATAAGGAAAAAATAAGATTCCCATGATCACTGCTGAAACCTTGCTGGCACGCGAAAAAGAAAACCTGGCTGAACTGACCCCCACCCTGACCCCCGGCGACCTGGCGCAACTGGTTGAATGGTTGAATGAAAAAGACGACAACCTGCGCTATAAGAGCTTTTTGCTGCTGCAAGACCGCTCGCAAAAATTTGACGATGTGTATCCTTATTGGGATACGTTGGCGGCGAAACTGGGCAGCGATAATTCCTATCAGCGCAGCCTGGGGCTGATGCTGCTGGCTGACAATGTGCGCTGGGACAGGGCTGGCAAGTTTGAGGTGCTGGTCGATACCTACCTGTCGTTTTGCGACGACGAAAAACCGGTCACGGTGCGCCAGTGCATTCAAAGCCTGGTGAAGGTGGTGCCGCACAAACCCGCCTGCCTGAACGCCATTGTCGACAGGCTGCTTTCCATCGATGTGATGCAGCGCAAAGAGACCCAGCGCAAACTGGTGCTGCTGGATATTCTTTCGGTACTAACCGCAATTCAAAAAGTGCAGCCCGATGAGCGCATCAGCCGCTACGTTCACATGGCGCTGACCGGCGGCATTTTGGATGCAAAGGCTAAGCGGCAGGTTGAAGCGATGTAGCCTTGCGCGCCTGCACAAAAGCCGCCACGCTGCGCTCGATGTCTTCTTCGGTGGTTGCCCACGAGCACACGCTGATGCGGATGACCGGGGTATCGTGCCATTTGGCACCGCCGCACCAGCACTCGCCCGATTGCTGCAGTTTTTTTAAAACTGCGGCGGTTTCTTCGGGGCTGCTGCAAGCCACCAGCACCTGGTTGAAGACCACATCATTCAAGATTGTGAAACCTTGTTCGCTCAACAGGCGGGCAAACTGTTGGGCGCGGGCGCAAAGCTCGTCCACCAATTCTTCCACGCCGCTCTTGCCCAAAATTTTGAGGGTTGCCCACAACTCCAGGGCGCGCCCGCGGCGCGACATTTCGGGGGTGTATAACATTCCGTCGCGGTTCTCGCCGTACAGGATATAGGACCCGCTGGCTTGCAGGGCAGATACCAGCGCCTCGCGGCGTTTGCACAGCACGATGCCGCTGTCGTAGGGGGTGTTGAGGGTTTTGTGACCGTCCACCGACCACGAATCGGCTTTTTCCATGCCTTTTGTCAGGTGTTGTTGGTTTTTGGAGGCGGCTGCCCACAAACCGAAGGCGCCGTCCACATGCACCCAGGCATGCGCGGCATTGCCAAGCGCACACAACTCATCCAACGGGTCAAACGAGCCCGAATTGACGTTGCCGGCTTGCAAAATGAGCAGCGTGTTGCTGTCCAGCGCGGGCACCTGTGAAGCCAGCATGCGCCCCTGGTCGTCCACCGGCACACGTTCAATGCGGTCTTTGCCCAGCCCCAGCAGCGCCAGCGACTTGAACACCGTGCTGTGCGCCTCGGCGCCCACCACCACCCGGATGGGCGGCGCGCCGAACAGACCCTGTGCGTTCACATCCCAGCCGGCGCGCTTCAACAGTTCATGCCGCGCAGCAGCCAGCCCGCACAAAATTGCCATGGACGAACCGCTGACAAAGCCCGCCGCGCAGTCTTCCGGCAGCCCCAGCAGTTCAACCACCCACTTTTCACTCACGGCTTCCAGTTTTGAGATGATCGGCGAAGTTACGTAAAGAGCAGAGAGTTGATCCCACACATCTGAAAGCCACTTGGCAGCCATGACCGGCGGGAACACACCTCCCACCACCAGGCCAAAATAGCGCCCTCCTGTGGAAGCCACGGTGGCAGGCGAGCCGTATTGGTGCAGCAAGTGCAGCATTTCTACCGGGTCGCCGGGAGCGCCGGGCAGCGCTTCGTCAAAATGATTTAATGCTGCCAGGGCTTCAGCGGTTGGATAAACATTTCGGTCGAAAATACCGTCCAGGTATTCATAGGCATAGCCTTTGGCCTGTTCGAATAAATCCCGCTGCTGCATCAGGGGAGCCATTTTTTGCTGCAAGTGAGTTCGTCTGGTCATGGTTGTTTTCTCCTTTTTGACGATTTGAATCGTTCAATTAACGTAATTACTGGAAAATTAAGGTGTCATTGCGAGAGAGCGCAGCGAGCGAAGCAATCTCATCTTTTTGGACTGGTTATGAGACTGCCACGTCGGGCTCCCGCCCTCCTCGCAGCGACCATTGTAAGGGGTTTTCATAGTGGCGAAATGGAGTAAATTAAATACCCCTTTCGTTTTTTGGCAAAAACACGCGCATGCCGTCCTGTTCATCTACAATGTAGGCAGCAGCCGGGTAGCGCAGGGCGATGCCGCTCATCCACAGGTCGCCAATGGCGCCGCTGGCGTTCAACACGCCGCAAATGCCCAACAGCGCCACCCAGCCGGTTCCATTGAGCAGCCAAATGCCCAGAACAAAAAGCAATGTCAGCACCGCCAGCGGAGCCAGCGCAACAGCAATGTACTGGTTGCGCTGAAAGGCATGCCCCGGGCAGGTGGCGTAGAACAGCAGTTGTTTCCATTTGAATCCGTACTGCGGCTTTGCCCCGAACCATTTCATCGTCATGCCGTGCAGCCATTCGTGCAGCACAATGGTAATCAAAATGGCAGCCAGCGTGAAACCAATCTGGTTAAGGCTGATCGAAAATGATTCCGGCAGGTTCCCCAGGTGCAGGGCGATTTGAAAAAAGAATAATCCGGATAGGATGAACAAAGGAATGGCAAGCGTCTGGATCAGGACCAACCGGGCGGGGCTGCCGGTCAATCTCCAGTAGAGCACTTGTTGATAATGATCGGGCAGCGAAGCAGAAGGTTTATTGTTCATGGTTGTTGATCGTCGATAAGGGATGCTTAACGAGGAAGCGGTTTGCTTTTCAAAGGGAGATAATAGAAGCACAGCATATAGATGAAAACAGACAGCAGCGCAATACCCATCACCCACGGAATGGTGATTTCAACACCGCTGGCGGTTGCACCGGCGAAAACGGCTGCCCCGATCACCACACCGGAAAGAATGGAAACCTCCAGCGCCAGCAGGAAACCAACACTCCAGGCTTTAAAAGGCGAAGGAATGGTGGCCGTTTTCCAGCAGAAGCAATCAGCCAGCGCCGGGCATTCCCGCATCAGCGCGTCTTTCATGCTGTTCATGGCGCGCACGCTTTCCAGCCAGGCGGTTCTCAAGCGCGCCAGGTGCAGCACAGTGAGCATGCCCAGCACCGCCACCACGCCAAAGATGACCACCAGCCAGCGTGTGAGCATGATGATGTCCAGTTGATCGATTTGTGAAGAAACGATGGCGGCAATCAACGAGCCAATGCTGATCAGGAAAAATTCAGAGACACGCGCGCGGTCTTCCTGCGCCTGGAAAGCCGTTTGTGCGATGTAGTTAAATTCTGATGACAGAATTTCTTGATACTCCTCGAGGTGCTTATCACCCTGTTTTTCTTCATTCATCTTTCCCTCACGGATCACATATTGAACAACGCTGGTTTGTTAAGGATAATTATGCCATACTATTAACCATGTATTCTTTGCCAGCAGAAATCAGCGAATCGGTTGCCTTCAGGGATTTTAAAACTCATGGAGAAAAAATCAATGAATGACATACTTTTAAACCTGTTTGTCCTGGCTGTGTTTGCCATCATTGCAGTGGGCATTTTGCTGTTTGTGCGGAGTAAACAGGCTGAACAGAAGGAAGAAATTCAGCGCATGGCGGCAGAACGCGGCTGGAGCTATGAGTCGCTGCGCGAACCGCTGGCCTGGGGGGAGCGGATTAAAGGGGCTAACTGGACGCTGGAAGCCATCTCCACCTCCAGCGGCAGAGAAACCGGCCCGGGGTCGAGTGATGTGAGCATGAAAACCACCTGGAAGGCTGACGCCCCCGGCAGCACCCTGTTGATCGGCAAAGGCTCGGCGCAGGCCAACCTGGGCGCCATGGGCGATGCGCTGACGCAAAAGGTGCTGAAGATGGCACTAGGATCTGATGCCAGCGATCTGGTTCAGGTGGATGTGGGCAGTCCTGAATTCCGCAGAAAATATATGGTGTGGGCTCAGGAACCTGCCGAGGCCGGTAAGCTGGTATCACCCTCTCTACAGGCGGCTTTGATGCAATGGAAAGGGGAACCCCCGGTAATCAAACGCACCAGCCAGGGGTTGATTATTGAAGTGCACGGTGCGCACCTGAAAAAGCCGGATGAATTGACAGCAATCATTCAAATTGGCGAACTGCTGCTGGATAAGTACTGATTGAACATCGATTCGTTGCCTTCCAACTATTTACAAGCAACCAATTCAGATTTCTCCTCGCGCGCATTGCCACATTCCCAAATCAATACTTTGCGCTTGTCGAAATGACAGTGTTGGAACCTGTTTTATAGAATTAGTTAAAACAGATTACCTGTTTATTCACCCATTTTTTGGAGAGTCACCAGGATTATTCTTCGCTGGTAAGCGGCAGTGTGATGGTAAACGTGGCACCCTGTCCCACCTGGCTTTTAACATCGATGCTGCCGCCGTGGGCGCGCACCAGTTGGCGGGCAATGGCCAGCCCCAGCCCGCTGCCGGCGCCGTCGCGCGTGCGGGCGCGGTCGCCTTTCCAGAAGCGGTCAAAAATGTAGGGCAGGTCTTCGGCAGCGATGCCGGCACCGGTGTCAGCTACAGTGATAATCACCTGTTCAGCATCAACCCGGGCGGTGAGGGTAATGCTGCCGCCTTCGGGGGTGTAGCGCAGCGCGTTGGCCACCAGGTTGGAAAGCACTTGGTCCAGGCGGTCATAATCGGCGTTCAATTCAACTTCGGTTTCGCACTGCGCCTGCAGGGTCACTTTTTGAGCCACGGCGCGGCTTGCAAAACTGGCGGCCACATCGTTCAGCAGGTCAACCGCCGCGAAGCGGGTGGGGTGCAGCGGCAGTTGACCGGCTTCAGCCAGCGAGAGGGTTTGCAAATCGCTCACCAGGCGGGTCAGCAGGTGGGTTTCGTCCAGCATGGCGTTCAGGTTTTCAGGGGTGGGTTCATACACGCCGTCCAGCATTCCTTCCAAATTGCCCTGAATGATGTGCAAGGGCGTGCGCAGTTCGTGGGCGATATCGGCGGTCATATTGCGGCGCTGCTGCTCGGCGCGCGCCAGTTCACTGATCATGTGATTGAGACTGCGCGCTAGAGCGCGAAAATAGCGGGCACCGCTTTCGTCTATCTGGATGTTTAAATTACCTTTGGCAACTTCGTCAATGCCATTCAAGATATCAATGACCGGATTTCCCACCTGGCGAAAGCTCAACCTGCCGATGATGCCAGCCAGTATGAAGATTCCCAGCGGTACCAGGAACAACAGAACAAAATAGCGCGGGCGCAGCAGTTGCTCGAAGCTTATCCTGGCATCTTGGGTCAAAAAATAGGTGATGATACTTAAACCAAGATAAAAAAGCGCCGCCCACAGCAAAAACAGTTTGAAAAAGCTTCGAAAAAGATAGTGACGGTTATGCTTTGGATGTGGATGATGATGGTAATGCTTCACAGGAAATCCTATACAAGCAGGCGGTAGCCGATGCCGTAAACGGTTTCAATCACCAGGGGTGCGCCTTCCAGCTTGCGGCGCAGGTTTTTGATGTGCGAGTCGATGCTACGGTCAAGCCCCACACCTGCCATGCCGTACAGTTCGTCCATCAACTGCTCGCGCGTCAGGGTTTGCCCGGGGCGGCGCGCCAGGCATGCCAGCAGGGTGAATTCGTTGGGGGTCAGATGGACGGGGGTGTTCGCCAGCGTAACGGTATGCCCATCCACATCGATCTCCAGGCTGCCCACGTGCAGGCGGGTTGGGGGTTTCACTTGTCCCTGGGAGCGGCGCAGCATGGCGCGCACGCGCGCCACCAGCGCGCGCGGCGAGAAGGGCTTGACGATGTAATCGTCCGCGCCGATCTCCAGTCCCGCCACCTGGTCGCTTTCCTCTGCCAGGGCGGTGAGCATGATGATGGGCACGTCGCTTTCGCGGCGTAAAATGCGGCACACTTCGCGCCCGTCCAGGCCGGGCAGCATCAGGTCCAGCACGATCAAATCGGGGTGCTCGCGGCGCGCCACAGCCAGCGCGGTGGGACCGTCGGCAGCCACCTGCACGCGAAAACCGTTTTTCTCCAGGTAGTCGCGCGCCAGGCGCGACACTTTGGGTTCGTCGTCAACCACCAGGATGAGCTCTTGCATAGGATTAGTTTATCAGAAGTGTAGAAAGAGAACAAATCCGTTCCGATTCTCGATACAGGTTGACCGAAAATCGGAACGGTGTGCCAGTGGTCAGGCTATTTGTTTTCAGCCTGCGGAGCTTGCGGCTGGGCGGCATTGGGCGGGTAAGGTTGTCCTTCCCAATAGGGCGCCCAGGGGTGCATGTGGCGGTGCCATCTGTAATAAGCCCAGGGGCGGAAGAAGATCAGGCGCAGCGCGGTAAAGAACAGGAAGATCGTAATCACAATCCCGATCAGGCGGCCAGCAGGAAAAAACCCAAAGGCAAAAGGATTGTAGTACCCGACTTGCCCCGGGGTGCGATACGCGTAGGACGCGGGCAGTTCGCCGGTTTTGTCCAGCCATTTTTCCATCTGCTCGGCCACGGCGGGGCTGTTGGACACACCCTGGCCGTAACCAAACTGGAAGGCCACGCCGGCGGCAATAGCCACCAGCAGGATGACACCCACCACCTGCAAAATGATAGAAGTTGTTTTTGACATTTTTCCTCCAAGAAAAATTGATCGCTTGATTTGATAGACTAAATTTATCAACCAATTGTGGAGGAATTGTGAGGACGGCTTGGAAACATTGTGGAGATTGTGACGAATGTGGATTGCTGACAGGAAATGGTTCTTTTAAATTATCCAATTGCACACCGGAGAATGTATAAAAAACAAACGGATTGATTCCCCTATTCACCTTAAAAAAGAAGAAATTTCTGTTTCGACGACCAAAGGGAGGAGAAATCTTGTCTCTATTTATTTGATCTTTGATTAAAACCAATGAATGATCCGAGACAAGATTTCTCGCCAAAAAACGGCTCGAAATGACAGAAATGGTAAATATGAAAGATTGTTTACCGAACCAATATGCTTTTTATGCCTCACCGGCATTTTGCTTTTCGGCGGCGCGCAGCCAGGCCAACGGTTTGGATTGCACAGCTTCGACCACACGCGCGGTCAACTGAACCGCTTCCACGATACGCTGCGGATTCATCCAGCGCTCGGTGTCGTCAAGCTGGTGCGCCAGGTGCAGCAGGGCGCGCGAACTGAACGCCAGCGCCGGCACACCGCGGAAAGTGAAGGTGCTGTGGTTGCTCTCGGGCCAGGGATCGACCCACTTTACCGCCGGGAAATCTTGGCTGATTGCTTCAACGCAGGCGGTGAATTCCGGCGAAGCCACATAGATGGCCAGGGTGTTGGCGTCGAGGATATGCCCCAGCCCGTCAAAATTGACCGCCAGCATCACCCGGTCGAGAAAACCCTCCCCGGCTCTTTCCAGGTAGGTGTCGTCGCCGATGGGCAGGTATTCTTCGTTGGTGAAGGCCACCAGTTCCAGGCCGATTTCGGTGGGAACATTGGAAAAGTGCTGCGCCAGTCCCAGCAGCGCGGCCACACCGGCGGCATTGTCGCCGGCGCCGGGGGTATCGAACTTGGTGTCATAGTGCGCGCACAGCACCAGGGTTTCGGGGCGTTGGCCGGGGCGGCGGGCTACCAGGTTTGCGGTTTTGCCTTCACTCAGGCTTGTTTTCAAGCGCAGGTGCGCCGGGGCAGCCGCTTCGTTGAACAGCGCTAGGGCGCTTTCAGCCGGCAGCGTGGCTGAGGGGATGGTGAATTCCCAGTCTTCGATGATGCGGTTGATGGAACCCGGCTTCATTTGCACGGTCAGCACGGCCGCGGGGGCTTTTTCTTCCAGGGTTTCAATGATGCGTTTGTCATGCTCATCGATGAGGAACCAGCTTTTGGCAGACAGCGGATTTTGGGTCAGGTCGCCGTACAGCAGGGCGATCTTGCCGGTGATGTCGGCGGCTTCCAGCTCGGCCAGGGTGCAGGCTTTCACCAGGTTGGCGGTCACATCGCACGACGGCGAGTAGATGTTAGCCAGCACTTCGAAGGTTTTGCCGTTGCAAGTCAGTTCGGCCAATTCAGCCCGCCAGTTTTGGCAGGTGAAGGTTTGCGTTTCCACAGCCCAGCCGAATTGGCGCATTTGACCGGTGATGTAATCGGCGGCGGCGTGGCAATTGGCCGAACCGGAAGGGCGCGGACCAATTTCGCTGCTCAGATGGTGAATGTGAGCGGCAACAGTGTCTATCATTTGGTTTGTCATAAAAATTCCCTCAAAAAATTTGTTAATTAAATGATAAGACACTGGTGTGCAAATGGAGAGTTTGCGAGATGGGAAAATTACAGCCAGCGCCGGGTGTGCTGTTGATAATCTTCCCACTGCCCGGCGAATTTTTGGGCCAGCATGCGCTCTTCAACCGCGATGAAAAAATGATGGACAAGGAAGGCATACACCGGGATCACGGCAAAGGGGGTCAATGAACCCAACAACACAGCCATGCCGGTCAAGATGAGAAGAAAGCCCAGGTACATCGGATTCCTGCTGATGCGGTACACCCCTTCGGTTACCAGTGCGTTGGACTGGACGAACGGCTTGACCGTGGTGTTTGCCCTTTGAAAAGCTGCATCGGCGGCGCAATTGAGAAACAACCCCACCACCAGCGGCAGTAATCCCAGCATGCCCCATGCGGGCGGGATGAGTTTGACCAGCGGCCAGGAAAAATGCAGCGCCAGCATGGCAATGAAGGCTGCCAACAGGCAGGTGGTCGGCATGATCTTTTTGGTTCTGAAACCATTCGATGAATAAGATTGAAACATCGCTCCTCCAAATTGATTTTGATACATTGACTGTATCCAACGAATCTGGAGGAATTGTGATGAAGAACTGAAAAAATTCTGGAACTTTTACTCAGGAAAGTTTTGCGCCGCTAAAGTAAAGAATGGATCCAAGATGACCCCGCGATTGAATGTGCATGTGCTTTCCAAACAGCAACATGACTTCGCTCTCTGAATAGTAAGGCGCCGAGAACGACCCTTTTCCCTCCAGCACATGCTGAATCAAGAAATCGGTTAACCGGCGCTTTCCCTTCACGTAGAAACAAATGGCAAGCGCTCCCTCACCTTTTAGAACGCGCACGATTTCATCATAGGCGCGCTGTTTTTCAGGAAAAATGTGAAAGCCGTTCATCGACAGGCACAAATCAACGACATTGTTTTCAATGGGAAGGTGAGCCGCGTCTGCCCGGATGAGGGTCACGTTTTTCATGCCGTGTTCATCGTAGCGCCGTTTTGCCTGCGCCAGCATGCCGGGTGAATAGTCAATGGCAATGATTTGCGCTCTGTTCAGCCGCTTGTGCTTCTCCAGGGTTAGAACCCCTGTTCCCACCGGCACATCCAGCAGCACGCCGTCAAAGTCGTCAGGAACATACGCCAGCACTTTTTGGGCATATTTCCAATCGTTATAAAATCCCCAGGTGAACAGGTTGGTCAATTTCCACAACAGGTTAGCTGAAAGCATGTATTCATCATACTTTGGCGCCATATCATCATAGAAAGCGGATATGCCGTCGCCAACTCCGGGCAAAAAATCGATGATGCCATTTTTGATCGGGTACACGATGTCAGTTCCCTGGACGATGGCTTTCTCATTGGCGTAATCGAGAATGATTTTTTGGCGGGTTACCGGGCAAATGAGAAGATCAGATATATTTTCCATTTGGTTTACACCCCACGCCGCAAATCCACCCCTGGTTGTATTCCTCGAATACTTGCACCTCAACATATCCTGCTGAAGAAAAGAGCGCGGCAAATTCAGTGATGCTGTGATACGCCATATTTCCCAATGTCACCCACTGTTGATTGCGCTCTTCGAACTTTCCACCTTTATAGGCTTCTCCGATGATGACGAGCTTTCCTCCCGGTTTGAGCACGCGCCGCACTTCTTGCAGGTTTGTAACCAGGTCGGGCCAAAAATAGTGCGTCTCCACAGCCGTGATGAAATCAAACTGATCATCGGGGTACGGCAGGCTGGTTACTGACCCCGCTTGAATTTCCACTCTTCCTCGCTTGATCAATTGCCGGTTTGTGCTTTTGGATATGGTCACGCTTTCTTCGGAATAATCAATGCCGTAAACTTTGCCGTGGTCTGCCATTCTGGCTAACTTGCGAATGGTACCCCCGCCGCCGCAACCAATGTCGAGAATCACAGCCTGTTTGTCAATGGAAAAATGTTGCAGGCCCCAATCTGTCATCTTGGAATGACCAACATTCATTCCCCTTGCCAGCAATTTGCCAAACCAACCGTTGGGATTGCGGCACTGCTTCAATAAATGACGCATGAATAGGCTCATCGAATGCCCTTTTTACCTTTTCGGTAAAAGCAATTTGCAGCTATGGGGTGGTCAATTCGACTGGATCAACCCCGATCAAACCGCACAGTTCGATGAACGGCTTGAGCCGTTTTGCCCGGCTGGGTTCGCGAAATTCAAAAATCACCGCGTAGCTGCTGTCAAAATCAGAGGTGGTGACGCCGTATAAATATAATGCCAGGGCTGCGCAGTGAATGCGGATGTCGTCGTTGCCGTTGAGGCTGCACCACAGCACTTTTTGCCTGATGCGCTCGGTGGGATATGTTTTTGCCAGGTCAAGCGCAAAGGTCATGCCTTCGCCAATTTTTGTTTCAGGCAGGGTCTCCAGCACCACTTCTTCAACGCGGTCTGCAATTTCCATTTCCTTCAGGAATTTGACCGCAAACAATTTCACATCATTATTATTGCTGTGCAAACATTCTTGCAGGGCGGCGATGGTACGCGGGGTGTTTAGCGCTGCCAGGGCTTCCACATCACGCCAATCCTGGTCTTTTCTGGAGATCAACAGCGCTTCGATGGTTTTTAAATCATACGGGCTCATTTGCGTCAACGCGTCCAGGTCATACCCGATGGCCTCATGCCATTCCAGGTAACCAATGCGCATGCTTTGATGAAAGCGCTGCAAGGGTGTTTTTGATGATGGAGTTGGTGCGCTTGATACTCTTTGAAAAAGCGGGTTGGTCGGCTGGTCACTCATACTGGCGGTTCAAACAGTCATTTCAGTCATTCAGATTTTATTTATTTCTACCACAGGTTGCCCAACATTTGAAT
>Ga0334887_1005066_pt1 | contig 11289 bp, 9 predicted proteins | sample GraSluR1_MG_10_FD_207217 | JGI IMG/M metagenome (GOLD analysis project Ga0334887, IMG submission 207217) | Sludge microbial communities from methane-producing bioreactor in Wageningen University, Netherlands - Granular Sludge_18_07-R1 | ecosystem: Engineered > Bioreactor > Anaerobic >...
CAGTTTGTAAACGATGCCAGAAATACCAGAACTTATCAAGACCAGACCGGCAATTTGAGAAGCTCAATCGGTTACATTATTGCAAAAGACGGACATGTTGCAGTTGAAAATGTAGAAGGCAAGGCAGAGGGTAAAGCTCAGGCAAAAAGGATTGCAAGGGAAATACTGCAGGAGAATAAGCAGGGTTTTGTACTAATCGGAATTGCAGGCATGGGTTATGCAGCAGCAGTAGAGTCTAAAGGTTATGACGTTATTACAGGCAGTATACCGGCGGCAATAAGGTTACTAAAACAGAAGGTAAAGGAATATGGCTTATGAAGACAACTTTTGACATATCAGATATCTTGTACCCGATTATAAACGTAACATCTGTTACAAGTACGATTGACGGCAGGGTTTACAGGGATAAAAAGCCGTTAAACTCTGAACTGCAGGATATTATTGTTATTCCTTTGTCTAATTTTAACGGTGATGAGGTTATACAGGAAGCAACATTTATGGTTAACTGCTTCTGTAAAAACTTTGATAACGGATTGCCTAATATAACCAAACTAAAAACAATTACAGATGCCGTGATAAAAGTCATTGAAGATTACAGTGCCACAAGCAATTATTATGTCTTTGACATTACTAATCAGACTGTTATGCAGGATACAGACCAGATAAGTATGAGTTATGTAAATTTAAGGATAAATTGTTATATAGAAAAATGATAAGTAATAAGTAATAAGTAAATGAGGTGAGTAAAATGAGTGATACCAGATTAATCGGGATTGAATCAATAAGAGTTGGACCGACTTTAAGTTCTCTTGAAACAATACAGTATATAGTTCCTGACAGTGCACATCTTGTCATAAATGCACCTTCTGTTACTGACTTATATTGTGACGATAAAGAGGTTGCAGATATACAGGTGCTTGCTGCAGGGAAAAAGACTATTGAATTTGCTACAAGAGATATGGACACGAGTATTTTTGAGCATGCCTTTGGCGGTACAGTAACCACAGCAACAACTAACGGTGTTTGGGAATCTCCCACAGGTGCAACAGTAGTCAATGAAAAAGCCTTTGAACTAATATCTAAAACCATTAACGGAAAACAACTGAAAATCGAGATAAAGAGGGCTTCTTTGTATGCCGGTGCGGACTTGAGATTTACCAAAACCGAATCAGGGCAAATAACTTTTACCGCAGATGTATTACTGCCTGATACTGGAGTGCCAATAAAAGTTAGCATATTGGGTGCTTAAAACGTATATGACAGTGGTTTACCATGAAACATATTAAACATAAATTTAATTTGCCCGCTACTGGGATAACTGCACCAGGGCGGGCAATATTTTAGAGAGGAGTTGTTATGGCAAAAGACAATAAGAGTAAAAAAAGCAAAAAATATGTTGAGGATAAAAAGGATAAGGAAGTTAACAAAGATATGCAGGGGAAAAAAGCAGAAACCGAAACCACAGATACCACAAGTACAATAAGAAATACAATAGATTCAGTTCTGGAAAAAGGTGTTGACTTTACCATTAAGGTACAGAAACAGAATATACTGCATAAACTGCATATACTGCCGACAGAGAGGCAATTTGTTATCTATCCGTTAAATATGGGAACAGTGCTTAAAATCAGTGAAATATTGTTTGATATAAACACTGATGAGCTTGATGAACCGTTGAATAATCCTGATAAGGAAAATGATAAGCAATTTAATTTTCTTGAAGCCGGAGTTAACCAGATTATTGAAAACAAAGACAAGGTAATTAAGATAATTGCTTATGGCATTACCAACAGCAAAAAAGAGCCGTCAAGGCAGTTAATTAACTTTTTAGACAACAATTTAAATGCAAAGGAAGGGCTAAAGCTGGTTACCCTGATAGTACAGCAAATGAACGTTTCCCCTTTTTTAGCTTCTTTGGTCTCACTAAAGGGGATGAATCTGATGAAGATGAAGAAACGAGAAACAACCCCTGGAGAATAATAGGCGGTTTAATGCACTATTTTCCAGGTATGACTATGGAAAACATTCTCTGGGATTACAGCTATACCAATATTGTAATGCTTTTAAGCTCTGTACCGAAATATGATGCTAAAGAGGATAAGAAAAAGAGGGCGAAAGAATTGGAAATTAAAGATATAAGTGAATTAGAAGGATTAATTTAAAAAGGAAGGATGATATGAATAAACCTAAATTATCAATTTGCATAATAGCCAAGAATGAAGAAGGGAATTTGCAGAGATGCCTTGATTCATTGTTGCCTATTATCAATATGAAAGATGACAAAACATTAGAGCCGTTGACCGAGTTGATAGTTGTAGACACAGGATCGACGGACAGAACGGTTAATGTTGCCAGAAAGTTTACCGATAAAGTTTTTGAAAAAGAGTTTATACCCTGGGATTTCAGCAAGGCACGCAACTACAGCATATCAAAAGCAACAGGTGAAAGAATTATGTATGTTGATGCAGATGAGGAATTGACACAGCGGTCTATCTATTTTCTGGAAAATGTAATACTAAATCCACAGTATACACAGCCAACTATTTTTGTAAAGCTATGCAACTTTTACACAAAGGATTTAAAGCAGTATTCGGAAATGATGCAGCCGAGAATATTCAACAATGACCCTGATTTCCACTTTGAGCAGGCAGTACATAACAAGCCGGTATGCAAAGCTCCGTACCTGTTTGCAAATGATGTAGTGTTAAACCATTACGGTTATATCTTCCAGGGCGACAAAGGAGAAAAGTTATTTGCCAATAAAATGGCACGCAGTTTACCGATGCTGGAAGAAGAATATAAAAAGAATCCGGATAATCTGCATAACCTTACTCATTTAGTAAAAACCTATTATGTCAAAAAAGACTTTGACAGCACTATAAAATACGGTGAAATATGGGTAAAGCAGATGAGAAAAGAAGAATTCAACGAAGGTTGGAATGCCTTTTTAGAGGTATTTGTTGACCTTGTAGGGGCATATTTGGCCAGAGATGATGTTAAAAATGCCGAAAGAATAGAAAGAGAAGCATCCCACTACTCTAATCGGATATCGCAGATTTATTTAATGCTTGGAAATTACTGGACAGGTAAAGACAATGACAAGGCAAAAGACTATTTTGAGATTGCAATAGATATCTGCAAAACCGAAGGCTCTTTATATGACAGCCTATTAATTAGTAATTCAAAAGCAGTATTGCCGGAGATACTTAACTGGCTGGCTATCTACTACTTTGAAAAAGGTGATTATGAAAAAGCAGGGGATTGTATGAATAAAGGCATAACACTCAATAAGGGGCGGTTGCCCTTGCGGTGGGATATATACAACGCTACCAAAGAGGCAAGGGAACGGTTATTAAAGGTTTAGACTTAATTAGACAAGGCAGGGTGATTTAAATGGCCTTAGACACGGGACACAGCTTATATTGGAAGACTGGAATTGACAATCAGGGACTAAAAAAAGGCTCTACAGAAGCTAAAGGAATATTACGCACTTTATCCAAAAGTGTAACAGGTATGGACATATTTGCAGGACTGGGTATAAGTGCAACTATTGCTTTTACCAAAATGAGCAGGGAAGCCTATAATTTTTCTAAAGATTTTGAATCAGCAATGAAAGAAGTACAGACTATCTCTGAAACTGTACAAAAGAATTATGCTGGTGTATCTAAAGAAGTTATCGAGATGACTAAAACAGTTCCGGAGAATGCCAAAAACCTTGCCAAAGGTTTATACCAGATAGTATCCGCAGGTTATGACGGAGCTGAATCAATGGATATCCTAAGGCAATCTGCTGAACTTGCGGTTGCCGGAGTTACAGACACTTTTACCGCTGCTGATGCTATAACCTCTATCATGAATGCTTACGGTGAAGCTGCTGGAAATGCGGAGAATATTTCAGATAAGCTATTTACTACAGTAAGGCTTGGAAAAACATCAATGCGTGAACTTGGGCCGGAGATTACCACTGTAACAGGACTTGCCGCTCAAGCTGGTCTTGCTTTCGATGATTTAATGGCTATTATTGCTCAAGGTGTTAAGACTTTAAAAACTCCAGAAATGATGACAGGCCTTAGAGGTATGCTGACTGCTATAATCAAGCCAACTACAGAAGCTGAAAAAGTTATTGAGGATTTAGGCATTCAATTTGATGTTGCAGCTATCAAAACAAAAGGATTTAAAGCATTTTTAAACGATGTCATGAAAGCTACTAATGGCAATATTGAAGTATTAAGCGAACTGTTTCCGAATGTAAGAGGTCTTGCAGGTTTATTATCTGTAGCAACCGAAGAAGGTGAAGCTTTTAATCAGGCCTTAGAGGCAATGCAAAATTCAGCAGGGGTAACAACCGAAGCTTTTAAAACAATGATGGACTCTACAGAAAACCAGTTAGCAATACTGCATAATAACGTTATGGCAAAATTAAAGCCAATCGGAGACAGCATGCTCTCGTTTATGAACAACATTGCAAGGGGCATTAATGACGTCATGACAGGGGCAAAAGACAGTTTTACCGACTTGCAGCGTAGCTATGTAGAACTTACTGATACTTTAGAAAGCAGAAAAAGTAGAATCGATGACCTGATACTTACCATCGAGGGATTACGGAAGAAGACCGAATTAACCAAAGATGAATCTGTTGAATTAAGGGCTGCTGAAGAAGCTTTAGCTACTTATTTTCCGCATCTCAAAAGTGCTGCTGAAGGTGCTGCTGGTGGTATAGATATCTTAAATATTGCAAAACAGGAATCCTATAATCTAAGTGTAAGGATTATGGAGCTTGAACTTGAGCAGGCAAAAATAGACAAAATCAGAGCTGAAATAGCCTTAAAAGAATATCAGCTACAGGAAGATCGTTCACAAAAAGAAATAGAACGGCTTGAACTGCAGATGAAATACCGCAAACAGGATATCAAAAACAACATGAGTATACTGGAAATGGCTAAAACTACTAATGAAGAAATGGAAAAGATTCTGGAAAGTGATACCGAATATTTAAAATTACAAAATGAATTATCCATAGCTACAGAAGGCAGGTCATTACAGGAAAGACAGTTACATCTTGATTTAGATAAGGCAAAACAAAAAACAGATGCCCTAAGTGAAGCTTTAGACAATCTGAAAGAAGCAGGGGAACAAAAAATAACTCCTAAAGTTGATACTGATACTGATACAGAAACTCCAACAGGTGGCGGTGGTACAGGTGCTGAAGTTGTTGCAAGCGATGACATGGTAAAAGAGGTAGAAGCCAACTTAAAAGAAATGGCTGCAAGGTATAAGCAGTATTTAGCCGATGTTAAACAGTTTGGTTATGACTATGTAAAAGAACACAACTCACAGCTTGTAAAAGACGGCGAAAATTACAGGCAGTATTTAGAGGATATGCGGTCTAAGTATTCAGGATATGCGGAATTAAGCAAGGCAATAGAAGAAGATATTTATGATTACAATAAAATTATTGAAGAAAAAAGACGGAAGATTGAAGAAGAACATTTTGCATATATTGCTGAAGAAAGAGAAAAAGAATTACAGGCTGAAAAAGATAAATTTGATACTCTAATTAAAAACTACTCTGAAGGCTCTGAAGAATATTTACAGGCAGTAGAACAACATAAGCAGAATGAGCTGGAAATTAACCAAAGATACGATAAGCAGATTGCCGAAGAAAAACTTGAAATGTTTAAGGTGGAAATGGCAAAACCTGATAATGAAACTGTTGAAAACTATAAACTAAGGCTTGAACTTGCCAGAGAGGCATTAGGGAAAGAAACAGAGGCTAACAGAGAATACTTTGAATTTATCAGGGCAAGATTAGACGAAATTATAAAAGCTGAAGAAGAAGCTTACAAAGAAAAAAGAGCATTACTGGAATCATATTTTGAAGCTTACCAGACTACAGAAGAAAAGATTCTTGCTATTCATAAAAAAACCAATGAACTGTTATTGATTGCCGAAAATGAAACAGAAAAAGAAAGATTAAGAAATATTGAAAAGCGGTTAATTGCTGAGATAAAGTATAACGAAGCAAGAGAAGAAATACAGGAGTTAAGGGGCAGTAAACATGAGCAGTTGAACAATAAAGAATTAAGGGCTTTTATCAGTCATTTAGAGGAAATGAAAACCAAATATGCAGATTTTGCCGATGTTCTGCAAATGATTGACAAAGAAATTGAAAAATCACAGGAGCAGATGTGGCAAAACCTGAAAGACAATATAGACGAAACTGCTGCACTACTACATCAACTTGCTGATTTTGTAGGTAACTTTGACTCAGAATTAGAGGGAATGATTAATAACCTTGCCAATATGGTTAGCGGTATCGGTACATTGGTAGCGGGTATTTCCTCAGGTAATATTTTCGGTATTTTCAGCGGTATATTATCTATTGTAGGCAGTATATTCAATCTGTTTGTACAGCATAAATCAGAAGTACCCGAACTGAAAAAAGAACTGCAGGAGATAACCTTAGAACTGCAACGGCAACAGACCATATTAAGCCAGTCAACAGGGGAAGCCAGAATAAACGAGATTAAAAAGACTATCAGCTTATTAAAAGAGCAGATTGCAACTTATGAAGACATGATACAGGCGGAAAAAGAAGCTTACGGACAGTTTCTCTGGTGGACATGGGACGAAACGGATCAGGAAAAAATTGAGCAGTGGCAATCGGCAATAGAAAATGCCAATGCAGCAATCTATGACCTTAATCAACAATATCAACAGATTCTAACTGGTACAACTCCGGAAACAATAGCCAATGCCATAGCGGAAGGTTTCAGGCAGGGGCTTGATTCTGCACAGGTTTTTGCAGACACTTTTGATGATATGATGAAAAATGCCTTGATAGATGCCTTTAAAAGGGCAATTATTACCAGAAATATTCAGGAATGGTACAGACGGTTTGCAATGCTATCTGAAGATGGATTATCTGCACAGGATATTAATTATTTATCATGGGTTTATCAGAATATTATAAATCTGGCGGAAACTGAATGGCAGGCTATACAGCAAATTGCATCCCAGATTGGTTTACAATTAACCGATGTTTCTGAAAATTTAGACGAAGCGGAAAGTGTAACAGGTTTAGCAGGGGCAATATCGGGGATAACCGAAGAAACTGCGGGATTATTGGCTGGACAGTTTCAGGCTATCAGGATTAATACAGTTGGGATTTTAAACAACATGGAATCAATTATTATTATCAATTCTGAGATAGCGGAAAATACAAGATACAACAAATATCTGCTGAATATATTAGACAGATTAAACAACATGAGTGAATCAAGTTTAAGAGGGATAGGGGGCAGTTAATATGGCTATACAATCAGGCTATTTATTAGACGGAAATGATTTAGCCAGTACATACGGCGTATATGTAAGAAAAGTTGACGGTATTTTAGACTTTTTAAAACGTAAAGGTGATACTGCTTACAACTGGCTTGATGAAGACGGTGAAGAACATTTTACCGATGCAGATGACATACATTTTGAGGCAAGGGATATAGTATTATCCTGTTACATAAAGGCAACTGCAAAGGCTACTTTTATAACCAATTTAAACTCATTCAAGACAGTTTTAAAAAGCTCCGGACTACATACCTTGAAATTACCCTATTTTGATACAACTTACAGCGTATATTTTAAGGCTGGTGGCAAATTATCCATGCTTACAGGTTGGAACAGTCCGGTAATTGTAGGGCAGTTTTTGCTGACACTCAGAGAGCCGAATCCATCATAAAAGAAGGTTATAGCAAATGGCAACAATGAATATTTATAGAGGAACTGAACTTTGGCTAACGATTAAGACAGATGACAATACAAGGCATATCAGGCAAGTATTAGGGGAAGATATTATTAAATCTACTTTCAGCAGCAATTTGTATCTTGATATTAATATTGGTGATTTTACTGTTTATAACGGAGTTGTCTACCACATTAACAACAAGCCTAATGTCAAAAAGAATGCAACAAATTCTTATGATTATGAAGTTACTTTTGAATCAGAATCTTATGAACTGCTTAAAACTCAGTTCCTGGATTTAGACGGCAATTCTGATTTTAGCCTTGTAGGTAACGTTGAAGACTTTATTGACCTGATTATTACCAATATGAACCGTGAACATGCCAACTGGGCAAGGGGAGCTTGTGACCAGACCAATACAAGCTATAAACTGCTTACTTTTTCCAAAAACAATTGTATGCAGGTATTGCAGAAATTATGCGAAGAATTTGAAGGGGAATTTTATTTTGATTATGACCTGTACTTTGAAGAACCTGCAAGCTTACCTTATAAACCCGCAGCGGGGGCGGTAATTGGCTATAAACCCGCTGCAGAAGCTGAACATAACTATAAACCTGCAGAGATGGTTTTATATTATAATTATAAGGATATTTGTTTTACCGATAAGGCAGGGGAAGCAAGCGGACTGACATTCTTGTATAAGCAGGGCTTGCGGAATATCCAGAGAACTACTCTTAGCGATAAAAACATAGTTACCCGTTTATATGCTTTCGGGGCAAGAAAAAACCTGTCAAGCGATTACAGAGACCACTCCATGCGGTTAAAATTTGTCTATGAGGGCAAATCTTACTTGGAAAACAATGTTGATAAATATGGAGTTATAGAACACACTGAAATATTTGATGATGTTTTCCCGCATAGAACAGGTGAGATAACTTATGTATCTGAGGCAAGTACAATAAAATTTGTTGATAATGCAATGGATTTTAACCTTAATGATTATTTACTTCCTGGAATAACCGCTAAGGTGCATTTCAATTCAGGCGATTTAGGCGGTTATGAATTTGAGGTATCTGCTTATAATCATTCTACCAAAGAATTTACAATCATAGCTTTTACCGATGATCAAGGCTATACCATGCCAAATGATACACTAAAACCTGCTATCGGTGATAAATATGTTCTGACTGATATTAAGATGCCACAAACTTATATTGATGCTGCGGAAGCTGAATTACTGGCAAAAGCTCAAACTTACCTTGCTGATAATTGTAACCCCAGAGTAACCTATATATTAGAGCCTGACTGGCGATACTTTAAAACCCATTTAATCAGTTTACAGGTTGGGGATTTTATAACCATACAGGATACGGATTTAGGGATTGATACAACAACCAGAATAGTAGAACTTACCCAGTCATTGGCTAACGAGTACAAATATACCCTAAAATTAACCGATAATTTAGAGGTACAGTTAATCCAAAGGCTATACTCTGAAACAGAAGATTTAAAGCATAAAATTGAAGTTGGTGAAGGTGGGGACATAATCAGGGCAAGGCGCAACTGGCGGACATCGGAAGAATTGCGGAATATGATTTATGATACTGACGGATATTTTGATACCGGTAATATCAAGCCTGAATCAATTGAAACATCTATGCTGTCAGTGGGGACAAAGTCAACACAGTTTATCCTAAAGGGAGTAGAGATAGAGGCTAATTACCAATCTGATGTGTCTAAATTCCATGCAAGCGGGGGCAGTTTAATCCATTTATCAATTGATGATGATGCAGTAAGAACTTGGACATTATCCGAAAATACTCAAACAAGTTTAGTTGATGCAACAGCTTATTATATTTATGCTAAATGTACAAAGGAAGCAGGTTATACAGGACAGATTGTAGTTGATGAAAACCAGATAAAATTTGATGAAGACCCTACCTATTATTATTTTCTAATCGGTGTACTGCATAGTGTTGTTGATGATGTAAGGGGGATATCACTTACTTACGGTCAAACCATTATAAACGGCAAATTTATCAGGACAGGTAAAATAGAGTCTACTGACGGCAATACTTTCTTTGATTTGGATAATGGGGAGATACAGGGCAAGATTAAGTATTCCAGTGGACAGTATTACAGCAAGGTATTCAGGCAGGCAACAGCACCGACAACAGGCATGGTAGAGGGCGATTTGTGGATTGATACCTCTGACGGAGATAAACCGCATACCTATAACGGCTCAATCTGGGTACAGGCTTACACGGTAATTGACGGCGGGAACATCGAAACAGGCTCAATATCTGCTGGAGCTTTAAACATCTCTAACCTTGCTGACATTGCTAATCTACAGCTTGGGGCAACTGGCTATATAAGGACTGCGGGAAAAGAATCATTTACCGATACAACTCCAGGCTTTTGGTTAGGTTATGACGGTGCATACAAGTTTAGTTTAGGGGATTCTGCAAATTATATTAAATGGAATGGCTCAACATTAAATATAAAGGGGACGTTGGACGTAAGCAGTTTAGCAGCAATTAATGCAACTTTAGGGAGTGTAAGTTCCGGAACAATAAGCTCAAGTCAATTAAGACTTACTACCAGTACAAGTTATTCAATCTATTTTACAAGTAGCGGGATGTATGTTTATGATGGGTATTCTGCACATGGTGCTCCGTCTGTTACATTTTATAAAAGTGGTCTTAAAAGATTCGGTATATTATTAGGTTCAGCAGGTACAGGAATATATTCTGAAACTAAACTTGCATTGAATGGTGGCGGTACTGAAGTTTCAATTAGTGGTGGGGTTATGACTTTGCCTAATTTAGGCAGCAATCCTACTGGTCAATATGGCGGTATCTGTATGGTAGGCGGGCAATTAAAATATTGGAATGGTTCAAGTTGGGTAAATGCTTAAAAAGTTTCAACAATATTCATATTGGAGTCATAAATTGTATAATGGGTAATCCATGTATAAGTATTGATTATATCAGAAATAGTATTAAATCCATTAGTATAGTAAGAATAATCGGAAAAGGCATAATAATTGCCAACTTTATAAACGGTAAATAAATGGGCTTGAGTTGTTTCAAGCCAAGGGACGTCTAAGACAATGTAAACGAGATAGGTTTCGAAATTATGATAATTAGCAGTAAAAGCAGCAAAACAGGAATAATCAGCACAGTCACCTTGTTTAATTTGAAACATTTGATAAGGGGTATAATCGTTTTCAAGGTTTTCAAGTGGCATAAAATTATTTTCCATATAATTACATATCTTTTCAGGTGTATTCAAAGTTTCAATAGTATTAATAAATTCGGAATCCTTAGGCATGTTGAAATCTTTTAAGTGGGAAAAAGGTAAAAGTTGTTCAGGCTTGTTTGGTAAGGTACAACCAGAAACAAGAGGCAAAAAGATAATGATAATTAATAAAATAATTAACTTTTTCATATCTACCCCCTTTAAGGATATTATAGCATAATTTGTCAAGTAGTGATAAAATAGTAAATAAATATAAAGAATTTAGGGCAATAAATTGAAATAATAGCAAT
>Ga0334887_1005071_pt1 | contig 11282 bp, 11 predicted proteins | sample GraSluR1_MG_10_FD_207217 | JGI IMG/M metagenome (GOLD analysis project Ga0334887, IMG submission 207217) | Sludge microbial communities from methane-producing bioreactor in Wageningen University, Netherlands - Granular Sludge_18_07-R1 | ecosystem: Engineered > Bioreactor > Anaerobic >...
CTCTGGGCCTGGAGGAACATCTTCGGCTTCTCCTGGGCCTTCCGGGAGGGAATGTGTTGGATACGGACCGGTTCGGGCACCCTGTGGGCACCCGTGGGCCCCTGGGAATCGGCGGACTGGAGGAAGATTCTCCCGGAAATCTTTCCCGGGAGGGCAGAATTTGCCTATGCCCCCGACGGCCTGACGAGAATCTGGACCGACCTCTTCCGGGACAGGATCACAGCCAGGGAAGTGCGCTCCCAGTGGGAGTACCTTCATTCCGTCCAGGATCTCATCGCCTTGAGGGGCAACCGCTTTTCCAGGAAGCGGAGTCACATCCGCCAGTTCGTGAAACATTACGCCTTCCGGTACCGCTCCCTGGGCCCAGACGACGGGGAGACCATCCTCGCAGCCCAGAGGCTGTGGCTCTCGGAGCGCCCCGAATCCCCGGCCCTTCTCCGGGAGAACGGGGCGGTGGAGGAAATGGTCCGGGAATGGCGGAACATCCCCGGTCTTCTCGGGGGGCTTCTCGAAGTGGACGGAATGCCGGCGGCCTACACCATCGCCGAGGCCATCCCCGGAGACACGGTGATGATCCATTTCGAAAAGGCCCTGTCATCCTATAACGGCGCCTACCAGGCCATCAACCGCCTGTTTCTCCAGAACACCGCCCCCTCCTTCACCACGGTGAACCGGGAGGAAGACCTGGGAGACGAGGGGATGCGGGTGGCGAAGATGTCCTACCATCCCGTGGGCTTTCTGAAAAAGTACACCCTCTCATGGTTCCCCGACTGACCCACTCCTCACTCTCCTGGCGTTCCGGGGGATTTACCCTGGCCGAAGTCCTGGTGGTCCTTGCCCTTTTCGGGCTTATCGCCGCCCTGGCCTTCGCCCCGTCGGTGGTCCTCGTCAGGGGACTCGAAGACACGAGAGCGGAGATGGCGAAGGAACAGGTTTCAGATTTTCTCCTGGGGCGGATCGCCGCGGAGATGCGTCTCTCCCCGCGCTCCTTCCCGGGCGGCCCGGCGGTGGCGGCCGTCAGGAAGGAGGTCCTCGGAGGCCTGGCCGACGACCGGATCGCCTTCTGGAGCGACTACGGCGGCGAGCCGGGAGTACGGGCATGGAAGGTGTTCCGCCCGGGAGCCGGCAGGGACGGAGCTCCCGGGGTATACCGCTGGATCCTTCCCCTGGCGTCCCCCGGGGCGGTGGACTGGGAAAACCTTGATCCCGGCGAAGGGAAGCTCATCCTTCCGGGCGCGGACTTCCTCAGGATCTCCATTCTCTCCGCCGAAACGGGGGAATGGGGCGACGACTATGAAGGCCCGAGGCCGAGGGGCGTCCGCTTCGAGGCCCGGGCAGGGAAGGAGGCGTTTTCCCGTGAGGACTGGCTTCCTCCGGAATGACGGGGACCCGAAAAAACGGAAGGGCCTCGTCCTCCTCTCGGTCCTCCTGGTGTCCCTTTTCCTCCTGACGGCCTCCACGGGATTCGCCCTCTTCGCCAGGAGGTCTGTGCGGGCCTTTGACGGGCGGCAGCGGGCCTTCACGGCGAGAATGGTCTGCGAGGCCTCCCTCCCGGCCGCGAAGGCCCTGCTTGAACTCCACCCCGGAAAAGGCCATGCCCCGGGGGACGACGTCTTTTCTCCCCGGATCCTCGGATTTCCCGAAGCGGGCGTAACCGTGGAAATGACCATCACCCCCCTGAACGGCCGTTTCCCCCTGAACGGCATTTTTCTCCCCGACGGACGGACGGTGAGGTCCGAGCTCGCCGGCCCGTGGAGACGGCTGTGGCGGAGGGCGGGAGCGGAAAACATCGAGGCAGCGGTGCTGGACTTTCTCGACGGTGACGGTGAGCCCCGCCTCGGCGGGGGCGAGCGGGACGGATATTTGAACAGGCCCCTTCTCTCTCTGAACGAGCTGCTGTTTGTTCCGGGAATGACGGCGGATATCCTGTACGGAACGGAAACACGCCCCGGAATAGCCCCCCTTGTCACCCTCCGGTCCGACGGGAAGATCAACGCCAATACGGCGCTCCCGGAGGTGCTGGCCCTCCTGGACGGCCTGGACGGGAACATCGCCGCCGACCTTGTCCGGGCGAGGGAGACCAGGGTCTTCACGTCCATGGAGGACCTCTCCGCCGTGCCGTCCTTTCCGGCGTCGGCCCGGGCACAGCTCATGAACGTGCTCTCCTTTACGAGCAGCCACTTCCGGGTGTCCTTCACCGTCGGGTTTGCCGATGGTCAAAAGACCCCCCTGGAGGTTATACTGGAACGAAAAGGTTCAGCGGCCGAGACGGTCCGATGGGAGGAACCGTAAATTATCAGACGGCAGATTTCCTCATTTTTTCTCAAGACACGGGACGGCTTCCGCCTCCTCGAAAGGGTCGGCAGTCCTTTTGCGGAAAGGGGCTCCGGGAACAGGTTTCCTTCCCGGGGCGATCTTGTTCTGTATCCCTTCCGCACTCTCTCGGTACACCCTTTTTCCTTTCCCTTCCGTTCACTGAAGGACGTGCGCAGCGCCCTCTCCCTCAGGTTTCTCCCCCTGCTCTCCGGGGAGGAAACCGTTGAGGTCATTCCGTGGATCTCAGGCTCCGGGAGCGGACTTTCGGAAGGAGCGGCGTGGTGCGTGGCTGCACCGGAGGTTCCCGCCGAAGAGAGCGTTTCCCTTTCGGGGATTGCATGCTGGCCCCTTCCCCTGGCCCTGGCCTCCCCTGTGGACGGGGAAGGGATCGCCGTCTTCCGCGGGATGGGGGTCGTTGCCTCGGCTGTTTTCTCCCGGGGAATCCCCCTCTTCTGCAGGTGCGGCAGCGGGGAAGAGGAAACCCCGGCTTCTGAAGAGGGAGACGGCATGGACAGTGAGGTCCGTCTCTGCAGGGAATTCGCCCTCGCTTCCGGTCACGGTGAGCTCCTTTCGTCGGTCTGGACGGGGACATCCCCCGGCGAGCTCCTGGAAGCGGCCCGGCAGACCGCAGAACGTTTTCCGGCCTTTCTGTCCGTGGATATCTCCCGGCCCGCCCTCGAGGCCTCTCTCGCGAGGGAAAGGACGGCCAGGGTCCTCAGGAATTTTTCCGCCGCCGTTGCCCTTCTCGGTGCCGTTTTCTGCGCCGTGCAGTTTTCCCTGTCTCTCCAGGTCCGCTCCTCCCTGGATCGGCTCTCCGCGGAAGCGGCGTCCCTCTACCGGGAGATCGCCGGAGGAACGGAACGGATCGTTGACCCCCTCTCCCAGGCCAGGGGAAAACTGGCCGAACTGAAAGGGACCGGCGGGGACGACAGTTCCCTCAGTCTCTTCCTCGCCCATCTCGGAAGGGCGTGGACCGGTGGAGAGACGGGAAGAAAGCCGGGATTCCCCATCCTCGACCAGATGCGCTACACCGGCGGGAGCGCCGAATTGACGGGAACGGCCCAGACCATGGAGGCTATCCAGGCTCTCCGTTCGGCGGCCGATTCCGGGGGCTTCAGGGCTTCCCTCGGTGACATCCAGCAGATTCCCGGAGGAGGGCTCCGGTTTTCCCTTTCCCTGAGGAGGAATGACCCGTGAGGCCCATTCTTGCCCGATTTTTCCCTTCCCTCTCCGGAAAGGATGACGGCGGCCCCGGAGCTGAACGCCGGGCGCTGTTCCTGCTGCTCCTGGGCCTTCTCGCCTGGGGGGGCGCCTTCTCCCTCTGGTCCGACGGCAGGGAGCTTCGGGCCAGGAGGGATCTCCAGAAAAAACGGTTCGACGACCTCGCCTCGGTGGTGGGGGAATACCGGGCGCTCCGGCAGACAGCCGGAACTGAGCGGATTCCCGTTTCACCCGACGGTGAAGAAGACCTTCTCACCGCCGTTTCCAACGCCGTGGCCTCCCTCGGCCTCCGGTCGAACATGCTCAGCCTGAGCAGTACAACAGGACCGGGGGGCTCCGGCGCCGTCTCCGTGACGCTGGAAGGACTGTCTTCCGACAGCCTTGCCCGCTTCCTCCAGGAGACGGAGCGGAGAGGCATCTATTCCTTCTCCGCCGACCTCCGGGCTGTCAGGAGCACTGCGTCCGAAGGGGCTCCGCGGCGGACCCTCACGGCGGTGCTCCTTCTCGGGAGGCAGGGACCATGAAGGCCGGAAGGTGGGGATTGTATCTCCTGTTCTTCCTTCTTGTATTCAGCCTGTCCTTCCTTGTTTTCTTTCCCTTCGGGCCCGGGACGGAAGCGGCGTGGAGCAGGGCTGTCCGGGCGGCGTCGGAGAAGGGCTTTTTCCTTGACGCGTCTTCCGTCTCCGCCCAGGGACGTTTGCTTCCCGGGGCCGTGCTCCTCAATGTCCGGCTCCGGTCATCCCTCCTGTCGGGGGAGGCCGGCCGTGTGACGGTTTCCCTTTCGCCGGCGGACATGGTGACACGCCTTGCCCCGGCGGCCGGACTCCGGCTCGAACGGGTCTCTGTGAACCTTCCCCTTCCGGGGGAGCGCCCCCTCTTTCTCGCCGCTGCCGAGGCCAGGCTTGTTTTTTCCGACGGCAGGGTCGAAGTGACGGATCTTCGGATTTCGGGGGAGCTTGACGTTTCCGGGAGTGCGGTGCTTTCATTCCGGGGAGGAGGCCTGGAGGAGGCCGATCTGACAATCGGAGGGGAACGGGCGGCATTGATGGAACTCTTCCGGTCCGTTCTTCCGCTGAGGCAGGAGAAACCGGGGGCCTGGACCCTGAAGAGGGGAAGGAGGAGCGCCCATGGCGGGAATTGACGGCCTTCTCCGGGGAGGAGCCCGGCTTGTCCTTCCCCTTCTCGGGACGGCTTTTTTTGCCGGAATGGCAGGGTTCTGGGCGGCCGGACTGGTGGAGGAGCGACTTTTTCTTCTCTCCGTGGAGGAGACGGGGAAAATGGCGGGCAGAGGCGCACCGACACCTCTTCCCGCGCACAAGGAGCAGGGCCCTTCCCTCAGGGATTTCGCCGCCGGGGATCCCTTCGGCGCGGCGCCTCCTTCTCCTGCGGCGCCGTCGGCGAAGCCGGCGGAAATGGAAGTTTCCGTGAGCGAGCTCTACGAACTTGAGGGGATCCGGCTCGCGGGCACGTTGCCGGGGATCGCGGTCTGGATCGACGTCGGCGGAAAGCAGACCGTCCATCTCCAGGGACAGCAGGTGAAGGGCTACGATCTGACCGAGGTGGGCGAGGACAGGGTAGTCCTCAGAAAGGGCGGAACGGTGGTGAACGTCCTCCTCCGGTACAGCGGCCACGCATCCTCCGGGGCCTCGGCTCAGCCGTCTCCTCCTCCGGCTCTGAGCATACCCGGCCGGGGAGTCACGGCGGCCCGGCCCGGACAGCAGGGTTCCATTCCCAGGGAAACCGTGGACAACCTGCTCATGAATCCCCTGGACGAGATGAAAAAATTCCGGCTCAGGCCCAAATTCGACGGCGACAGGGCCCTGGGCGTGGAAGTGCAGTGGATGGACAGGAACAGCTTCCTCGAGTCCGTTGGGGTGGAGAAAGGCGACGTGATCCAGTCGGTGAACGGACTGGAGATCCGGAACATGGGGGACGTGGTGAACGTCATAAACTCCCTCATGGGGGGAAGCGCCTTTGACGTTCAGGTGCTCAGGGACGGCACGCCCGTATCCCTGAAGTACAATATAAAGTGAGAAGAGCCATGATCCCGGGAAGAAGGGCTTTTACCCTTGCCGAGACGCTTGTTGCCGTGGCGGTCCTCGGGCTCGTGGCCGCCGGAAGCATGAGGCTGGCGGTTCTTTCAGCCCGGGCCCTCGGGGAGGTCCGGCAGGGGCGGGAGCGGCTCGCCCTCTCCAGGAACTTCTGGCTTCGGGCTGTCGGCGGAAAGCTTGAGAGCCGGGGCCGGGAGAAGGCGGTTTCATGGGAGACCGGCAGATTCGATTTTCCGGGACAGGACGGCCCGCCTCCCGGCTATTCCTGCGGGACGGTGGTCATCACTCCCGCCCCCGCGGGGGGAGAAAAAATAGTCCTCTATGTTCCTGACCGCATGATTTCGAGGGGGAGTAAACAATGATCCGGAAACTTTTGCTGTTCGCACTTATCCTGTTCTTCGTGGTGCCGGGGGCCCTGGCCCAGACGGCGCCCCAGGACGACGAATTCGCCCTCGTGGAGTCGGCCAGGAGAATGAGGGCCTCGGGGAACGCCCAGTTCAACTTCCAGGATGTTGACATGGTGAAGTTCATCCGGTTCATGGCGGAACTGCTGAACGAAAACCTCGTCCTCGCTCCCGGTGTGAAGGGGTCCATTTCGGTCATTTCCCCGAAGCCCTTTCCCCTGAAGGAAGCCCGCCAGGTGTTCATCTCCGTGCTGGAGATGAACGGCTACACCCTGCAGCAGGGAGCGGGGTTCGGCAAGGTGGTGCCCCTCCAGGCGGGAAGCTCGGCTGAGTCGGATGTGCGGACCGGAAAGATGGGGCCGGGGGAGGGGGAGCAGACGGTCTCCCAGGTGGTCCCCCTGGATTACGTTACCGCCGACTTCATCGCCGCCGCGGTGAGCCAGGCTTCGGGACGGTCTGTCTCGGTGCTCCCCGTGGGCCGGGGGAACGACATCCTTCTCACCGGCAGGGCAACCGACGTGAACCGGGCTATCGACCTCATCCGGACCCTGGACAGGGCCGACAAGATCTTCAAGTCCCGGACGGTGAAGATCACGAAGGCATCCCCCGAGATTATCGCCGCCCACCTGGCCAACCTGGCGAAAGTCCCGGGAAGCCCGGTCTTCGGCCTCACCGTTCTCCCCGACGCCCCGGGCAACCAGATCGTCCTCGCCGGGGAGGAGCGGCACATCAACCGGGCGCTGAAGCTCATCGCCGACCTGGACGTCACCCCGAAGTCGGGGGAATTCCACGTGTACAAACTGGAGAACGCCGATGCCAAGGTGGTGGCGGAGCAGCTGTCGAAGATCCTGTCCGCCCAGGCGTCCCAGGCGGTGAACGCCGAAGGGAGGATCCCCACCACGGTGGTGCCCGACATCCCGTCCAACAGCCTCATCTTCGCCGCGCCGCCCCACCATTTCCAGTCACTGGTGGAGATCATCCAGAAGATCGACACCCTGCCCCGTCAGGTGCTCCTCCGGGGTCTCATCGCCGAGGTCAACCTGACGAAGCTCAACAACGCCGGCATCGACTGGGCCACCTGGGGCGGGGCAGTCACAGGGGACGCGGTCCTCGCAGGGCAGCTGAACATGGGGGGCGCAGGGGTGCCGGGCAACATCATCGACTGGTTCCAGAACATTTCCAGGACTGAGGAGGTGGTTGGTAACCCGGAAACGTCAACACGAACACGGACTACTTACAAGGGCATGGGCCTCGTCTACGCCTACCTCGACCTGCTCAAGAAGTTCGACGCGGTGAACGTGCTCTCCATGCCCCGGCTCATGTGCACCGACAACCTTCCCAGCGAGCTCCAGGTGGGGCAGGTCATCCCCCAGCTCAAGGGAAAGCTTTCGGACGTATCCAACCCGAACGCCGTGCAGAGCAGCTACGAATACAAGGACACGGGGCTCATCCTCCACGTCACGCCCTCCATCCGGAGCGGGAACCTTGTCGCCCTCGATGTGGAACAGGTCATCGAGGACGTGCTCACCGCCATGACCGCAGAAACCCCCGTGACGGGCAAGCGGAAGATCAAAACCAGCGTCATGGTGAGCTCCGGCAACACGGTGATCCTGGGAGGCCTCATCAAGGAAGTGGAGAAGAGCCTCCGGAGCAGGGTCCCCGGCCTCTCCTACATCCCCCTCATCGGCGGGCTCTTCACCCGGTCGGTGAAGCAGCGGGAGAAGATCGAGCTCATGATCTTCCTGACCCCCTACATTCTCGAGACGCCCGGCGAGGCGGAGCAGATCACCCGGGAAATCGTCTCCGGCGACCACGGCATGAGCCCTCCGGAGGAAAAGCTCTGGAAGCGCCTTGAGAAGGAGTACCGGGAGTCGGTGAAACAGCAGTCGAAATGACGGGAGGAGACGGAAGAATGGCCCCACGGCTTCCCGACGTTGAAGAAATCGCCCCCCTCATCCGGGGAAGGGTCAGCCTCGATGCCCTGAAGAACGCGGGCATCCTGCCCCTCCGGGACGACGGGGAGCGGCTTGTGGTCGCCCTGGCTTCGCCGGAGTGCTTTCCCGCTGCCCAGGTCCTTGCGGCATCCTTCGGGCGGGAGGCGGCATGGGAGTTCCACCGGCGGGAGGACCTGGAGCATCTCCTCGGAAGGCTCTACGACCTGAGGGGGGGCATCGGCGACGAGACCCTGTCGGCAGTGGCGGGCATCGACGACGATGACGGACTCCTCCGGGAGGACGTCCAGAGCGACTCGGTGGACGTGCCGGTCATCAGGCTGGTGAACGGCCTCCTGAGGGAGGCCCTGAAGATACGGGCCACGGACATCCACGTGGAACCCTTCGAGAGCGAGGTCCTCGTGCGGTTCCGGGTGGACGGCGTCCTCCACGACCGGCTCCGCCTTCCCCGGAACCTCCAGGCTCCCCTGACGAGCAGGGTGAAGGTCATGGCGAGGATGGACATCGCCGAACGCCTCTCCCCCCAGGACGGACGGATCGGCATCACCGTGGGGAACCGGGCGGTGGACATCCGGGTCAGCTCCATCCCCGTCCAGCACGGAGAGCGCCTCGCCCTCCGGCTGCTGGACAAGGGCTCCGGTCTTCTCAGCCTGGAGGACCTCGGCATGGACGGATCCTCCAGGGAGACCATGAACGCCCTCATCGGGAACCCCCACGGCCTGATCCTCTTCACGGGCCCCACCGGTTCCGGCAAGACCACCACACTCTACGCCATTCTCCAGGCCCTGGCGAAGCCCGAGGTGAATATCATCACCGTGGAGGACCCCATCGAGTACGACCTGGAAGGGGTGGGGCAGATCCAGGTGAACGAAAAGGCGGGGGTCACCTTCCCCTCGGCCCTCCGGTCCATTCTCAGGCAGGACCCGGACATCATCATGATCGGCGAAATGAGGGACTACGAGACGGCCCACATCGGCGTCCAGGCGTCCCTCACGGGGCACCTGGTCCTCTCCACCCTCCATACCAACGACTCGGTGTCCGCGGTGGTGCGCCTCACCGACATGGGCATCGAACCCTATCTCGCGGCCGGGTCCCTTCTCGGTGCCGTGGCCCAGCGCCTGGTGCGGACTCTCTGTCCCAAGTGCTCGTACAGGGAGGAAGCGCCGGCTCTTTTCCGGAGGGAGGGGCTGACGGAGGTCTTCCGGGGCAGGGGATGCGACTCCTGCATGGGCACGGGGTACCGTGGCCGGGTGGGACTGTACGAGCAGTTCATTCTTGACGACGAGCTCCGGGAAATGGTAGCGGCCGGCCTTCCCACCGCGAAGATCCGGGCCGCCGCCCGAATGAAGGGGTTCCGGTCCCTCTGGGAACTGGGGCTCCATGCCCTGCGGCAGGGGAGGACCTCCCCCGAGGAGCTGCTCCGGGTCGTCTCCGCCGGGGAATTCGGCCCCACCGGGGAAGAGGGGTAAACCGTGCCGGCCTACCGCTACTCCGCCTACGACGAAACGGGCAGGCTCCGGAAGGGGACGGTGGATGCCCCGTCCTCCGTCAGGGCGGGGGAGCTGCTCGCCGCCCAGGGACTCACCGCGGTGGACATCGCCGAGGTGACGGGGAGGAAAGCCAGGAGGGGCAGAGTCTTCGGCCTCTCCTATCACGCCCTGTTCTGCCGCGGCCTCTCCTCCTACCTGAAGCGGGGAGTTCCCCTCGCCGAAGCCCTGAAGTTCCTGGGCCGCCATTCCTCGGACCGGCGGGTGGCCGATGCCTGCCTCCATCTCCACGAAGGGGTCCAGGGAGGAAGGCGCCTCTCCGCCGTCCTGGAGGAGACGGGGCTCTTCCGGGAGGACCTCCTGAAGATCGTGGAATCAGGGGAAAAGACGTCGGCCCTTCCCGGCGTGCTGGAGCAGGCCGCAGCGCTGTATTCCATGCAGGAGGGGCAGCGGCGGAAGATCCGGTCCGCCCTCACCTACCCCCTGGCCATGACGGCCATAGGCTTCGCCGTGGTCCTCTTTCTGCTCACCTACGTGGTGCCCAGGCTCGCCGACCTGTTCGCCGACATGGGACAGGCCCTTCCCCTTCCAACGAGGATCCTCCTCGGGACGGCGGCGTTCCTCCGGGAGTGGTGGCCGGCGCTGGTCCTCGTCCTCGCGTCAGCCGTTTTCCTGGCGCGGAGGAGAAAATGGTCCGTGAACCTCCCCTTTTTCCGCCGCATCCGGGAGAACATCGCCCTTTCCCTGGTGATGTCCCACCTGAAGACCCTGCTCTCGGCGGGAATTCCGCTGGTCCAGGCCCTTGGAATGGCCTCTTCCATGGACTCCCGGCCGGAGCGGTGGGTGGAGGCGGCCCGGCTCGTGAAGGAGGGGTTCCGGTTCGACCGGGCCCTGGAGCGCCTGGGGACCTTTCCCGAGGAGACGGTGTACATCCTCAGGATCGGCGAGCTGGGCGGCGACCTGCCCGGAGCCATCGGCCAGGTGGCGGAGATGAACTGGGAGGAGGCCCGGGACGGCATGGAAAAGGCCGCCACCCTTGCCGAACCCCTTCTGGTGCTCTTCCTTGGCCTGGCGGTGGGCTTCGTGGTCATCGCCGTCCTGTTGCCCATATTCGATCTGTCAAGCCTCGCGGGGTGACGGGCGGACAGAACTGAAACGGAGGTTGTGCAATGAAGAAAAGGCAGCAGAAACGGAAAGGCTTTACGCTGGTGGAAGTGCTCGTGGTGGTGGTCATCCTCGGCCTGCTGGCCGCCCTTGTGGTGCCCAGAGTGGTGGGCCGGGGCGAGGAGGCGAAGAGGACCGCGGCGGCGGTGCAGATCCGGGAGATCGAACAGGCCCTCGAGATGTACCGGCTGGACAGCAGCCTCTATCCATCCACGGCCCAGGGGATTGAAGCCCTGGTGTCAAAGCCCTCCATTCCTCCCGAGCCGAGGAAATACAGGGAGGGAGGATACCTGCGGAAGCTCCCGGCGGATCCGTGGGGGAGTCCCTTCGTCTACCGGCGTCCCGGCGACCACGGTGAATACGACCTGTTCTCCCTGGGCGCCGACGGCGAGGAAGGCGGGGACGGACCGGGGAAGGATATAACCAACTGGGAATAGACTTGCCGGGAAACTCTTCCTGGTATAAAATGGCTCAAACTAGTTAGTGTTTTTTTGAAATTTACTTCTGAGAATATCAATCTTTTCCTCCGAGTTGCCTGCCCTAAAGGAAAAATCCCACGGAAGGCGACCGTTAGGGTGCGCCCGGAAACAGGCGTGCCTCCCCTTTGGCAAGGAGGACGTTTTTTCCGCACACGGCGAAGCCGTCCTCATGTCTTGAGGGCGGCTTTTATTTTTTATCAGCACGAGG
>Ga0334887_1005073_pt1 | contig 11275 bp, 5 predicted proteins | sample GraSluR1_MG_10_FD_207217 | JGI IMG/M metagenome (GOLD analysis project Ga0334887, IMG submission 207217) | Sludge microbial communities from methane-producing bioreactor in Wageningen University, Netherlands - Granular Sludge_18_07-R1 | ecosystem: Engineered > Bioreactor > Anaerobic >...
CGCCAGAGACGGATCAAATTGACGTGGCGCGTGCCATAGCCGGGCGACAGCATGTGATACGGCTCGCCCAGGATGGTGTCGGCCGGGATCCAGCGGATGCGGTACTGGCCGTTGTCGTCGAGGTATTGCTCGGTGCGCCCGCCGAAATGTACTGCTACCATGTCGTCGGGCTTAGAAAACTCCCACGGATTGCCGAGGAAAAGCCAGTCGTCGGGGCTTTCGATCTGCCAGCCATCGCGGAAGGACTGGTTGAAGATGCCGTACTCATAGCGAATGCCGTAGCCCACGGCGGGGATGTCGAGAGTGGCGAGCGAGTCGAGGAAGCAGGCGGCCAAACGGCCTAGGCCGCCGTTGCCCAGCCCCGGCTCCTTGTCCAGCGCGATCAAGTCGTCGAGCTTCACGTCGAACTCGGCAAAGGCCTCGCGCGCCAGATCCAGGGTGTCGGTATAGAGCAAGTTTTGCGTCAGTTGCTGGCCGAGGAGGTACTCGGCGGAGAGATAGTAGACGAACTTGGGGTTGGCGGCGTAGTGCGCCTCGGTCGTCCGGTGCCAGTTCTCGATGAGAAAGTCACGCACCGTGTAGGCCAGCGCCATGTAGGCGTCGTAGAGGCTGGCTGAGGCCGTGGCCGATCCCTGCGCATAGTAGAGGCTGTCGGAGAGCGCCTGTTTGAAGTCGTCGATGGCGCGCGAAGTGCGCGTGTGGCTGATGTGATTGGACATCATGGCGGGCTAATACCTCCGTGTGAACAAAGAACTCCTCGACCGGCGCGGCCATAGCGCGATCAACCGGCCTAGAAAGGCCAAAGCAATGGAACGAGGACGAGGCCGGCGATCAGATACAGCAGGACAAGCGGCAGCCCGACCTTGCTATAGTGGCTGAAGACGTAGCCGCCGGGCGACATGACCATGAGGTTGGGCGGCGTGCCGATGGGCGTAAGCAGCGCCGTGGATGCGCCCACGGCGACCATCATCAGCAGCGGATAGGGCGAGACGCCCAGGGCAAGCGCAGTTTGCAGCACAATCGGCGCCACCAACACGGTGGTGGCTGTGTTGCTGATCACCTGGCTGAAGGCGGAGGTGAGCAGAAAGACGCCGGCCATCAGCGCCAGCGGCCCCAGCGCACCAAGCGTGGCGACCAAACGAGAGGCGAGGAACTCGGCTCCGCCTGTCACCTGAAGCGCGGTGCTCATCGGGATCATGGCGGCGATGAGCACGACGCTGCTCCACGAAATGGCGCGGTAAGCCTGTTCCATATTCAGGCAGCCGAAAACCACCATAGCGACGGCCGCGAGCAGCGCGGCGATGACTGTGGGCGTGAGGCCGCTGACCATTAGCCCGACCATGCCCAGCAGCACCGCGCCCGCAACCAGGCTGTCGCGGTTCAGGCTGACCACTTGGCGGGCCAGGGCTTCCGGCCGGCCGACGACCACGAAGTCGCGGCGCTCGTTGGCGATGCGCTCAATGGCCTGCCAGGGACCGCGCACCAGCAGCGAGTCGCCAAACTGAAGCCGGACGCGCTGGCGCTTGGCGATCTCGTTGTTGCGGCGAATGCCCAAAACCTGTACGCCGAACTTGTGATAGAGTTGGCTCTCGGAGAGAGTCTGGCTGATATAGGTTGAGCGAGGCGTGACCAGCACTTCGGCTAGACCGATTTCGTGGGAAAGCAGCGCGCCGGTCAACGGTTCTTCGGTTTCTTCCACTGTCTGCACGCCAAAATTGAAGTCGAGCATGGCGCGCTGCACCAATTCGGCCGTAGAGCGCACAAGCAGCACGTCACCGGCGTGCAGCATGGTTCCGCCGTCGGGCAACTGCTCTGCGGCGGGCTGAAGCCGGGGCGGACGCGGCGACTCGCCGGCTGCGGCGGATTCGACGCCATCGCCGGCATCCGGGGCGGCGCCTCGGGCGTGTTCCACCCTCAACACGGTGATCTCATAGTCTCGCCCCAAGGCCGCTTCGGCCAACGTCTTGCCGGCCAAGTTGGACTGGGCGCGCACGCGCAGGCGGAAGAACTTGCCGTGGAGCGAATAGGCGTCCGCTAACTGGCCCACGGCCGCGGTCAGGTCTTCCGGGGCGGGCAGATTGGACTGGCTGGGCAGCAGGCGCACACCCACGAAGGCCATGTAGACGACGGAAACCAGCAAGAGGGGCAAGCCGATATAGCCGAATTCAAAGAAGCCGAACGGCTCCAACCCGGCTGCGGCGAGGGTGTCGGCGACGATGATATTGGGCGGCGTGCCCATGAGGGTGAGCAGGCCGCCGGAATTGGCTGCGTAGGCCAGGGGCATGAGCGCTTTGCCCGGCACGCTGCCTACGCTCCACGCCGCGGAGACGACCGCGGGCATGAGCGCGGCTGTCGCCCCCGTGTTGCTCATGAACGCCGAGAGCAGGGCTGCGACGGCCATGGCGGCGACGATCAGGCCCGTCAGGCTGCGGCCGGCGAGCGCGCGCAGCCGGCTGCTCAACCAGGCGGTCACGCCCGTCTGGGACAGCCCTTCGCCCACAACGAAGAGCGCCGCGATCAGAATCACGGTCGAATCGCCGAAGCCGGCGATGGTCTGCGCCGTGGTAAGGATGCCGGTGAGGAAGAGCGTTAGGAGCGCGAGCAGCGCCACGATGTCGGCGCGCAGACGGCCCCAGATGAAAAGCGCAACGGTGGCGGCCAGGATGGCAAAGGTGAGCAGCATTGAGCCTATCTCTGTCGGGAACAAGGCCGGCGTCCGCCCGCTCTGCTGCCGAGGACGGCGCGGGACGGAGACCGGCGCAGCCACGTGCCGGACCTACGCGGCAGCGGAGCGCGCTGTCGGGTCATGCGCGGTTCTCCGCAGCCAGGACGACGAGCGAATAGGGCTGTACCGTATACGCCGGCGCCTGGATCGTCGAGGCGTGCGCCATGTCGCTGAAGTCGTCGGGCGATTCTAGGTAGGTGTCGATGATGCGCCGCCAGCGCCCGTTGCGGTTGCGGTTGAGGCGCGGCAGTTCAAATTCCAGAGGCTCCCAATAGGCATTGAGGATGAGGTGGAAGAAGAAGCGACGGCTGCGCACGGTAAGGGCCAGACTATGCGAGTGATGGCTCCAATCCGGCTGGTGCAGCTTTTGCCCATGCCATTGGATATCGGCTACTTCGAGCAGTTCGGTCAGACATAAGCCATGTTCGGCTACGAAGATATCCAGGTTGAGGCGCAGGCGAATCAGACGCTTGACGAAGCGATAAATGTCCTGGTGCTTGTCGAGCAGCGTCCAGTCGAGCCAACTGATCTCGTTGTCCTGGCAGTAGGCGTTGTTGTTGCCCAACTGGGTGCGGCGCACCTCGTCGCCCATGAGCAGCATGGGCACGCCCAGCGAGCCCAGGGTAATGACGAAGAAGTTCTTGATCTGGCGCCGGCGCAGCTGCTCGATCTTCGGATCGTCGGTGGGGCCTTCGACGCCGCAGTTCCAACTGAGGTTATAGTCATGGCCGTCGCGGTTGCCCTCGCCGTTGACCTCGTTGTGTTTTTCGTTGTACGAGACGACGTCGTTGAGGGTGAAGCCGTCGTGGCAGGTGATGAAGTTGATGCTCTGCTCCGGCTCGCGGTCTTCGTGGCCGAAGAGGTCGGGGCTGGCGAGGAAGCGGGCGGCGATGCGCCCGACTGTGCCGCAGTCGCCCTTGACAAAGGCGCGCATGTCGTCGCGGAACTGGCCGTTCCACTCCTTCCAATGGTCGCCCACGAAGCTGCCCACCTGGTAGAGGCCGGCCGCGTCCCAGGCTTCGGCGATGAGCTTGGCCCCAGCCAGCACCGGGTCGGTCTCGATGTCCCACAGGATAGGCGGGCTGATAAGCGGGGCGCCGGTCTCGTCGCGCGAGAGGATGGAGGCCAGGTCGAAGCGGAAGCCGTCGACGTGCATCTCCTCCACCCAATAGTGGAGGCTGTCCAGGATCATGCGGCGCACGATGGACTGGTTGGCGTTGAGGGTGTTGCCCGTGCCGCTGTAGTTGGCGTAGCGGCTGCGATCCTCCTCGAGGATATAGTACGTGCTGTTTTCCAGCCCCTTGAAGCAGTAGGTGGGGCCGTTGTGGTCGCCTTCCGCCGTGTGGTTATACACCACGTCGAGGATAACCTCGATGCCCGCCTTGTGCAGCGCCTTCACCATGTCGCGAAACTCGTTCAGCGGGCCGAGCGGGTCTTTGTCTGAGCTATAGCCGTAGTGCGGCGCGAAGAAAGAGACGGGGCTATATCCCCAGTAATTGCTCAACCCGACGGGCGCTTCCTGCGCGTCGAACTGGAAGACGGGCAGCAATTCTACGGCAGTAATGCCCAGGTCCAACAGATAGGGTATCTTCTCGATCAGGCCGGCGTAGGTGCCGCGCAGGTCGTCGGGCAGCCCCGAAGAGGGATGGCGCGTGAAGCCGCCCACGTGCATCTCGTAGATGACGGTGCGGGCGAAGGGGCGGCGCAAGGGCGTGTCGTCTTCCCAGTCATAGACCGCGGGGTCGACGACGACGCTCTTCATGGCGTAGGGCGTGTTGTCGCCCGGTCGCCGGGCGGCCTCGCGGCTGAAGCGGCGCGGCACAGCCACGCCGTAGCCGTATGGATCAAGCAGCACCTTGTGCGGGTCAAACGCCAGGCCGGTCTGCGAATTGCTGGGGCCATAGGCGCGGTAGGCGTAGATCTGCCCGGGGCGAATGTCGGGCACGAAGATGTGCCAGTAGTGGAACGTGCGGTTGCGCTTGGGGTCCAGCTCAATGACGCGCACCGGCTGGGCGTCGTCGGGCGAATCGAAGAGCAGGAGATGGAGGGCGGTGCTGCTCTTGGAGTAGACGGAGAAGTTCACGCCGTCAGGGTGAACGGCTGCGCCGAGGGGGAAACTGCGTCCGGAATAGGCGTTGATCTTCTCGATGTGGTTATGCCGGGGCATAGAACCTTTGCCAGCGGTAATGCAAGCGGCGGCAATACGAGCGAATGTGTTCTGCGCAAGACCGCTTTGCGATGCGAATGGGCGCTCCGCTATTGTCGCGCCGGAAGGCTGAAATGCCTAGTTTGGCGCCCCGTTTCGTCGCGGCGACAGTCTCGGCGCACGACAACAGCGACAAGGCGTGCAAATTTGGGGCGACGGCCTGTGCGCAGGCGGGGACGTCCATGACCTTACCACGGTCTGCGTCGATCCCCAAATGAGCGGGCCGCTGCATGAGTCCGGTTTTTTGGCCGGAACATGGCGGCTGCGCCAAACGTCTCAATACCGCCCGCATTGATGGGTTCCGCCGGAGAGGCGGGCGGAAAGGAGTCGCATATGAGCATTTGGTTAAGCCGGGGGCTGATTATCGCGGCGTTGCTGGGCATGGCCGCGTGTGGTCCGGTCCCCGCGCCTGCTGCGCCCCAGGAAACGACTGCGCTGCCTGTGACGCAGCCGCCTGCTGCAACCGCCACGCCAATAGAACCGGCGGAGGCAACAGAGGCGGCGGAGCCGAAAGCGCCGCCCGCCGAGACAAGCCCCGTCGCGCTGCCGGAGATCGAACTTGTCACGCCCAAACCTGCGCCCGTTATCCCGCAGCCGCCGGTTCAGGAGCCGGCGACGCCTGCCGCACCCGCCGAGGAGGTTCCCATGCCGCAGCCGCCGATCATGACCGATGACGTCGCCTTTGCCGTGAACGACCTGGCATCGCGCCTGGGCGTCGCCGCCGATGCGATCAGCGTCGTGCGCGTCGAGGAGGTGGACTGGCCCGACGGCAGCCTGGGCTGTCCCCAGCCCGACATGCGCTATACGCAGGCGCTGGTGAACGGCTCGTTCATCCAGTTGCGCGCCGGCGACCAGTTGTACAACTACCATAGCGGCGGGCGCCGCCAGCCTTTCCTGTGCACGTCGAAAAACGAGGTGCTGCCGGAGGATCTGCCAGACGAGTTGCGCGGCAACCCGGGTGTGTAAGCAAAGGCGGGCTGCAACGTTGCGAAATAGGCTGCGGCGCGCGGATAACGCCAGACGCGACGAGGGGAGGTCCGGCCGGACCTCCCCTCGTCGCGTCTGTTCGTCGCGTCTGTATGGAGCGCAGCCGCGGTTAGCGATTGTCGACGTTGATCAGGGTCAGCCCCATCAGGCCGCTGTCGCCGGTGTGCGAGACTGCGCCGAGATGCCATTCGCCGGCAGTCGCGCCCGCCCAACTGACGGAGATTGTCTCTGCCGCGCCGATCGCGGCCGTGGCCGGCGCCGAGTCGACGATCAGGTTGCCGCCGGGCGTTGCCGAGATGACCCAGGCGTACAGCGTGTAGTCGGAATCGCCGCCCGGAGCAGCCCAGCCGTGGACGTAGACGCTCCACGTGCCATCTGCAGGCAGGGTGATGTCGATCTGCTCGTCGGTGCCCCCCGAGGTGCTGGACGCAACCAACTGGCCGTCCGGATTATAGACGTAGACATCTAGGTCGGCGTCGGCTTCAGTTGCCTCCGGCGGGATGGCGACACGGAAGTGGGCTGCGCCGGACAGATCGAACGTGTGCAGCTTCGAGAAGCCGTCATTGGGGTCGAAGTTCTGGTCCGGGTCCTGCAGGACGTTATCCGTCGTCGCGACGGCCGGTTCCAGCCCGTGGGCCGCGGCCGAGTAGGCGCCGGTGTAGCCGAAGGAGACGTCGAAGGCGGCTGAACCGCTCTCGCCCGTGCTCTTGATCTCGGCGGGCGCATCGAAGAGCGCGCCCTTGACCGCGATCGGGCTGCGCACGCTGTATTGGTTGCGGCGGTCCTTCCAGGTGAGCGAGCCGAAGCGCCACTCCCCGATGGGTGCATCTACGTTGGTGATGGTGACTTCGTAGGTCGCACTCTCGCCGGCCTTGAGATGGAGCGTGGGCGGGTTGACCGTGACCGTGTAGCCTGCCGGCGCGTTGACGTATGCCGTATATTCCTGGCTGTTGTGCCGGAATCCGGGATTGACCACGTTGGTGACCGTGCGCTTGACGGTCTGGGTTCCGGCCAGTTGGGCCACGCCGATGGAGGCCAGGTTCAGATCGCTGGGATCGGTGGCGACGCCCATCGCGGCCAGCGCACCGCACGTGGCCTCCGGATTGAGGAAGACCTCCGGCGCTGCGCCGCACAGGAAGCCGAGATAATCATTGATGCCGGCGTCGTAGACGAGGCCCGGCTCGAACAGAGAGCCCTTATTGCCGATGCCAATCGGCATGGACCACGGCCAGACATGTTCGGCCGCGAACTCGTCGTTGAGTTCTTCCGCCTGGAACCAGCCGTCGTATACCTTGCCGGCCGGGTTGACGTGGCCGGCGCCCATGGCGAACGGGTTGGCCGGGCTGACGCGGTCGTTGTCCAGCACCTTCTGATAGGCCGTGGTCATGATAGCGGACTTCGCCATGGCCGCGCTCCAGTCCGGGCGCACCTGCTTGACCAGGGCGAAGACGCCGGCGACATAGGGGCTGGACATCGACGTGCCCTGAATGGCGGCGAACAGGCTGTCGAACGGATCGTTATGGGGCGAGTAGCCGGCCAGAATCTGCATGCCCGGCGCGGTGACGTCTGGCTTGATGATGTCCTCAGCAACCGGGTTGGGGCCGCGCGAGGAGAAGATCGCCATGATCGGCGCGCGCCATGTGCCGGCTCGACCGCGCAGGATGCGGGCCGTGGGGTTGGGATCGGTGGCGATGTACTCTTTGATCGCCAGGCCGGGCGTCAGGTCCACATGCACCGAAGGCACCCAGTGGGTGTCGGTCGCCAGGTCGCCCACGTCGTTGGTGTTATACAGGATCATGCCGAGGCCGCCGGCTTCGGCGACCGCCTGGCTCTTTTCGGCGCGGGCGTTGACGCCGCGCATGCACAGTACGATCTTGCCGGTCACCACGGCGGGATCCAACTCGCCCAGGAGGCACAACTCGCTGCCGGCGTTCGCAGCGTCGACCAGCGGCAGTTTGGGCGTGCCGGGGGTGATGGAGGCCCCGCGGTATACGCCCCAGTTGCCGAGGACAACCGCGCCTTCGTAATTGCGCTTTTGGTTGTTGGCGCCTACGGCCGTGATCCACGGCACTGAGGCCGGGCCGCCCATTGTGGCGGGGTCGGGACCGGAATTGCCGGCCGACGTGGCGACAAAGACGCCGGCGTCCGCCGCGAAGAGGAAGGCGATGTCATCGGCGCCGGTCAGGCTGGCGCCCCCGCCGACCGAGTAGTTGATCACGTCCACGCCGTCGGCAACAGCCTGATCGATGGCTGCGGCCAGGTCCGAGGTGAAACCGCCTAAAACACCCAGGCCCTTGTAGGCGATGACGCGGGCGCGTGGGGCGACGCCGGAGATGACGCCGCGCGGGATGCCGTAGATGCTGGCCTGGACATGGGCGTTGCCCGCCGCGGTCGAGGCGGTGTGGGTGCCGTGGCCGTCATCGTCGCGCGCCGAGTCGAACTCGTAGGGTTCGGCGCCGATCAACGACCGATAGGTCGCCAGCATCTGCCGCGCGCCGAGGAGTTTGTTGTTGCAGGTGAAGGGCGCGTCGTCGGGGTTGTGCGCTGTGTTGCCGAATTCACAGGGCAGCCCCTCATAGCCCGCCAGGGGTTTGTACCGGCCGTTATCGGCGAAGCTGGGATGCTCGGGCCAGATGCCGGTGTCGATGACGCCGACCACTACGCCTTCGCCGTTGATGCCCCGGCCATGCACGCCGTGTTTCCCGGACAGAGTGAAGAACTCGGCATCCTCTGCCGCTTCCTCATCGATCTCTTCGTCCTCGACGGCATAGCGGAACTCGTCGCGCAGGACAAGCGCAACGCCGGGCTGCTGTTCGAGCCGCCGAATCTGCGCCGGAGTCAGCCGTGCGGCAAAGCCGTTGAGCGCATAGGTGTAGCGGTAGACCACCTGTTCCGCATCGACGCCCGCTGCGCCGAGAACGGCATCCTGGCTCTGTTGGAGGAATTGGGCGTATTGCACCGCCGCCGTGCTGCCGGCTTGGAGCTTTTCGCCCTCGGCGGGCTTGGTCGCGGCGAAGCCCATGACGCCGCCTTGATAGGCGACGACGGGGAGCGCCTCCATGATAACGATGGATACGTCGCTTTCGGGCAGGGCCGCGCCGGGCGCGGGCTGAGGCTTGGCCTGCGGCTGCATGGGGCCAAGGAGCGGTTCCGCTTCGTTGGATAAAAGCGGCAAGTGGACATCATTGTCCTGGGCGGAAGCCGTCACCCCAGACGACAGCAACATGGCTGCCGCCAAGACGAGAGAAACCCAACTTATTCGATTAGACATCTAGGGGGTCCTCCTTAGGAAACTTACCAATCACGCACTGTGTTTCCCTGATCATTCAGACGGGCCGCTGGACGCGGCGATGTAGATAATGGAAAGAGGGAAGAGCGGCCATGCGGCAGCGAGCACTGTTGCCGTATGAAAGCATAATCACGCACTGCTGCGCTGTCAAGCGTCTATTTGGCGAATGTAGGGCAAACGTCTTGGTATCGGAAACCAGCGGGAATAATTCCGCTGCGGCGCCGCGCGCCCGTCGGCTGCGGGCAATGCAGTCGCGCAATGGTTGCGTTTGTTGTTTCGGGGCTATCGCCAGTTCTTAGCAAGAGAAGGGCTGTGCGTTCGATTCTTGCTTGCCCGCCATTTTGCCGTTGTGATATACTCGCCGCACCAGTCGTGCGCACGCATTCTCCTGTGTTGCAGACCGGCGCTCGCCTAGAGCCGCGCGGATGTCTTTCATGCCAATCACAAACGTTTTGCAGACGGTAAGCCGCCGGCTATTCGCCCGCCGGCTCACCATAAGCAACTCGTTACACGCAATTTGTCACATGCAGAAGGAGAAAATCTGATGGCGACGCATCATCTGGACGACAGTCAGCCCCACGCCTTTTGGGATAATACGCTGGCGCCCCGCATTCGCATTCAGCCGGGCGACACCGTCGTTTTCGAGACGCTGGAAGCGTCGGCCAACCAGGTGACGCCGGATTCCTCGCATGACGCCGTGGCCAACCTCGACTTTGGCCTGATCCACCCGCTGACCGGCCCTGTCTATGTGGAAGGGGCGGAGCCGGGCGACGCGCTGGAGGTGGAAATCCTCAGCGTCGAGCACAAGGGTTGGGGCTGGAACGCGGTGCTGCCAGGCTTCGGCCTGTTGGCCGACGACTTCACCGAGCCGTATCTGCACCATTACGAACTGAAGGGCGACACATGCATCTTCAGCCCGGACATTCACATCCCCTACGAGCCGTTTTGCGGCGTGATGGGCGTTGCGCCGCGCGAGGATGGGCGCTTCACCACCATCGCGCCCGGCGCCCACGGCGGCAACATCGACATCCGCCACCTGACGCCCGGCTCGACTGCCTGGTTCCCGGTGTGGGTTTCGGGCGCGCTCTTCTCGTGCGCCGATTGCCACGCTGCCCAGGGCGACGGTGAGGTGAACGGTACGGGCATCGAATCGCCCATGACGGTGACGCTGCGGTTTAACCTGGTTAAGGGCGCCAATTTGCCGGAACTGCGCTTTGTGACGCCGCCCGGCAAGAAGCTGACCGTAGCCGACACGGGCGGCTATTACGTGCGCACTGCACACGGGTCGGACCTGTATGCGAACGCGCAGAACGCCATCCGCTATGTGATCGACTATCTGGAAGCCGAGCGCGGTCTGACGCGGGCGCAGGCCTACTGCCTGTGCGGCGCGGCGGTCGACCTGAAGATCAGCGAGATAGTGGACGCGCCCAACTGGATCGTGTCGGCCTATCTGCCGCTGGGCATCTTCCGCTAAGAGGAAGGCCGCTCCGATTTCGCCGGCAAGTTACCCTGTCGCATTCAGCGCCCCGCGCCGCATCCAAGCAGCCGGGGCGTATTTCTCGTTGGCGCGGGTTGCGGGTAAGATAGGTAGCGGCGGGCGGACGAGCGCCCCCTGCGCTTCGCCGCATCGCCAGCTAAAACTATATCTTTCCTCTTGCGCCTGCTTGCGGCAGGTCGCTGCCCACACTTAGTGAGAAGAAGCGGTGATATGACAATGACCGGCATTCCGCGCAACGAATACCCCCGACCCCAATTTCGCCGCGACGAGTGGATGTGCCTCAACGGCGAATGGCAGTTTGAGATCGACCGGGGCGACAGCGGCCTCGAACGCGGCCTGCTCGACCGCGAACTGAACAGCAAGATCGTGGTCCCATTTTGCCCGGAGTCCAAGCTCTCCGGCATCGAAGACCTGGACTATCACAATGCGGTGTGGTACCGGCGCACCGTCTCTATTCCGGAGGAGTGGCGCGGGCGGCGCGTGCTGCTGCACTTCCAGGCCGTCGACTACGACGCCACGGTATGGGTGAACGGCGTGGAGGCGGGGCGGCATCGCGGCGGCTTCTCGCCC
>Ga0334887_1005076_pt1 | contig 11268 bp, 12 predicted proteins | sample GraSluR1_MG_10_FD_207217 | JGI IMG/M metagenome (GOLD analysis project Ga0334887, IMG submission 207217) | Sludge microbial communities from methane-producing bioreactor in Wageningen University, Netherlands - Granular Sludge_18_07-R1 | ecosystem: Engineered > Bioreactor > Anaerobic >...
GGCTTAGGTGCGCGGCCATACTGCCTGACAGATGCCGCACGCACCCGAAAACGTTGCCTCAGAACGGCCTTTTGTGCTATAGTGCGAGACTAACAGGAGTGTTTACCTCATGAAGCTGATCATTGCCGTTGTCCAGGATCAGGACGCCGACCGCACCATCAAGGTGCTCAACGAGGGCGGCTATCGTGTCACCCGCGTCGCCAGCACCGGCGGATTCTTCAGCGTGGGCAATACGACGCTCCTCTGTGGCGTGGAAGACGCCAGCGTTGACGCCGTGATCGCCATCCTCAGGCAGACCTGCGAGCGGCGCACCCGCCTGATCCCCGCCGGGCCGAACCTCGTCGAGTCGGCGGCCATGATGGGCGCGTTCGTCGAGGTCGAAGTGGGCGGCGCGACAGTCTTCGTCCTGGACGTGGAGCATTTCGAGCAGACATGACGATCAAGCTGATCATCGTGGTCGTGCGCAGTGGAGATCATGATGCCTTGCTGCGCTACCTGCTGGACGCTGGCTTCCGCGTCACGGAGTTCGGCAGCCTGGGCGGGTTTCTGCGCCGCAAGAGCGCAACGCTCCTCGTCGGTGTGCCCGCTGAGCAGCTTGACGACGCCCTGGCCCTCATCCGCCAGACATGCCCCACCCCGCCCGACGCTGACGAACACCGCGCCACCATCTTTGTCCTCAATGCCGGGCAGCTTGTCGCCATCTGATTACCGGTTGTGCTCGCCCCCTAGAGCGTGTTATGAACTGCGCACGCTCGGCGTAGCGTGCAGGGCGCGGCGCATGGGTAGCGCCCTGACCCCACCCTGTAGTCGCTCCCTGCCGGCGATGTTGGTGGCGAACTACGCACGCGCCGGTTTCGTAGGGGCGTATTGCAATACGCCCCTACGGAAGCATTTCGCCAACGGTATCGCCAGCGGGGAGGTTCCCCTTTCCCTGCTTGCGGCGGAAGGTGCCGGGGGATAGGGGGTGAATAGTGCATACCACACTCTAGACATGAGAACCCCGGCAGGCCAACCAGGGTCTTAACACCCGCCATGCGGGCTATTCGCGCGGCGCCCACAGCAGCACGCTGGTGTCCTCTTCCTCCACCAGCCAGCGGTCGAACCAGAACCGCGCAATCGCACTGTCGTAGAGGTCGTCCAGCTCGTGCTCAACAAAGCGCAGGCGGTCGGGGCAACGAAACACCTCATACATGGGCCGCGTGCGGTCAAACCACGCCCGCACAGTGAAGGTCACCGAACGCCCGCGCGGGTAAGCATAGAGCACCGGGCGGGGCACGATCAGACGCGCTACGTCGCTGAAATCAGCATAGCGGCGCAGGCCCGGCACGAAATCGCAGCCGTGCCCCTGCACCGCCAGCACATCAATGCCGCCGCCAACATAATTCTGGATGACCACCGCGCGCACCCGCTCGTCAAGCGCCGCCAGATACAGAGCCAGCCCGCCCCCCAGCCCCAGCCCCGTCGCGCCGAGATGCGTCGGCCTGATGTCAGGGCGTTGCTGCAAGTAGTCCAGCGCCCGCAGCCCGTCCTCAAGCGTCATTCCCAGCCAGGTGCGGCCCAGCAAACGCGCCGCGCTGTCCAGGCTCTCGTGATCCACCTGGCCCAACTCGCCGAAGCCGCGCTCCTCAAAGGTCAGCGTCACATAGCCTGCCTGGGCCAGCGCCAGGGCGTTCGCCTGCTGCAACCCCGCGTCCAGGCCCACCGTCTGGCGGATGGTGCCATGCCCGGTGAAGACAACCAAGCCGGGCAGCGTTTCGCTGCTCCCGGCAGGCTTGAGCACATACGCCGGCAGCGGCAGGCCGTCGAACGCCTCGAAGATCAGCTTCGTTCGCTCCACGCCGCTGACCACCGTCTGCTCAGTGATCTCCACCGGCACGGGGTCGCCGGGCGTGGTCTGCAGGCTGAGCAACTCGATCACCTTTGCGCGCAGGGCGCTGCGCCATTCGCGCCACGCCTCGCCGCGCTGCCCGCGATAGGCCATCTCCGGCTGGAAGGTGCTCATCTCGACCATCAGTTTGCCGAGCGGCTGGTCATCTCCTGGCGGGATCACGAGCCGCTCAGTTGAGTCGGGGCTGGGGGCCAGGGTGCTGACCAGGCCGCGCATCGAGCGTGCTGCCGTCTGCACAACTCGCTCCAAAGGGCCGGGGCGTTGGCGTCGCTCGGCAATCTGCGCCACCACGTCGCGCAGGTGTACGGACTCGCCGTACTGCTCGAATAGCTCACGGCGATGGCGCATGACCCACACATACAGGTCAGCTTCCGTGCGCCCTGGAAACAAATCCAGCACGCCCGACTCGCGGATCAGGTCCACAGCCAGCGTGTACACCATGTCGTACCAGTTCGCCGCCGCTGTCTCGTAGCTGCGTGGCTCGCCGTCAATGCGCTCCAGGTTGCGCCGGTACATCTCGATTTCAAGCTCAAGCTCCGGGTACATGCCCGGCTCGGTGAGCAGGATAGATGCTCCCCGATGGCTCACGCCCAGGCGCGTCCGGTCGAGGAATGCGCGGTATTCGGCTTTGACGATGAGATCGTCCACGTCCGCCGACAGGCCGCCGACGGGCGACTCGTATTCCCACACATACGCTTCAATCGTCGTCGCGCCGAACTGCCGCGCCACCGACACCCGGTGATTGCCGTCTTTGACGAAGTAGACATCACCGACCTTGTATAACTCAATCGGCGGCAGGCCCTGCTCCCACTGTAGCTCTGCGACGCGCTGCCAGCGCGGCCCATCGCTTTCCACCAGCGGCAGGAACGTCCGCGTGAAATCGTGGTAGCGCCCGACGCTGCCCACGATCTTGTCCAGGTCAACCTGTTGCAGCCCCCGGTAGGCGCTCTGATTCAGGCGCAGCTTCTGCTGGACTTCTTCAAACGACAGCAGCGTGACCGGTTGGCGGCTGAGGCCCAGCGAGCCAGACAGCTTCTGCCAGAACGCTTTGCGCCGCGCCTGGTTCCACCACTCGCGCGAGACGGATTGGGCGTATTCGCTTGAATCCTGCGACATGACACATTCACCACGGTGACCGTTCAGGGCTTGTCTTAGCTTACACGGATTCGGCGAAAAACTAAAGGGGCGTGGGTCGCCCTGAGTCCACGAACGAGTTGTCAGGCAGTGGTCGAAGGCCCCATCCCCCGACCCCTCCCCCAACAAGGCCAGGGGAAAGGGTATCGTCCCCTCTAGCTTCGCTGAGGGGGGATTGAGGGGGGAGGCGTTCAGCGAGCATTCCCGAACTTCCCCTGGCGACAGGTTGTTCGTGGACCCGGTCGCCTCTGGCCTCATCTCGCGAACTCGTTATAATGGGCACTCTGTGGCCGCTATCTTCCGAGCCGACTCTGGAGAATGCACCGCCCTATGCCAGCACTCTCCTCCGCGCAGCCCGCGCCCGCCGTGCCAGTCCGCCTGGATCGCCAGCCGCCGACTCTGCTCGACTGCGCGCGCGACCTGCTCGCGGGCGCGCCAGAGCGTACCGCGCTGACGCTGATCCTGCCCGACGGCACGCAGACGGTCAGCACACGCGCCTTCTTCGAGGGGGCGGCGCGCTATGCCCACGCCCTGGAACGCGCCGGCGTCCAGCCAGGCGAACTGGTCGTCCTGGTGCTACAGCACGGCTCGGAGGTCCTGTACTCGTTCTGGGGGGCGATGCTGCTCGGCGCGATTCCCTCGATCATGCCCTTCCTGACGCCTAAGCTCGACCCGGATCGCTACTACGACAGCGTGCGCCAGCTTGTCGCGCTGTCCGAGGTCAAGGCAGTCATCACCTACCCGGAGATGGAGCCGACCCTGCGCGCCCATCTGGAAGGCATCCCTACCCTGGGGGCCATCCTGAGCATCGCCGGGCTTGAGCCAGGCGGTCGCTTGAGCGACTATCTGGATCGCGCCCCTTCCCAGCCAGAAGACACGGCCTTCCTGCAGCACTCGTCCGGCAGCACCGGCCTGCAAAAGGGCGTCATGCTCTCGCACGGCGCGGTGCTCAACCAGATCGCCGCCTACAGCGCCGCCATCGCCCTGCGCCCGGACGACGTGATCGTAAGCTGGCTGCCGCTCTACCACGACATGGGCCTCATCGCCGGGTTCATCCTGCCCATCGTGCAGGGCATTCACCTGGTGCTGATGTCGCCCTTCCACTGGGTGCGCGACCCACAGATTCTGCTGCGCGCCATTCACAAGCATCGTGCGACGCTCTGCTGGCTGCCCAACTTCGCCTACAACTTCCTGGCGACCCGCGTGCGCCGCTCCGCGCTCGACGGCCTGGACATGTCCAGCGTGCGTGCCTTCATCAACTGCTCCGAGCCGGTGCGCCACGACAGCCACGAGCTATTCGGCGCGTTCTACGCCCCGCATGGCCTCCGCCCGCTGGCCCTGCACACCTGTTATGCGATGGCTGAGAACACCTTCGCCGTCACTCAGAGCGCGCTCGACGCCCCGCCCCGCCTGGACATCGTGAATCGGCGGGCGCTCATGGAGCAGCGCCGCGCTCTGCCCGCCGACGGCTCGGACGGCCCAACCGTGACGATGGTCTCCTGCGGACGCCCCATCGCCCACACGGAGATTCGCATCGTGGACGCCGAGCGCCGCGACCTGCCGGAGCGTCACGTCGGCGAAGTGGCCCTGCGCAGCAATTGTATGCTCAGCGGCTACTATCACCGCCCCGACGCTACCGCCCAGGCCCTAGACGGCGGCTGGTACTTCACCGGCGACCTCGGCTACCTGGCCGACGGCGAGCTATACATCACCGGGCGGCAGAAAGACCTGATCATCGTCGGCGGCAAGAACATCTACCCGCAGGATATCGAGAACGCCCTCAACGACATCCCCGGCGTGCATCCAGGGCGCACCGTCGCCTTCGGCGTGCCCAACGAGGCGCTGGGCACCGAGGACATTGCCGTCATTTGCGAAGTGGACACCGAAGACCCGGACGCCCACGCCGCCATCACCCGTGCCATCCGCACCCGCGTCGCCCAGACCACCGACGCCACCGCCCGCTACGTGCATCTGGTCGGCACCCGGTGGCTGCTCAAGACCTCCAGCGGCAAGATCGCCCGCGCCGCCAACCGCCAGAAGTTCATCGAGCAGGTGATCAGCCAGAACAGCGAGGGTTTATGATCGCCTCGGTTCGCGCCTTGCTAGGGCGCATTTTCAGCCGCGAGAACCTCTTCGCCCTGCTGCTGTGCGCCATCATCGCCCTGGTCATCATCGTCACGGCGGACAGCGCGCCGCAGTGGATTTACCAGGGCTTCTGATCCAGCACATGGCGCAATAGCACCCCGCGCCGGTCACTTTCGTCACCTGGAAGCGCGCCCGGATTGTGCTATCATTTCGTGATAGCCGTCTAGAAAAACAGGGACACAGCGCACCGTGCACGAGCTGGGAGTCACCCAGAGCATCCTGGAGATCGCCCTGCGCCACGCCAACCAGGCGGGTGCAGCGCGCATCAGGGAAGTCAACCTGGTCATCGGCGAGTTGTCGAGCATCGTGGACGACTCAGTGCAGTTCTACTGGGACATGATCAGCGAAGGCACCATCGCGCACGGCGCGGTGCTGACCTTCACGCGCATCCCGGCGACGCTGCGCTGCCAGCATTGCGGGCACGAGTTCCCACTCAACCACCACGACTACGCCTGCCCTGCCTGCGGCAGTAATAAGGTCGTTGTCGCCGACGGCGAGCAGTTCTACCTGGAGAGCATTGACGTGGACCTGGCCGAGCCGCAGCCCGGCCCGTAAAGAACCCTATCGCATTGGAGCACCCATGACCGAGAAGATACCGGTAGTCGAGAACATTCTCAGCGCCAACGATGCCCTGGCCGAGCAGATTCAGGCCCGGCTTGACCAGGCGGGCGTGCTGGCGCTCAACTTCATGGCCTCGCCTGGCGGCGGCAAGACGAGCGTCATCCTGCGCACCGTGCAGGCGCTGATGGACGAGGTGCGCATCGGCGTGATGGACGGCGACATTGTGGAGATTGACCTGCGCGAACTGGCCGCCCTGGGCATCCCCGTTTCGCTGATCAATACTGGCGGGCAGTGCCACCTGGACGCCAACATGGTACACCGCGCCCTGCCCTCGATGGACCTGGACGCGCTCGACCTGCTGATCATCGAGAACGTCGGCAACCTGATCTGCCCGGCGGCCTTCAAGCTTGGCGTGCACCGCAATGTGGTCATCGCCAGCGTGCCCGAAGGCGACGACAAGCCCTATAAGTACCCCGGCATGTTTCGCGGCGCGGACGTGCTGCTGCTCAACAAAATGGACTTGCAGGAGTACATGGGCTTCAACGTGGACTACTTCCGTCAGGGCGTCGAGGCGCTCAACCCCGGCGTGGCCTTCTTCCCCGTGTCGTGCCGCACGGGGGAGGGCCTGGACGCATGGTTCGCCTGGCTGCGCGCGCAGCTTAACAGCCGGGGCGCAGCAGGGTAAGGTGAGCGCCTCTGTGCCGCCGGCCCGCCGCATTCACGTCAGCGGGGTCGTCCAGGGGGTGGGCTTCCGCCCGTTCATCTACGGGCTGGCCCAGCGCCATGCCCTGTCTGGCTGGGTGCGTAACTCGTCGGCGGGCGTGGATATTGAGGTCGAAGGGCCGCCCGTCGCGTTGGACGCCTTCCTCGCGGCCATCACCGCCGAAGCGCCGCCGCTCTCGCGCATCGAGTCGGTCACCGTCCAGGAGATTCCTGGCAACGGCTTCGCCCGCTTCGAGATTCGCCACAGTCACGCGGTAGAGGGAGCCTACCAGCCGATCTCGCCGGACGTGGCGACCTGCCCCGAATGTCTGGCCGAAGTGCGCGACCCGTCCGACCGGCGCTACCGCTACCCCTTTACCAACTGCACCAACTGCGGGCCGCGTTTCACCATCATCCAGGACATCCCCTACGACCGGCCCGCGACGACGATGGCCCCCTTCGCCATGTGCCCGGACTGCCAGCGCGAATACGACGACCCGCTCAACCGGCGCTTCCACGCCCAGCCGAACGCCTGCCCGGTCTGCGGGCCGCGTCTGGAGCTGCGGCCCAGCCCGGCCCTCGGCGCGCCCGCGGGATGGGACGCGCTGCCCGCCGACCCGCTTGACGCCGCCCGCGCCCTGCTGCTGGCCGGGCATATCGTCGCCATCAAGGGGCTGGGCGGCTTTCACCTGGCCTGCGACGCGACCAACCCCGCCGCCGTGCGCACGCTGCGCGCGCGCAAAGGGCGCGCCGCCAAACCCTTCGCCGTGATGATGCCCGACCTGGACGCGGTGCGGCGGGTGTGCACGGTCAGCGAGGCAGCGGCGCGCGCGTTGGAAGGCTCCGAGCGGCCCATCGTGTTGCTGCCGTTGCTGCCCGGCGGTCCCATCGCGGTGGAGGTCGCGCCCGGCCTGCGCGAGTTGGGCGTCATGCTGCCCTACACGCCGCTCCACCACCTGCTGCTGGAGCAGACGCTTGGCTTCCCGTCCGCCCTGGTCATGACCAGCGGCAACTTCAGCGAGGAGCCAATCGCCACCGACAACGACGACGCCCTGGCCCGGCTCGGCCCGCTGGCCGACGCCTTCCTGCTGCACGACCGGGCCATCCACATCCGCTGCGATGATTCTGTCGTCCGCGCCACCGAGGGCGGCCTGCTGCCGCTGCGTCGCTCGCGCGGTTACGCGCCCTACCCGGTGCCGCTGCCCTTTGAGTCCCCGCCGCTGCTGGCGACCGGCGCGGAACTGAAGAACACCTTCTGCCTGGCCCGCGACGCCCACGCCTTCATCAGCCAGCACATCGGCGATCTAGCCAACTACGACGCGCTGTGCTCTTACGAGCATAGCATCGCCCATATGGAGCGCCTCTTCCGCGTCCAACCGGAGATCATCGCCCACGACGCCCACCCCGACTATCTGGCGACGCGCTACGCGATGCGCCGCCCGGAGCCGCGCGTTGCCGTGCAGCACCATCACGCGCACCTGGCAAGCTGCCTGGCCGAGCACAAGGTCCCGCCCGGCGAGCCAGCTATCGGCGTCATCTTCGACGGGACGGGCCTGGGGCCGGACGGCGCGATCTGGGGCGGCGAGATTCTGATCGGCGGCTACGATGGCTTCCGGCGCTTCGCCCACCTGCGCTACGTGCCATTGCCCGGCGGGGACGCGGCCACGCTGCGCCCCTACCGCACCGCCCTGGCTCACCTGTGGAGCGCGGGCCTGCCCTGGGACGCTGACCTGCCGCCCGTTCTGGCCGCGCCGCCGCAGGAGCAGACCATCGTCCGCCAGCAGCTTGAGAAGCGCCTGAACGCCCCGCTCACGTCGAGCATGGGCCGCCTCTTCGACGCCGCTGCTGCCCTGTGTGGCGTGCTCCAGGAGGTCACCTACGAGGCGCAGGCGGCCATCTGGCTGGAGGCGGGGGCGGACGCAGACGAGACCGCCGCCTACCCCTTCGCCATCGCGCGTGGCGAGGACGGCAGCTATCTATTCGACCCGGAGCCGCTGCTGATCGCGCTGCTTGCAGACCTGCGGGGCGGCGTACCCGTGCCCATTCTGTCGGCGCGCTTTCACAACGGCGTGGCCGATCTTGTGCGCGACATCTGCCTGCTGGCCCGCGAGGAGACGGGGATCGCTACCGCCACCCTCAGCGGCGGCGTCTTCCAGAACGCCACGCTGCTGCGCGCCGCCGGCGAGCGCCTGCGCCACGCCGGATTCGCCGTCCTGACCCACGAGCTTGTGCCGCCCAATGACGGCGGCCTGGCGCTCGGTCAGGCGGCCATCGCTGCCTTCACCGTCCGCCAACCCTGACAGGAGAACGTGACCATGTGCCTGGGCATCCCCGGCAAGATCATCGAGGTTTACGAGCAGAACGGGCTGAAGATGGGCCGTGTGGACTTCGGCGGCGTGGTGCGCGAGACATGCCTGGCCTACGTGCCCGACGCCCAGATCGGCGACTACACCATCGTCCACGTCGGTTTCGCCCTCAACCTGATTGACGAGGACGAAGCGCGCAAGACGCTGGAGCTGTTCAACGAGATTGGGCTGCTCGCTGAGGAACTGGGCGAGGAGCCAGACGAGAGCGCGCCATGAAGTACATCACCGAATACCGCGACGCCCGGCGCGTCCGCGAGGTGCTGGACGAGATTCACCGCATCACCACGCGCCCCTGGCGGCTGATGGAGGTCTGCGGCGGGCAGACGCACTCGATCATCCGGCACGGCATTGACCAGCTTCTGCCGGAGCAGATCACCATGATTCACGGGCCGGGCTGCCCGGTGTGCGTCACGCCGCAGGAGATGATTGACCGGGCTATCGCCATCGCCAGCCTGCCGGGGACGATCCTGGTCTCCTTCGGCGACATGCTGCGCGTCCCAGGTTCGCGCGGCGATCTCTTCCAGGTCAAGGCGCGCGGCGGCGATGTGCGCGTGGTCTATTCGCCGCTGGAATGCCTGGCCATCGCCGGGCAGAATCCGGACAAGGAAGTGGTGTTCTTCGGCGTCGGCTTCGAGACGACCGCCCCAGCCAACGCCATGGCCGTCCACCAGGCCCGGCTGCGCGGCATCGCCAACTTCTCCATGCTCGTCTCGCATGTGCGCGTCCCGCCCGCGCTCGACGCGCTGCTGGGCGCGCCGGAGGTGGACGTGCAGGGTTTCCTGCTGGCCGGGCACGTTTGCGCGGTGATGGGCTTTTGGGAGTATCATTCATTGGTGGCACAGTACCGCGTGCCGATGGTCGTCACCGGCTTCGAGCCGCTGGACATCGCCCAGGGCATCCTCATGGCGGTGCGCCAGCTTGAGGAAGGCCGCGCCGCCGTCGAGAACGCCTACGCCCGCGCCGTCGTCGAAGCGGGCAACCGCCCAGCGATGGAGCTGATCAACGCCGTCTTCGAGGAGTGCGACCGCAACTGGCGCGGTATCGGCCTGATCCCGCGCAGCGGCTGGCAGCTTCGCGCCGAATACGCCGCCTACGACGCTGTGCGCCGCTTCCCGGTCGGCCACATCCAGACCGAGGAATCGCCGCTGTGCCACGCCGGGGAAGTGCTCATGGGCATCCTCAAGCCCAACGAGTGCCCGGCCTTCGGCAAGGAGTGCACGCCGCGCAAGCCGCTCGGCGCGCCGATGGTCTCCGCCGAGGGGGCGTGCGCAGCGTACTATAATTTCGGTAGATTCGAGAGAGCGTCCGGCGCAGCGTCCTGACGCCCGCCGCCGCCCAGGAGACAGCCCATGCGCAACCTGCTGCTCCGCCTGATCGTCAACGCCGCTGCACTGGCGGCGACCGCCGCCCTGCTGCCGGGCGTCAGCGTCCGCGACAATGAAATCTGGACGCTGCTCGTTATCGCCTTCGTCTTCGGCCTGGTTAATGCCGTGCTCAAGCCGGTCTTCCTCATCCTTAGCTGCCCGCTGATCATCCTCACGCTGGGGCTATTCGTCGTCGTTGTCAACGGCCTCATGCTTCTGATCACTGACGCCCTGGCCGGGGGTCGCTTCACGGTGGATGGGCTGGGCTGGGCCATTCTTGGCGGCCTGGTCGTGGGAGCGATCAGCGGCATTCTAGAACGTGTTTTCGACCTTGACGAAAAAGATCGCGAGAAGCGCAAGCGTGACGACTCGTTCATCATCTTCCCCAAAAAGAAGGACTAGCCCGCATCCTGGCGCGTGATCCACGCGGCAAGCGCCTCGGCTAGGGTCTCGCCCGCCCCGCGCTCGATGATCGCGGTCGGTGTACCGTCTGGCAGGGCGAGACTTTCGCGTGCCACCGCCAGCAGCGAAGGTCTTACGACGACGAAGCCCACGCCGAACGCCCGCGCCGCGATCATAGGTAGGACGTCGGCCCAGCCTTCGTCCCGCTCCAACTCCAGCGGGCCAAGCTCGTCGGCGAAGAAGACATCCGCGCCCTGTCCATCCTGCGCGAAGCGCAGCCCCGCCGCGATCCCCGCCGGGTGGAAGCGGTAGCGACCCGTGCGCAACGCCCCGCCCTCGCCGACCTCGGCCAGCGGGTGCAGCGCGCTGGTCGCCGCGTCCATCACGTCAATACCCACCTTCTCACCCTCTGCAAAGCGCGCCACCGACAGAAAGCCGCCTGTCGTCAGCCCGGCAGAGAGCGCTGCCCCGCGCACGCGCAGCAGTGCGGCGGTCTTGCCCGCGCCGCGCTCTCCGCTGACCAGAATCACCGTCCCGCGTTCGCAGTGGGATGGCAGGTTGCTCACCGGCATGGCTCGCTCCAAGCTGGACAGAGATCATGAGTGTGTGCAAAGGTTGTCTGTCCCGTAGGGGCGTATTGCAATACGCCCCTACGGGGACGCAGCAGGGCAGCACCCCTACCTGACAGGTCCTGCACGCTCCCAGA
>Ga0334887_1005077_pt1 | contig 11266 bp, 8 predicted proteins | sample GraSluR1_MG_10_FD_207217 | JGI IMG/M metagenome (GOLD analysis project Ga0334887, IMG submission 207217) | Sludge microbial communities from methane-producing bioreactor in Wageningen University, Netherlands - Granular Sludge_18_07-R1 | ecosystem: Engineered > Bioreactor > Anaerobic >...
CCTCGAGCGCTTGCGCGAGAGCCGAGCGATCTATGAACGTGTCGACCGGGCCGCCGGCGCGGACGATCTGGTCAAGCTGGACATGGTCCCCCTCGGGCCGGATGGTCAGCCGGACGAAACGCGGCGCGTAACGGATCAATCGGTCGTGGTCGGCGCCGAGCGCAACCTGCCCGAGTTCAACGAGGCATTGCCCGGCATCGCGGCCGGCCAGGAGCGCGACGTCACGGTGACCTATCCCGCTGAATACCCCAATCCCGAGTTGCGGGGCCGCGCGGTGACTTTCCGGCTGCGCGCAACGGCGGTCGAGGCCAAGGTCCTGCCTGAGATCGACGACGCCTTCGCGGCCCAGTTGCAGGACGGGCAGACCCTCCTCGAATTGCGCGGACATATCCGCGAGCAATTGCTGGCGGACGCTCGCCAGCGTGCGGCCGAGGACCTCGACCAGCAGATTCTGGAGCAGCTTCTGGCCGGGCACGAGGTGCCGGTCCCGCCCAGCATGGTGGAGACCTGGCTGCGCAGCGGTCTGCAGGAGATGAATCACCACCGCCGCCAGCAGGGTCTGCCGCCCGACGCAGACGGCGAGAAGCGCTATCGTGAGGCGGCGCGACCCGTCGCCGAGCGCCAGATCAAGGCCCTGTTCTTGCTGGATGCCGTACGGCGCCAGGAGCGGATTGCCGTCGCCGAAGGCGAGGTCGAGGCGCGGATCGAGGCCATCGCCGCCGAACACGGCTTCGACCTGGCCAAGTACCGCAGATTCCTGGACCAGGGCGAGGAAAAGGACCGCATTCGCCAGGGGCTGCTCGAGCGCAAGACCTACGATTTCCTGCTCTCGCGGGCCGAGGTCGTCCCGGCGCCAGACGCACCACTCGATTCCCAGGCCGGCGCAGAGCGGGGCTGACAGCCGCTCGCCCGGCGTGTATGATGATGGGCAGGGAACTTGCACCCGGCCGGCGGGGTAGTTCCCGCGGAGAATGGCCCGTCGAGGCCGGATCCCGCACATGGCGCTGCGGCGCGTCAAAGGAGTGACCATGCTGGTTCCGATGGTGGTGGAGCAGACCGGGCACGGCGAGCGCGGTTACGACATCTATTCGCGCTTGTTGAAGGATCGGATCGTGTTCCTGGGGCTGCCGGTCGACGACAACGTCGCCAATCTCGTGATCGCGCAGCTGTTGTACCTGCAGGCGGAGGACCCGGAACGCGATATCTACCTCTACATCAACAGCCCCGGCGGCAGCGTCTCGTCCGGTCTTGCCATCTACGACACCATCCAATACATTACGAATGATGTCGTAACTATTTGTATGGGGCAGGCTTCGAGCATGGGGGCGGTACTGTTGGCGTCAGGTGCCAAGGGCAAGCGTTCGGCACTGAAGAACTCCCGGGTGATGATCCATCAGCCTCTTGGCGGCAGCCAGGGACAGGCGGCCATGATCGAGATCTACACCAAGGAGATCCTGAAGATCCGCGATAAACTCTATGCCATCCTGGCCAAGCACACGGGCCAGACCGCGAAAAAGATCGCCGAGGACAGTGATCGCGATTTCTTTATGTCCGCGGAGGAGGCGCTCGAGTACGGACTGGTCGACAAGGTCATCGAGAGTCGGCAGGAAATCGAGTCGAAGAAGAAGTAAGAAGTAAGCAGCCGCGGCCGCTTGGCTCGCGCGGTGGGAGTGCCCATGAAACGCCGGCAAAACGGCAGCCCCCAGATGATCAAGTGCTCGTTCTGCGCGCGCGGACAGGACGAAGTCGCCAAGCTTGTTGCCGGCCCCAACAGCGTCTATATCTGCAATGAGTGCATCAAACTCTGCAACGACATCCTCGAGGGCGAACTGATCGACGAGGCGACGCTGGCGCCGCCGGAGTTTCCCAAGCCGCTGGAGATCAAGGATCACCTGGATCAATACGTGATCGGCCAGGATGAGGCGAAGATCTCGCTGGCGGTCGCGGTCTACAACCACTACAAACGCATCCACCACAAGCCGGGACGCGACGGGGTCGAGATCGACAAGAGCAACATTCTCTTGATCGGCAACACCGGCACCGGCAAGACGTTGCTCGCCCAGACCCTGGCGCGTTTCTTGAACGTGCCGTTCGCCATTGCCGACGCGACGGCGCTGACCGAAGCCGGCTATGTCGGCGAGGATGTCGAGAACATTCTCGTGCGTCTCTTGCAGGCGGCCGACTACAACATCGCGGCGGCCGAGCAGGGCATCATCTACATCGATGAGATCGACAAGGTGGGCCGTAAAAGCGGCAATCCGTCGATCACCCGCGATGTTTCCGGCGAAGGCGTCCAGCAAGCCCTGCTCAAGATCCTCGAGGGTTCGATCGCCAACGTCCCGCCGCAGGGCGGCCGCAAGCATCCGCAGCAGAAGTACCTCGAGGTCAATACGCGCAACATCCTGTTCATTTGCGGCGGCGCCTTCGAAGGCCTGGAGAAGATCGTGCAGCGCCGCGTCGGTCAGGGCGCCCTCGGCTTCGGCCGCGAGGAGCATCACCAGCGGCGAAGCTATCAGCGGAGCGAGGTGCTGGCGCAGGTCGAGCCGCAGGACCTCATGAAGTACGGGCTGATCCCGGAGCTGGTGGGTCGCCTGCCGGTGGTCGTGCATACGAGCGTCCTGGACCGCTCCATCATGGTGCGCATTCTGACCGAGCCGCGCAACGCGCTGACCAAGCAGTTCCAGAAGTTGCTCGAGATGGAAAACGTCGAGCTGGTGTTCGCTCCCGGCGCCCTCGAGGCGATCGCCGACGAGGCCGTCCAGCGCGGGACCGGCGCCCGCGGCCTGCGCTCGATCATCGAGGCAGCCATGCGCGATGTGATGTTCGAGATTCCTTCCCAAGACGACGTCCGGCGGGTGGTCATCACCCGTGAAACCGTGACCGAGGGCGCCTCCCCGGAGGTCATCTGCGGCGATCCCGATGTGGACGTCAAGGAAGCCTGATTCCGCTCGTTGCCCGCTATTCGGTGAGCGAACCGCCGCCGCGCGCGGCTCGTTCGCGCGAAGGCGTGAAGCAGTCTGGAGTTGACGACCGATGAGTGTCAGCGAGTTCGTGCTGTCGCGGGACGATGAAGAGATCGTTATTCCCACCACGTTGCCGTTGCTGCCGCTGCGCGACGTGGTCGTGTTTCCGTTCATGGTCACGCCGCTGCTCGTCGGTCGCGAGGCTTCGGTCACCGCGATCGAGTCCGCCATGAGCGGCCCCAAGCTGCTGTGCGTGGCCGCCCAGCGCGAGGCCGATATCGAGATGCCGAGCCGCGAGGATCTGCACTCGGTCGGCACCGTTATCCGGGTGCTGCAGGTGATCCGCACCCCGGACGAGACGCTCAAAATCCTCGTCGAGGGGCTGGCGCGGGTCCAACTGGAGGAACTCGAAGCCACGGACACCTATCTCAGCGCCGTCATCTCGCCGCTGCGCGAAGACATCGAGACCGGGCCCCGCATGGAGGCGCTGACGCGTTCGATCAAGGATCGGTTCAAGGACTACGTGCGCCTGAACAAGCGCCTGCCGGACGAAGTGCTGCTTTCGGTCCTCAATCTCGATGAGATCGGACGCATGGCCGATTCGATCAGCGCGTACATCCTGGGCAAGACGTCGCTGAAACAGGAACTGCTCGCCGAACCGAGCCTGCAACGCCGGCTGGCGCGGATCAACCAGATCCTCGCCGACGAGTTGGAGATCTTGGAGATCGAACAGCGCATCGACACCGAGGTGCAGAGCCAAGTGCAGCGGAACCAGCGCGAGTTCTATCTGAACGAGCAGTTACGCGCGATCCGCAAGGAGCTGGGCTACCAGAGCGACGACGACAACGAGGTCGAGGAATACGCACAACGCATCCAGGCGAGCGACCTGCCGTCCGAGGTCGCGGAGACGACCCAGCGCGAGCTGTCGCGCCTGGCCCGCATGCCGGCCATGTCGCCGGAATCCACGGTCGTACGCAATTATCTCGACACGTTGCTGGACCTGCCCTGGAAAAAGCGCTCGCGCGACCGCATCGACACGATCAAGGTGCGCCAGCGACTGGACGCCGACCACCACGGGTTGGAGAAGGTCAAGGACCGGATCATCGAGTTCCTGGCCGTGTACAAACTGACCCACAAGATGCAGGGCACGATCCTCTGTCTGGTGGGGCCGCCCGGTGTGGGCAAGACCAGTTTGGGACGCAGCATCGCCGAGAGTTTGAACCGGCGGTTCGTGCGCATCTCGCTGGGCGGCGTGCGCGATGAAGCGGAGATTCGCGGCCACCGCCGTACCTACATCGGCAGTAAACCCGGCCGCATCATCGAATCGCTGCGCAAGGCGGGCACGCGCAACCCGGTGTTTCTGCTCGACGAGATCGACAAGCTGGGCGCCGACTACCGCGGCGATCCATCGGCGGCGCTGCTCGAGGTGCTCGACCCGGAACAGAACGCGCATTTCTCCGATCACTACCTGGAGGTCGATTTCGATCTCTCCCAGGTCTTGTTCATCACCACCGCCAACAGTCTGCACTCGATCCCGCCGGCGCTGGAAGACCGTATGGAGATCATCCGCCTGCCTGGCTACCTGGAACACGAGAAACTGGCGATCGCCGAGCGGTTCCTGGTGCCGCGCCAGCTCGAGCGCAACGGCATCAAGGATTGGCCGGCGGGACTGCGGCGCGGCGCGCTGCAGGCGATCATCGACGGCTACACGCGCGAGGCCGGTGTCCGCAATCTCGAGCGCGAGATCGGCGCCATCTGCCGCAAGGTGGCCAAATACCGCGCCGAGCGCAGCCGCTTCCCGGGCTGGATCACGGCGCAGAGCTTGCCCCGCTATCTCGGCGTTCCCCGTTACCGGCGCCGCCAGGTCGAGCGCGACCCCGAGGTCGGCGTGGTCGTCGGTCTGGCCTGGACCGAAGCCGGCGGCGAGATCCTCGAAATCGAAGTCAGCAGCATGGCGGGCAACGGCAAGCTGGTGTTGACCGGCAATCTGCGGGATGTCATGAAGGAGTCGGCGGCGACCGCGTTGAGTTTCGCCCGCGGGTACTGTTCCAGCCACGGCGGCGACTGGTTCCGGGAACACCAGATCCATATCCACGTGCCGGAGGGCGCGATTCCCAAGGATGGACCGTCCGCGGGAATCGCCATGGCGACGGCCATCGTGTCGCTCTTGAGCAACCGCCGGGTACGCAAGGATGTCGCCATGACCGGCGAGATCACGCTGCGCGGCAAGGTGCTGCCGATCGGCGGTTTGCCGGAGAAAGCCGTGGCAGCGGTGCGCGCCGGCGCCAAGCACTTGATCATTCCGAGGGATAACGAGAAGGAATTCCGCGAACTCAGCCCTCTGGTGCGTAAGGAGCTGACGGTACACCTGGTCGAGACGATGGACCGCGTGCTGGATCTGGCCCTGGTCGACGAGGGCTGATGCCGTGCAGGTGACGTTTGCCGGCAGCTTCACGGATTTGCGGCAGCGGCCGCAGCCGATCCTGCCGGAGTTTGCCTGCCTCGGCCGCAGCAACTGCGGGAAGTCGTCGCTGATCAACTATCTGCTGCAGCGCAAAAGTCTGGCGCACACGAGCCGCCATCCCGGCAAGACGCAGTTGCTGAACTATTTCCTGGTCGCCGGCGGCTACTACCTCGTCGATCTACCGGGGTACGGCTACGCCAAGGTGAGCCGTCTGCAACGGCAACGCTGGTGGCAGCTGTTCTCCGAGTATGTGGCGGATCCGCAGCGGAATCTGGCGGTGCTGCACCTGCTCGACAGCCGTCATGCGCCGAGCGAGCATGACCGGGAGGTCTCAGGCTGGCTGGTCGAGAGCGGCCGCCCGTTCGCCGTCGTCGCCACGAAGATCGACAAGGTGGGCGCACCGCAGCGCCTGGCCCACTACCGGCGTATCATCGCCGATCTCGGTTTGGCGGCCGACGTGCCGTTTTTACCGACATCGTCCGCAATGAAAATAGGTCGTCAAGAAGTGATGAACTGGGTAAGGGAAACCCTGGTGATCGCCGATGAAGGTGTTTGACACGGGGCGGATATGGTCGCTATAATGAAGCTCGACGACAAGAATCTCAGGATGTCGGTCAGGAGGCCGTGATGCGATCTGGTGCGGACTGCCGGTCACCTTGGAGGTTGGCCGCGGTCGTGTTGTTGTCTGTCGGGCTCGGTGCCGCCGCCGCGGCCACCGAGTTGGACATGGCGCAACTGCCAGTCGTGGTTCCGTTCGAGTGCCAGATCTGTCACGTGGATGAACGCCCTACCTCGTTCCAGTTCGATCTCAACGCTTTTGGCGCCGACTTCCTGGCCAACGGCCGGATCTGGAACGCGACCCTGGCGGCGCTGGACTCTGACGGCGATGGCTGCACCAACGGTGTCGAGCTGGGCGATGCCGACGGCGACGGTCAAGCGGATGGTAACGTGACCAGGTTGCAGAACAACCCGGGCAACCCTGGTGATTGCGGCAATCTGGTGATCGACGCCCGGACCTGGGGCGCCTTGAAAGCGCTCTTCGATCGCCGTTGACCTCGATCGGGCTGGCTGCCCGATGATCTGCTGTAGGCCCCTCATGCGGGCCGTTTTTTTGGTGTCCACGGAACCGGGCTCTGAGCAGCCAAGGAGTTGGTGTGGAGAATCGCGTCATCGTCGGCGGCCAGTGGGGCGACGAGGGGAAGGGCAAGATCATTGACGCCCTGGGCGAGGGGTACGACTGGGTCGTTCGCTACCAGGGAGGCGCCAACGCCGGCCATACCATTCAAGTGGGCTCCCGTGAGCACGTCCTGCATCTGGTCCCTTCGGGGATCTTCCGCGAAGGTATCCGTTGTTTCCTCGGCAACGGCATGGTGATCGATCCCTGGGCGCTGCGCGAGGAGATCCTCGGCTTGGAAACTCAGCGTTTGCAGGTGCGCGATCGGTTGTTCGTGTCCAGCGCCGCGCAGTTGTTGATGCCTTACCATAAGCGTTTGGACGAGTTGCATGAGTCCCAGCGCCGGCGCAAGAGCATCGGCACGACCGGCCGCGGGATCGGTCCGGCGTACCAGGACAAGCTGCAGCGTACAGGCATGCGCATCGGCGATCTGACCCTGCCGCTGGAGACGTTGGAACGCAAGGCGATCGAACACATCCTGGCGGTCAACGAGGTCCTGGCGAAGCTCTATGAAGCGGAACCTTTGCCGGCCAAGATCCTCGCCGAGGAACTGGTGGTCCTGGCCCAAACGCTGCGGCCGATGATCGTCGACAGTTTTCCCGCCTTGCGCGGCGTGCGTGAGGGCCGCGAATCCGCGCTGTTCGAAGGGGCGCAAGGCACGCTGCTGGACATCGATCACGGCACCTTCCCGTTCGTCACCAGCAGCAACTGTTCCGTCGGCGGCGCGCTGACCGGCACCGGGCTGCCGCCTCGCTGCCTCGGCGAGGTTCTGGGTGTCTTCAAAGCCTACTGCACCCGGGTCGGCAACGGTCCGTTCCCAACCGAGCTTCTCGCCGAAGAAGGCGAGCAGTTGCGCGCCCTGGGCGGCGAATACGGAGCCACCACGGGCCGCGCCCGCCGCTGCGGCTGGTTCGACCTGATCGCGGGGCGCTACGCTGTCGGCATCAATGGGCTGGCGGGTATCGTCATCACCAAGCTCGATGTGCTGGACACGCTGCCCGTGATCAAAATCGCCGAAGCGTACGAATTGGACGGCGAACGGCGCGACGACTTCCCCGCGCGGCCGGACGAGATCTGCCGGGCGCGCCCGCTCTACCGGGAGATGGCCGGCTGGCAGAAGCCGACAGGCAAATGCCGCAAGCTGGCCGATCTGCCCGCGGCGGCCCGCAAGTACCTCGAGTTCGTGGAGCGGTCGCTCGGCGTGCTGATCATCGCCGTCTCGATCGGCAAATCCCGCGAGCAGATGATCATGACCCCCACGGGAGTCACCGCCTGAGCCGCGGGGTGTTTTGACAGGCTTTCCGGTGGGAAGTACCTTTCACCGCGAAGTTTAGGGGCCGCTAGCTCATCAGGACAGAGCACCTGCCTTTTAAGCAGGGGGTACCCGGTTCGAGTCCGGGGCGGCCTACCAAGACGACCCCCGCCGCCGCGGCGGCCAGATGTCTCGGTGCTCAGTGGGCGCCGCGACGGTCTGTTCGGCGCGACGGCGGGGGTCTCGTTTTCTGGTCGAACCTGGATCACTCCGAAAAGACCGGCTGCGTGAGGTCAAACGCTGACCCGCCCCGGCCGGCAACTCTCCCTAACACAGGGCTCCGATCTGTCGCTGCGCGATGACGGCGGCCCGGCGCCGCGCGGCGGGCTCAGCGCGTGTGCGCCGCCTGGCGTGACGGGGCCGCGATGCCGGGGCGCCGTCGCGGCGGCGCCCGCGGGGCGATCCCGTTCGGCCAGCGCAACCGGGTGCTGTCGTTCGTGCCGGCGGGCCGCGTACTTGCAGGCACCGCCGCCGTGGCTGTTGGTCGCTCGCTCATTTCAGGGGGGATTCTCATGCCGTCGTGGTGCCTGGTGCCGTTCGTGAGCGCGCTGTCGGTCGCGCTGAGCGTTGCCACTCTTGCCGGCGCGACGGCGGGCGCCGTCGACGGGCTCGCTGGGCCAGGCGATCGACCGGCGCCGCAAACCCTGCGCGTACTGCCGCCCGCGGCGTGGCGCCACGAGCTGCGCTGGGTCGTGTCCTCGGACGACTGGCTCTTCGGCCGCATCGGCGACGTCGACCTGCTGGCCGACGGCTGCCTCGCGGTCGCCGATGTCCAGCTCGGCCAGGTCATGATCATCGGGACGGACGGAAACGTCGACCAGGTGCACGCGGTCGCGGGCGAGGGGCCCGGACATCTGGCGCGGCTGACCGGCCTCTGCGAGCGGCCGGGCGGCGAGCTATGGCTCGTGCAGGCATGGCCCGGGCGGGTGGAGGTCGTCCGCCGCGACGGCACTCCGGTGCGGTCTTTGCGATTGCTCGACGCGAGCGATCGCGGCCGCCCGCAGACGCTGCTCGGGCTAACCAGCGGTTGGGATCTGCTGGTCGGGGTGCAGGCGAGCGTCAGGGAGCGGGACGGCCGGACGGCGACCAACGTCTTGCGCCTGCGCTGCTATGACGACGACCTGCAGGCGTTTGGCGACGTGCTTGCCACGACGTTCGTGACCGAGGAGCGGATGGGATTCATCGACGAGACCGCCGGCTATTTCCCGCAGACGTCCTGGGCTGTCGTCGACTCGGGCCTGGTCGTCGTCGCTCCCGACCGCGACGCGTACCGGCTCGAACTGCGCTCGGCGGCGGGAGCGATCCAGGCGGCCTACGTTCGCGCGTTGCCGCCGTTGCCTCGCGCGCAAGAGGAGAAAGATCGCCTCGCCGCCGGATTCTCGTTGGAGGTGAACGGACAACGGCGGGCGATCGAGTTCGTGTTCTACGAAACGGCGGAGATGATCCAGGCGATCGTGGCGCTCGGACCGCAGCGTGTCCTGCTGCGCACGGCCTACTGCCATACCGTCCCGCCGGCCGGCGCCGCCGCGCGGCTCGACCTGGTGGATCTGGCCGCGGGCACGGTGCAGGAGATCAGGCTGGCGGCCGCCGTGCGCCCGCACGTCGATCGCCTGGTTGCGCTGCCGTCGGGCGATCTCGTGGTGCTGAAGCACTGCGACGAGATCCCGTTGCGCCCGCCGTCCGACGCGGCGCATTCGGCAGGGACGCCGGAGATTCAGTATTGGCGCTATCTCGGAGGTGATCGCTGATGAAAGGCTGCGGACTCGCGGTATGGCTGTTGGTTTGGCACGCGGTTGCGATCGCGCCCGTGTTGGCGGCAAGGGGTGGCGAGCCGCTGCCGCCGCCGAACCCGGGTCGGTCTTATGAACTGTTGCTGGTTCACCGCGCCGACGCCGACACGATCGCTCGCCGGCTCGAGCCGTTCTTGCAAGCCTTCGCCGACGTCTACGGGCCGCACGGGCTGGCAATCGCGAGCGGCAGCGAGCGAGCGCAATCGGCGGACGGTACCGTGCTGCCAGGGGGCCCCGTAAAAGCGGCAGATAACGTTGCGGCGGGCGATCGAACGCTGCTGAGCGTAGCCCGGCGTGACGGTACGCAGCTCGCGGCCATGAACCTGTCGTCGCTGGATCTCTATGCCGTATACCGCATCTGTGAACGAGAGCTCCGCGGCAGGCCGCGAGTCACCTTTGCCGAGCATGTGAGCGAAGCGCTCGCACGACAAGTCGCCGACAGCGCGGTGGCGATTTCCGTGGCCGGAGGCGAGCCGCGGCCGCTCGTTGCGCTGCTGCGGGAGAGTCCGCGCGGTTGTCTGCTCCTGCCGCCCGGCTGCAGTGAATGCCTGTTGAAAAAATACGCGGCGGCCGTCGACGACGCTTTGCGCGCGGCGCCGTCTTTGCCAATCCTGGTCTTTACACCGGATGCCGCGTCCGCGTTGGAGTCCTTCGCGTGGCGCGGCGACGCTTACCTTCTGCCGCTCGATGCGACGGCACGCTTGCTGAGCCTGCGCCAGAACGGGGTCTACCAGCCGGTGGTCGCCGCCTGGCAGGAGCCGTTTCGTGTCCAGGTGACCTCCTTATGGGAGCGCGTCGAACAATGAAACGACACCAAGACCAGAGCCGAATCGCGATGCGGTTGTCGGCGACCTTCGCCGCGGCAACGGCGGTCGCCATGGCGGTTGCCGTGGCCGCCGCCGTCGCCGGGGAGCCGCAGCCCTTGCTGCCGCCGGCCATCGGACTCGAACCGCGGCGGGTCATCGAGTGCGCCGGCTTCGTCGGCGATCCGATCGCCGTCCGGTACGACGCCGGCCGCATCTATCTGCTCGATCCCATGGAGCAGGCAATCTGGAGTTTGACGGAGGACAAGGTCGATCGGCAGGCCACCGATCTGCCGAGCGCGGCCGTCACCGACTTCTTCTTCGGTTGCGAAGGGAAGCTCCATGCGGTCGATCCGCTGGAACGCGCCGTGTACGAACTCGCTCGCGGGCAATCCGACTGGCGGCGGTTCGACCTGGGCTACCGCGTGTTCTTCGGCGACGGCGACCGCGGCGGTATCGTCTTCAACGCCGACCGCCGGCATGCGGACCATCTGGTCGCCGGCGTCACCTGCGCCGGCGACACCACGCGCTGGGGAACCAGGCTCACGCATCCGCATCCCTATGCCGCAGTCGGCAACAACCTCAACTACGCGCGGCTGGCGGTGTCGCCCGATCTTGTCGTCGTCGGCCATATCGCCCTGGCGTACGTCCAGGTGTTCCGGCGCGACGGCCCGCGCGTGGCCGAAATTTCGCTTGTCGGCCCGGAAGTCGCGGAAGTGCGCCGGATGTATCTGGCGACCCTCGGCGTTACGGGCGACGG
>Ga0334887_1005082_pt1 | contig 11260 bp, 9 predicted proteins | sample GraSluR1_MG_10_FD_207217 | JGI IMG/M metagenome (GOLD analysis project Ga0334887, IMG submission 207217) | Sludge microbial communities from methane-producing bioreactor in Wageningen University, Netherlands - Granular Sludge_18_07-R1 | ecosystem: Engineered > Bioreactor > Anaerobic >...
GTGGATTAATGGTGAAATGCATCTGAAGATAGCGAATCTGAATGATAATCTTGTTAGGATTATTCGACTATTAGGGCAGGATTGTGAAAAATACTACGGATTGGAGGGTTGATGCGGAAAGCCGGCTAAATCATGGGGAGCTTAGGTTAGACCGGCGATGATAAGCTAAAAAGGTAGCCGCTTTATAAATAGGGAGGAGAGTCTCCCAACCATCTGCCGGAACTCTCCTCTACAGTTGATCTATTCGCATGAGCACAGTTTACACTGTATTGCTGTCCATTCCATAACAGCTGGCTTGTCACTGACAAACTCGCCTTATCTAGAAATCCTCCTCCAACATCCAGTCCAGCCATTGCGCTGATCGCAGGCCGATGGCCGTCTCCTCGTCGACTCCGTAGACGTTCTGGTAGAATTCCAGCACCCATTCGTGGATTTTTATGTCTTCAAACTTCTCGGGATAAGCCGCTTTTGCGATCACCATCACATCGATGGGATACTCAAGACGCTTTTGGCAGTTCCATGGAGTCCAGGGGAGGGCAGATACCCTATGGTTCTTGATGGCATCCATCTCCTGCAGGTTCTGGTAATAGGGAGCCTCGTAGAGCTCTCTTGGCGGATGATACCCCGCCGCAGTGCAAAGTACGATCACGTCGGGGTTCAGGGCCAGCAGATGCTCGGCGCTCACGGTCTTGAAATATCCAGGGTTCTGAAACGCATTTCTCGCCTTGGCCAACTCCTCTATGAAGAAGGACTCTATAGTATCGGTGCCGAATACAACGCCGGCCCCGCCTTCACGCCTGGCAGAGGGCGATAAGCCGAGTATCAGAACGTCAGGCCTTTCAGAATCAGGTACTTCTTCGGTTCTCTCCCTCACCATGTCCACCTGGCCTTCGATGTAATTGGCGAGATCCATCGCCTCCTCTTCCCGGTCGAAGAGCTGGCCAATTATAACTATCTCATCCGAGAGGGTGGATATATCCGGTTTATCATAACCGCCTGGCCCATATAGAACTACTATGGGTATCTCTAAGGATTCGATCATCCTTATGGCCTTTTGAAGGTTTTCGTCGTTTACGTCGTTGGTCCAAAAGTTGCAGTCGCCTGCTCGGAGGATCACCACGTCTGGATCAAGGCTTGCAACAGCCTCGTAGTTCACAGCATCCTCAGCGACAAGAGGCAGGTCCATCAAATGTGGGTTGATGTAGGTCACTGGGTTCATTCCCTCATCGTAAGAGTAGGCCTCACCGCTCACGGATTCGTAGGTGTAATTCCAGGTCCTTTGAAGTGAACTAGACCCCAACCCCACGATCTTATCCTGGATGCCTAGCGAGGTCATGACCCCTTCTATCATGCCGTCGCTCATGGTCACCACGCGTTCTATATCCGTTGGCACCTGTACGGCGACCCCTCTGCTGTCTACGATGGTTCTATACTCATCAGCACATCCCAAATTTAGCGCTAAGCAAAGACATGCGACGGCGAAAACCCACCGTCGCAGCATCAAATAATCCATCGTCCTTTCCTCCTATCTAGAAATCTTCCTGCACCATCCAGTCAAGCCACTGCGCTGATCGCAGGCTGATGGCCGTCTCCTCGTCCACTCCATAGACGTTCTGGTAGAACTCTAGCACCCATTCGTGGACCTTGATATCTTCAAACCTCTCAGGGTACGCAGCCTTTGCGATCACCATCAAGTCTATTGGGTACTCGATACGTTTCCCAGTGTAGTTGGGTGTCCACGGAAGTGAATAGACCCGGTTTTTTTGTATGGCCGATAGTTCGGCGACGTTCTGGTAGTAGGGAGCAGTATAGAGTTCTTCTGGAGGATGGTAACCCCACCACGTGGTGAGCACAATGACATCAGGATCGAGGGCTAGGAGGTGCTCTGCAGAGATATCGGGCTGTCCAGTTCCACGGAATGCGTTTTTCGCGTGGACGATATCTTCGACGAAGTAAGAATCAATCGTATTGGTGCCCATCACAAGGCCTGCCGCGCCAGCTTCCCTAGCCTTCGGCGATGCACCAAATATTAGGACAGCCGGTTTCTCCGAGTCTGGGACATCTTTCGTCCTATCAAAGACCATCTGCGTCTGTGATTCGAGATAATCCGCTAGTGAAGCCGCTTTCTCCTCCATCCCGAAAATGTTTCCGATGATCCTGATCTCGTCGGTGATCGTCGAAAGGTCCGGCTTATCGAAGCACGTGTGGGACTTTAGGACTACAACTGGAATCCCGATAGATTCGATCATGCTGATCGTCTTCTGCACCATTTCGTTATCCATCGAGGACGTCGTAACACGGATGATCGCAACATCAGGGTCAAGCGCGGTAAGCGCCTCGTAGTTTATAGCCGTTTGCGTCGTTGCAATTACTGTGAAATCCCACTCTGGTTTTAGGTAGGTAACCGGCATCATGCCATCTTTGTACTCGTAGGTCTCACCGTCCACTGTCGGGTAACTGTAGTTGTAGATACTCTGAACGCAGTCTCGCCCGCCGACGAGCTTATCCTCCTCGCCGAGGACGAACATCACACTCTCTATGAAACCATTAGAGACAGCAACTACCCGCTCGATCTCCATCGGAATCATTATTTCTGCACCACGTCCGTCCACAACGGTTCTCATCTCTTCTGCTGCCCATCCTGTGGCTAGCAAAAGACAAACGCAGGCTAAAACCATCATGCAATTTTTTATCATTTTGATTCACCCGATAATTTAAGACCTTTTCTGAAGTCTTGCCTATCCATTGGCGTTAACGGTGTTTTTGCTGTATAGCGGTCCATACCATGGTGCTGATTTCATAGATACGCCCCTTTTCCTAAAAATCTTCGTCCACCATCCAGTCAAGCCACTGCGCCGAGCGAAGGCCAACAGCCGTCTCTTCGTCGACTCCATAGACGTTCTGGTAGAACTCCAGTACCCATTCGTGGACCGTGATGTCAGTAAATAGCTCCGGATAGGCAGCCTTGGCGATGATCATCGCCTCGATCGGATACTCCAATCGCTTTGCCCAGTTGTAGGGAGTCCAAGGAAGGGCATAAACACGCCCATTCTTCACTGCGGTAAGCTCCTGAAGGTTCTGATAGTACGGTGCAGTATATAGCTCGCTAGCTGGGTGGTACCCCTGCGCAGTTGGAAGAACGATGACATCTGGATCCATCTTCAATATATGCTCGGTGGAGACTACTACAAAGGCACCCATGCCATCATAAGCATTCTTTGCATTAGCGATATCCTCGATGAAGTATGATTCTATCGTATCAAGGCCCCAAGCCATGCCGGCACCTCCACCGTCCCTCGCTCGCGGCGAGAGCCCGAGCTGGATCATGCGGGGCTTTTTATCATCGTGAATGTCCTTCGTGCGAGATCGAATATCCTCTATCTGCGACTCCAAGTAAGAGGCAAGTTCATCTGCATCTTCCTGGCGAGAAAAGACCTCGCCCACAAGCCTGATCTCCTCTCCGATCTGATCCAAGCCAGGCATTTCTTGAAATGGAGGGCCTACAAGGACAACCAGGGGTATTCCGAGCGATTCGATGAATTCAATCGTCATTTGGACCTTCTCTTCGGATCCTGCTGAAAAAGCCCAGGAACCTTTCCGGAGGAAAACGACATCTGGATCGAGTGATACCAACGTCTCGTAGTTGACCGCGGTTACGCCTTCAACCAGCACAGTCATATCGGCAAGATGTGGCATCAGATATCTGACGGTATTCATCCCGTTCTCGAACTCGTAGGTTTCGCCATCTACTGTCTCAAAACTGTATTTGTAATCATTTCTGCAGCAGGGAGCCCCTAGAGCTACGATCTTGTCCTGCACTCCGAACCGATACATGATCCCCTCAACAAAACCATCGTTGATGGCCACTACTCGGTCGATGCTAATCGGAACTTCTACAGTCCTTCCGAGCATGTCCGTTACTGTTATATGCTCATCCGCGCACACCGCTCCTGATACGAGGCAGAGGAATGCGGCCACAAGTATAAAACACCTCACAAAATTCATGTTCTTATCCTCCTCGAGTTTCCCGGTGATTATTATTCCACCAGATCATCATGTTCAAGAAATCATACGTCAACACCCAGGATTCACCATCCATTTCGACGACCTGAGACAGATAGCCCTTCAGCTTCGAATTCTGATCATTGGTCACGGCTCTGTATCGACCGCTGAAATAATTGAAGGCGTGGTCGAACGAGGGAAAACGATGGTGCATTTTGAGAGGAAATACCCAAATATTGGGGTAGACACCCATCTGATATAGGACATTGAATAGCACGTCTGATTTCGGCATCGAATAGTAGGCGACATCACCAAAAAGAAGGGCAGACACTTCCCGGGCTTGAACGTCCCAGGAGGTATCACCGGCAAACCAAGCCAGGTAAACGAATCCTGACGAAACCTCCATTATCTTATGGATTGCCGCCTTGATGTCGGTCATCCCCAGGGAGAAAGAAGCGACGACCAGGTCGTAAGGAGGTTGGAGATCCCTTTCGATATCCACCTCTTCCCATCTCTTCTGAACGCAGTCGACGTTTCCGATCCCGCGCTCTTCAAGGTTCTCTTGGAGCACCTTGGCCATGGAGGCGCTGGGCTCGACGGCGGTTACATGGGCGGTCACCTTAGAGAAGGGGATCGCCAGGGTTCCGGGTCCTGCGCCGATGTCCAGCACCCTGTATGTGGGTTTGATTTTGATTTTGTCTAGCAGGACCTGTTCAAACTCCCCGCCGTCACGCTCTATCATCCTCCAGTAATTTCTTGCCTCCTCCTCGCCACCCCAGTAAGCTGCACAGTCCATGCCGCCGTTCATCTCGTTGTGCCGTTTCATCTGGTCGATCCAGACCTCTGACCAGTCTGTCGGATATGTAGTCATCGTATTCCCTCAACCCAACATGATGCGGTGTATCTCGCGTTGAAGTCTAAAAAAAGACATGACGTAGCGAGTACTTGACAAGTAAATCTCAACCATTTCATATTCTCGTATCCATAATTGAAAAATAAAGAGTTCTCCTCAGCTATTATCTTCGAGTGTCCAGTCCATCCACTGGGCTGAACGAATGCCGATTGCCGTCTCTTGATCAACGTTGTAAACGTTCATGTAGAAGTCCAGCAGCCACTCTCCTAGGTCGACATCATCGAAGCTCTCGGGGTATGCCGTCTTTGCGATCACCATGATGTCAATCGGATACTCAAGACGCTTATCGCAGTTGCATGGTGACCAAGGAAGTGCAGCAACCCTCTTATTTTTAACGGCATCCATTTCCTGCAGATTCTGGTAGTAAGGCGCTTCGTATAGCTCTCGTGGTGGATGGTAGCCAAAGCTGGTCGGGAGTATTATAATATCTGGCTCTAATGCTAGAATCTGCTCGAAGCTCATAATCCTGTATTCCGTAGATTCCTGGTAAGCATTTCGTGCGTTGACCACGCTCTCGACCATATACGATTCAATTGAATTTAGGCCCCAGACATTTCCTGACGCGCCAGCTTCTCTTGCCCTCGGAGACAGTCCGAACATGAGAACTTTGGGCTTTTCACTTTCTGGTATGTCCTTTGTTCGCTCTTGAACAAATTTAACCTGATTCTCCAAATAATTGGAGAGCTCGATAGCTTTATCATCTTTGCCAAATATACTGCCAATTAGCTTGATCTCGTTCGATAAAATCGATATCTTTGGTTCATCAAACGTATTGGGACCGCGAGTAACTACCAGTGTTAATCCTAGAGATTCGATGGTGTTGATGGCCTTGTCCATACTATCTTTATCCATCCAAAAAGTACAATCCCCTGCTCTTACAATGACGACATCTGGCTCCAGGCTAGCTAGCATTTCGTAATTTGGCGCCGTTGCCCATTGCGCAACTACCGGTAGATTGATTAGTTGAGGATATAAATAGGTGACTGGGTTCATGCCACTCTGATATATATAACTCACTCCTTTAACTGTTGGATATTCGTATTCATATACTTGAGGAATGCACCCTGACCCTAAACCAACCAAAGTATCAATAACTCCTAATCTGATCATGACACCTTCAACAAGCCCATCGCTGATAGTCACAACTCGATCAATTTCAGTGGGTACCTGGACGGGGACCCCTCTGCTGTCGACTACAGTTCTGTACTCTTCACCGCATCCTGCACCAACAATGAGGCAGATGCACGCGACTACAAGCATATAATATCTCAAACGATTCATGTCTTATTCTCCTTGCGTTTCTTGGTGACAGTTACCCTTCTAAATCGCCATGTTTAGTCATTGATACCAAGGGTCCCAACATTCTCATCCTTCTTGATCGTCAGCGACAAACTGTTCTTCCGCTTCGACCAATAATCGTCGTTCAAGGCCAGGTACTGTCCGCCTTGCCCAATTCCTGGTGCCTCTAATCTCTCAGTATTTACTTATCCGCTCTTTCAGGAAGCTCTACAATCTATCAGATATATCGACATCAGACCGCTTCAATCTCAGCGGTCGCGGGTCGTCTCATCCCGAGCTGGCTATCGATGGAGATCCTATCGACCTCCCTCTCCGCGATCTTCCTAGGCATCACCATCCTAGTACTGCCAACGCTCCGGACGGAGCACATGCCTCCGTATATCTCGTCTAGGACAGCCTCTGTAATTACATTGTGAGGTGCTCCCTCGGCGACGATACCGTTTTTGTTCATCACTACTACCTTGTTGCAGAACCAGGATACGTGGTTGGGATCGTGGCTGCAGGCGAGAATTGTGACTCCCTCCCCAGCCACAAGACGCATTATTTCCCAGATCCTGATTTGGTTACTAAAATCAAGGGCCGATGTAGGCTCGTCCAAGAACATGATCTTTGTATCCTGGGCGATGGCTCTAGCCATCAGCACCATCTGACGCTGCCCACCGGAGAGCTGGTTGTAGGGCTGGTCTGCAAGATGGCCAATCTCGAGCACTTCAAGAGCGTTTAGAGCACGCTCCTTGTCCTTCCTGCTGATACCGAAAACGCCCCGGAGATGGGGCGTTCTTCCCATCAGCACCACCTCCTTGACGAGATAGGGAAATGGTGGCTTATGCTCCTGGGGAACGTAGGCCACAAGCTTTGCCATACTCTCTATCCTATGGTCGGTGATGTCTATACCGTTCATCACCACCGAACCATGGTGGTACTTTAAAAATTTGAGGCAACACTTGAACAGCGTCGTCTTCCCACAGCCGTTAGGGCCGAAGAGGCCGCAAAGCTCCCCTTCATCCACTTCGAAGGAAACTCCTTCAAAGACGGGCTTCTTTCCGTAGTTAAAATACAAGTCGTTCACTTGCAGCATGATAGATCACCCAAATATGGCGCGCCCTCTCGTTCTCAGGAGATAGAACAGATAAGGAGCCCCCAATATCGAAGTTATAATCCCTACTGGAATCTCGGCTGACGTCAGAGTTCTTGCCATGGTATCGCAGACGATGAGGTAGGTACCGCCCAGCATAGCTGCAGCTGGAATAACAAACCGATGATCAGGACCAAGTATCATCCGTGCAGCATGAGGCATCATCAGACCCACCCAGGCAATTATGCCCACAGTTGAGACGGCAAGTGAAGTTATGAGGGTCGCAATCGAGATCAAAAGGAACTTGTATTTTTCAGGGTTTACTCCAAGGGTCCTAGCCTCTTCATCCCCCATAGAAAGTATATTCAGCTTCCAACCAAAAAACCAAAGTACCAAAAACGAGGACATAACGATCGGCGATACGAGGGCAACATCCTTCCATGACGCGTAGTAGAAGCCACCCATCAGCCAGAAGACTATCTCCCGAAGAGCGGTGTCGTTGGAGATGTACTTCATAATGGATACCAGGGCAGCGAAGATTGAGCCGATTATTATCCCGGCCAAGATCAGAGTAACGATGGGCGTCTCGTCCCTGGTCCGAGCCAAAATATAGGCAAGAGCTACTGCCACAGATCCGAATATAAAAGCGGAGATCTGTACCGAGTGAAAAATATGAGGATACACTATTCCAAGGGACGCGCCAAAGGCCGCCCCTGATGATACGCCGAGGATGTAGGGCTCCACCAGAGGGTTTCTGAAGCATCCCTGGAAGACGGCCCCGGAGGTGGCGAGGGCTACTCCGACAGTTACAGCCAATAGTATCCTCGGGACCCTCAGCTCCCAGACGATGGTGTTGTGAAGCCTGTTGACGGAGGAGACGTCGACGATAGGTGACAGGTGGGCAAGGATGATGGTGTATACGTCGACGAACGATATCTCGTATACCCCCCGGGAAATGGCGATCGTCGCCGTCAAAACCATCAATGCGAGTAGCGATATCAGGACTCCTACCTTTTTCTCTTCCGAAAAGCCCTCTATCCGCTCGTAGCCAAGGCGCTCCAAGATGCTTAGGCGTTTCAGTTCTTCGGCCAAGAGCTATTCACCTTCAGGACACCTTCAATCTCGGTTTGCTGCTCAAGACACATGTTCACTCCTCTAAAATATAATAAATTTCTGCAGAATTCCGTTCAGAATCCCGCTTCATCCATCCAGCTCAGCCCCATAATAGCCTTGAGTTCATGAATATCTTCATCGCTGAGGCCGTAAAGCGCTCTATAGTGCTCTGTCAACGATTCGCCAACCTTGACATCCTCGAATCGGGCAGGATATGCAGCCTTTACCGCTATAAGCATCTCAATGGGATATTCCAAACCTGCTAAATTTCTGTGTAGCTGAAATTGGCCTGTTGAATATATGCGTCTTTCTTTTATGGCCCTCAGTTCGCTAAGACCGGAATAATATTCTTCCTCAAACAGTTGTCGTACTTCGTATCCACCGGGACTTCGAACTAATATTATCAAGTCTGGATCTATCGCCAATATCTGCTCTGTAGAAAGGTAACCTCTAGATTCTCCTGTATAGGCATTTGTTATTTTGGTGATGTCAGGAAATAATGTTCCACAATCATAATCTGGGAGGGCTAGCGCCACGGCCCCTTGTCCAGAAGCAACTCCGCCCATAAGACCCATAAACAGCACCTTAGGTTTCTTTTCGTCGTCTATTTCTGCTGTCCTATCTCTTATGAGTTGCACCTCTGACTCAAGATAGTCAATTATATCCGTTGCCCTATCCTGCTTATCGAATAGTTCCCCCAAAATACGGATCTCTTGGTATATGGAACTCACACCTGGCGGTGAGTAGCAGGCGGGATTATTTAAAACAACCGTAGGAAAACTGTCTTCAAAAAGCTCTAATTTCTCGATAAGTTTGTCATATTCTGTCAAGCCAGTTCCCTGTCCTGCTCCATCTCTCTCCAAGATAATAACATCTGGATTTAGTGCAGCTGCAGATTCGAGGTTGAGATTATAACCCCTACCTAGATCCGGGAGTTCTTTGATCTGTGGAATGAGGTATGTGGCTGTTGTTTCGGTTGTTAATGCCGAAATGGCCCCACCAGTACCAACAATCCTATCCCCCACCCCAAGTGCTGCCATGGCACAAGGAATGAATCCATAACCTGCGGTAACTACTTTGTCTATAGGTCTTTCGACGGTTACGGTTCTGTCCATCATGTCGACTATCTCATAGTATTCCGCATTTGCAGGCATTACTGCAAACGATAGTAGCAGTAGACATGCCACCGTGGCAAGAGATGATGGAGATCTAATGCCACCCCACAGTATTTGCACATACGCACCCCAGCCTCCGAATCGGCCTAACATCCCCTTATCTGATCCTTGCCAGTTGCTCATTTTATCAATCCATCAGATTAATTGCTAATTCGATGTTCATCAATCTCATATATAATGATTTCGATCAATATAAATCAGATTTAATATGGAAAATTTGTAGAAAAATAACTAAAATTAAGATAATATGCAATCAAATTGCGTGTGGTTACATTGCCTTATAGGAGTAGGATTATTTCAATGCCTTACGCAAGGTTGTTCGAATTTCAGAAATATCCGAGTCTTTTTGGACCAGATTCTCATGGGAAATCAACTAATTGTTTATCCTTCTGAAGGAGCACGAAAACCGGGCGAGGGTCACTTTATCCCCCTACCTACAGATCGGGGGTATTAGTGACCCTCAAAGCTCCGAGAGTGATCCCTAGCTATTATCAGACTGGCGGATATACGAACACGCCATATTCACCAAGATCTAGATTTAATCCCTGCAATTCAAGGAATTCTTGGTGAATCTTCGTCGGATTGATTTCGACAGAAACATCTGGTTGTATCCATTTAGCGAAATATGCCTGGGCTATTAAACCGCTTGCGCCTCCAAATAATAGATGTGGAAGATTGATAAAGTACACCCTTTTATTCTTCACAGCATCCAACTCAGCAAACTCAGGACGATTCATGAAGTCCTCATACAAAGCCGCTAATTTGATCGTATCGTCGGAATTAAACTCAAATCCTGAATAAGAAAGTGAAGCTGTAAATATAATTACATCAGGATTTTCTTCCAGTATCCATTCAGGATCTACCTTATTTGCCGATGGCATTCCTGTCATGCCTTCCCATATGTTTTTCCCCCCAGCACCAGTTATCAGTGGATCATGGCGTGGACCACCTCTAGAAGGGAATTCGTTTAGACCTGGCTCGTAGTTAGAAGATAAAAATACTAACGGTCTGTTCTCATCTGATATCTCTGCTGTTGCCCCCTCAATAATATTCTTCCAACCATTGCGCCAGTTGATATACCTCTCCGATTCCTCTCTCTTATCAAAGATATATCCGGTTGTTCTCGTATTTTGTGTGAATTCTTCATAAGTGATGTCCATGCAGATTAACGGGACATTGGGAAATGCTTGAGCAATGATACCCTTTAGTCCCTGCATCGCATGATCTATATAGATCAGATCGGGTGCAAGGCTGGCGATCACTTCGAGGTCCGGCTCTCTGGTGGAACCGACATTATTTTTCGTTATCAATTCCGGGTAATACCTCTCACTATATCGAATCCCACCTGGTTGAACGTATCGGTCATTGATGCCAACGACCTGATCGTTAATACCAAGAACTCGCCAAGTCTCATAAAGAGCAGCATAACCTTCAATGAGAACGATGCTCTTTATTGGTTTTCTGATGGTTACCGCATCACCTAAGTCATCGATTAACGTTAGCTTCTCTTCCTCCCCGCGCATCATCAGCTCTATCTGGGCGATATCCTTCTCGTCAATGTCACTGGCGGTCTAAATCTGTCCAATTATGGCGGAATAAAACTGTCCACCTGCTAATCCCTGAGCTGAAACTCAGGGGTTGTGCCGATGCTGGACATGGAGGAGTTCCTCGTGTTGCGAGATT
>Ga0334887_1005085_pt1 | contig 11243 bp, 10 predicted proteins | sample GraSluR1_MG_10_FD_207217 | JGI IMG/M metagenome (GOLD analysis project Ga0334887, IMG submission 207217) | Sludge microbial communities from methane-producing bioreactor in Wageningen University, Netherlands - Granular Sludge_18_07-R1 | ecosystem: Engineered > Bioreactor > Anaerobic >...
ACGGTTTTATGGCTTCCCAATGGGACAACAAATAAGACTTGACGGCTAGGAGCTTCTCAAGCTGTTTCTCATCTTCTAAGCAGGATTCTGCTGTGTCTAAAAGGAGTTCTAATTCTGACTTATTATATCCTTGACTGCTTGTCTAATTGACTTCTGGAGGCCCTTATCAAAGCCAAGCTTACCTGTGATGTAGCGCATGACATGATAGGAATCTAAACAATAATTAAAGCTTCCATAGCGACCTAAAATCTCTTCAAACTTACTTGCTTCATAACCTGAACCGCCATCGCTATTGGCAATAATAATGGTCTCTCTTAGGTCATAGTGCGTTTGGAGGTAGTCACCAATCTCTTGGAAGAGGGAACGGCTAGTCCCAAAACAACCAAAGTAAACGGGATTAATAAGCTGACCTCGTTTACCGGTGCGATTAACCCCCTCATGAATAAAGCCTCGTTTAAACTCATGGTGCTTACCCTTAGATTGACTTCCAATCCAGACACCATCGCCTTCGATGTAAAGAACCTTAGGCTTTCGCAACTCCTCACTTGGTGGGAGCTCTGACTTTCCTATAGCTTCAGCCACACGTTGCGTAATAACATGAATGGTTTGATGGGACATGGTACGACCTGTAAGAAGCTCTAAGCTAGCACTGGCTTGACGAAAGGTCATCCCTGTCGCCAACAGACTAACCTTCTCCATAAAGGAGGGGCTAAAACGCTGTCTGGCTTCTAAACCTAAAGCCTTGTCCAGTGGGAGAAAACTCTTCTCACCTTCTTTTCTCAAGCGATGACGCTTAAAACTAACCTCTCCAAAAAGAAAAGTCACTTGACGGCTTTCAATCCTATCAATCTCCCAGCCTTGCACCCGGTAGTCTGAAATAAGTTCCTTATCTAACCGTTCTAAGCAATGAGCTAAACTCTCTGTAAAGACCTTACTCATCAAACTCATCATTTCTGTTTCTAACTCAGATAAATGTTTACTAGTCTTTAAAATTTTTCCCATCTTTGTTACAATAGTCATAGGTTCTATATCCTTTTGGGTTATTTCGTCATTTCCTAGGATATAGGACTTTTTTTATTTTGAAAACATGTAAACGTTTTTCCGAGTATTATTTTACACTAACGGTTTAAGAAACTTCAGTCTTCAAATGTACAAAACTATAACAAAACATTTACAGAAAATATTATCGTCCCATCTATGCCCCAAAATACAAAAAAGACCTATCAATCAAGAAAGATTCCTTGAAATGATAGGCTTTTTAATTACAAATTATTTTACAGTGCGGATACGCATTGTGTTTGTTCCACCTGAACCAACTGGTACACCAGCAACGATAACGATGTTATCACCTGATTCTACTAATCCTGATTCAAGAGCTACTCGTTCTGCAACTTCAAACATATCGTCTGTTGAAGCAGGTTTTTCAGTAACCACTGGAATAACACCCCAGTTAATCATAAGTGATTTTTGAGTTTTCTCATCAAATGTTACTGCCAAGATGTCAGCATCTGGACGGTATTTAGAAATAAGACGAGCTGTGTTACCAGATTCTGTAAGAGCAACAACAAGTTTGATATCCATTGATTTAGTTGCATCTTTAACTGCTGAAGCAACAACATCAGTCTTAGTTGAACGTGAGAAGTTATCAGAGTTCAAACGACCATATTCGTTAAGAAGTGTTTGAGCATTCTTATCGATTGTAGCCATTGCACGAACTGATTCAACTGGGTATTTACCGTTAGCTGACTCACCTGAAAGCATTGTTGCATCAGTACCATCGATAACAGCGTTAAATACGTCAGATACTTCTGAACGAGTTGCACGTGGTTTTTCAGTCATCGTTTCAAGCATGTTAGTTGCTGTGATAACTGCTTTACCAGCTGCATTAACTTTAGTGATGATCATTTTTTGGTAAACTGGAACCATTTCAAATGGAACTTCGATACCCATGTCACCACGAGCGATCATGATACCATCAGCTGCTTCGATGATTTCATCGATGTTATCGATACCTTGTTGGTTCTCAATTTTAGCGAACAATTTAACGTGTCCGTTACCAGTTTCTTCACAGATAGCACGAACTTCGTTAACGTCTTTAGCAGTACGTACAAATGAGATAGCGATGAAGTTAAGACCTTGTTCAAGACCGAAGCGGATGTCAGCGTTATCACGTTCTGCAAGTGCTGGGAAAGGAATTTTAGTGTAAGGAATGTTTACACCTTTTTGTTTAGCAATGATACCATCGTTTTCAACTTCAACAACAAATTCACGTTTTTCAGCATCTTTTTCGATAACGCGAAGTCCAAGTTTACCATCATCGATAAGAACTTGTTTACCAACTTCAACATCATCAAAGACATCAAGAGAACCTGCAACGTTCAAAGCGATTACGTCGCGTGTTGATTGGATACCTTGTTTTGTAGCAACGCGGATAACTTCACCTGTTTTGTATGAATATTCTTTTGCATCATCTGCAAACAATTCAGTACGCATTTCAGGACCTTTAGTGTCAAGAAGGAAACCAACTTTTTGACCAGCGATTTCTTCTGCACGACGTACAGTAGCCATACGAGCACCTTGCTCAGCGTGGTCACCGTGTGAGAAGTTGAAACGGAAAACGTTAGCGCCTTCTGTGATCAACTCAGCGATTTTCTTAGCTGATGCTTCAACATCAAGGCTTTCACCCCAATAACCATCTTCACCGAATTTTTTACCACCACGGAATTCTACCGCAGGACCAAGTGTTGCAACGATTTTTACGCGTTTATGCATTTTATAAAAACTCCCTTTATTTTTTGTCGATTACCGACATGATTACAAAATTAATTTAATGAACTGACCAATTAGTGAGCAATGTCACGATTCAATTGAGCCAAATCAAGACGTGCTTTGTGTGGGTTGTTGACGATGATTTTTCCTTCATCTGACAATGAGAACAAGGCACCTTCTTCAGCTGTTCCAAGAATTGGGCTTTCTACAAGTTGCTCGTTGTGGATACCAACTGCAAGACCACCACGTCCTTCTTTCAGAAGTTCAACAGCATGTGCACCCATCCATGATGCAAGTACACGGTCACGAGGTGTCGGTGCACCACCGCGAAGAATGTGTCCAAGGTTAGTTGCACGAAGGTCGCTAGTATCACCAGCTTCTTTCATCAATTCAACAAATTTTTCTGCGTGCATAACACCTTCAGCCAATACGATGATATGACGGTGTTTACCTTTTTTCTCATATCCTTCACGAACTTTACGAACAACTTCGTTAATATCGTATTCTTCTTCAGGAATGATGATTTGATCAGCACCTGCAGCAATACCTGCCCAAAGAGCAATATCACCAGCGTTACGACCCATTACTTCAACTACGAATGTACGGCCATGACTGAATGATGTGTCACGGATTTTATCCAAGGCATCAGTTGCAGTATTGATAGCTGTATCAAAACCGATTGTGTAATCTGTACCAGCAATATCGTTATCGATTGTACCAGGTACACCAACAGCTGGGAAGCCGTGTTCAGTCAAACGCATAGCACCATGATAAGAACCGTCACCACCAACAACTACGACACCTTCGATGCCCTTAGCTTTAAGTTGTTCAATTCCTTTCATTTGACCTTCAAGTGTTGCAAATTCTGGGTAACGAGCAGATTGAAGGAAAGTACCACCGAATGAGAGGGTATTTGATACTGCTTTAGCATCAAGTGGGAAGATATCTCCCTCTACCATACCGGCGTAACCACGGTTAATACCGTAAGCTTCCATCCCTTCTGAAATTGCTTTACGAACGACTGCACGAACTGCAGCGTTCATACCAGGAGCGTCGCCGCCACTAGTTAAAACAGCAATACGTTTCATTTACTATACTCCTTATTATTAATCTAACGTTTTTATTATAGCATATTCATTTGTAAAATGCTTCACTTTGTTATTTATTTTTAGCGAAAAACCGTTTTCAAGACATATTCTTGTAATTTTTTTAGTAATTCTGGTGTCTTATCTACTGAAATGTTTTTAAGTTGAATGGTTTGCTTTGAGTCTTGATAGTGTAGGACTACTCCAAAATTCCCAGGATATTGAGATAAAATCTCAGAAATTTCTCGATCGTTTTGATGACTCTCTAGTAGCAACCATAGTCGTTCTGTGGTGACTTCTTGAACTTGATTTAAGACCATTTGAAGCCTTCCTTCTCTATTTTGAATTTTCCCAGTTAAGTAATAATATCCACCTTCAGTCAACGACTCACGATATTTGGAAAAAGTTTCAGGAAAAAGGGTAACATCAAATTTTTTCTTTGTATCTGTAACATTAAGGAAAGCCATCTGCTGTCCAGACTTGGTCCGAATCACGCGCATGCCAGTTAGCTGAACTAGAATCCTAGCCTGCATATTCTCCTCTAAACTATCTAAAGGAATGAAATCTTGACTAGCCTGCTTTGCTATTTCCAATAGAGGATGGGGACTAAGACCAACTCCTAGAAGTTCTTGCTCCATCTGATATTTCTCAATTGATGTGTAATCCGGACTGTCTATCCAATTATAGGAAGAATCCGCGAAGAGACTACCCAACTCATTGACAAAAATAAGCAGATTCTCCAAATTAGATTCGATTTTTCGACGATTTTTATCAAAGTTATCAAAAGCACCGATTTGTATAAGAGGAACTACGAGGTCAGCCTTTTGGTAATTCTTAGGCAATCGTGTTAGAAAATCTTCGACATGCTGGAATGGACGATTTTCAATAATCCAGAAAGCCATGTCACGAGGAAGAGATTTAATATTCCTTAACCCTAGATAAATTTTACCTTTGTCAATCTTGTCATTGTAGGGAACCGTATTGATATCCACCTTTTGAACCTCAAAATCAGACTCTAAAGCATCGGTGATGTAATCAGCGCTAGAATAATTGAGCATAATATCGTAGAAGACATTAGGGTAATGAGCTTTAAAATAAGCCAATTGAAAGGCTAGGGCTGAGTAGGCGAAGGCATGGCTTCGATTAAAGCCGTAACCTGCAAATTTTGCCATACGTCCGAAAAGGTCTTTGGCTGTTTCTAAAGGATGCCCAAGAGCTTGCGCACCAGATAAAAATTCTGCTTCCATTTTTTGCATCTCTACTGCATTCTTCTTAGACATGGCTCGTCGCAGCAAATCGGCTTTGCCAAGTGTAAACCCTGCATAAATCTGTGCAATCTGCATAACCTGCTCCTGATAGAGCATAATGCCATAAGTAGGTTCCAATATCTGTGCAATGACTGGATCAATCAAGTCAACTACTTCTTTTCCAAAACGACGACGGATAAAATTCTCAGTATAATCACTGGCTCCCGGTCTGTTAAGACTTGTTGTAGCAACGATATCTTCAAATTTTTCTGGCTTAATGCGTTTCAGTAGGTTAATAGCTCCGCTTTGTTCAAATTGGAAAATACCCTTGGTTTTACCAGCAGCAAAGAGAGCTAAGGTATCTTTATCTTCTAAATCAATAGCCTTAATATCAATAGTAATTCCGTAATCCTTTGCAACTTTTTCTTGCATCTTTTGCACAAAGGTTAAATTGCGGAGCCCGAGAAAATCCATTTTGAGCAGACCATTTGCTTCAACTGCTCCTGCATCATATTGGGTAATCATCATATCATCCCCTGCTTTTAGAGGAATATGATTGGTCAAGTCATCATCACTCATAACGACACCAGCAGCATGAATTGAAGTCTGACGTGGATTCCCTTCAATTCTCTTAGCAATTTCAAAAGCTCGTTGATATTCTATTTTAGAATTAATGATTTGACGAAAGGCTAGATTATTTTCGAAGACACTAGCCAAATTATCACGAAAACCTATCTTACGGGTGATATTGGTTAACTCGAACTCAGGTGCGCCAAAACGCTTAAAGACATCACGAATAGACTGCTTAGCACCAAAGGTTGAAAAGGTCACAATTTGCGCTGAATGCATGCTCCCATAGCGATTTCGGACGTAATGCAAGAACTCACTACGATAAATGTCTGGCAAGTCAATATCAATATCTGGCATGCTATAACGTTCCTCATTAAGGAAGCGCTCAAAGAGCAAATTGTTTTTAACAGGATCTATTCCAGTAATATCTAAGGCAAACGAAACTAAACTTCCTGCCGCTGAACCTCGCCCCATCCCCATATAGTAACCTCGACTTCGTCCAAAACGGAGCAGGTCCCATACAATTAGGAAGTAATCATCAAAGCCCATCTTATGGATGACATCTAGCTCATGGGCTAGTCGTTCTTGATATACAGGCAACCAGAGTTTTTTATTTTTTAATCCCTCTTTGGTCCTCTCTGCTAATTCTTCTACTGCCGGTCTCTGACGATTAAAACGCGGAAGTTTTAGTTCTGTATTAAAGTGATAGTCTATGTCTGCAACTAATTTTTCTAGATTTTGAACCGCCTCTGGAAATTTTTCTTGAAACCCACGTGTCACAACATCACAAGAAAGAAAATTTTGATTTCCTTCAACCGCAGGCACATCCTTTAAAGGGAGGTTGTCACGGATGGCATGGAGCATATGTAGAGTTTCAGTCTCATCCATATCATAGTATCTAACAGTCTTTATTGGAATAATTGGTCTTGGATATTCTTTTTGAGGTGCATCAATCGTGACTCCAAGATAATAATCGAATGGTATCGAAAAACTATCTAGAACCTCGCTATACGGTACGATGACTGCAATATCAGATAAATAAGAAGTTAACTCAGTTAATGGTATGCCATTTGTTAATTGACGACTAGATATCTTCATCAACTGTTGATAGCCCTTGGTATTTAGGGCTATCAGATAGAGACATAACTGGCGATTGTCTTCAGATAAGTAATTAAGCTCCAGCCCAACTACTGGTTTTATTCCATTTTGTTGTGCTTCTTTAATAAAATGGAAGGCAGCATATAGATTGTCTTTATCCATGATACCAATTGTCTCATAACCTAAAGACTTGGCTTGGCTGACATAGCCCTTTAAGTCTATCAGACTATCCATGAATGAATAAACTGTTTTAGTATCTAATTGTGCAAACATGACTCCTCCTTCTTGAATCTAATACTAATACTCATTATACTATGAAATTGAAAACTATGCTTATTTTGTAGATAATTTAAAATCATACCGCGTCATAATCTATAAAATAGTTTCAATTATAAAATAAAATGTTCAATTCCTTGACATTTTCATGATATTTTTGTACCATTTAAGCAGTACAAAGCTTATAAATTATTAAATAGAAAGGGGCACCGTATGTCCTGGAAATTTGACGAAAAATCGCCGATTTATGCACAAATTGCACAACATATTAAAATGCAAATCATTAGCCAAGAGATTAAAAGCGGTGAGCAACTCCCTACAGTTCGTGAACTTGCTGAAATTGCTGGTGTGAATCCAAACACCATGCAGCGTGCCTTTTCTGAATTAGAACGTGAAGGAATGGTTTATGCCCAACGAACTTCTGGTCGATTTGTAACTGACGATAAAGAACTCATCGTTCAAAAACGGAATGAGTTGGCAGAATTAGAACTTAAAAACTTTGTTGATAACATGACCAAAATTGGCTTTAGTATCAAAGAAATTCTTTCTGTTCTAAACACCTATATCACGGAGGAAAAACTAGGATGACACCATTACTTCAACTTCACCACCTTTCAAAATCCTATAAAAAACAAGTAGCCATTGATGACATAAGCCTAGCTCTTCCTGCTGGTAAAATCATCGGCCTCCTTGGTTCAAATGGGAGTGGAAAAACAACTCTAATAAAATTGATTAACGGTCTTTTACAACCAGATAAAGGTGATGTTGTTATTAACGGTTATCGACCATCAATTGAGACTAAGAAAATTATTTCATACCTACCTGATACAACTTATCTAAGAGAAGGTATGAAAATCAAAGATATGCTTGATCTCTTTGATGACTTTTACGAAGATTTTTCACGCGAAAAGGCTGAAAACCTCCTTAAAGATCTTCATTTAGATGACAATGAGATGCTCAAAAACTTGTCTAAAGGAAATAAAGAAAAAGTCCAATTGGTTTTAGTCATGGCAAGAAAAGCTAAACTATATATTCTTGATGAACCAATTGGCGGTGTTGATCCCGCAGCCCGTGATTATATCTTAAAAACAATCATTAACAATTATTCTGAGGACGCTTCTGTCATCATTTCAACACACCTCATTTCAGATATTGAGCCTATTCTGGATGAAGTTATTTTCCTGAAAGAAGGAAAAATCATCTTACAAGGAAATGCCGATGATATTCGAGAAGAATATGGTAAGTCAATTGACTCTGTTTTTCGTGAAAAGTATAACGGATAGGGGGAGAGCATGTTTTCTAAATTATTAAAATATGAATTAAAATTTGTAGGTAAATGGTATTTTGCCCTTAATACTGGCTTGTTGCTAATTGCTGCACTTTTAGGATTTGTCATTAAATCATTAGATACAAATCCACAAAGTATGAACGAAATTATTCCTTTTTTCCTTTTCCTAATTCTCGGAGCTTTAATTGCTAGCTCTTGGCTTGCAACCATTACCATTATCGTTAAACGATTCTATAGCCATATCTTTGGTCGCGAAGGATATTTGACACTCACATTGCCAGTTTCTATCCATCAAATTATCATTTCTAAGTTATTAGTATCTGTACTTTGGAGTATTTTTAATACATTAGTCATTTTAATTTCTATCGGACTTCTCTTTTTACCGAGTGTTGGAATTAAGGAGACATTGATTTTTCTTCCTTCGATTAATGATGTATTACCCTTTAATAACTTGCTTCTACTAATTTTCTATACATTTATGTCAAATATTAGCGGAAACCTCTTAATATATTTTGCTTTGTCAATTGGTCAATTGTTCTCTGATCACAGAATTTTAATGAGTTTTGTTGCTTACTTTAGCATTATTATTGCTTTAATATTGTTTACAACACCTTTATTAGAGAAATTCATGCCTTACGATGATCTATTTTCTACTCCATTCTTCATTTATTACATCCTAGCATTTGTTATTGAATCTTCAATATTCTATTTTGGGACGGCATACATTATCAAGAACAAATTAAATCTACAATAATTTTTAAAGTCATCTTAAAGGATGGCTTTTTATGTGGTCTCTTTCGGAAAAAACAGCCACAAAAAAAATAGAACAAAGTTGATTGAAACAACTCTGTTCTATGAAAGGATTGACTTAATAATGTCACCACCAAAAATCCAAAGATAACTATAGCCAATGATTGACAAAGGCTTTGCAATTAACAAGATAACAACAAATCTTTTTAAACTCATATTTGTTAATCCTGTTACCATAACCATAACATCGGCAGGTGATATTGGGGAAGCCATGCAAAAAATAAAGAATCTCTCGTATCCGGGTGTATCTAACTTTCTTTCATAGCGATAAAATGTTTCTTCTTTAACAAAGAGTAATATGAATTTTTTCCCAAAAATTCGTACCAGCAAAAATAGAATAACGCTTCCAAGAAGTATTCCTAAATAGTTATAGATAAAGCCCTGCCATGTTCCAAAGATCAAAAAACCTGCTACTGTTGTAACTCCACCAGGAATAATGGGGAAAACAACTTGAATAATCTGGACAAGGATAAAAATAAAGGGACCCCAGAATCTATAATAATTTACAAAATCTTTTAATGCATTACTATCATTTAATATACCTAGTCGGTAGAGCCAAAACACTAAAATTCCTGTGGCAATAAGAGCCGCGAAACCAATGATTTGAATCACCTTTTGCCAAAAAAGATAGCGCTTGGACAATTTCATTTTCATAAGTCAATCATATCATATCTGTTATTTTTTTGCTATTTAGAAGGTTATTTGTTATAATATTTGAGGTGAGTTTCTCACATCATATTGACTTGGGGTCGTTACGGATTCGACAGGCATTATGAGGCATATTTTGCGACTCGTGTGGCGACGTAAACGCTCAGTTAAATATAACTGCAAAAAATACAAACTCTTACGCTTTAGCTGCCTAAAAACCAGCGAGCGTGACTTTTGCTGAATTGCTTGTGTTTAGTTAGAAGTCTTATTATTAGCAAGCTACGTTTGATTATTGTCTAGCTAATCAAAAAGAGATTCATAGGCTCGCTTTAGCAAGGCTTGAGTTATGTGTCGTGCCAAAGTTAAATCAAATACATAACCTATGGTTGTAGACAAATATGTTGGCAGGTGTTTGGACGTGGGTTCGACTCCCACCGGCTCCATTGACTTTATAGCTTCCTAAACTTCATGTTTGGGAAGTTTTTATTTTTAGGAATATGAAAACCTATCCAATTTTAAACTCTTTTTCCAAACTTTATTACACTGCATATTTAAAAAAAGTTTTTTAAAATATCAAATATCATTATATTATTGCCCCTTTTACTGGTAAGAACATGACCAAATTGCAGTGTTTGTGGTATAATAATGAAAAAATCAATGAAAGTTTCAGAGGGAAATTCTTGTGAAAAAAAGTCTCTATTTACTTACCTTAGCCTTAGTATCGTTTAGTCTCGCTGGCTGTAATGAAAATAAAAAAGAATCAAAATCTTCTGAAGCAGATACAAATTTACTCACTTCTACCTCTTCAACTACTGAAGCTGCACATCAAGATGTTAGACTCAAATTCAATAATATAAAGGTAGCAACTGTTGCCAATGAATTCAAAGGTGGAACAAGCTTAGCAGAGTTAAAAGAACTATTTGGAGAGCCAAGTACACACGAACAAAGTCCTGCTGGTGATGTTACTCTCGATTTATACACTTGGCAATTTGATTCAGTAACTGTCAGTGTACACCTCTTTGAGGACAGTACGATTGCTCGGGCCATTTCTAATTTTGCCTTTAATCGAAAAACACGAATTGATAAATCGCTTTACAATACTGTGGAGGAAGGAATCAGCTTCCGTAAGGCAATCGAGATTCTGGGTGAACCAGATGACTTCTCTGAAGCAAATTCTACAGATACTGAAAGTCTACAAGCTATTTGGGTCAGCGGAACAAAATCAGAAGAAAATGTTATGGCAAACGTTACACTAACCTTCGAAAAAGATGCTCTTGTGAACAAAACACAATCAGGTTTGATAGATTAATAGATTTACATAATAAATACCCGTGGTGCTAGTTAATTTTGTATAACTTTTTAGTTAACAAAATAACCCATTTGGATTATACTGCAAGTGACTAAACAAACAGAGGTAATCCAAATGAGTCACTTACATTATACCCCTAAACA
>Ga0334887_1005087_pt1 | contig 11242 bp, 3 predicted proteins | sample GraSluR1_MG_10_FD_207217 | JGI IMG/M metagenome (GOLD analysis project Ga0334887, IMG submission 207217) | Sludge microbial communities from methane-producing bioreactor in Wageningen University, Netherlands - Granular Sludge_18_07-R1 | ecosystem: Engineered > Bioreactor > Anaerobic >...
GTTCCGGTTCGGCAGGCTTGCCCGTGCTCGTGGCGTCGGTCGAAGCAGTGCCGCCGCTGAACGGGTCGGTGTCGGTGGGCGGCTCTTCTGGCTTGCTCTCCTCATCCTTGCGGCCGCGGTGGTAGTAAGTCGGGTACTCGTCTTCCTCGAGGGTGGTGACGACGTGCCAGCCGCCCTCGGTGTCGAGGTAGCCGAACTTAACCTCAGCCATCGTTGAGTCGATGCGCAGGATCTGGTCCTTGACCCGCTTCCGGCCTTCGATGGCGAACCGGAGGATCTCCTCGATCTCCTCGCTGCTCGCGCGGCCGTCGGGGTAGAGGATCTTCATCAGGCCGGAGAAGGTCTTGTGGATGCCGTCGCGGTCACGAGTGGAGATGTCGGGCGACAGCGTGAAGTACTGCTGGTAGCGGTCGGAGTAGTCCTGTGAGCGCATAGACTTGAGGACTTCGGCGATGTAGTCGACGACGAACCCGTAGCCGTTGGAGAACATCTCGCCCCGGATGATGTCGACTTCCCAGCCGGGGATGTAGTGGTGGAGGCGGTCAAGGAACGCCGGGTCGTGATAGGCCTCGGGCAACTCGTCGAAAAGGTCGGAGTTCTTGAGCATGTACGGGACGGTGTGTGAGGTGTTGCCCACGAACACCATGGACGCCTCGGCACCCAGGGTCTCGATACCCCGGGAGAACGACTTGTTTGCCATGTAGTTCTTCATGATGTCGACGAGCGCCCGGTCTGTGCGCTTCTTCTTGCCAGCGAACTCGTCGAAGGCCACCACATCCCAGTAGCCGACGAGGCCGATGCGTCCGTTGGCGTTGTTGACGAAGAGTTTGGGGACGGTGACCTCTCCGCCGGAGATCAGCATCCCGTGGGGCGAAAACTCGGAGAAGATGTGGGACTTGCCGGTGCCCTTGGGTCCGAGCTCGACCAGGTTGTAGTTCCGTTCGACGAACGGGATGAGGCGCACGAGCTGGAAGAACTTCCCGCGTCTGCTGAACATCTCGGGGTTGAAACCGATCGACTGCATGAGCAGGTCGATCCACTCGTCGGTGGTGAACCCGCGTCGGGACTCCAGGTACTGGTCGACGTCGAATCGCGAGAGCTGGATGGGCTTGATGGAGCCCAGGATCCAGGGCACGACCCGCTGGTCGTCGGTGTGGAAGTACTCGATGTCACAGATGCACCACACCCCGCCCACCAGCAGTTTGGGGTGGGCCGTGATGATTGGCGAGTCGACGATGACGCCCTTGATGCCGAGGTTGGCGAACTCGGCCTCGTAGACGTCCGCCCTCTCGTTGAGGGTGACCGTGACTTTGTCGATGATCTTGTGGCGGCCGCGTTCTTTGATCTTGGACTTGACCAGCTCGGACTCGCTGCGGTGGACGTAGTGCTCGGCGAGGATCTGGCGGACGGTGTCGATGCCGGCCTGGATGGTGGCTTCGTCGTCCGACGCGGCGTATTGGCCCAGCAGGTACTCCAGGACGTAGGACGGCACGATGGCGTTGCCCTTGACAGCCTTGACCAGATCCTTTCGAACGACAACGCCACCGAAGAGGAGGTTGATCTTGTAGTCGAGGTCGCTCTGTGGCGGCTCGCCGGCGTTGTGGGGCTCGTTCTGGATTTCGCTCATCTCGCCTCTCCTCAGAAGTCGAAGTCTGACGTGAAGGAACGCTTCAGCGTGTAGATGGCCTTCTCGTAGACGCGCCACTGGTTGGTGTTGGGGATCCGCTCCTCCAGCCGGAACTCGACAGCCCGGTTGTTGTAGTCGTTGGCGTCTTGGCTGAGCAGCATCCGCGGACTTTGGTACCGGTCACGCGTGTCGGTCGAGATCTCGTCGAAGGTCAGGTTGACGAGGTTCGAGAGCAGCGTTTCGCCGGCGTAGAGCCCCGCTCGGAGGGAGCGTGGCTGGACCTTGTCGCTGACCGGTTCTGACTGGAACAAGCGGACGACGATCTGCCCGGTGGTGATCTTGTCCGACTCCGGGAGGATCTTCACATTCACCGGCCGGACGTCGCTCCTGCGCTTCTTGTTGACCGCCAGCACTGGGACGACGATCTCCTGCAAGGTGGCCCCCCCATGAACGAAGCGCGAGCCGCTGCCGGCCATCCGCAGGCGGTGGATCGACTTGGGAATCTGAACTTCCAGCTCGCTGTCCAGCCCGAGCTGGGCAGCTTTGAAGGTGGCGAAGGCCGGATCGACCTTGAGGCCTGTGCCCAGCACGAAGCGCTTGTTGACGTGCTTGAGGTCGTCGCCTTGAGGCTTGGTCGACAGGAAGAAGGGGTCGGCCAGCGCCTCGTCCTGGAACAGGAAGCCGTGGTCGGCCGTGATGAAGATGTTGGTGGCGTTGGCACTGGCCAGCTTCTTCACCAGGTCGACGATGTCGCGCAGCGTGTCCTCCACGGCCTCGAACACCTGGCGCTCGGTGCCGTGCTTGTCGCCGGTGGCGTCGATCCTGTTGTGGTAGACGTAGAGGACCCGGTTGGCCTTGTAGAGTTCTCGCCGTTCGTCGGCTGTGAGGGCCTTGAAGTCCTCGGCCTGGATCGCCGACCCACCCACCGCCTCTAGGATCTTGCTCCGGAGCGTGGTGTTGTAGGTTGGTTGGTCGTCGGCCAGCACGGTCTTGGCGTCGGCCGAGTGCTTGAGCGTCGAGTGCGGCAGCAGGGCGGCCATACCGAGCTGGGTGTAGCTGGGCAGCACCCCCAGGACGGCCTCCAGGGTTGCGTCGAAGCGGTCCTCTTGCCTGATCAGCGAGCCGAGTTCGTCGGCCACCTCGTAGCGCATGGCGTCGGAGATGATGACGACAGCCTTCTTGTCACCGTCGCGCACCAACGGCTCGACGTAGCGGACATAGAACTCGGTCTGGGAGCGCAGCGCGGTCGAGCGCCAGGTCTCGACCTCGTCGACCTGCTGCTGCCACGCATTGCCCAGCTCGTAGACGTACCTGTTGGTGTAACGCTTCTCGACCTGCTCGCGCAGCGCTTCGAGGGGCTTGGGGTACTCCGCAGTGCGGGCAGCGACGACGAACTGGCGGTAGAGCTGGTCGATGCGGAACCACTCGCGACGGTAGCGCTCCAGCCCGTTGTCGAACGACTGCATGGCCAGGTTCAGCGCTGCCAGCTCGCCCAGCAGCTCCGAAGCGCTCGCCACCGCCGTGTAGAGCCGTCGATAGCTGTCGATCCAGACGCTGCTCTGCCGTGCCCGGACCACCTCGGCAACCTCACGTGGCGTGACGGTCTGCTCGGCCACCGCGCGCGCCAGGTCGCTGATGATCTTCTGGTCGGTCTCTTCGAACAGGTCGACACGGATCAGGGCGCGGAAGCTGGCGTCCTCGATCTTCGACTTGTAGTCCAAGTCGTCGGCGGCCCGCTTGGCGAGCGTGGACATGGCCTCCTGGCTTCGCCGGTCGTATCGCAGACTGCCGAAATCGAGTTGGATGTTCTGCAGCCCGCCCGGGCGGTCCGACTTGAAGCCCTCGAGCGCTCGTTGGTAGATCCAGAGCACCAGATCGTCGATGCTCGGCGTGGGCGATTCGTAGCCGTAGATGCGTGCCACGCCCTGCCAGTAGAAGCTGTCGAGGCCGTAGTCGGCGAGGGAGTCGTACTTGGCGTGCGATCCCTTGGCGTTCTCGGTCAGGAGGGTGCGTGTGATCTCCAGCAGGCTGTGCTCCCGCTGGCCGAGCACCACGGCGCTGATCTTGGCCCGCAGACGGGCGGCGTCGTCGTCCGAGCTGAGCAGTGCCTTCAGGCTCTGGACACGCTTGGCGGCGTTGAAGAACTTCTCGTGCGCGTGCACCACCTCATCGATCCCCTTGCCCACCAGCCCGAGATCCTGAGCAACGAGCGCGGTGCGGTCGGCCGTGAAGACCCCGTAGGCCAGCTCCAGATCGAGCAGCCAGTCCCCGATGCCGCTCGGAACCTGACCTGAGCGATAGACGAGGAACTTGCCCTCAGGCTCGTCGTGCAACAAACGGTTCTTCACCGCGAACTCATCGTTAGCGACACGAATCGTGTGGATCCCCGGAAGGTCGAGGCCGTCGAGATCCGCCGAGTACTGGCCTTCCGGGTCATGCCAGAACACGACGCGGCGGCTGTCGAACCAGCGCAGCAGGTGCGGACGGACCGTGGCGGAGTCACTCATCGCTGGCCTCAAGTCCGGGGATCTTCTTCAGAGCGGTACCGAACTTCGGATAGTTAGCCTTCACGCCGTCGTCCAGGTCGATCGTGAGTTGCCGGGACGCCAGCGGGTACAACACGTCGTGCTCGTACTCCTCAAGCTCAAGCAGCACCTTGCGGAGCCGATCGGCCTCCTTCTGCGCGGCCGCCTGCTGACGCGGCGTCCCACCGCCAGCCGCCAGGCGCTCCTGTTGCTGCAGGCTCGACGAGAGCTTGGCCGTGAACTCCCGTAGGTACTCGTTGAGCACCGTCGAGACCGTCGAGGGCGTGTAACGGTGCATGTACATGAGGGCGCTGAATGACCCCCTAGGGCTAGAGAACAGCCAGTAGATCGGGCGCTTCCTATACCGCTGCGTGTGGTCGTCGTAGAACCTCGACGATGCCGCCCGAGCACCCGTCTTGATGAAGTACTCGCGAATGTCCTTCACGCCAAGCGCGTCCGTGACAAATTGCAGGTTCTGCTCGAAATGCTGCTCCCCGAAGGCAACACGGAGGAAGGTTCGGACGCGCGCAACGATGTCGTCCTCGAACCAGTCGCCATCCACAATCGGAATGACGTTATCCTTGTCTGGCGCAAACGTCGGGCTAGGAACCTTGGCCAGGTAATGTTCCACCGTGGCGCCCTGATCAGCCAGGATTAGACCCGAATCGTCCAGACTATACCGGCCGAACATGCACCCAACCGCGAAGGACAACAGAGCTTTCACATCCTCCTGGACGGAATGCGAGTCTTTCCGCCAAGGGTTGGACGTCGGAGGCGCTGGTGCGTTGCTTATCCCGAAGCTTGCGTCAAAGTACGTGTCAAATCCTGATTCCAAACGGACCAATTCCTCTTGGCGGTTCTCGTAGGCCGAACGCCTATCCTCGAGAGCTGTGGAGAGTGATACTGATCTTGGGGCGAAGTCAAGACCGGTGAACTCCCAAGCGGTCTCAGCAGAGGCCCACTCTGAGCGCTGAATTTGAACGCACCTTGACACTGCCTGATCTAGTTCATTCGACGGTCCGTTTGCCGGCAGCGGCATTGAGCCGAGGTAGTCGGGCGGCAAGTTGATCGTTGGGTTTAGACCATACAGAACCTCTTCGGCTGCGCGTGAGTTCAAGAGCGCCATGAGGTAGAGATCGTACCTAGATTGACAGATTCCGCCGGCCGCGTCGAACAGATGGCCGTCGTCAACCAGACGGAAGGATGGCCTGCCGGTAGTCACGCTACTCCAGGTGACTCCCCGTTTGAAGATGCGAGAAAGATTCGTGTTTGTCGCTCGCACGCGCGAGCCGTCTGAAGTCATAGTGGTTTGGATCGCACGCCCATCATCGAGCCAGTCGACCACTGCATCAATATTCCCGAACCACTTGCGATAGCCACCGCCCCGCGCATATGGGAACCACCGCATCCCTGACGCCTCCGCCTTCTCGCGCGTGGCATAGCCAAACCCAATCCGACCGAGGCTAACTTCCCACCACTGACGAACGAATGCGGCGTTGTCGGCCGTAACCATGCCCTTGGCTGTCTCGGCAACTGTCGCCACTGTGCGGCCACGCTTGAATAGGCCTATTACCTCCGGAGAAAACCAGTAGGCTAATGGTGATCGAGGCACAGCGAGCATCGATCTCAGATCCACTCTGGTGGCGAGTCCTAGATTGCGCCCTTGCGCTACCTCACGCAAGGCGGACTCCTTCGCTTGCGACCCGGTTGCATTCACCAATCGCTCAACGAGACTGACTCCGCCAGGTCTCCTGACGCGAACTATAAACGCTGCGGTTGCTACCACTTCCCCACCGATCGTATCGAAAGCTCCTGTGCCTAGATGTGCCAGGTTCTCAATTCCATCGCGCCGCAATAGCATCACGCGAAGCTTTTGGAACGCACCAAGGAAGAGCCAGGACTGCATGGTGATCATGCCAACGAATCCGCCGCCAAGACAGAGCGCGATGGATCGCTCGATGAACATCGCGAAGAGGTCTGCCTTCGATACTGGGAAAGAATGCTTTGCGAAGTCCGTCAACAAAGCGCCCATGTTCCCACTGCCCATGTAGGGCGGATTCGCCACCGCAGCCGAGTAGCGCGGGCTTAGGTATTCTGCCTGCCTCACAACTTGACGCGCGCGGTCGATAACGTCGGCACGGAGCATGTTACCTCCGTCGTCGAGCGAGTCCAAATGTAGTGAGAGCCGTGCGAGAGATTCAGGGTCGGGCCGAGTCAGCGACCCGTACACGTCCGCGTGGTCGAACTGGTTCCAGAAGGCCGACTCGGCATACTTGTTTCCCACGCGAGTCAGCAGGAAGTCGATCTCATCCGGGGTGAATCGAATGGGGTCGAGGACGCAGACGTTGGGTTCAATCTGCTTGTTGAAGAACGTGCGCTGCTTGGCGCGGGCCTTCATGGTCAGGGCGAAAGCTGCGAGGGCTCCGGCGCGAGGATCGATCTCGACGCCGAAGAGGTTGTTGGTCAGGACAAGGCCGGGGATCTCGGCAGGTGCGTAGCCCTCTTCCTCGTAGATGGCATACAGCAGGTCGAAGGCGTAGGTCAGCATGTGCCCCGACCCGCAGGCTGGGTCGACGACCTTGAGCTCTTCAGGCCGGGTGATCTTGAGGAAGTCCGTCTCGTCGTTGACCGGGGCGATGTAGTACTCCATCTGGTCCACCAGGCGGGAGTCGGGGCGGTTGAGCATCCACAGCCGGCCGAGGGAGTTCTCGACGAGGTAGCGGACAATCCAGTGAGGCGTGAACAGCTGGGTGGCTGCCGGGATCTCGTCGGCGCCGGCCTTCTTGTTCTTCTTGAAGCCAGCGAAGACCTCGTCCTTCCGCTCCGAGATGTAGAACTGGTAGAGCCAGCCGATGACCTCGACGTCCTGGCAAACGTCCTTGGTCAATACCTTGACTGCTCGGCTCGGGACTGAGTCTTCGGCCAGCAGGTTGGCCGGGATGAGCATCTCGGTGAAGTCGCCCTCGCGCTCGAACATGAACGGCATGGCGCGGTTCCAGTGGCGGCAGTAGTCAGCGAGCAGCAGAGCGTAGGCCTCTCCTTGGGCATCGGTGCTCCGGCGGGTGCCGTTGAGCAGACTCGTGACGGTTTCGCGGGTCTTGCCCGCAACCACCCCGGTGTCGATGTTGCCGCGCTTGGCTTCGGCCAGGACCTCGGGCTGTCCGGTCTCGACGCCGGCCTGCGGAGAGACGACACCGACACCGGTGTAGCCGTTGGCGTCCATGAAGCGCAGGGCGATGATCCGGTTGAACCAGGTGTAGGCGACCTTGTCGGCGACCGCGGCCTTGCCCTTGTCGACCCCGCCGGCCGCCGTGACGGCCTTCTCGAGGGCTTCCACTGCCTTGGACTGCTCGACCCGCTCGGGCGAGGCAGGGGCCAGCACAACGGCGATCCGGGCGGTCACTTCGCGGATGAGCGAGGTGCGTGCCCAGGTGGCGAACGACTTCAGTGGTGCGGTTTCCATCAGAGCGAGATTCGCTTTCCGTCGTTCAGGGTCTTCACCAGCGCCGAGCGCAGGGCGTCGAGGTAGCGGTCGACGTCCGCCTCCGTCTCCAGTACCCCGGAGACACCGGTGGCGGAGATGGTCTTGACCGACACGGTCTGCTTCGGTGGCGGTGTGTCACCGTCTCCATCATCGCCTCCCTGCTGCGCGGCGGCCAGCTGGTCGAGCAGGCTCGGGTAGACCGACTCCTCAAAACTCGAGCCGGTCTCGCGGATGAGGGCGACCTGGTTCTGAGAGCGGACGCGGGAGATCGTCTGATCAACTAGGCGCAGCACGCTCTCCTGGGCTTCCGAGGTTGCCTTGGCATAGAAGGCGCTCTGCTCGATCTCGGCCTTACGTCCCTCGATCGCCGCGACGACGTCGGTGCGGTTGGTTGCGACGACCTGATCGATCTGGGCACGCAGTTGGTCGGTGGCCTGCTTGAGCTGGGCCATCTTGTTGCCGCGGAAGGCGTTCAAGTCGTCCAGAGCAGCGCGCGCCGTGGCGTCGCTACCGGACGGTAGGTAGCCGAGGTTGCTGCTGTGGGTGGTCAGCAGAGCGGCGGCGTCGTCATAGATAGCCTTCTGGCCACCACTGAGGAATGCCTGGATTGGGTCGATCGTGGACTCCTTGGCATCGACCAGATCGTCGTCCAGGTTGAAGTTGGTCAGGTACCAGTCGTCGGGCTTACCGACCACCTGGTCGAGCAGGTCGATCGGCCCGGAGAGCTGGCTGACGAACGGATACTTCGAACCGGCGACGGTGGCCTTGAGCTCGTCGCGCTTGGCCTTCAGCTTGTCGGCACCGTGGCGGGCCAGCTCCAGCGGGTCCTTGGGCGTATTGCCGTCGTCGAAGAAGTCGGTGCAGAACTTGCGGAAGGCAGCGACCTTGCGCTCGTCGAACGTCTTCTGGGGCGACACCACAGCGTGGGCATGCTTCTGGGTGTTGCGCAGCGCCGTGGCGACCTCGGACCGCTTGAGCACATTGCCGTCGACGGTCAGCGTGACCTTGGAGGTGCCGATCAGGTAGGCGATCAGGACCTCGATGGAGGCCAGGTCCCAGCCGTAGGGCTTTGCGGTGAAACTGTCGACGATGGTCTTGACCGTGACCTGCTCCCCGAGCGCATCTTTGCGCAGGACGAACGACAGCACCTCCTCGGACGGCGCGAACAGCCTGCTGGCGTCCGCAGCGTCGAACAGCCCGCTGTCGGGGTTGGCTGCCCCGATGACCTGCTGCTCGCTGTATGTCCGCCCGTCGAGCAGTTTGAGCTGGGGGTAGGTGCGGCTGATCAGGTCCTGGAAGCCGTCGGTCACCCGGACCGGGGCGTCCTGGGAGCTGGAGGCGATGTCTGCGGCGTTGATGACCAGGGTCGACTTGCCCACCGAGGCCTTGACCCGCTCGATCAGCTCCTTCTCGCGGTCGATGTTCTGCGCGCCCTTGTTCTGCAGGATTTGGCCCTCGATGGCCGAGATCGAGGTGCCCTGCTTGCGCTTGATGTACTTCTCGGTCTTGATCAGCAACCGCAGGTCTGCGAGCACCCGGGCGTCCGGTTCGAGGATGACCCGTAGCTCGTCCTTGCCCGCGCTATGCATGCGGATCTCCTCGGGTGAGTACGGGTACTCCGGGGAGATGAAATGGACCGCCAGCTCCTTCTGCGAGCCGTGAGCCTGGTCGTCGAGCTTGAAACCGAACGGGAAGTCCTGCCCGTTCTTGGCGTAGCGGATCTTGCTGGTCTTGATCACGTCGCCGGACAGGATCTTGAACAGCCGGGTGGCGACCTCGGAGGAGTCGATATCGACGTTCTTGATCTCTTCCTCGATGATCTGCTCTTCGTTGGTCAGATACTCGTAGGTGTTGCCGCGTCTTTGTATGTAGGTCTGCGTTTCCAGCAGTATCAGCGCTTCCTTGACCCGCTCGGACAGCGCCGGGAGGTCGAGGCCGAAGCGGTCATAGACCAGCACCGTCAGGTTGCGCGGGGTGGCCTGGAAGCTCTCGACGTACTTCACCAGGAACAGTGCTTTGAGCAGGCGGATGGCCAAGTCGTTATCGAGGTTGCGCTCGGCGACATCGATCGAGCGTTGGGCTGCCGACTTCAGCGAGGCACGGATGCCGGCAAACATGCTGTCGAACGTCGCGAGCCGGCCGACTTGGACGTTGCCGATGTCCTTGGCGACCTGTTGCACCACGCCGAGCATTGAGCGCTCGCCGACCGAGCTGTTGCGCCCCTCGAACACGTTGTGGTCGGAGATGCCCTCGATCGCAGCCTGGAAAAGCGGAAACTGGTAGCTGACAAACGGGTAGGTTCCGATGAAGTGGGTCTCGTCGGTGTAGTTGCGGTAGGTCTTGGCGCCGTCGACGAAGTCGAACAGTGTCTTGAAGTTGGCGTGCTGTTCGGCGTAGATCACGCTCAGCGCGCCGATACCGGCGTCGTTCTTCTCCAGCAGACGCTTGCGGATGACCTCCTCGACATCGGCACTGGTCAGTTTGAGACGAGTGTTGAAGCGGGCCTGGATCTTGGAGAAGTCGTTGCCCTGCTGGCGGGTGCGGTCGCCGATGACCTTGTCCATGTCCTCCTGCGAGGTCACGAATACCCATGCTCGGCCGCCGCACTTGGTGTTGAGCGACTCGGCGATGGTCTGCAGGTTGAGCATCAGCTTGGTGTCGCTGCTGATGAACTGGCCCACCTCGTCCACGAAGAAGTTAAGTCGGAATGCCGGGTCCCGCTGATTGTCCAGCCAGGCCTTCACCTCATCGGCGAAGTCCTCGATCGAGACCGCGTACGACGCGCTGTACTGCCGGATGATGCCGTTGGCGGTCCCGCCGTTGACCTCGGCGAAGGCCCGGTCGATGCTCGGCCCCTCCAGCGCGCTCTGCTCGCGCCCCTGAGCCCACGGAATGCCCGCGATCCGCTCGAACGCCTCCTGGAAGGCCTGGTACTGACCGCGGTTGTCCAGGTCGCGCTCGAAGCGAGCGACATGGCCCTGGTTGCCGTAGTAGCCCCGCGACTCGTCGAAGACCTTGACGAATACCTTGAGCAGAGCGTCGGTCTGATCCTTGGAGATCAGCGTGGCCTTCTGATCGATGTTGAACAGCAGGCTCCTCGCAGGGATACGATCGGCCTTGTTGAGCAGGCCAGGAAGGAACGCATCGGGGGACTTGGCGCGGAAACTGTCCGAGATGCTTTGGCGCGGAAAGCCCTGGCCCTCGACGTCGCCCAACAGGTGGGCCAGCATCTTGAGCAGGTGTGACTTGCCGGAGCCGAAGAAGCCGGAGATCCAGACACCGTTGGCGTTGGTGTAGGAGGTGTACTCCTCCAGCAGGATCTCCAGCCCCTTGGCGGCCTCGTTGGTCAGGACGTACTCGTCGACCTCGGTGCTCAGGTGCGCTGCGTCATCGGCCTTGATGACGCCCTCGATCGGGCGCTGGATGTCCTTGGCGAAGATCTGGTCGAGCTGCATTGAGCTCACGCCTCCTGTTCCAGAATGTTCTTGGCTCGGTAGTACTGGTCGTCCTTGAGCCGACCGAACAGCACGAGCGATGAGCCCAGCGTGTTGGACTGCTCGTAGCGGCCCGGAAAGAACATGAGCATCGGCCTGCCTGTGACCACCG
>Ga0334887_1005091_pt1 | contig 11228 bp, 18 predicted proteins | sample GraSluR1_MG_10_FD_207217 | JGI IMG/M metagenome (GOLD analysis project Ga0334887, IMG submission 207217) | Sludge microbial communities from methane-producing bioreactor in Wageningen University, Netherlands - Granular Sludge_18_07-R1 | ecosystem: Engineered > Bioreactor > Anaerobic >...
CTTTATCGTATTTGGAAACAGTTCGTCATATGGCACGTTGAATACGCGGGCATACTTTGCCGCGTGGGCAGGAGCTATCCGGGTAATCATGCCGTCCAGTATGCCACGCGTGAGTTCTTGTCTGATTCTATGTCTGGCTAGTTGCCCGACGCTCAGACCGGATTCAAAGAAAACTCTGCGGAACACCGTCATGTTAACTCTCTGCATCTCTCTCCTCCGGATTCTCGTTCATGTCGGGCGTTAGCAAGAAACCGCAATTCTGACAGTGCCAGGGGTCTTGCTCGACTGCGCTGTACCATGGATGGCCGCACAACGGGCAGGTTCGTTTAATCATTCGTGGCCTCCTCCCTTCGATTCTCTCGTTCTTCTTCAGTCCCAAAGATTTCTTCAGCTCTTGCCGCTTCTTGAAGTTGTTTCTTTATCCTCTTTTTCTCAAGCCTTTCGGGAGAGGTTACTTTTTCTTTCTGTCTGTTGAGGAATCTGTCAATGTTCTTCATCCTCTGCCTCCCTCTTTTCGAAGTTCACGCATCCGAACGTTTCGTGAAACAGAAAGCCACACTCGTCATGACTACAATCGACCATCATTCCGGTATAATCGACCTTTCCTGGGTAGTCAGACTGGCCGAAACCGACCTGCTCGTCGTCGTAGAAGAAAGCCTGTTCGTTCATCTTGTCGTGGGCGCATCTTCCAAAGCCTTTGTCGAGTAGCTCCTTTTCGCCCTGAATATCGGTTGAACTGGAGAATTTCGGCCACTTCCCTTCAATCGGCTCTCTGCTGAACCATTCGCAGTTCTTGCACCTTGCGAACTTCAATCTCTTCACCTCTTCCAGGAGAGGCTTCGTTGACTGAATGAGGATATACTCGGCCATATCGAGATTGTCTTGCTCATCCTGGGTGCGGTTCTGGTTTGCCGACAAATTCTCATAAAGTTCCAGAATTTCTGACAGATCCCGAATTTCTTGATCGTTCATTTCGTTCCCTCCCTTCCTATACTCGCTTCTGAACTGAACCCTTCTGGATACCGTCTTTCCAACTTCTCGACGTTCCCCTGGGCGATCTCCTGAAGATTGATGTTGAACAGAGAAGCAACCGCAGAGACGTACCACAGAATATCTCCAAGCTCGCCCTCGAGTCTTTCGGAATCTACCTCGTGGCCGTGGTAGAAGAACTTCTTCAGGAGATCCACGACCTCACCGACTTCACCAACAAGGCCGAATACGTAGTTATTAAGCTGGTCTTTCAGCGAAAGCGAGGTGTTCATCGTCCGCTCAGACTTCAACTGGTACACAAAGAAGCTGAGTTTCTGGGCGTTGAAAGCCTGGATTACCAGCTCGTGTTCTTTCTGCTGGCCTCGCCGCCAGTAGTCGATAGCGATGAAGAGATCTTCGATGTCTATCCTGTCGATCTCTTTTTCTGAATCGAAGACCGTGCGGATCTCGTCAACTACGTTGGGGTTGAAACCCTGGATCTTGTCGCTCATTCCACGGCCTCCTTAATCGACTCATAGGTTTCTTTATCCTTCCAAATCTCAATCAACACAGTTTTGCCAGGATAGTGCCACGAACCAAGCGGATCAACACGAACAAAGTAACCAAGTTCCTCAACTTTTGCAAGTGCTGCCTGATGTTCAGGAGATTCAAAAGCCTCTTTGTATGGTTGCGAAACAAAACACACCGGCTTTCCGTCTTTATTCCACAATGATGTATGATCCGCTCCTTTGTATGTGTGAAGGTGCGGTGGCAATGCGCATCTCTCACCGTTTATTCTTGCTATGCAGATTGAACTCCGGTTTTTCTTCAGACCGTATTTCTTGATGAACTCTCTTTTTATCCTGTTTTGTTGTCCGCTCATTCAGCATCCTCCTCAACACCCTGATACACACCAGCTTTGGTGTATTTCACGTCAAACACGCCGTCTTTGTCAGCATACTTCACGAGTCTGTCTCCAACCCACAGCTCGATTTTCGTAACGACGAGCCTGCCGGTTTGCGAATGTGCCGCCACTCTCTCGTTGAACACCCTCAACGCATCGGCCATGTCACCGGTGATGTACAGGGAAGGGTCTTTCGGGTTGTGCCGTATGACTTTCACTGTGATGTCTTCAGTCATTTCATTCCTCCTTCAGTTGCGTCCATGATTTCCTCTATTGGTATTCCGAGAGTTTCGTACAGATAGACGAAATCGAACAGAACCTCGCCTAGAGCCTCCCTTATTGCCTTCTTTTCATAATCAGAAACCACGTTTAATATGCCTTCTGTACCATAATCAGAAGTCAAGTCTAAATAGTCACGTAACTTATTGGCTTTAATGGCAAGGCCTGAAATCGCTTCCATTATGTGTTTTTTCGCCGAAAACTCTTTCTTTACAACACAACATCTAACAACGTGCTGTTCAAAGTCTCTTAGAGTCATCTCTGCACCTCCATTTTCTTTTTGTACCAGCAGCCATAGCACAAAATACCCTTATGCTCAAACGACAATAATACCGAGAGGTCGAATATCTTTTTTCTGCAACCCACGCAATAGCAAAACATCGGTATGCCGCTTGGTTTGATTGTTGTTGTCATCTAATAGCCTCCGGCATCTGGTTCCATGTCGCGTCGGCCCATTCGATTTTAGTGTTGTTGCTCATTTCTCAACCTCCCTTCAATCTCCATAATCGCCTTCCCGATAATCTCTACTATCTGCGGCACTACCGCATTGCCGAGTGCTTTCAGTCGTTTAGCTCTGTCCACCCTTCCGGGTATCCCATCATCCATTCGACAAATTCTGGTTGCAGCTTGTATCCATGTTTCTTGCCAAAGCGATTCATCCAGACACCATCCAGATGGCTTTTCTCTTCTCGCTTGTCCCAGTTGATTCCTGAACTCAGATTCTTTCCTGTGTTCGCAGTCGGTGACGGCAGAAATTTGTTTAGAGCCGTCGAGAGTCCGTCGCCGCTGTTCTTGCTGAGCCCCTTCCGGTTGCAGTTGCCGTTCGCTGTTGCGGTGGGCAAGAATCCAGACTCTATCTCGTCTGTGCGGAGCGTTAACGGCACAAGCTGGAATAACCAGCGTCTCGCAGGAGTAGCCTTCATTTTCCAAGTCAGCAAGCACATCGTCGAGCGCCAGACTGATGATTCCAGCAACGTTCTCACCAATAACCCAAGTTGGCCTGACGGTGCTGATAACTCTAAGCATCTCTGGCCAGAGATAACGGTCGTCTTGCTTGCTTCTGCGCTTCCCGGCTGCCGAGAACGGTTGACACGGGAATCCGCCGCAAATAACGTCAACTGGCTCAAGTTCTTCACCTCCGATTGCCTTTATATCTCTGTATCTCTTCACGTTGGGCCAGTACTTTGCGAGAACCCGATTGCAGAACTCGTCTATCTCGACCTGCCACTTGACCGTCATTCCAGCGCGTTCAAGCCCAAGGTCAAAACCGCCGATGCCAGAGAAAAGGCTACCAACCTTGAGACTCACCTCACCCTCCTAACCTGATGTCTCTTCACCCACTTTCTGTCGCTCAGGAAATATTCGTAGCCCTTCCCGTTGTGCCTGAAGTTCAGCACAACGCACTTCTGACCGTTGTGGATGACTTTCGTGCCGCGTTTAAGCAGCTTCGAATCTTCTATTGCTTGCAGTTCTGTATTCTCCATAGTCATCTCCTCACCTCAGAAACGGGCTCAGAAAGGCCCGTATTTCTTCTAGCGTCCACTTCTTGTATCTCTCTTGAGAATCAAGAGCTTTGAGAACTCCGTCATAATCAAGGTTCTCCCGTGGGACGAAGTAATTGAAGCCGCCCTGGTCCGGGTAAAAATCCTCTCCGGCTCTGATCGAAAGAGCTTTGCCCTTCTTGCTAACGGAGTCCACGACCCCCAGATAATAGATCTTCTCTGTGACATCTACCAGTTCGGTCTTCCCTTCCGGGCCTGCCTTGAACTCCCGGACGATTCTGAAAGCTGCCACGTCTCCGACCCTCGATTTCGCGCTGGTTCGCCTGGGTTTCATCAGTTCATCTCCCTCCCATAGCCCGGACTTTCTCGAACATCCGGGTGTAATTTTCTATGTCGTCGAGCGTCTCGTCAGCGGGTCCGAAAAACTCATCGGGATCGACGCGAAGAACCCATGCCAGCTTCTCGCACATGGCCCGTCTTGGGACGAGGTGGTTGCATTCCATCTTGGATAGATATACTTGCGTAACTCCCGCGCGAGAAGCCAGTTCGCGTTGCGTCAGACACTTCTCCTCTCTCAGAATCCTCAGCTTCTCACCGTTGAAGTCGATCATTTCTCGCATTTTGCCTCGGCCTCCTTCATAATCTCTTTCACCTCATCGACACTGTGAACCACAGCCACAATCGCGCCCGCCTCTTTCCACTGCTCGAGCGTGACTTTTTGAAGCGGGGTCGGTTTGCCCCCGGGAACCTTGACTTCCAGTTCAAAGCGACGTCCGTTCAGGCACCCTGTGATGTCTGGTTTCCCGGCATTTCCGTACCCGCCGCCCCAGGTCTTCTCGGCGCGGCACTGTGGAAGCGAGTTCAGGTACTTCAGTATCGAGTTGACTATCGACTTTTCGCTCATACTACCTCCTATGAAAACTTCGCGTGGCACATATCTGAGGGTTCACAGATATAGAGCCCTTCTTTCGCTCTTGTCATACCTACGTACATCTGCCGTCTGATACTGTCTCTCGCTGCGCGGTCGGTCATCGCGTTGCGGTACGCCTCCTGCGAGAGATCGGGGAAGAGATAGACTATATCCGCCTCGCCGCCCTTTACGCTGTGAATCGTCCCCACAATTAGTCGCGGCTTCTCCACCAGCGCCCTTGCTCCGTGTTTCTGGACGATGGAAACGGGGTACTGCGCTATCTTCTTCTTTGCGGGCAAGAGATTGTGGTAGAACCAGTCCAGGTCCGAAGCCTCGGCCCTCCTTCGAGCCTCCGGCTCGAACTGCGAGAGAATCTCTTCCACGCCGATTGCGGGATCCTCCTTCTCGTTCGCACCGAACTCGAACTCGGCGTCTATGATGTTCGCGCCGAACTCGAAGGAATCGTCCTCTGTGGTCTCGAGCTTCTCGAGCTTCTCGAGCTTCTCGAGCAAAGCCTTTTTCGCGCCGCGCTGGAGGACCCCGGCGGAGTTGAGAACCATGATCCATTTCTTTAGGTCGTCCAACCTCCACCAGCGCGACTGCTCGCCCCACGCCTCGAAGCTGGGGAGAAGGAAGGCCATGATCCTCTCGACCATCGACACGCCGTTTCTTTTTCCTAATGGGTTCCAGTCTCCACGGCTTTTGCGGTACGGATTGTGAAATGGGATAGCAGCTTCTTTGAGAATCTTCTTCAGAGGGTCTAGCATGTATGAACACGTAGCGAGGATCATCACAGTCTTACCCCCCTGTATATACCGTTCTATTTCACGGATATACAATTCAGGATTCTTCCATTTCGCGTCAAACAAAGTCACGAAACCTTCGGAATCTTTGGGCCTGTATTGCTTCGGGTATCTGACAGCGACTTTGCGAATCCACGAGTCCGCGTACTCCTGAATCGTTCTGGGGAGTCTCCACGACTGGTTCAACACCCTGACGTATTCTTGTGGAAGCTCGGGTTCAAGGAACGCCTCGGGTGAAGCGCCAGCGAAAGAGTATATACACTGATCGTCATCTCCGGCCAAGATAGCAAAATCCATGTGGGACACCCACTGTCTCACGAGCTTCAATTGTACGGGCGTGAAGTCCTGGACCTCGTCGAAGAAACCTACCGCGGGAGATTGAGGAGCCACAGGCACGGACCTGATAGCTTCCTCGATCAGGTCCGTGAAATCCATGTATCCGTTTTCTTCTTTCCAGCCCTCCCACACTCGCGAGAAGTCGAGAAGAGTCTCGGGCCAGACGCTTTTCGGTATCATTCGCGCGCGCTTGATCTGCATCTGTGCGAAAATCTCATCGCCCTGCGTCTTCGATTTCGCGGCCTCTATATCCTCCATCGCCGTCCCTCTCTGGCTGATCTTGTACCCCGGATGCTCCGTGTTGAAATCCTCCGTGAAAAGTTCCGCTATTTTCGGTCGGCCCAGCGCCCGATAACATAGAGCGTGGAGAGTCCCGATACTCTCGCGCGATACCGGCAGTTTTCTTTGAACCAACTCCACGGCAGCGGCTCTTGTGAAAGAAGAAACTATCACCGAGCCGTTATATTCACCGGCAGCTTTCTCAATTTGACGACTCAGATACGTGGTCTTTCCCGTCCCGGGAGGACCGAAAACTCTGTATTCCTGGCCCACAGTACATCACCTCCTTTTCTTAAAACTACATTGCATCAGCCGCGAATCAGTAACATTTGTCACGGGGTAGTAAAATCAGTTACATCAAATCGGCGTTTTATGGTCGGTTATATGACACGTTGGTAAGTAATAGATACTAATTTTCTTTGTTTTATTGTGTGCGAGTGGCTTTTAATCAATAACAGCTCCATTATTTCAGTCGAACCGTCAGAATAACCATTCCTAACCATTCCTAACCATTCCCCTAATCTGTGTTTGGCTATTGATGGGGGTTACTAACTATACTAACGATCTGGAACTAAATCATGAGTAAAATAAAAATCAATGAAAAAAATCCCTATATAGAGGGGTTGTTATTAAACTTCAGAAGGCTCGATTTTTTTCTTGAACAGAGAGCGTGAAGTCTTCTTTTCATCGACCTTTACGTTGATTACACAGTTGCTCCACCCCGCTATTCTCAACAGCTTACCCACCTGCTTGGTCGTTAGTACGTCACCGCTGGTTACGCGGATGAATTTCCGCACCTCCGACAGTGAAATGTACGTGTAGCCCTCTAGGGAAAAGGGAAAGCCCTCTTCCTGGATCTTCTCTCCGTACTCTTCCACCGACTGCAACGAAACTAAGTTCGTGTTCCTGTGCAGGTATTTTCTTAGTAGGCTGTTTATGAATCCTGCCTCTGTGGACTCCTCACCGACCTCGATCTCTTCGCAGGCGTTTAGGATCAACTGCGCGATGTCCGACCATTCTTCCTTCTTGAACGGTCGAATCACGACCCCGGTAGCGTCGGCGATCTTGATTCTGAATTTCGTTTGCGAGATGATGTCTCCGGCCGATTCGATGCTGATATTCGTGGCCAGAGTCTGAAGCCGGTACGACGGAGGCTCGGAGAGGAACTTCTGGAGCTTCTCGATTCTTACGCCGAGAATCTTTTCCAGTTCTTTGAGTATCTCTTCACGCTCAAGGCTCGCGCCGTTGTTCTCCGCTTCGATCAATGTGACTTTGGCGTTCGCGAGTGCAACCTTTATTTCCGTGGCTCTTTTGCTGTGCGTTTCCAGAGCCTCGTTGATTTTTTCCTGGTGCTTCCTTTCCAGCTTCAACTTTTCAAGCGTCCTGAGATAGTAGTCCTTTCGCAACTTCAGATCTGCCTTGTGTTTCCTTCTGTGGGCGATGAGAAGATCCACGATCTCCTGGTCCGTCCAGTCGGCCTGAAACGCGATCGAGGCAAGACTAAAATCGTAAGAACTGGGCGACTGGTCCGAGAGATCCTTTCTGTCGTGGTTCCACGATTTCTTGAATTTCGGCTCGGCGCTCATCAGGGCCTCCCACTTCTCCGTGGGCGGCGCGGCGTCGGGCCGCAGTGCGATCCTCCCGATCTCCGCCTCGACTCTTTCCTTCTTCTCGACCACGATCGCGGGGACCAGATCTTCCGGCTCGTACCTCGTAGTCCATTCTTGCTCGATCAGCTCCACGTCTCGAACGTCTTTCGGATCTTTGAGATTCTTCGTTCCGGGGATTCTCAGAATCCTCGACAGGTCGAATGTCGCGTCGATCACCCAGCCCCGGGCGGTCGCCCTTTCCAACAGCCTGTGGTGCCAGGCTTGACACATCGCCTGAGCTTTGAATCTTTCGTCTTCGTTCTCGAAGATCCACGGTTCTCGAAACAACCACCACGCTTGTATGCCATGACCCGAATGGATTACGCACGTGGGGGGCTCGGGAAAAAGACTCTTTGCCTCTTCTAGCGAGGCGGGGAGGTTCTCCTTCTTGTGAACCTCGTCGAGAATATCTATGTCGGCCCAGAACCCAGTGATACCCGCTATCTCATTCGCGGGGCAGCGGTTCTTGAGACCATAGTCCTTTGAGCTGAGACCCACGCCCATATATATATCTGATTGATCCTTGTTCTTTTCAAGGTAGTTCGCGATCTTGCCTATATCTGTGAACCAGTACGACTTCTTGCCCTTCTTCTGCCAGATCAGGATATTAAGATTCTCCGGCTTGAAGCCCCAAAGTTCTTGCAAAAACTCGGTCATAGAATCACTCCTTCAAAGATGGGGCGTGCATTGAAGCACGCCCCTTTCATCCCCTCCCCTTCGATTCAGTTGTCCCAGTCCGGGGCTTCGCCGTTCTCTACCGCCACGGTCTCGAGCATCGGTCTAATTGACTCGGTGAAAGTGTCTATCTTCTCGCAGATCTCAGGTTCGAGCTGCTTCACGAGAGAGAACACAGCCTTCGAGTATGTGATACCGTCCGCACTCTTCGCCTTTTCAAGAGAGATTCTGGAGACAACATGAGCGTACTTAATGCCCTTGCTGGCAAGTCTCATAAAATACTGCTTTGCGGGCTTGATCGAAGTGGGCGGCAGAGTGATGACCAGGGGCAGAATGTCGTTCTCACGTACAATGAACATCTGTCTCATCTGCTTACACGCCTGACCCTTGCCGTTGTCTGCCGAACCGAACTGAGCAAGCGGGCACTTCGCACAGTAGCCCCCGGGTGTTCCCTGACCGACTTCTCCATCCACCGAACTGCACTGTGGCGGGTTGTTCTCGCCATTGAACTTCTCAGGCCAGTATGCGCGGGCAGTCTTCCAGTAGATGATGATACCCTCGATGTCCTTCACACTCTCTTCGCCATCAAGTGTGGGGACCTCAAAAGCGGTAGCACCTCCGGCGGGAATCTTCACGCGGTCGAGATCGTAAGCGGATACGCCCTCGGCCCCGAGATTCTCCTCGACTACCTCGACGATGTTTGAACCATTCTTCAGAACCAGATACGGACTCTCAGCAACTTCAATAGCGGTTTCTTTCTTACTCATTCTCATTCCTCCCTACGCCTTCACAACGCGAAGGCTTGTTTTTTCGGATACTTTCAACACATTCAAAAGTTCTTCGGGCAATGCTTCCTTGAGTATTTCTTCCAGGGCCTTTGAGTCGGCATCTTCAAAGAGCTTAACCTGCTCCCTGACAAACGCCGAAAGACTCTGACTGTTCACGGTCTCATTCACAAGATCCGCAAGACCGTTGGCTTTCAGGATCTCCATCGCCCGGGGATTGCTCTTGTCGACCGAGGCCCAGATCTGGCTGTGGACATAAGGCTTCCAATCCCCGACCTTCATGTTCTGAATCCCCGCTTTCTCGAACTGCTCGAGCACGAACGGCTCGAGTTCGCTCAACTTTTCCTTCACACTTGCGAGCTCGGCTTCGAGTTTCGTCTTTTTCGCGTGCAGGTTCACATACTGCTTGACTTTCGTCATATTCATGTCTATTCCTCCCTGTCGAGAATGCTTCGCACAACATCTCTCTTCTTTTTCAATGCTCCGTACACCTTCTCGTCTATCGTGTCTTTCATAAGCAGATGGATATAGACGACCTCTCTCTCTTGCCCCGGTCTGTGAATTCTCGCCCTCGACTGCTCGTAGTCTCCGAGACTGAATCCGAGCGAGTAATAAACGCAGTACCTCGCACGGACAAGTGAGATCCCCAGACCGCCGGACTGAATCTGAACCACGATCGAGTTGTACTTTCCGTCCTGCCAGTCTTTCAGTTCATTTGCCGATCCCGACAGCTCCGCACAGGACCTCCCGGCCTTCTCAAAAGTCTTCTTGATCGTCGTGATGTCGTGCCGGAATCTCGCGAACACCGCGACTGGTTCTTCGATCTCAATGTCCTCGATAATGTCTGCCAGAAGATCTGCCTTGCTCGTGTCAATCTCCACTTCTTCTTTCTCGTCGGTTCTCACATACCCCGAAGTGACCTGCTGAAGTCTCAGAAGTCTGGTCAAAGCGTTCGCCGCGGTGACTTCTCCCTTCCCTACATCTGCCCAGAATATTTCTTCCAATTCCCGGTAAGTTTTCATCGCTTTGGGTGTAAGCTCGGCCTTCCTGTAAACGTCCATGTACTCCGGGAGTTGGATCACCGATTTGTCGGCCTTATACGCGATGGAGTAGAACTTTCTGTTCATCTCATCTTCGTTCTGCCAGCCGATGACTTCGTGGCCCTGAAAACCTCCCATCAACGCGTATCGTCTCTTGAACGCTACAAACGAAGTGCCGAAGATCCCGGAATCGAGAAAGCGATACTGAGAATAGATGTCCATCGGGCTGTGGGGCATGGGTGTTCCGGTCAAGGCCAGCCTATACTTCGCGGTCCTGCCGAGCTTGGCCGCGAACTTCCCGACCTGAGATCCCGGGGTCTTAATCCTATGCGACTCGTCGAGAATCACGAGGTCGAACTCCTGTTTCATCGCCCATTCGCCGAACGGTTTCCGCCAGAGAGAATCGTAGTTCGTAATTACTACCGCTTGTTGTCCCTTGATTCTTGCCAGCTCGAGAAACTCTCCGGCCTTGATCGTCTTCTTCTCGACCGTTCCTTTCTCGCTCGTCAGGTCAAGACAGACAATATCTCTCGTCTGCGGGCTGTGTATCTTGAACTGATCTGGCCAGACTGCCCCGACCGACTTCGGGCACACTATTAGCGTCTTCTTGTGGTTCCGATTGACCACCAGGTCCACGGCCACCTTCGACTTTCCGGTACCCATGCTCATGGCCAGCATCGCCGCCCTGAGATCCTTTGCGAACCAGAACGCCTGTTTCTGGTGTCTCCACGCCTTCGTGAACGACACCGGCACATCGGGTAGATCGTTCGCGTCTTTGAACGACTGGTTCCTGACTACCGCATCGGCTGCCTTGAGGAGGTTCATAAAGTCGAGGTCGTATGAAAGGTCTTCCTTGAACTGTTCGTGGATTCTCTTTGCCGTGGCCGGCGTGGCCGGGTAGATCCATCTCTTCGCCTTTCCGCTCCAGTATCCGCCGGGTATCTGCTTGCACTTCTGATACTCGCTGATGCTGGACTTGAGGCCGATCTTGCCGTTCTTGACTATCGCGTTGCTCATGTAGATCACCTCGTGTTATACTTCTTGTGAATATTCAGGTTTCGAGCCGCTTTGCCGAGCGGCTTTTTTCATACGTACTG
>Ga0334887_1005098_pt1 | contig 11220 bp, 9 predicted proteins | sample GraSluR1_MG_10_FD_207217 | JGI IMG/M metagenome (GOLD analysis project Ga0334887, IMG submission 207217) | Sludge microbial communities from methane-producing bioreactor in Wageningen University, Netherlands - Granular Sludge_18_07-R1 | ecosystem: Engineered > Bioreactor > Anaerobic >...
GCCGCTTACCGACCCACGTTTCAAAAAGGCCTTTGACCTTTTCCCCTCCTACGGAGTGGACATTAAGTTTATTATTAAAAGTTTCCCGGAGGCATGCCATCCAAACAGCATTAAGATCGAAGCGAAACTGAAGGACGGATCCCTCTTTACGGCAGTCGCGGATTCCACCGGAGGCGGAGCCCTGCTCTTCCGAAGGCTCAACGGATGGGAAGTCGAAATGACCGGCGACGCTTACTGGCTCTCTGTCGAAGTTCCCGCGGGAAGGTCTGCACACATCAGAAAGATACTTGAAAAATCCGGCAAGGTTACTCTCGGCGAAAAAGAGGGCAGGGCTATGCTGCTTATGTCTACGCCCGCTCCTGTTGATGCCGAAGTCATTGAAAAACTGAAGTCAGAAAAGGAGCTTTTCGGCTGTTTCTGCGCTATCCCCGTCTTTTTCCCTGTCCGGGGAGAACGGATCTTCACTTCGGGAGAACAGATGGTCAGGTATGCCGAAGATAAGGGGCTGACCCTTGGTGAGGCCGCCCTTGAATTTGAGTCGGCCCTGCTGTGCATGCCCAAAGAGACCCTTGATGCCGAGATGGACAGGCGGCTTCAGGTAATGATAGATTCTGTAGCTCTCGGACTCTCAGACGAGAGCCCGCAGATGTTCCTCCTTGACCCCGCGGCAAAAAAGATAATGCAGGCAGAAAAAGAGGGGCGCCTTGCCCTCGGAGGAATTCATACAAGAGCAGCAGCACGCGCAATGGCTGCGATGCAGGTCAACAGCGGACAGGGAATAGTATGCGCCGCTCCGACGGGCGGCTCTGCAGGGGTCATCCCGGGTGTAATGGTGACAATGCTGGAAGACATGAAGAAGACACGCGAGGAAGTCGTCCGTTCCATGTGGGCTGCAGGTGCCATAGGATGGGTCCTTGCGACGAGAGGCACATTCGCTGCCGAAGTATGCGGATGCCAGGTCGAGATAGGCGCGGCAGGCGCAATGGGAGCCGGAGCTGTGGTCGAGGCCGCCGGAGGCTCTGCAAGGCAGGCAGCCGATGCCGGGGCCATCATGTTCCAGAACGCGATGGGGCTGGTCTGCGACCTTGTGCAGGCGATAGTAGAGATCCCATGCCACACAAGGAACGGTTCATTCGCATCCCAGGCATTTATCTGCGCGGATATGATACTCGGAGGATATTACAATGCGGTTCATATCGATGACACAGTGGACGCAGTCTACTCTTCGGGAAAAATGCTCCCCCTGGAGCTCCGCTGCACATCACTGGGCGGCATGGCAGTCACGCCAAGCGCCCTTTCCATGCAAAGAAAGAGATAAGCGCACTAAAAAACGGGGTTGTATGATTTCTCACGCAGCCCCGTAAATTTTTACATCCTGTTTCTCCATCGGTGGTTCCTGAAGTAATCTTTAGCAAAATCTTTTGTGCCCTGCGGGACCAGCGGTGGCTTTTCCTCGTCTATCCTGTAGTTTCTGTAATAGATCATAAGGTCGCAGCTCACAAGAAGTGCGTTGAAGGTATAGGGGAAGATAAGGAAGCTGCCGTCGTTTCTGAGCATCACCCTGGTTATCCCGGCGACATATCCGACAAAGACTATCGCAAGAAAGAAGAGGCTCTTGCCCTTTCTCGTCCTGCTCGTCCATGATTTATAGATCGAAGCCGGCCAGGCTGCCGCAAAGCAGATCAGCATTATCGATTCAAGCGCACTGTCCCAGAACATGCTGATCTCTCCCTGTCTGCTATATTATGGTTCTCTGAGCAGGGTGAGCAATATCTGGAAGCAGTTCCCAGACAAGCTCCCTCTTCTCTTTAACATTTTCAAGCGCTTCCATTGAAACCGTCCATATCTCGCTGGGATTCGCGTTCTCAACAAGTTTTTCACCGAATTTTCCAAGTTCTTCCGCCAGTTCCGCCGCATCTTCTTCCCTCTCTGTTGTGAAAACAAGCCAGCTTACGCTGTCCTGTTCCTGTGTATCCCTGTCCACGTAGCCGGGGATCATCATCCGCCTCAGGGTGTTTAGCCAGAGATGGAATTTTGCCACAGAGGCAAGATCCTTTTCGATCTCCTTTTCAGGGAAGATGAAGAGGAACCTGTCCGTGTTGATAACCTTCATCCGGTCGTTTGGATGGCCCCCGAAATCCCTGTACTGCATGAAATCGTAATGACAGAGGTAGAGCAGGTCGATGTTCAGCCTGCCGGGCTCCATTGAGTTCTCTTCACACCAGGAACTCAGCCTTTCAGGTGTCACGAGGTCTGTCCTTCTGCCCTCAATAAGGGCAGGCTTGAACTCCTTATTTATCTTTTTGTATAGAGGAGAATCTGTATAGCTCCATTCCGGCGTTCCTTTTCTGAAAGAGAAAAGTTCCTCTCCCTTTAGGTCAGGATAGAAATCCAGGTCCTGACCGGCATGATAGACTTTGATGCCCCACCTCTGAAGGTGCGCATTGTCCAGAAGCAACCGGAGCTTTGTCCTCTTCACGCTTCTGGCGGGATCAGTCGGTTTTGCTCCGGGCAGGCCTTCCAGAAAAAGTTCGTCCCTTGCTCTTTCAAAATCGGTCTTTCCTCTCTCTGTCAGGCTGTATATCCCGTCGAAAAGTTCCAGTGACCCTGAGCTGACAAGCTCATCAAGCCCCGAGGCATCCTCTCCCGCAAGTTCGAGCAGTTCGGCTGTCCAGCAAGGGTTCTGTTCGTCAAACATCGTTAATATTATCTCTGACATGAGTATCTCCCCCTAAATATTGATGTGCGGCATGAACCCTTTTATTACGGCTGTAAGAGAGAGCAAAGATATTATCAGCCAAAGGGTCACAGCCATAAATAAAGGCTTCAAACCGATCTTTTTTAATTTATCCCTGCTCAGGCCCGCTCCTATCAGGAAGAGTGTGCCTGTCATAAGGTGCTTCCCGGCAAGAGCCCCAAAGCTCCAAAAGGCTTCAAGCGCGGGAAAAAGCGATCTTGCCGCAGCTGCAGCCAAAAATCCTATCAAAAACCACTGGAACGGAGCCTTGCTCTCAGACCTGTTGAGCTTTGCCCCTCCAAAAGCAAGAGGCAGTATCCACAGAGCCCGCGTCAGTTTGACGGTCGTTCCTATAGCCAGCGCCTCTGCCCCGTATATCGCCGCAGCCCCTACCACGCTGCTCGTGTCATGTATCGCAAGGGCGGCCCAGAAGCCGAATTGCTCCTGTGAAAGTTCAAAGAGACGGCCCACTGCAGGGAAGATCAGAAGGCCTGCTCCGTTGAGCAGGAATACTACCGCCATGGCCACTCCTGTATCCGACTGCGACGCACCTATGGATGGAGACATTGCCGCGATGGCGCTTCCCCCGCAAACAGCCGTGCCGGTGCTCAGAAGGATGGATAGGTCCCTCTCTACGCCAAAGAGCTTGCCAAGGGCCATTCCAATTATAAGGGTCAATGATATCGATATCATAGTGATCCACACAGAAGTGAGGCCCACCCTTATGACCGCGTCCAGATGCATCCCGAAGCCCAGAAGTATTACTGCTGCCTGGAGGAGTTTTTTAGAAACCTTTCCTGTGCCTTCTGCGGCAGGGTTTCCTGCAAAAAGCGCTGCGACTGCCCCAAGGAGCAGGCCCCATGCCGGGTTCGGCGTAAGGATCGAGAGCAGCGCTGCGGCTGCCAGCCATATTTTAAGGTTTGATGTGATGTTTTTTAAGTTGTTTTCCAACACAGGGCCTCCGATAATACATAGTCGTTCAATAATAAGGGTATATTATAATCCCACAAGTGGTATGTTTGGCCTATTTTTCCTTTCCCGATCGCCTGCTGATATATTACATTTTAAAAAATCCATCACTTTACCCCATTTAATGTTGACCATCCCGGAGAAATGGAATAGAATATCCGGTATTCCGTTATTGCAAGGAGGAGAACAAACTGAATCCCATCGTCAGCTTGCCGGATCCCCTTATCCTGGGCCTGCATGCTCTTGGAGAGCTTGCGAAGAACCCGGACAAATGTCTTTCCACACAGCAGATAGCAGCAGCTATTGGCTCAACGGAGCCGCATCTTTCAAAAGTCCTCCAGCGCCTTAACAAGGGAGAAATGGTCAAGTCCGTGCGTGGTCCCGGCGGCGGCTACAAACTCAATTGTGTGCCGGATGAGACTCCCCTTCGCAACATCTTTGAGCTTCTTGGCGGCCCCTTTGACTCTAAGGGCTGCGGACTTGACGGCTGCAAAAACAAAGTTTGCTTTATCGGCGCAATGATGAACGAACTGACAAGGGCTTTTTTAAGATATCTTGAGTCCAGGACACTGGCCGATTTTACAAAATACTACGAGCATTCCATACCTGTCGAAGTTGAAATATCAGTTATTACACCAAGCCTCGGCCAGAAACACCCGAATTTCAGCCACGTAAGTTCCAAATAACAAACCATACAAAATAATTTATTCGAGGAAGGATTGAGTCAATTTGAAGAAGTTAAGAGGTCTTTTTTGTCTGCTGCTTTTCGCCCTGATCCTGGTGCCCAACGCAGCATTCGCCGATGGATTTGCTATCTATGAATGGTCTGCGGGAGGAGTGGCGATGGGGGAAGCCTATATGTTCGCCGAAGATGATCCTTCCCTGCTCGCCTACAATCCTGCAGGCATCACAAGGCTTCAGGGAAGCTGGATAGGCGGAGGTATTTCATACATAAACCCCAGAGGCAGGGTCGATTTTAATGGTGTATGGTCAGGAGGCCAGACTTGGAGCAATACAGAGGCTCCCGGCTTTGTTCCCAACCTTTTTTATGTGAAGCAGCAAAATGATAAGCTCTGGTGGGGAATAGGAGTACTGTCCAGATTCGGAAATTCGACCGAATACGAACCAACATGGCCCGGACGTTACAACAGCTATCTGGCAAAAATTACAGGTGTCACAATACAGCCGACTGTAGCCTACAAAGTAACTGACAAGCTTTCATTGGCCGCGGGTCTTGATATTAACTATATAAAACTCGATCTTAAGAAAAAGATACCTCAGGCAAGGCTTTTGGGTGTTGCCGGACCTGATGTTGATTTTGAGCTTTCCGGCGACAATATCGCATTGGGCTGGCTCCTCGGTTTGAACTATGATATCACTGACTCGACCTCTTTCGCGGCGGTTTACAGATCTAAAATAACACAGAAAATGGATGCAGATGCAAACTTATCCATCCCGGCTCTTAACACTGGCGCGCATGGAGAAGTTACTCTCCCCGACAGCTTTACTTTTGGACTGGGGCACAGATTCAATGAAAATACAAGGGCTGAGATCGGTGCCACGTACACAAAGTGGAGCACCTATGACAAGCTTGAGATGGTTTTTGACAAGAACCTTCCCACAAGCACCGACATAAAGGACTGGAAAGACGTCTGGCGCTATCAGTTTGGTATTGAGCACAAGCTCAACGATACATGGAGCATAATGGGAGGTTACGCATACGACAACAGCCCGATGCCTGACGAGAGGATGGACTTCATGGTCCCGACCGGAGACAGGCAGACCGTAAGCATAGGTTTCAAAAAACGCAGCGGGAACTCAGAACTTGCCTTCGCATGGGGATATATGTGGATCCAAGACAGGGTAGTGCCAGGGGCAAAATACACGCCTAACAACTCTGTCTATGCAAACGACTACGCAAATGTACGCGATAACACTGCACATATCCTATCCTTGAGTTATACAGTCCATCTTAAATAACAGTAATATTCAATAAATAATAAAGCGACTTCGCCTTGTGGCGGGGCCGCTTTTTTGTGTTTAAGTAAATTGTATAATTTGTACCATCACTCTTGCCAATTTTTTTTATTGTTGTAAGCTATATGGAGGGCGGTAAAAACGCCGCAGTTGTTTTTTGTGCAAAAATATCATTTATTTCCCGGGGAGGAAATTTTAAATGGCTACACAAGGGCATTTCGTGGATCTCGAGAGCTTTAAAAAACTCAACACCATTCCTATAAGGACCACTATCGAGACAGCTTTCTACGGAAACAATGTGGTCAAAATCAAAGATCTCTGCCAGGCATATGAACTTGCAAAGAACAGTCCGGGAGCCATTGAGCTCACAGGCATGCCCGTCCTTCGTCCCACAGAGCTGGGGCTTCCGGAAGGCGCCAACGTCATACTCTTCAATGACGGAGCAGTCTTCGGCAGATGTGCGGCTGCAAGGAGGATCGTCGGATATCCCAACGTTTCGGTCCCGGAGTATGCTACCCTTCTCAGAGAAGCAATTTACAATTCCAGATTCAGGAAGTTCTATTCGGCGGAAGCTGTTATAGGTCTTGAAGAGGACTTTATGGTAAAGGCAAACGTGATGGTGCCAATAGGTTTTGAGAATTCAATCTTCAACTGGATGCTCAATTTTCAATACATGAACGATGAATACAGGGAACGCTATGCAAATTCAAGGGAACTGCCTAAGGACGGAGACCTCTATGTCTTTATAGATCCTGAGTGGACACATCCCGATTATCCCCTCGGCCTCGCCTTCTTCTCACCGGAACAGAACTGCGCCGCCATCCTCGGAATGAGGTACTTCGGAGAGTTCAAGAAGGGCACCCTTACACTTGCATGGGGGGTCGGCGCCAGAAACGGTTATGCTGCATGCCACGGAGGGGTCAAAAGGTACAAGATGAAGGACGGAAGCGACAGGAAATTTGTCATGGCCGTATTCGGTCTTTCCGGCTCAGGAAAATCCACTCTCACACATGCAAAACACAAGGACAAATATGATGTCACGGTGCTTCATGATGACGCAGTAGTTATCAACGTAAAAGAAAAATATGCCATTGCCCTTGAACCCGCCTATTTCGACAAGATGCAGGACTACCCAATGGGCTGCGAGGACAACAAGTATCTCCTCTCCCTTCAGAACTGCGGTGTTGTGAAAGACGAGAACGACAAGTACTTCGTCGTAAGCGAAGACATCCGCAACGGAAACGGGCGCGCGGTCAAATCAAGGTTCTGGTCACCAAACAGGATAGACAGGATAGACGAACCGCTCAATGCGATCTTCTGGCTGATGAAAGACCCCACTATCCCACCCGTGCTAAAGATCACCGGACACTCACTCGCATCGGTTATGGGCGCCACACTGGCAACAAGAAGGACTTCTGCTGAGAGGCTCGCCCCCGGAGTAGACCCCGATGCACTTGTAATAGAGAGTTATGCAAACCCTTTCAGGACATATCCGCTTGCCATGGACTACATAAGATTCAGGTCCCTTTTTGAAGACGGGGTCGACTGCTACATCCTCAACACCGGCTCTTTCCTTGAAAAGAAAGTGGAAAAAAACACGACTCTCAAGATATTGGAAGACATAGTCGAAGGAAAGGCAAAATTTGTCCCCTTCGGAGGAATACCGGGAATGGAAGTCATGAATATACCCGGCTTTGATGTCGATTTCAAGAACTGGACCTTCAAGCAGCAGTTCATTAACAGGATGAACGACAGAATGCAGTTCGTAAAATCAAGACAGACAGAGCTGGGCGGGATGGACGCGCTTCCGCCGGATGCCCTCAATGCCATACAGTCAGTAATAGACCATCTGAAAAAATAGCTAAAGGCAGGCGAAAACTGCATCCGCCGGGAGAAGATCGGCAAGCAGTTGGCAAGCAATGGTTTTTAAATACGGTCAAACAATTGTCAAACAGTAGTCAAACAATTGTTAGAGGCGAGGGCAAGGAGCAGGTTCGGAGAATTTGCCGCTTTTCAAACTGCGGTGAATTAGGCCGTAACTGCAATCGGAAAATGCTGTTTCTCAGCCCTTACAACCGTTTGACCATTGTTTGACGACGTTTGACGATCGTTTGACCGCACCTACGACTGCTCAGCTATTGCTCAGCCATATTTAAAGGGGGGATCGGCGTGGATATCAAAGCTTTTGAAGTTGAAGAGTGGATGAATAAGTACGAAGATGATGCCAGATACAACATCGCGGAGACTTGTGTGGAATCGCTGAAAATCGGAGAACTACTCGATATTGCCTCTGTAGAAAGAGACGCGTTCTTTGGGAAGCTTGCAGATACGAAGCTGACCTACGGAGCGATCCCCGGAAGCGTTGGGCTCAGGGAAGAGATAACAAAGCTCTACCATAAAAAGAAAACTATCGACAACGTCATCGTAACAAACGGCGGGATAGGAGCAAATTTCCTTGCCCTCTTCAGCCTGGTCGGGCCCGGAGACGAAGTGGTGGCAGTCTATCCGACATATCAGCAGTTATATTCCCTCCCGGAAGCACTTGGGGCCAAAGTAAGGCGGCTTCGGACAGAGCCGGAGGAAGGATTCATCCCGGACATGCACAAACTGAGGTCCCTTGTAAAATCAAACACAAGGGCGATAGTCATCAACACCCCCAACAACCCCACAGGTGCCTGCTTCGGTGAAAAAATTATGAGGGAGATCGCTGAAATAGCAGAAACAGCAGGGGCATGGGTAGTCTGCGATGAAGTTTACCGCGGACTTGAACATGAAGGAAGCTACTCCGTTCCGTCTATTGCAGACATATATGAAAAAGGCGTCAGCACCTCCAGCATGTCGAAGGTCTACTCGCTTGCAGGGCTCAGGCTTGGATGGGTGGCAGCGAATGAGGAATTTATTAAGGAATGCTTCAAGCACCGCGACTACAACATAATCAGCTGCGGAATGATCGACGACGCGCTGGCCACAGTCGCCCTCAAAAATAAGGAAAAGATACTCGAACGCAACATGAAGATCATTCTGGAAAACAAAAAGATCCTGACAGACTGGGTCGAAAAGACAGAGGGCCTCAGCTTCACAGTCCCGAACTCAGGGACGACAGCGCTGATCAAGTACGACCACGATATGGAGTCAGAGGAATTCTGCAAAAGAATGTTCGAATACAACGGCGCCTTCGTAGTCCCCGGAAGCTGTTTCGAGTTCGAAAACCACTTCCGCATAGGGTACGCCCCGAAGAAAGAAGTGCTGGTTGAGGGGCTTACGGCAATCGATCTTTTCTTGAAAACTTTATAACGCAATTGGGAAGCAATTGTAGGGATGGCCGGGAAGATCACCGGCGGCAAGCAATTGGCAAGCGGCAGCCGGGGAATTACACCTTAAATCGAGAACGACATGTCCAATGAACCTGGTCCGGACTAGGGCCATCTCTTATAATTAACAAAAGAGACGAAGCGAAATCGCTCCGTCTCTTTTGTATTGATAAATAAGAACCAGGCGGGGTGACACTTTCCGCATCTCCTAACCTCTTTCGAGGGGCGACGGCTGCCAGTTCCGTCCTCAGGGTTCTTATTGGTGCCGTAATATACGTATGATTCTTTTTACTTGTAAATAATACTACCTTCTATCATTCTGTTGTCAAGGGTAGATTGCTAGTCTGTTCTTTCATAAACCTTCTTCAGCTGTCCGTTTTTTATGAAATTGATTGCTCTCGTTGAGTTTAGTATGTAAATGGAGCGGATGAATAAAATACCATTCCCTGAGCTTCTAACGGCAACTTTAACATAATCACCATTCAACTGGTTTAGTCTTACGAATTCTATTGATCCATCCTTTGGAGAGATTCCCACATATTCAGGAGATGAAATTATTAGAGGAATATCTTTACCATATATAGCATAAGCTCCCGGATGTTTTGATGTCATGTGCTCTATGTTGCTTTTGCTGAGTCAGATTTGGGTTCCTGTAGAATATGGAAGGGAAAGCAATCTGATAATTTTGTGTGATAGCTTTCCAAGCATAATGCTCCCTAACATCAACATCGTCTCCGCAATGAATTATAACATGCGATGGTTATGCCTAATAATCGTCATACACAAACGACCTAATCTGAAATCCATAATTTAGTATCATAAACCTTTTCATAGTCTAAATTCCCAGACCTGGATCTCGGCTCACGGCCAGAGAGCCAACGAGTTACGAGTTGCGCGAATCGGCTGGTAGTTAAATCAGGGGCATACCGGGAGACGATAAAAGAGGCTAAAACAAGGCAGGACCTGGATCCCGGCTCAACGGCATACCGGGAAGACGTTGAGGTGGGGCATACCGGGATGACGGTAAGGTGGGACACGCCGGGAAGACGATGAGGTGAGGCATACCGGGAACGACGGAGAGGGAACCTAGGTTCTCAGGGTCTGCGACTGCTTCTCGCCGGCTATGCCGGCTCTTCTCGGCGATGAGGATCGCCACTTCGCGCGGCATTTTCATGCCGCACTTCGCCATCGTAGTAGCATTCGGAGACGACGGTGCTTTGCGTTCTTACAACCGTTTGACTACTGTTTGACAATGTTTGACGATCGTTTGACCGAATTATATATAAGAAGGAATAAAGGAAGGGGTTTTTCTAAAAGGTTTTGATCATTGTCAAAGGTTTTACCGATCTTCTAAGGTTGCCCGATTTTACAACTGCTTGCCAACTGCTTGCCTATTGCTTGCCTATTGCTTGCCGCCGGTGCTCTCCCCGGCTGCCCTTGCCAATCGCTTGCCGCCGGTGCTCTCCCCGGCCGCCCTTGCCTACCGCTTGCCGCCGGAAGTACTTCCGGCATACTTCTAACTTCTATCTAAAAAAACCGGCTCCAGCTTGGCTCGGATCTTTTTTAACCTCGCGCAGACTGCCTGCTGGGTGATGTTGTTTTTCCCTGCGAGATCGCTCTGTGTCCAGCCATCCATAGCATCGCGCGCCAGAATGAATTCACCGGGTCTGAGTTTCTTTTTCAGTATCTCTAAAATTTCAATAAGCAGCCTTCTCTCTACTTCTGAAGGATCTATAAGACGATCGGCTACGGTATCGAAATCTGCGAAATTGGTCTTTCTTCTCAGCCCCCTGAGTCTCTCGGCGGCTGCTCTGACGTAACCCGGAAGTCGACTTGCTATAAAGGCGGTAAGCCATTCTTTGTCTGCACATTTCTCATTGAGGATCAAGAGCGCAAGATAACCTTCCTGGACCAGATCCTCATATTCTGCGCCTCTGCCGGTGTAGCGTTTTGCGGTTGCCTTTACCAATGGTTCATACTTTGCGATCAACTCTTCTTTCATCATCTCGGTATTTGTATTCAACGTATTTACTTATCCTCCTATTTCTATATGAATGAAATGCCTGTTCCCGTAACTTATCGCACGGCTGAAACCGCAGTTCAAAGCCAGATCACGAAACCTTTCCTGTTCCGATGCGGGAACCCTCACGTCCGCCGCCTGCCCGACTTTATGCAGGCTCCGCTTAACACCCCCCACTTCCCTGTTGTGAATTTCACATCTGTAAC
>Ga0334887_1005100_pt1 | contig 11218 bp, 12 predicted proteins | sample GraSluR1_MG_10_FD_207217 | JGI IMG/M metagenome (GOLD analysis project Ga0334887, IMG submission 207217) | Sludge microbial communities from methane-producing bioreactor in Wageningen University, Netherlands - Granular Sludge_18_07-R1 | ecosystem: Engineered > Bioreactor > Anaerobic >...
ACACAGACGAGGGCGACCAGGAGACAGCCGACCACCCAGGCCATGATGCGGTAGCGGAGAAGGGCGCCGGCGACACCGGGGGCCTGCTGAGGATCCATGGGATTGTGCTCCGTTCGTGGGGAGAAGGGTCGGTCAGGACATATGGGCGGCGGAGGGTCCGGCGTCGTCCTCGGCGAGCAGACCGCGGGCGATCAGCCGGCGACGCTCGGCGGCCAGCCCGATGTGGCGGGCCAGGTGGAGCGAGAAGCCGATCGCACAGGCCGCGAACACCCACCACTGCAGGGCATACCCGAGGTTCTGGATCGAGCCGCGGCCCGAGGGGAGGTCCGGCGGATCGGGCGTCAGCCCCTGGGCGGCGGCCTGATCGGCCGGCAGGGTGACATAGCCGGCGATCATCGGCGCGTCCCACTGCTGGACGAGGACGGGCAGATAGACCGTATCCAGCCCCTGTTCCGAGGACCCGGATCCGGTCGATCCGCTGTCGCCGGGCTTCTCCGAGGCCAGCAGGACACCGGCCTGGTCGATCGTCCCGGTCGGCGGGTCGGGGGCCCCGCCTCCATCGATCCGGCCGCGGAGGACGGGTACGTACGTCCCATCGGCGAGCTCGAACGGGGTGAGGACGCGATATCCGCCGACATCCCCGGAGACCGGCAACAGGACCTGTCGGTCGGTCCGATAGTGCCCGCTGAAGGTGACCGTCCGACCGTACCCGTCGGTGATCTGGGTGCCGGGCCCGGCGACCGAGGTCAGGGCGACCGCCGGTTCGTTCATCCGGGCGATGGCGCCGTCCTGGCCCTGGTTCTCGAAGACCTGCATCTGCCACAGACCCAGCGATACCATCACTGCCGCCAGGGCGAGGCCCAGCAGGATCAGACCGACCTGTTGCAGGCGGATGCGGACCATGATGACCGGACTCAGCGGGACCGGGCCAGGCGGACCAGGGTCTCGTAGACCTCGCCGACGTCGAGACCGGCGGCCTCGAGGGCGAGCGGGACCGTCGACGTCTCCGTCATCCCGGGGGCGACGTTGGTCTCCAGGAAGACCGGGACGCTGTCGCGGATGATGATGTCGGTGCGGGAGATGTCGCGCAGACCCAGGCGTTCGTGCACCCCCACGGCCATCTCGGCGCAGGCGGCGGCCACGTCGTCGGTGACCTCGGCGGGGGTGATGAAGCGGGTCGTCCCGGCGGTGTAGCGGGAGGCGTAGTCGTAGAAGCCCGAGTCCGGGCGGATCTCCACCGCCGGCAGGGCCACCGGACCCTCACCCAGGTCGACCACACCGACGGCGACCTCGGTGCCCTCGATGAAGCTCTCGACCACGGCCACGTCCCCGTACGCGTATGCGCCGACCATCGCCGAGGGCAGATCCGCCGCGCTCTCCACCCGGGTGCAGCCCAGCGAGGAGCCGCTGCGGGACGGCTTGACCATCATCGGGAACCCGATCCGCTCGCCCAGGGCCCGGATCAGGGCGGCGGCGCCGAGTTCCCGGAAGACCTCGTCGGGCAGCGTGATCTGGGTCGGGGTGGTGATCCCGGAGGCCCGGATCACCGGTGTGGCGATCGACTTGTCGAAGGCCAGCCTGCTGGCCGACGCGCTCGCGCCCACGTAGGGCACCCCGAGCAGCCGGAGCACCTCGCGCAGCGACCCGTCCTCGCCGGTGGTCCCGTGGATGAGCGGGATGACGACGGGATCGGTGAGGTCGTTGAGCAGGGTGATCAGGCGCGAATCCACATCCGCCTCCACCACGGTGCAGCCCCGCTCACGCAGCGCCTGGGAGACCCTCCGACCCGAACGCAGCGAGACGTCGCGCTCGTGGGACAGCCCCCCGGCGAGGACGACGATGGTGCCGAGTTCGGCAGCGGTTGTGGTCATGGTCGACTCCTCCGGCTGACGGTCAGGCCTGGTTGGGGCGGGGACTCTTCTGGGCACTCACCCCACGGGAGTGGGTGCCGGTGTGCACCCCAAATGTACGGTTGAGCTGATCCTCCCGGTTGAGCACCTCACCGAGCCGGCGGACACCCTCCCGGATCCGTTCCGGCGACGGGTAGCAGTACGAGAGCCGCATGTTGCGGGCGCCCAGGCCGTCGGCGTAGAAGGCGGTGCCCGGCGTATAGGCGACCCGGTTGGTCACCGCCCGGGGCAGCATCGCCTGGGAGTCGAGGCCCTCGGGAAGGGTCAACCAGACGAAGAAACCGCCGAGCGGATGGGTCCAGGTGGTGCCCGGCGGCATGAACTCGGACAGCGCGGCGAGCATCGCGTCACGGCGCTTGCGGTACATGTCGCGGAAGATGTCGATCTGGCCGCGCCAGTCGTGGGTGCGCAGGTAGGTCGAGACGGCGTACTGGGAGAACGTCGGCGGGGACAGGGTGGCCGACTCCTGGGCCAGCACGAGCTTCTCCCGGACCGCGTGCGGAGCGAGCACCCAGCCGACCCGGAAGCCGGGGGAGAAGGTCTTGGAGAACGACCCCAGGTAGATCACGTGCTGGGCCTCCATCGAGCGCAGCGCGGGCAGCCGCTCGCCCTCCAGGTCCAGCAGGCCGTACGGGTTGTCCTCGACCACCAGCAGGCCCGTCTCCCGTGCCACGTCGATGATCTCCCGGCGCCGCCGGAGGGTCTGGGTGATCCCCGACGGGTTGTTGTAGTTCGCGATGGTGTAGAGGAACTTCACCCGCCGCCCCTGCCCGCTCAGGGTCACCACGGCCTCGCGGAGCCGCTCGGGGACCAGCCCGTCCTCGTCCATCTCCACGTGCACGACAGCGGCCTGGTAGGAGGCGAAGGTGCTCAGCGCGCCGACGTAGCTGGGGGCCTCGGCGAGCACCACGTCGCCGGGGTCGCAGAAGATCCGGGTGACCAGATCGAGCCCCTGCTGGGAGCCGACGGTGACGGTGACGTCGTCGGGGTGGGCCCGGACGCCCTCCTCCGCCATCACCTCGCAGATCTGCTCGCGCAGCATCGGCTCGCCCTGGCCGGAGCCGTACTGGAGGGCCTTGGGACCGTCGGGGGAGACGATCATGTCGTGCAGCGCGTCGGCCACGACATCCAGGGGTAGGTCGGCGATGTTCGGCATGCCGCCCGCCAACGAGACCACCTCGGGCCGGTTGGCGACGGCGAAGAGAGCTCGTACGGCCGACTCGCGCATGCCCAGGGCCCGGGCGGCGTAGCGGTCGTAATAGGGGTCCAGTCGCGTGTCATGACGGGATGGTTCGAGCGAGCTCACCCGGCCCAGTGTGCCACCCCGGTCCGGCTCGGACCCCGAACATAAGATCGTCGTGCCGGAGGTGTGGAGGATGACTGCTGTGCAGAGCGTGCGAGTGGAACCGGTCCAGCCGGGGGATCTGCCACACCTGCTGACGGTGTGCGACGTGTGCCCGCTGCGGCACGACGTCCCGCCCGGCACCGGGGAGGCGTGGGTGGTGGCCGCTGCCCAGACCTTCGGCTTCTGCGGGGTCCGGGCCCGGATCGGCGCCGAGACCGTCGGGCAGATCCTCATCTCGCCGCCGTTGCACGTACCGGTACGCGGGCCGTACGCCTCCGGTGGGGTGAGCCCCGACGCGGCGGTGATCCTTCACCTGTACATCGCCCCGGACCACCGGCACGAGCGGGTCGGCCGGCGGATGATCGAACACCTCGCCGGGCTCCTGGTCCGGCGCCGGGTGGCCGGGATCGAGGTCCGGGCCTCACGGGTGGGCGCCACCTGCACCGCGCCTCCGGCCGGCTGGCTCGCCTCCCGAGGCTTCCGGATCGTCCGTGACGACCCGCTGCAGTTGCGGATGCGGATGGACCTGCACGCCACCCGGGCGTGGTGGCCCGATCTGCACGCGGTCCAGGAGGAGATCCGGCGGCTGGTCGGGCGCCCGGCGCCCGGTCCCGAACCCGCTTCACGGGAACGGACCCCGTGACGCACGGCGCCGCACGTGCCCTCCGGCGGTCAGGAGCGCCGCCACTCCCCGGGGCGCGCCACGACCATCGATAGGCTGACCCCATGAGCGTCGATGTCGAGGTGATCCGGGACCGCGTGGCCGAGGAGGTCCGCCGGCTGCTCCGGGACGCGGGCCGGATCGGTGCCCAGGTGGGCCCACTGAGCAGCTCCCAGTTGAGGGTGACGTACCGGCACGGTGGCTTCCGGGTGCTGGATGTCGGCGGCATCGCCGCTTCCGGGGATCTCTCCGACGAGTCCGTACGCCGCTGGACCCACACGATGCTGATGGGCCATGGCGACGTGCCGGACGTCGTGCCGGTCGAGGAGTTCGCCCCGACGGTGGTCGGGGACGACGTGCCCGGGTGGATGGTGTCCCGGTCGGTCGGCGACGGGTTGCGCGAGGCCATCGGGCGTGGCGAGGGCTATCTCGGATACGCCGACCTGTCCGCGTGGGAGGTGGCGGCCGATCCGGTGTACGCGGCCGTACGGGGCGGGTTCGCCGAGCGGCCGTTCGTGCCCGTGGGGTACGCCGACGGGGTGGTCGGACTGGAGTCGGACGACTGGACCGCCGCGGCCTGGGCGTTCTATCCGACCGTGCTGAAGATGGCGCTGGGAGTGTTCGAGGAGCCCGCGGTCGTGTTCCTGCCCGACTCGGGCCACCTCTTCGCCGCCTCGGCCGCCGATGCGGAGGCGGTCGGGAGGGCCGAGGCACTGGCCCGGGAGGTCTTCGCGGCATCCCCGCGTCCGCTCACCATCCTGGGCCGGCTCGCCGGTTCCCGCAGGCTGGAGACGTACCGACCGGAGACGTACCGGGGGCGCTGAGCGGTCCGACCCGGGCCCGCGATCCGGTAGGGGCCGACCCGGCCCCTACTGGGACACGAGGGCCTGGGCGATCAGGGTGCTCTCCTCGACAACCTGTTCCAACGACTGGTTCGCGAGCCCGACCCCGACCACGCCGACATTGCTGCTGCGGACGACGCAGACGTCCTGTCCGGTCGGATAGCGCCCGCACAGCCCGTCACCGACCTGGCGGACGGCCGTGATGTCGAGCTCGGCCACCAGGTCGTTGCTGTCGGCGACCGGTCGCACACCCATGACGAGCAATGCCCGGTCGGAGCCCTCGTAGTAGGTGGCCGTGATCGACTGGGCCTGGTCCTCGCCGAGCGGCATGACGGCGGGGCTGGGCTTGGCGTTCGGGTCGAGCTGGAAGGTGCCGGCCGTGGTGGGCAGGGCGAGCGGCAGGGTGGCCGGGTTGGCGGACGGCGCCAGGGAGCCGGCGCGCGAGGAGAGCCATCCGACCAGGACGACCAGGCCGAGGACGACGACGACGGCGGCGACCACAACCGCGTACGTACTGCGTCGGGCCGGCTGGGGCGAACCGGGCCGTCCCTGCGCGGGTCCGGCGGCGCGGGCCGGTGAACTGCTCATGTCATTCCTCGGGGAGTTTGTGGACGGGCTGTGCACACTCTAGTGCCCCACCACCTCGCGGAGGGCGTCCTGGAGTTCCTGCTTGGTCCGCGAGCCCTGGAAGCGGCGAACCGGCCGGCCGGCCACGAAAAGCTGCAGGGTCGGGATCCCACGGACGCCCTGTTCGGCGGGCGTACGGGTGTTCGCGTCGGTGTCGAGGCGGACGAAGCGGACCCGGCCCGCCCACTGCGCGGCGAGCTCGGCGAGGACGGGGTCCATCTGCCGGCAGGGGGCACACCAGGTGGCCGAGTAGTCGACCAGGACCGGCACGTCACAGTGGAGGACCCTGGTGGTGAAGGTCTCGTCACAGACCATCTCCAGGGCGGACCGGTCCCCCGGAGCAGCGCTGCGGTCCTGGTCGGTCATCGGTGCGGGAACGTCCTCGGTCGGGTCGGGTTCAGTGGGGTCGGGTTCAGTGGGGTCGGGTTCAGTGGGGTCGGGCGGACAGCCACCGCTCGGCATCCAGAGCCGCCGAGCACCCCGATCCCGCGGCCGTGATCGCCTGCCGGTAGGTGTGGTCGACCAGGTCACCGCAGGCGAAGACCCCGTCCAGATTGGTGGCGGTGGATCCGGCCCGTACCCGAACGTAGCCTCCCTCGTCGAGTTCCACCTGGTCCCTGAACAGGGTCGATCGCGGATCGTGGCCGATGGCGATGAACAACCCGGAGACCGGGAAGTCCTGCCGCTCGCCCGTACGGGTGTCGGCAAGGGTGACCGATTCGACCTTCTCGGCGCCGTTGATGGCGACGACCTGGGCGTTCCACCGGAAGTCGATCTTGGGGTCGTCGAAGGCCCGCTGCTGCATGATCGCCGAGGCACGCAGCTTGTCGCGGCGATGGATGATGGTCACCGACGACCCGAACCGGGACAGGAACGTCGCCTCCTCGATCGCCGAGTCACCGCCGCCGACGACCGCGATCGGGCGGTCCCGGAAGAAGAAGCCGTCGCAGGTGGCGCACCAGGACACCCCGTGGCCGGAGAGCCGTTGCTCGTCGGGCAACCCGAGGTGGCGGTAGCCCGATCCGGTGGCGAGGATCACCGCGCGGGCCCGGTGTTCGGTACCGGCGGAGTCGACCATCGTCTTGATCTCGCCGGTGAGGTCGACCGACTCGACGTCCTCGGTGACGAACGTGGCGCCGAATTTCTCCGCCTGCGCGCGCATCTTGTCCATCAGGTCGGGACCCTGGATCCCCTCGGGGAAACCGGGGAAGTTCTCCACCTCGGTGGTCGTCATGAGGGCGCCGCCGGCGTCGACCGCGCCCTCGATCACCAGCGGCGACAGCCGGGCCCGGGCGGCGTAGATCGCCGCCGTGTACCCGGCGGGTCCGCTGCCGATGATGATCAGGTCGTGTACGTCGCTCATGGGCTGATTATTCCTCGCCGCCGCAACCTCACCCGTTGGGGTGCTCCTTGACGTACTGGTCCATGGTGTCGTCGTGGAGCGCCTTGCGCAGCTCGACCATGCCCTGCTCGTCGACCAGGTCGATGGCCTGACCGTCGGAGGACCGTCCGGTCCCGGCGATGGGCGCCTGGAGGATGTGGATCGAGTTCGGCGACACCCGCAGACCGGTGACGGTCTCGGTGATCACCTGGTCGGTCAGCCCCGCGTCGACGGTGAGGTACTTGGAGAAGGTTCCCACCACCTGGGTGAACCGGGCCGGATTGGCCAGGGTCTCCGGCTCGGCCATCTTCTTCAGGATCGCCTGCACGACGGTCCGCTGCCGCTCGGCCCGGTCGAAGTCGCCGTTGGGCAGGTCGTAGCGCTCCCGTACGTACATCAGGGCCTGCTCACCCTCCAGGGTGATCTCGCCGGCCGGATAGTGGAACGGGCCGTTCGTGGATTCGTGCGGGTTGACGACGGTGACGCCACCGAGCTCCGATGTCAGGTCCTGGAAACCCTCGAAGTCGATCATGGCGATGTGGTCGACCGGCACGTCGTTGAGCAGCTCCATGGTCCGTACGGTCAGGGGTAGGCCTCCCCAGGAGTACGCGGCGTTGATCTTGGCCTTGCCGTGGTCGGGGATCTCGACCCACATGTCGCGCGGGTAGGAGACGATGTAGATGTTGCGCCGGTCGGCGTCGACGTGGACGAGCATGAGGGCGTCGCTGCGGCCTCGCTCGACCTCGGCGTCCCGGGTGTCGGTGCCCATCAGGACGTAGTTGAGGGCGTCCCCGGCGGGAGTGGGCCGGCCCGCGTACGTCGGCATGGAGTCGCCACGCGTGACGTTGTCGTTGAAACTGTGTCGGATGGCCTGCAGATAGAGGCCGGCGGCGCCGGCGATGACCAGGAGCACGGCCAGCAACGATCCGAGCGCGATCAGCAGCGGACGGGGCCGACGCGGACGTTTCTCCTCGACGGCGTGGGCGGCTCGTGCGGTCATGTCTCTCCTTGCCTGTGGCCCGCTCGGTCGTGGCCGGGTGCCGATGCGTCCGGCTCCGCCCGCGGGCCGGTGTCAACCACGGTCGGCCGCACCGCGGAACTGGACCGGATCGTGCACGCCGTCGCGCGGATCGACCACGATCGTCACGTCACCGACGTCGGGCGCCGGTACGGCGAATCCGACCGCGGTCCGGTGTTGCTCCCCCGACGGTATCGCTTCGGCGAATCCGAGACCCAGAATGCCAGACGAATCCGACACCAGGACGGCACCGACATTGCCGCGGTAGTAGCCCTGGATCACGGCGGCGTCGGCAGGGAAGTCGCTGCCCGTGTCGTTGGCCACCACGATGTCGGCGGTGACGATCGACCCGTCTGTGCCCTCCGCGCCGGAGATCTCCGACCCGGCGGCGCCGGCCCGCACGTTGTCCACCTCGATGACCAGCCCGTCCCCGAAGTCGGCGGACCGGTCCAGCGCGATCTCCTCGCCCGCCGGCGGGGTGGTCGGTGCGCTGGTGAGGTCGGGCTGCGGCGTGGTTGCTGCGGCGGTGGGCGTGGGGGCGGCCGTACCGCCGGAAGCCGGGGACGACGCGCCGTCGCCCGGGCCCGGCCCGGCCGACGGGGAACACGACATCACCAGCGGGACCAGGCACAACGACAGGAGTACGTGGATCGGCCGGCCGCGGGAGGGGAAGGCGCTACGTCGCATGAGGCGACCGTAGCCGAGCACACGGCATATTGACACGACTTATGGATTGTCGAAGATGAATCACGTATCATAGAGGAATGATTGAGGTCAAGCACCTTCGGCTGATCGCCGCCATCGACCGGCACGGGACGTTCTCGGGTGCCGCACGGGAACTGGGCCTGTCCCAGCCTGCCATCACCCAACAGATGCAGCGTCTCGAACGAGACCTGGGCACCCCGCTGGTGACCAAACAGTCGCGCGGGGTCACCCTGACCTCCGCGGGGCGGGTGCTGTTGCGGCACTCGACCCACGTGCTGCCGGCGCTGTCGCGGGCCGAGTCGGAGATCTCGGCGATCGCCGGGCTGCATGGCGGCGAGATCCGGATCAGCGCGTTCGCCTCCGGTGCGGCATCCCTGCTCCCGAAGGCGCTCGCGCGGATGGCCGCGGAGCACACCGGCCTCACCTTCCGCCTGGGAGAGGCCGAGACGGAACCATCGCTCGACCTGCTCCGCAAGGGCGACTGTGAGGTGGCGCTGGTGTACGAGTACCACTCCGAGGGGATGACCCTGAGGCGCCCCGACATCGTCCACGACCCGGACGAGATCTGGCAGACCGTGATGGAGGAGCACATCTGGCTCGCCATGCCGGCCGATCACCCGCTGGCCGACAACACCGAGATCGACGTCAGCGATCTGGCAGAGGCCCGGTGGATCTCCGGTTGTCCGTCCTGTCAGGGCAACCTCGTCGACGTCTGCTCGGTGGCCGGATTCACTCCCGACATCACGTACGAGACCGACGACTACATCGCACTCCAGGGGCTGGCAGCGGCCGGCCTCGGGGTGGCGCTGCTGCCCGAACTGATGATGCAGGCGACCCGCCCGCAGCCCGACCTCGTGGTCAAGCCGCTGTCCCAGAAGCGGTACCGGAGGGTGTCGGTGGTGACGACCAAGGCGCTGGTGAACGTCCCGGGCGTGATGGAGACCATGGACGCCATCGCCGGTGTGGGACAGACCTTGGCGGTCCGCGAAACCGTCTGAGGGCCCTCCTAGACTTCTGCCAGGAAGTCGTCGACGCCGGGACCCCGCCGACCAACGGGCGGGCAGTCCGGCACGGGAGGGTGGGACGCGATGGAGGTGGAAAAGCCGGATCGCGAGCTTCCCACGGTGCCGATGGGGATCTCGCTCGTGCTCATCGGGGCGGCCTTCGTCGTGGTGGCCATCGGACTGCACTACATCGCGGGCATCGCCACGCCGACGTTCTTCGCTCTGACCCTGGTGCTCACCGTGGTGCCGCTGCGCCAGCAACTCACCCGCTGGCACGTGCCCGCCTGGCTGGCCAGCATCCTCGTCCTGGTGCTGCTCTACGCCTTGCTGCTGGCAATCACCGCCGGCTTTGTCGTGTCGGTGCAGCAGCTCGTGCAGATCGTTCCGCACTACGCGGAGAACTTCAACACGATGTATCGGGAGACTCTCGTCTGGCTGGCCCAGCGCGGGGTCGACACGTCGAATGCGGATCTGCTGTTGGCCCAGGTCGACTTCAATCGGATCGTCTCGGTCCTGCAGGGGTTGGCGACCAGTCTGTCGTCCACCGGCACGATCATCTTCATCCTCGTCATGGCGCTCGCCTTCCTGCTCGTGGACTCCACCACGATGGACGGTCGGCTGTCGCAGTTGCGGCGCTATCAGCCGTACCTGGCCGCGGCCATGGGGGACTTCGCCTCCCGGGTGCGGCGCTACTGGCTGGTGAACACGCTGTTCGGCCTCATCGTGGCCGTGCTCGACACGATCGTGCTGATGGCCCTCGGCGTGCCGCTGCCGTTCGTGTGGGGGTTGTTCTCCTGGGTGACGAACTACATCCCCAACGTCGGCTTCATCGTCGGCGTGATTCCACCCGCCATTCTCGCGCTGTTGGTCGGTGGGCCGGTCGAGGCGCTGATCGTGATCATCGCCTACTCGGTGCTGAACTTCGTCATCCAGGCGATCATCCAGCCCAAGTACACCGGCGACGCGGTGGGCCTCAACACCACGGTGACGTTCGTCTCCCTGGTGTTCTGGACCGCCGTGGTGGGCCCGCTGGGGTCGATCCTCGCGGTGCCGCTGACGCTGTTCAGCAAGTCACTGCTGATCGACTCCAGTCCGCGACTGCAGTGGGTGAACATCTTCCTGCGGTCGAAGGACGCCGAGGAGCCGCCGGTACGACCGCACTGGCCACAGGTGCCCCACATGGCATCGTTCCCACGGTGGATTCCGTGGTCGGACGAGTCGAAGGGGTCCTCGCCGGACCACGCCGAGCCGGCCGGCACCCCGGCCGACGCCCCGTCCGGGTCCCCGTCGGGACAAGGTCAACGGGAGGATCCCTCCGCCGAGGGGTGAGGGATCCCCCCGTTGACGACTACTTGTCCCCGGGCTTGTCGTCCCCGACGATGGCGTCGCGGATCCGGTCGAGGACCGAGCCTTCGCGGAACTCCCCGCGCGGCACGTAGTTCGGGTCGTTCGCCCGGCGCTGGTCCTCGGCTGCGGCGTTCTCCTTGTGCTTCTTGATGGCGCGCCAGGCGACGAACCCGACCACGATCGGGATCAGGATCTTGAGCAGCCTGCCGGTCTTGTCCTTGTCCAGGCCCGCCTCGCGCCGGACGTCGTCGGCCGCCTTGTCGTACTCCTCGCCCACCCCGGCACGTGCTGCGTCGGCATTCTGGGCGGCCTCGTCCACATTGATCCGGTCGCGGCCGAACAGCCCGGTCAGCGCGTCCAGTCCCGGCAGGGAGGCGG